>Ga0189275_100030_pt1 | contig 381438 bp, 365 predicted proteins | sample N19A6minimetaG_FD_130329 | JGI IMG/M metagenome (GOLD analysis project Ga0189275, IMG submission 130329) | Marine microbial communities from the Costa Rica Dome - N19 A6 mini metaG | ecosystem: Environmental > Aquatic > Marine > Oceanic > Photic zone | place: Costa Rica: the Eastern Pacific...
ATGATCAATCATACCATCCAAAGATTGACCGTTATTAAAAATGTTTATATATGGAATAAACCCCAATTCTCTAATAAATACTTCTACTCTTTCAACATCTCTGGAGGCTACAAAATGTTCTATTTCATCGTCTATCCAAGCTATTTTATAATCTAATCGCATTTTTTTTATTAAATGTTAAAATGAACTCTGCCCCAATTTTATAATTAGGATTAACTTCCACACGTCCATTTAATTGACTCATAATTTCCTTTACATTATAAAGTCCAATACCAGAACCTTTAGTTGTTGTAAATCGAAAGTCAAAAATCTGATTGATGATTTTTGAAGAAATGCCAATTCCATCGTCCCGTACCCTTAGCTGTAAATCTTCATCGTTCACATCTATCCATTCAAAGTGAATGTTCTTGGATTTTGCTTTCTTGGCATTATTTAATAAATTATCAAAGAGAATAGTAATATCAACTGGTGAAAAATGAGTTCTTAAGGAAGCTTTATTTTTATTAGTTGTAATTATATTAATGTTTTCATAGTCCTCATAAGCCTGACACACATTAGAAATGTACTCATTTACAAATGACACTATGTCTTCTTCTATCTCTTTAACAAAAGTGTTAAACTTCGTAGATTTATGATATTTGGTAAATGAAAATATTTTTTGATTCTCTAGACTAATTTTATTTAGCAAATCGAACAGATTGTCTTTTGACCATCCTTCTTCTATACCTCTAAAAAGATTTTCGATATGCCTTTCTATCCAATATGTGGCTTTTTCAGTATGATGTAGTAAACTTTGTAGTTCAATTGTATCAGCTCCTACTGAATCTTTCAAAAATGAATTTTGACCTATGGTGTATTTTAATTTCTCATTGATGTCAAGAACATTTCGTTCAGCCAATTCCGCTCTAACCCTATCAACTTTAGCGTCAGATCTTACTTGTTTAACAGCAGATTCTATTTTCCGAGCTTCTTTTATTAGGTCTTTGTTCCCTGTTTGAGCTGCTACTTTTGATACATTTTTTATGATTTTATCAACGCTTTTATCTTGTTTACGTTCAATGATATTTAAAAAATCTTTATCGTACTGAATTTCTAAGATATTTTTAGAGTTTATAAACCCTGAAATTAACTCTAAAATTTGCATTTTAACATCATAAGGCCATAACTCAGGGTTAATGATTTCTCCTGTATCTTTATCAATTCTTTCGTCTCCCCATTTAATAATGTTAACAACATAATTCTCTAACCTAAGCAAAACATATTTTGAAAAAAAATCAACAAGATCAAACCACGCGTCTGTTTTCACCAAACCCCCATCTCTACTTGAGGTCTCTCTTAATTCATTATTATCTCCAAAAATTTCAATTCTACCGATTAAGTCTCGTGTACCTAAAAATCGACTATAACCCTGTTGCTTTCTTCTGTCAATTAGTAAAATATCTTCACTTGGGTCTCCAAAAGGATAAATTCTAAATCCGTTTTTATACATAAATACTGAACCATAATCTATTGACCTGAGTCCCATTACTTTATGGAAAGCAATTTTCGCCTTTCTATTAAGTTGAAATAAATAGACTGAAATATTTTTTAATCTATTGAAAGGGTTTTTTTCTTTAAGGTAATAAATTAAGTCTCCCCGATCTTGCATTGTTGTCTCAATGTAATCCCCATCTTCACTTATTTGAACATAGATATTTGTGGTTTTAATTTCCAATGTTTCAAAAACTTTGTTTTCAATAGGACCATTTACTTTTTCCCAATCACTTTCTTTTTTTAAATCTTCTTCTAGTTCTTCATTTGCTATAATTTCAATTGAAAAATTTGAGCTATCATTTTCCTGATTTGGGTTAATAAGCTTTACTAATGACCTTTTTAAATGGAGTAATTTCTCTCTATCCCAAGTATCTCTTAATTCATTTATTTCTAGTATTGTGCCGTGTTCGATCTCATAATTAAGAGAATCTAAAACCCTGTGTTGAACATCAATTTTGATGAATTCTTTATTATCAACATTTTCAAAACTTTTCCAGTCAACAAATAAATTTTCTATTCTGGGGTTAGAGCTGTCTTTAATTGTTAAAAGATTAAGTGTTTTACCCAATCTATCACAAGAAAATCTCCCAACTCCTTTAGCTCCTGCGAAAATTCTATTTGATTTTATTCTATCTCGATAATTATCTTCTAGCTCCTTTTTCAACCTTTTTGCCGAATAAGCAACAAACAGCCATTTATCCTTCAGATCTGTATAATCCATTCCCTTGCCATTGTCAACAATGAGAATCCGGGGATTTGATCCATAAATACTTTGAAAATGTATTTCAACTTTAGAAGCAAATGCATCAAATGAATTTTTAACTAACTCAAAAACAGCAACAAATTCATCCGTTATTAACTCTTTGCCAATTATATCTTTAAGAGCAGCACTTACTTTAAAGTTCTCAGCGTTCATAATTCACTAAATTAATTTGCGTATAGTTTCACCAACCAATTCTCCAAATAAGGGCGGAATTGCATTACCTAATTGAGTATATCTTGGAACTTCAAGAACCCTTTGTTTGCCTCCTGTAGTGTATTTACCTAATATCAAGTAGTTGTCTGGAAATGATTGAATACGAGCATATTCACGAACAGTTAGAATTCTTGGTTCCTGATAGTGCACATAGTCATCGGGGTGTGATGTTAAAGTAGGTGATGGACTATCTTTGTCCAGTATTACAATTGACCTTTTTTTAATATTGTATTCCTTTCTTTCCTCACCAGCAATTCTTTTACCTGGTGCTATATTTTTTAGCAACGATTTAAATAGAATTTCTGTATCAATTTTATGATTAGCAAATCGATGACTGTCTGGAACTTCAAGTTTAGTATCACGCCTGAGAAATTTTTGATAGCTGGATGTAGGTTTATTATAGTAAGCAGATTTAAATCCAGGTGAATCAGGGCAATCGATTGTTTCTGTTTTTCTAAGATCAGAAATAGCCTCTTCTAATGTGGTTTTTATAGCTAAACCTTTAGATGTTAAGAAAGCCTCTTTGGAAAAATCAAGATTTTCAAAAAACATCTCAGGTGTAAAACTTGTTTTAAGATCATTTCTAATGCCAATTAAAATAAACCTTGTACGTTTTTGAGGAACTCCATATTCTGAAAAATCCACCAATTTTCCATGAACTTTGTAACCTGGAAATTCATTGCTTTTTCTTTTAAGAGCGTTAATGACATAGTCAGAATATCTTTTACCTTTAGTCTTGTTATTTTCAAATTTCTGAGTAAATCCTTTTACGTTTTCAAAAAATATGAGTTTAGGTTGGACCAATTTTATGAATTTCACATAGGATTTAATAAGACTATTTCTTTTGTCACTTTCAACTCGTCTTCCAGCCGTGGAGAAACCTTGACATGGCGGTCCACCGACTACTAAATCCAATTCTCCTTTTAGTTTATCTAATTCAGATTTATACTCTATGAGGACATTGTTAATATCATGTGCTTTCTGCGGAAGCCAATCTGGCCATGAAAAATGATTTCTTTGTTTAATAAGATTAAACTCTAGAGTTTCAAAAGCATGGGGACTTTTTTCTATTGCAAATACCCCTTTCCAAGAGGAAGAGTTGCAAAGACCTAATGATAGCCCTCCACAGCCAGCAAATAGATCTATGTACAGATGTTTCTTTTTATCCAAAGACATATAGAATTAGCAAAAAATGCTTAAACACGAAGTTAGGAGATCAGAATCATAGAATGTAGTTCATTTTGCTAGGTTATACACAATCATAAGTTAGTGGGTTTGTACATATAATCTATTTATGTGAAGTTTCTATATTAGGGTACTTAGTTTAGGGACACCTAGTGTAGAAATTGTCATTTATCCACCACAACCAACTCCACCCTACTACTATCCTCAGCACCTTCCAAATAGGCAATTACCTGTACAGCCCCCACTAAGCTGTCTAAGCTGCTAACTTGAAAAGTGGCACTCATGTCTGCCACACTTACAAATTCCGGTATGGAGAGTTTTACATTATTGGTGTCTAAAGGCCTTTGCTTTAAAAATACCTGGGTGTTCATGGAGTTTTTGGCGGCTCCATTATTTTGAAATTGCAGGTTTAAGCTCACATTTCCACGACCATTGTTTATCACCTGTCGGCTGGAGCCGGCGGTCATTGTAAAAGCATCGGGTAAGGCACGGGTAAAAGAGATCGTTTTGCTAGTGCTAAAGCCCCCTACTTCGGCTGTTAGAGTAACATATTCGTTCACCTCGCGGTTAGAAATAATATAGGCTTCAGCGCTTTTACCGGAAGCCTTTACCTTGAGGCTCATGCTTTGCTCTGTTCCTGCGAAATATCCTTGGTCGGTGCTAAAGGTGATTTCCTGGTTGGGATCCGACTCAGATTGTAATTGGGCGGTGATTTTAATTCGAGAATTATCATCCGCAGGAATGGCCTCCTTTTCGGTTTGCATTTGAATGATCTGAGCACTGGTGAGGCCACCACGTGGATCTTCTTCATCACAACTGCTTAATGTGAATGCGAATAGGGCTATGCTGATGCTAAAGAGCTTTTTCATGCTTATGAAATATTGATTTGACAAGTATCCGTATCAGGTAGAGAGCCATCCGGCTCACTAGTATGAGCCCTTAATGTGGCACTGTCTTCTTTATTTTCAGGTCCAATTACTTTGAAGTATAGCTTCGTGTTCTGATGACTGAGTTCATTAGCTGACAGCTTGTAAAAGAGTGTTTTAGAGTCTTCTGATTCTCCATTTGGCTCTGCACCATCTGCTTTGGGGTCAACATGAGCCAAGTGAAAAAGCTCAGAAATCAATTTCAGACTTATGCTTATAGTTCCAGAATAGCTAGTGTAAATCGCTGCATCAAAACTAAGGACCTTTCCTTTTTGAGCCTGGAGCACAGATTGTTGAATGTCAATATTTGCCATGGCATAATTTTATTTAGCGGGAATTCGGTAAGCGTCACTGCTAATCAGGGCACTGAACCGGTTGAAGATATCAGCATCAAAGCTCAATCCGATGATTGGCGATGCACTGAAATAGGTACCACTTTTTAAAGGGCTGATGTATTCCATATTGTAAAAGGCAGCCCCCAGATCTAAAGAGATATATCGATTGATATCCAAGCTAAGTGCCAGCATAGGTTTTATATTGCCAATGGCCTGGATTTCCTGATCTTTAAATTTAGGACTGACTCCACTTACAAAGCCAACCATAATGGCTGTTGATTTAAAAAAGCCCCTACGGGATTTCAAATAAGGATTCACTAATCGCTTGTCCACCGGTTGCAGGTAAAATTTAAGACCTACATATCCAAAACCCTCCAGCTGCCAATAGCGATGCCGATCTGTACTAAAAGCCAGGGCACCAGCTCCAATGGCCGTACCAATGCGAATGGCATCCAATTCTTCTTTATTTACGGCAGCCTCTGGACGATAGGAACTTACTTTTCGAATTTCAACTAAAACTCCACGCAAAGGATCAAGCAGTCTTTTTAAATCTGCTTTCATCAATTTATCAGAGGCTTTGTAAATCGCATAGCTTGCTTCATCCTCTACTATACGCCTCCTTTTATTTGCATAATGTATAATTAGAGGAATAAGCTTACCGTTTACCAACCCCTTTGGATTTCGAAATAAGAAAAGGACCTCCTTAGACATAGTATTGATAGTGCCATTCCCGACCGCTTTGGAAGCCTTGAAACCCGTTGGTAGATTAGAACTAATAAGTTTGAGTTCATTTAAATAGTCTACCACCTTTTGGGTCTCAGCTAGATGGGTCCTGGCAAGGCTTAAATTGGTGTCTTGAATGGCTTTCGCAAAAAGTTGAATCGTGTTTTTTTGTGGGTAATCCCCTAACTTATAGATCAAAGCATTCCAAAAATCTGAATTGGCTAAGGCAAATAATTCTGACTCATTTGATAAATCAGTGTTTTCCAATTTATTGAGGAATTCCGGATCAAAATTTACAGCCGACAGTAATTGTTTGGCAATCTCCAAACCTTGGTTTATCTGCAAATCCAACAAGAGTAAGGAGTCTTGGGTAATTATAGAGTCCCTTTGGAAAGTGAGGTAATTACGTTGCGCATTTAAAAATTGATCCGCCGAAGAAGCGGTCAATACAAGCCCTGTCTTGAAACCCTGTTTAGACTCCAGCATACTTTCTAATTCCGAAGCAATACTATTTTGCGGTGTGCCCGCATAAAAAGTACTAAGCTCCATCAAAAGCCAGTCGTAGATTCTTTCTGGACTGGCATCTCCATTCTGTCCTGCAAAACGAATCAGTCGATCTTCAATATTAGAGATTATGGTATTAGCCGCATTGTCGGGAATTATTCGGGTTTTGGAGAAAGCGAACTCATATTGATAGGTTTGATCAAATTCGAGAAATTCATTGACATAAAACTCAAACTCCGTTTCAGGATTGGCCCCATCAATGGCTTTAACGCGAAACCATTCTTGCCTAAAAACTTCTGTATTGCCTGCATCGTTTTGAGCATAAATCACCAATTCTACAGCATTGGCCTTTTCGCCTCCTGGTAATTCCAGTCCTCCCTTAATTATAAAATGTCGACCGTAAACCGGTCCTCCGACCAGAGTACTATTGTTGACATTAAAGCGTAGTTCGGTAAGGGATTTCGAAGCATCCTCATTTGCCTGAGCTCCAAGCTCAAAGCTTAAAAAAGACAAAAACAGGCCGAATAGTACTCTTTGTTTCATGGTTGGGTTTTATAAAGAGTTAATCTTAAATCTATTAGAATAAAAGATTCTCAAGCAAAATAGTGAATTCTAAGGCTTTATAAGGTAGAGGAAAATCCCTGTATCCCCTTCTGGATATTTCCTGATTGTACTTTCCCCTTTAGCCTTTTGCGATTAAATTCCGATATTAAATCCCTGATTTGCAATTCGTTTAACCAATCTAAAAGGCTATGGAATTTCTTTCCTCCTCCTTGCTTAGTGTCCTCATTGCCTTGGGCTTTATCTATGTTTTATTAAGTGTTCTGGTTTCCATTCTGGTGGAATGGCGAAACCATTATGTAAAAGAAAGAGGCAAGCTTTTGCGCGAAGCCATCAATCAGATGTTGGACGATCCCCTAAATGCGCAATACGGACTCCTCCTCTACAATCATCCCATGATTGGCGGGATGCAAAACCGTAAAAATCAGAGGCCTCCCCAGTACATCAGCAGCAGCATGTTTGCCGAGGCCCTGATTGATTTAATTGGGCAACAAGCGGAAGATGATCTGATTATTGATCGCAATAAGGATCCTGACTTGAAGAAACTAGCCTTCGAAGCTTCCGACCAAACGCCCACTCCTATTGATGATCCGCTATTGCGCTTTCAGATGGGCGTGGCAGAAATGAAACACAGTCCACTCAAAGAACTACTCCACTCCTTTCATCAAAAATCGAAAAACGATTATCCCAAACTGAAGTCCTTGCTTGAAGAATGGTATAATGCCTATATGGACCGAGTTACCGGTTGGTATAAAACCAAACAGAAAAGCAAATTCGTTTTCTTCGGCTTTGTAGTGGCCATAGCTTTAAATGTCGATAGTCTGCATTTAGTAAAAAGCCTCAGTAGCGATTCTGAGCTACGCACTAATCTCGAGAAGCAAGCCATGGCCCTGGAGGCTAAAGGTGCTTTCGCGGAAGGCGATTACCAGCATTTCCTCAGCCTATTAAATGAGCCAAAGGATTCCAATGCTGCCCAAAACAATCAAGTACTGGCAGCTATGGAAGCTCGCCTGGATTCGGTGGGCAAAGAGCGATTTAAAGAATCACAACAGATCTTGCATTATCTGGAAGAACAAAAGGTTCCCATGGGCTGGTCTTTACAAAGCGCTCCGCTCAGCTGGTTTGCATTCGAAAAGCCCAAATTGGATGCTAAGGCCCAAAAAGCTTTGGAAGATGATTATCAATTCCGACGAAACCAGCATCCCAATTTTTGGATCGTGCTTAAATACCTGATTGGCGTAATTATCACTGGCTACATGCTCAGTTTCGGTGCCCCCTTCTGGTTCGAGGTATTGGTGCGCCTGATCAATATCCGCCGTGCCGGCAAGAAACCTGCAGAAAATACCAACGCTTAATTCGATTATCATGGCTAGAGCTCCATTTACCAATATTCACATTCACGTATTTAATACCGAATGTGCCCCCGATAATTTCCTGCGCATCATAACCTCCAATTTTGTGCGCAAGCATCCCAAAACCTTTAAAAGCATAATCGACAAGCGCTTTACCCGCGGCATTATCCGTCAACTTGCGAAATGGGGCGCTAATAAAAAAGGTAAAGACCGCGGCAGTGTCAATAAATACATCTCCTTTCTGGAAGTAGGTACCACCAATCGACAATTGGATATTTACCGTGATGCCCTTTCTGTAGCGCAGAAATACGATCCACAATGTCGCTTAATTGGCCTTAGTCTCGACATGGATCATATGGATGACAAGGGTCGACCACCCAAAAACTTCAATACCCAATTGAAGGAATTGAAGCAAATCAAAAAATACTATCCAGATCAATTCTTTCCCTTTGTTTGCGTAGATCCGCGTGGACATGCCGGGCAGTTAATGGTAAACTGGATGAAGAAGTTTTTCGAGAATGGCATGGTACGTCCTTATTTTGCCGGCATTAAGATGTATCCAGCCCTGGGCTTCTTCCCTTTCGATCCCCGATTGGATGAAATGTATGCCTATGCCGAAAAGGAGGGCATTCCGATCATGAGTCATTGTACCCGGGTAGGATCCCAGTATATAGGACCTTCCATCGAAAGTTTGATTCCGCATGAGGTGGAAATGATTCAACCTGAAGATTCGGCCTCTCCCGAATTCATTAAAGCAAAATCCGAGATACACGCTCGCATAGAACGCTACTACAGTCAAAATCCCTCCTGGATTAAGAATAACGATTACGGCGATAATGATTTGGCCTGCGATCTCTTTGGGCATCCTCAAAACTATATTCCGGTAATGCTGAAATATCCTAAGCTTAAAATTTGCCTGGCCCATATGGGGGGCGATGATCAGATTGAATTGATGAACCCTGAAAATGAGACGGAGAATGAGATCATCAAGCTGGATGGTTATAATTGGGCCAGCCTGGTAAAGGAGCTCATGTTGACCTTCCCCAATCTGTATACCGACATCTCCTATACCCTGGCAAAGCTGGATGAGAAAAAGGTGCGCGATGAGATTCAGGATTGGCTGCGCAGTGCAGATCAGGAAGGAAAAGCACTGAGCGAAAGAGTACTCTTTGGTACCGACTTCTATATGACCGAGCGTGAAGCCCGTGAATCAGAATTGTACCAAAAGGCCCAAAACCAATTATCGCAATGGATGACGGTGATGAGTCGGGATAATTGTGAGCGCTATCTATTCGAGCTTCCTTAAGCTTAAATGAAGCCCAAAAGAAAAGCCACCCGTTTACACAGGTGGCTAATCGAAACAACAATCCGAGTACACAGCTTTAATTCAGTATCCAGGGAAGCACCAACCAGACTAAGGCTAAACCAATAAAAACAACGTATTTCACATTCTTAAGGGTACGCGGATCGAGTTGTTTAATCTTCTCAATGGCATTCATAATTGTATCATTTTAAGCAGGCTGTTTTCGGATCCATGAATACGGATCCCACGTAGATTCTCGGGGTAATTGCTCCACTTATAAACCGCAATTACCGCTTCTACCAAGCCTGGAGTTAGAGCTTTTGGCGCTTGCGCGATAAAGTCGAAATCGTAAATCCCATCAATGGGAGGGAAATCATAAGAACGGAGCTTTAATTTGGGAGGCACCCATCCCTCAGCAGTACACTGCCCTACCGCAGAAATGCGGAGCTCGCGTTGAGGCAAATCTTTAAAGTGCAGTTTCACACTATTTACCTCTTCAACTTGATGTAAAACTTGACTAAGGGTTTCCATTGTTAAAGCACTAATGTTTCGACGATTCAAAGTTGCATAGTGCATAATGGCTATTCAAGAGGAGAAAGCCTGTATCTTGAGGGAAAATCCCCCGTCCAAAAAAGGATAATCCTCCGATTCATCTTTGAGGCCTTGTGTTTTGGAGGATGGCCTTTACTTTTACTCTCGAATAACAATCACTAAACAACTACTCGATGTCAAAGAAAATTGAAGACTGGACCACCGAAGCGGTTCCGATGATCCTTAATTACCAAAATGATGACAGCCTTTTTATCCCCACTGCTGGTGGAGCCAAGCTTAAAGGTTTAATGGTGGATGCGGAGCATGTTTTAAACATTATTAATAATCCAGACCACAATATCAAAAAGCTCTTTATGATCTGTGCCTTACGCGGAGATACAGATGTACAGCAATTTACCATGGTTTTAGCTGGAGTAGATGATGATGGAAAATTAGTTTGTGATCCTGCTTATGAATATTTGGAGCCCTGTCCTTCTAATTGCGCAAATCTAGATGCCCATTTATAGACCTTAATGGGAATATTAGCTAACAGTACTTCCTTCCCCCCCTGGTATCCTGGAACAATGGCATTGCTCATTAATCCGGGATACCTTTTTTACGTGATCATACTCTTGTCGATCATTGGGTTAGGGGCTTATCGATTTAGGAATTTAGACAAGGCCTATCGTTATTTGGTGGTCCTATGTCTGATGATTTTAATTTCGGAAATCGGCGCCAAGGCCGCAGTATTACTCAATAAGAGTAATTTTCCTTTTTACCACACCTTGATTCCAGCCCAAAGTTTGGTTTATGGCTTCATTTTCTACTATCTATTTAAATCAAGGGGAAAAGGGGGCATTGTAGCCCTGCTAATCGGTTTTCTATTTGCGGTAGGCTCAAGCATTATCAGCTTTAATGTTTATGAGGGGAAATTCAGCTTTCCTTCTTTAAACCTGAGTATTTTAAGCATTTTAATGATCATGGGTAGCCTTTACCTTTTTTACCAAATTTTGAAAAAACCCTCAGAACTTTCTCTTTTTCGTATTGGTGATTTCTGGTTTGCCAGTGGCAACTTACTCTTTTGGGCGGGCACCTTTTTAATTTTCGGACTTTACCAATGGTTGTTGGATGCCGTGCATGGTCACCCTTCGTGGATGCATCACCTTATTCGGATATTGAATTACATCCTTTACCTTACTTACCTGCTCAGTGTGTACTTAAACGCCGAAAACAAGCCCCCGAAAAATGACGATTGACAGCGTTGAGATATTCATCATTTTAGGAACAGCCCTGGCTATTTCTTTGATAGCATTTATCATAATCGTAGTTATCTTATATCGGCGTTCCCAACTCGAATTCCAGTTAGAGAGGCAAGCCATGCACCAAGCGCTCTTGCAAACTGAAGTGGAGATTCGGGAGCAAACCCTGAAAAACATTTCCCGCGACCTGCACGATAATTTGGGACAGATCGCTTCCTTAATTAAGATCAACCTGAACCTCCTTTCCAAAAATCTGGAGGAGAAGGATCAACAACATATCGACGAATCCAAAGACCTGCTGAAAAACCTGATTGGTGATATCCGCGCCCTCTCCTCTTCCCTTTCCAATGAAACCCTGGCCAAGCAAGGATTGGTGAAAATGATTGAATCGGATTTGGATCGAGTACGTCGTTCGGGCGCCCTAAAAATTATCTTTGATAATCGTTACGAAAATCAAAATCTCCCCCCTAACTCAGCCATCTTCCTCTATCGCATGTTCCAGGAACTACTAAATAATACCCTTAAACACGCTCAGGCAGATACCTTTACCCTCATGTTGGAAGGTGAAGGTCCACAGATTCGCCTGGTGGCCAAGGATAATGGTGTGGGAATTCCAGCCGAAAAACTGAAGGATCCGGAACGCGGATTAAGCGGTAACGGTTTGATAAACCTTAAAGAGCGCTGTGAAATGATTGGCGCCAGCTACGATTTTCAAAGCGCGGCCAATCAAGGCACCCGTGTAAGCATCCAACTAAAGAAACAAATATGAGCAGTAACAGCACTATCAAAATCGCCGTAGTAGACGACCATAGCCTTTTTCGCAAGGGCCTGGTAACCTTGATTCATCAGGTTGATTCGAAGTTTAAAGTGGTTATGGAAGCGGCTAATGGTAAGGAGTTTCTCGCTCAACTAGCCGCCAATCCCCTACCCGATTTAGTGGTCCTGGATTTTGATATGCCCATTATGGATGGCCATGAAACCACAAAAGCACTGAAAAAAGATTATCCGGGTTTAGGAATTTTGATGCTGACCATTAAGGATGATGAAAATTCCTTGATTCGCATGCTTAAGGCCGGTGTAAATGGCTATTTAAATAAAGATGTTGAGCCTGAAGAATTACAAGCTGCCATTCGTTCGGTATATCAAAACGGCTTCCATTATACCGATAATCTTACCGGTAAACTGGTGCATGCCATTCGTTTTCCGGATAAAGATCAAGGCGCCAAGCTTAGTGATCAGGAAATGCGCTTTTTGGAATTGGCCTGTTCTGAACTCACCTACAAGGAAATTGCTGACCAGATGTGCTTAAGCGAGAAAACTATTGATGGCTATCGCGCCAAGCTATTTGAAAAGCTCGACGTACGCTCCCGGGTTGGCCTGGCCATGTTTGCGGTAAAGAATAATTTAATTTCCCTCTAAGCTTTTAAGGGCTTCAGCGGCAAATTGGGTACTCAGAGCTACGCCCATACCCCCAAAACGACCACAATACCACAAGCCAGGCTCTAATGCCTGCATTAGTGGTTCTTTGGAACTTCCCGTAGCAATGATTCCCGACCATTGGCTTTCAATTTTCCATTGATCTCCCATTGCCAGGTCTTTCGTAAGGAATTGTCGTAAATAGTCTTGAATAGTACTGGTCAAACCCATTTGGGAAGTAGTCTCAGCTTCCAAAGCTAAATGCCTGGCGCCGCCTATTAACAAGCGATTTCCAATCGTTCTAAAATAGATATAGCCTTCACGGGCGTGGTAATTCCCGGGTTTTAAACCATGGGCAAAGGGCTGGGTCACCAGGACCTGATTACGGGCCGGTATCAAATCCAAATCATAAGCCGGAACTCCAAAGGCATTGGTGGCAAAAACCACTTGTGCCGCCTGCCAAATGCCCTGATTGCTTTCCAATCGCCAGTCTCCAGAATGAGAATACAGCCCCTTAACTTCAACCGAATTTAAGATTCGCACACCTGATTCTAAGGCCAATTTCCGCAATTGCACTAATGCTTTTACAGGATCCAATTGTGCTTCCAGAGGACTGTAAATAGAGCCCAATAAACCTTGTACTATATTTTCTTTATCTAACTGAAATAAAGAACCTTGAATGAGTTTATTGAAAGTTTTATTTAAATCTCCCAAATGAGCTTGTGCTACCTCCCATTCCTCCTTTTGGTCTGGAAAGTATAGCTCTCGGCCGCCTAATTGTTGCCAGGACATTTGAGCCTCTCCCACCAGCAATTTCAAAAACTCCAGTCCTTTAATTCGCTGCTCTATTAAGTTCAGGGCTGCTTCTGCACCGATGAGCTTTAAATCGGACTGGTACTCACCTACCGTGCCATAGCAAGCAAATCCCGCATTTTTAGAACTGGCCCCCTCTGCCAAAATATCCCGTTCAAGAATCAAAACCCTGGCTCGGGGATTCTGCTTTTGAAAATGATAAGCCAGTGATACACCACAAAAGCCCCCACCAACTACAATAAAGTCCCAGTGTTGCGGATAATATTGACGTTCCCAAAAGGACCAGGTTTTCTGCATTTTTAAACCATTCGATTGCCACGAAGTTAAGCTTATGTAAGAATTGTCTCTAGCTGACATTTGTCATACCATTCCCGGCCATTCTCTTGTAATATCGTATAGAATTTAAGCCCTACACCGTGAAAAACCTGCAAATCATTTATCCCACTGATTTTTCCGAACTCAGTATTAACACCTTAAATGCATTGATTCCCTTTTTAAAGCAAGGAAACAATCGCTTGGTTCTATTGCATGCTGCACAGCGCAAGCGTAAATCCTTAGCAGCCGACAAGGTGGCGACCCAAGAAGCCTTTGATCATTTTGTGGCGGCTTGCCCCGGATTAAAGGAAATACAATACGAATGCCGCTGGGACTTCGCCATATCCAAAGAACTGATCTTACAGGAATCCGATAAGGTAGAATGCGACCTGGTTATTATGGCCACTAAGGGTGCCAAGGGTTTGGATCGACTTTGGGGCAGTAAAACAGAGGCGGTGGTTAGAGATGCCATTGTGCCCATAATCGTTTTACCCAAAGGCGCTGCTCTTACAGAGGTTAATCGCATAGTACTAGCTGTAGATTATGAAGAGCTGACTTGCGATCATCGCCTCAGTCCACTGCTACAGTTGGCGGATCATATGAAAACGGAAATCGATGTCCTTACCGTAAACCGGAAGGAAGAACAGCTCAGTCGCAAAGAAAAAATGCACCGCAAGCAATTGAAATACCGCTTGCAGGACTTCCCTCACCGCTTCAGTTATCATTTCGAAAATGAAGTGGGTGAAGGTTTAATCAAATACGCCAAAGCTCAGCAGGCCTCTTTAATTGCCATTATGCCGCGAGACTATCATTTTTTGGAATCCCTTTTCCATGAAAGCTTGTCTCGCAAAATGATTTTAGATAGTCCGGTACCACTTTTAATTCTGAAATGATGAACAGCACTGCCTTCGACAATCTCGAGAAACTCAGTCAGGATTTATACCAAAAACTGATTACTGATGCCCAATCCGAAATTGAGTCACTTCAGGCGGAAGCCGCCAAGGAACGCGAAGCCTTATTGAGCGATGCCAGGGCAAAAGCCGAACAATACCAAAAAGAGGCTGAACGTCAGGCCGACCTTTACAAGGAACGCCGATTGCAAGAACTCAAACAAGAATCCTTGCATCTTAGAGAAAAGCTGCAAAGGAATTTAGATAGCTTTTTAAAGGCAGAAGTACTGGAAGGCCCTACCGATAAAGCTTTTGAGGATCAGGATTTCATTCAAAAACTACTTCTTAAGCTCATTGAGCAATTCGATTCCAAATCCTATCAATTACAATGGCCTAAGGGTTGGCAAGCTGAAAGCCTGGCTCAGTTGAAGAAGAAATTACCGGACTGGCACTTTGAGGTACGAGAAAATGCCAGGCTCAGTCTACAAAGCAGTGAGGCCGGCCTGGAATTCAGAATTGATTCCGAAGCCTTTAAAGCGCTCTTAGATGAATACTTTAATCAAGAACTCCGGGACTTAATCCTGCAAAATGACTGAGTACTATTACATCCTCAGCTCAATGCCAGACCTGGATCTGGAAAAACGACCTTCAGAAGAAGCCCTGGAAGAGGCTATCGAATTGATTCTAAGGCAAATTCAAGATGAAGACCGCGAAAGCCTGGCTTGGTTTTTCCGTCGCAATGACCTTTATAATCTGATTGAATTCTGGCAATTCGAATATGGGCATCTCCTCCATCGCCCCTTGCGTAAACCGTATTCTTTGGATCAGGAGAAATTGAAGAACCTTCGACTGGAGCCAGAAGTACTGCCCACCTTTTTACAAGAATGGTATCGGGAAAATCAGGAAAGTATGGGGCATTGGTCGGCCAACCGCATTGAAACCGAAGTACATAAACTCTTTTTTGATGCAATTGAAGCCCTGCCCCCAAGCTTTATTCGCGATTATTTTCTATTTGAGAAAGAGATGCGCGCCTTTATGGCAACCTATCACCAAAGTCGTTATTCCTTTCTCGATCCCGAAGTGCAATGGCTAAATCGAGAGATTAGTCAGGGTTTACATAAAAAGCCGGTTCAATTAAGTCCAAGTCTGCAACTGGAAAAACCCTGGTTGGATAAGCTTCTCAAAGCTTTGGACAGTAAAGAACCTAAAGGCATTAGCCTGGCGGTACATCAGGTATTATGGGCTAAAGCCGATGAATTAAGCACGGCCCACTACTTCGACCTGACGGCCTTATTGAATTACTGTGCTAAGCTCTTCCTATTATACCGCAGAGAACAATTGAGTGAAAATCGCAAAGAGGCTCGTTTACAAGCATTAGTAGATGAGGCTCTGCAAAATATATCGCAGCATGACTAAGGGAAAAATCACCGCCATTCTGAGCAATCTCCTGCAAGTGGAAGTGGATGGCCCGATTCGGCAAAATGAGATTTGCTACGTTTTAAAAGCGGGCGAAGAACTAATGGCCGAGGTAATTAAGATCAATGGCAATATTGCCTTTGCGCAGCTCTTTGAGGCTGGCAGTGGCCTGAAGGCGGGAGATCAGGTGCATTTTAGCGGCGAATTGCTAGAGGTGAGCTTAGGACCTGGTCTGCTTAGCAAGAATTTCGATGGACTGCAAAATGATCTGGAAGCCATGCCTGGTAGCTTTATACAAGCGGGACAACGCACCCCGGCCTTGGATCTGAATGAGGAACATGAATTCACCCCATTAGTAGAACCAGGCGCCATTTTAGAAGCCGGCGATGCCTTTGGCGAGGTGCCCGAAAATGCTTTGAAGCACACCATTATGCTGCCTTTTAAATTTGAGGGTAAATGGGAAATAACTGAAATCGCTCCAGCCGGAAAATATCCTCTTAAACATATAGTTGCCAAGGTTAAGAATGAAAATGGCGAAAGTCAGGATTTGAGCATGGTGCAGAAATGGCCGGTAAAATGGCCCATTAAAAATTACCTACGCAAGGAAAGGCCCGCTGAAATATTTCGCACTGGATTAAGGGTAATCGACAGCCTCAATCCTATTGCCGAAGGCGGTACTGCCTATATCCCTGGGGCTTTTGGTACCGGTAAAACAGTTTTGCAGCAGGCTATTGCCAAGAACAACCGCGCCGAAGTGGTAATTTTGGTAGCCTGTGGGGAGCGCGCCAATGAGGTTGTAGAAATCTTCCACAGTTTTCCTGAATTAGAAGATTTGGCCACCGGCCGCAAACTGAAAGACAAAACCACCATTGTTTGTAATACCTCCAATATGCCAGTTGCGGCACGGGAAGCCTCAGTTTATGTAGGCATGACCATGGCCGAGTACTACCGCAGTATGGGCCACAAGGTGTTGCTATTAGCGGATAGTACCTCTCGCTGGGCACAGGCCTTAAGGGAGATGAGTAACCGAATGGAAGAATTACCCGGTACCGATGCCTTCCCGGTAGAATTACCGGCAGTAATTGCCAATTTCTACGGCCGGGCCGGAAAGGTGGAAATGCGTAATGGAACCAAAGGCTCTGTAACCTTCTTAGGTACGGTATCCCCCGCTGGTGGTAACTTTAAAGAACCGGTAACGGAATCTACCTCCAAGGTTGCGCGTTGCTTTTATGCCCTTTCTCAAAAGCGTGCCGATGCTAAACGCTATCCGGCCATTGATCCCTTGCAATCCTACAGTCGATATCTGGATTATGAAGAATTTCAGGCCTTTGCCGCAGAGCATATTGAAAGCGCTTGGATCGAAAAGGTAAATCGTGCTAAAAACCTTTTATCGAAAGGGATTGAAGCTCGGGATCAGATCTCCATCTTAGGGGATGATTCCGTGCCCCTGGATTACCACCGCGATTTCTGGAAAAGTGAATTGATTGATTTCGCTTTTATCCAGCAGGATTCTTTTGATGATACGGATATGAATTCGAGCCTGGAACGCCAGTCCTTTATGTTAAATCGGGTACTGGAGATTTGCGACAAGCCTCAGGAATTTGAGGATTTCAGCGCGGTAAGTGCCTTTTACAAGAAGGTGATCAACCTCTTTAAACAGATGAATTACAGCGACTTCGAGTCGGATGACTTTCAAAAATTCAATTCAGAGCTCGAAGCCCTTTTTAACCTTCAAAGCATAGAAGCATGATTGCCAAGGCTTTTCAACCCATATACAGTCGAATTAAGGCTTTAACCAAGGCTACTATTACCCTGGATGCTGATGGCGTGCAGTACGATGAGCTCGCTTGGGTAGACGGACGTACCGCTCAGGTAATTAAAGTGGATGGAAAAGAAGTGAGCTTGCAGGTATTCTCTGGCACCGAAGGATTGGGTACCAATGCCCAGGTGGTGTTTTCTGGAAGCGCCCCTAACATCCACTTAAGTCCCTTATTAGCTGGTCGTTACTTTAATGCATTTGGAGTGCCACTTGATGGAAAGGATAAAGTGCAAGGTGAAGAACGCGACGTAAAAGGAGCCACCGTAAATCCGGTACGCCGGCAATTGCCCTCCGAATTATTGGCCACTGGGATTGCGGGCATTGACCTCAATAATACTCTGGTAACTGGTCAAAAGATTCCCTTCTTTGCCGATCCAGATCAACCTTATAATCGCATTCTGGCCGAAGTTGCCATGCGGGCTGATTCCGATCGTATTGTTTTGGGAGGTATGGGAATCTCACATGATGACTTCCTGATGTTCCAACAGCGCTTTAATAGCAGTGGCGCGGGCGATAAAATTGTGAGCTTCATCAATACATCCGAAGACCCACCCCTGGAACGCTTACTGATTCCGGATTTGGTATGCAGTGCTGCTGAATATTTTGCCTACGAAAAGCAAGAGAAAGTATTGGTACTCTTAACCGATATGACCCTTTATGCGGATGCTTTGGCGATTGTATCCAATAAAATGGATCAGATTCCCAGTAAAGATGCCATGCCCGGCTCTCTCTATTCGGATTTAGCCCGGATTTATGAAAAGGCGGTACAGTTCCAAAATGGAGGCTCCATTACGATTATAGCCGTTACCACCTTAAATGATGGAGATATTACCCATGCCATCCCGGATAATACCGGCTATATCACTGAAGGACAGCTCTATTTAAAGAAAGATCCCGAAACTGGCCTAACCATTATTGACCCCTTCCGGAGTTTATCTCGCTTGAAGCAAAATGTAATAGGCATTAAAACTCGGGAAGACCATCCCCAAGTAATGAATGCCCTGGTAAGGCTGTATGCCGATGCCTCAGAAGCGCGTAGCAAAAAAGAAAATGGCTTCGACCTCAATGAATACGATGAGCGGAGTTTACGCTTTGCTGAAGCCTATACCCGCGAATTACTGGATGTACAACTGAATATCGGTACCGAAGAAATGCTGGATCGAGGCTGGCGCTTGATGAGTCGCTTTTTTAAAGATTATGAATTAGGCATACGCCAGAATTTAATCGACAAATATTGGCCTGAAGCAAAATCATGAACCGCGCGATCTCCTATAATAAATCGACCATCCAGGAATTTCGGAAGCAATTGCAAGTGCGCCGAAAAGCCTTACCCGTGCTGATGCGCAAGGAAACGGCTTTACGTCAGGTTATAGCAGATCGCAAACCGGTATTAAAGCAGTTACAAAAAGAGTATCAGGCCGAATGGAAACGTTTGCAAGGCTATGAGAATATTTGGAATGATTTACCCTCGGTTTTAAGGGTGAAAGCCATCATAACTGAAACACACAATATTGCTGGTACGCGCATAGAACGTCTGAAAAAAGTAGACTATGAGGCTTTGCAACTCAATCCACTCTACGAACCAGCCTGGATGCCTGCTGCATTAGAGGCCTTGCAAAACTTGATCGAATTAAAGCTCCAACTGCAATACCGCCAAAAAGAGTTGGACACCCTGGAACAAGCGCGGAAGAAAACAACCCAAAAGGTAAACCTCTACGAAAAGGTGCAGATACCTGAATACGAAGAAGGCATCCGCAAGGTGAAACGCTTTTTGGAAGACAAGGAAAACATTGCTACCGCTGCTAAAAAGATTGCCAAGAACCGAAAAATGAGCCGCGATGAAAGCTAGGATGTTAAAGGTGGATCTTTTAATTCGGGAGGCAGAGCGTAAAGAATTAACAGAGGCCCTGCAAAAACTCGGGCTCCTGCATGTTGAGAAGCTTGGCAGTGAAAGCAGCCTTCAGAACCATGCCCAATGGAAAGAATGGTTAGAATTAAAAGCCTGGCTGGAAGCGCAAGAAAAAGAGGTAAAAGCCAATGAATATGAGGGTTCTCTTCTGATTGGAGCTTTAATCCCACAATTAAAGCAGTTTAAAAAAGACTGGAGCTTGTGGAAGCACCGTCAGGAGGATTGGTTAAAATCCAAAGCCTTCTGGGAAGTTTGGCAAGACTATGACCCTGATTTATGGCAAGATCTCGAATCTGCCGGTCTTAAAATTCAGCTCTACCAATGTTCTAAAAGTGAATGGCCCCAATATCAAGCGCAAGCTTTTTTAATTGGTCAAAGAGATGATCAGCTCTATTTCTGCCGCATCAGTAACAAAGAAAATAAGGAGGAGATAAACCTTGAAACACTGATCCTCCCTCCTTTTGGGGCTTCTGAACTTCAAAAGCTTGAAGTGGAATTGAATCAAGAGGAACATCGACTGCAAAGCCTTTTAATCAGCTTTTTAAGAGCGAATGAAGAATTAGAAGCTGAAGCAGCTGCTATTCAAGAAAACTGGGAATTTCAGGCAGGTTTGGATACCTGGCAAAATTTAAAAGCCACCCCTCTAACCCATTTACGCGCCTGGATTCCAGAAAAATCGGAAGCTGAATTTCGTCAAAGCTGCAGCTCCTTGCCCCTGGCCTTTAGGCTGCAAGTACCCGACCGAAAAGACAATGTACCGGTGCAATTGGAGAATAATGCCTTTAACCGGCTATTTGAACCCATTACCCAAATTTTCCAACTGCCGCATTATTATGAGTTTGACCTCACTCCCATGATTGCGGTATTCTATCCCATACTCTTTGCTTATTGTCTTGGGGATGCTGGTTACGGTGCCATTATGACCATTGCCGTGCTGATTGGCTGGTTCACTTACTTGAAAAAACAGAGGGCTCTGGCTGCTTTGGTCGGTATCCTGGGAATCAGCACCACCATAATGGGCTTTATAAAAAGTGGTAGCTTATTTGGTGTAGCCCTTAGTGCCAATGCAGATCAGGCTTGGATTCGCAGTTTAAGTGATTGGGTAATTATCCCGGATGACAGCTCCTTCTTTTTCAATGCTTTCAATGTAGCCTTGTTAATTGGGGTCTTGCAAATTTTAATCGGCATTGGCATCGCCATCGCCAAGGCCTGGTATTACGATGGTTTTAAAGCCTCTCTATCCCTATGGGGCAAGCTTTTAATCGTAATCTCTTCCGTTGCGCTGTTTATGGAGGATACCCTGCATTTAAGCGCGGGGTCAATTCAATTATTGATTTTCAGTCTGCTATTCGGAATCGTCCTCATCATGTTCTTCCACGATTTAAGTCAGGCCTTATTAGTCCGCATGGGCAGCAGTATTTTACCCCTCTTTTTCATATTTACCGGCCTTTTAGGCGATGTACTCTCCTATGTACGACTCTTTGCCCTGGGAGTAACTTCTGCCGTATTAGGCTTAGTGGTAAACCGTATTGGAACCGATATGATGAGTGATAATTGGTGGACCTGGATAGGTGCCGGTGCCTTCTTACTATTTGGTCATGGACTTAATTTCGTCCTGGCCGCTTTAGGCTCCTTTATCCATCCTCTCCGACTCACTTTCGTAGAATTTTACAATAACGCTCAATTTGAAGGCGGAGGCCAGGCCTACCATGCCTTTAAGAAACATAAACCCTTTAAAAACTCACACAATGGAAACAGCTAACCTCGCTCTAATTTTGGCATTCGTAGGATTTGGAATCTTGATTGCCCTGGCCGGAACCGGAAGTATAATGGGAACCGCTGCTGGCGCTATGGCCACGGTAGGAGCCGTAAAAAAACGTCCGGATGCCTTCGGCTCCTTCATTGTGTTGAGTGCCCTCCCAGGAACCCAAGGTTTATATGGCTTTGCCGGTTTCTTTATCCTACAGGAATTTGTAGGTCCGGAAATGACCCTTTTGCAAGGGGCCGGAATATTAGGGGGCGGAATTGCCTTGGGATTAGCCGGCTTATTCTCCGGTATTTATCAAGGTAAGGTATGTGCCAGCGGTATTGATGCCATCGGGAGCGGTAATGATGTTTTTGGACGTACTCTAATTTTAGCGGTATTCCCAGAACTCTATGCCATTATTGCCTTTGCGGCACTCTTCCTGATCCGTGGAATCCTATAATCATGAAAAAACGTGCTCCATTTAGTCGTGTATTGGTAGCCCTGGAAGGTGGCTTGCAGGATGATATTATTCTGCGCTACTCGGCCTATCTCCTCTCGCATATGCGGGTAGATAGTCTTTTTCTGATGCACGTAACCGAAGACCTGGCCCTGCCCAGGGAAATTCTGGATAAATACCAGGACCTCTTGCCACCTAAGGAAGAGCAATTGGAAAAATACCTGCGTGAACTCTATAATGCCTCTTTTGGTGAAAAGGCGGATTATAAGGTTCAAAGCATATTAAGCGAAGGCGATCCATTTGAGCAAATTCTAAGGCAAAGTCATATTAAGGACATTGATCTGATTATAATGGGTCGGCGTTCTGAAGATCGCAATCACCAGCTTTTAGGCGCACGCCTGGCGGAACAAGGCCCCTGCTCTGTGCTTTTGGTGCCCATGCACGCACATTTGGAAGTGAATGAAATCTTTCTGCCCATTGATTTTAGTGAGCATGGACAGATAGCCATGCATTTCACCGAGGAATTATCCGAAAGCATTAATGCGGAAGTGCGCGGAATTCATTTCTACGCCCCGGCCCGCGGCTTTTTGAAAAATGCCGAAGCCGAAAGAGAATTGCGGGGCGCCTTGCGTGATACTGCTAAAAAGGAATGGATACGCTATAAAAAGGAATTAAACTTACCTCAGAATTGGACCTGCGAACTAATCGAGAATCGCGGAGAAGCGCCAAATCATGCCCTCTTTTTAGCTGAACACTTTGGTAGTGACCTCATTGTAATTGCCTCCAAAGGAAGAACGGCCTCCGCCGCGGTTTTAATGGGATCCTTTGCCAAGGAAATGATTCGCATTAACCGAAAGGTTCCCTTACTCATCTTGAAAAAGAAAAGAGAAAATCTGGATTTCTTCGAAGCTCTAAAAGGTTTGCTCGACTAAAATGGAAGCTTCCCTGCTTTCTGCTTTTGAATATCATTTAGAACTTTTCCTCCTCTTAATTCTCTTCGATTGGGGACTGGGCATTCTATGCTTAGTCCCTAAATCATTGATCATTCGTTCTTTCGGACTCATGCTTTTAGTCTGGGCTCTGGTTAATAGCCTGATCTATTATCTCTTAGAACAACACCATCAGGCGAAAGCCTTAAACCCTACAGTTAACTTGAAGAACCATTTAATCCAGGTTTTCAACTGGAATATTGGTTTGGATATTCTTTACTTGATTATCGCCCTGATACTGGTTCTATGGCCTCGCAATAGGCAGTCAAAAAAGCAAGTGATTCTTAAAGGTCTGGCTCTTGGAGTTATCTTTAATGGACTCTATCTCTTGATAGTAGATAGCCTATTTCGCTGGATGCAATTGAGTTAGCGTCGCTGCCAGAAATAAGGCATAAAGAGAATCAGCACGGTAAACATCTCCAAACGACCGAGTAGCATCAGGAAACTCAGGAATAGCTTGCCACCGGCGGGGATATGAGCGAAATTATCCACTGGTCCTACCGACCCTAATCCCGGGCCAATATTTCCCAAAGTTGCAGTAACCGAACCCACGGCCGACATAAAATCGAGGCCAAACATGGACATAACAAAGGAGCCGATGAAAAAGACGGTTAGCCAAATCAATACGAAAGCGGCCACGGTATTGGTGATGTTCTGAGGAACGGCCCGATTATTAAATCGTACCGGAATAATGGCATTAGGGTGTATTTGCCTCTTGAGTTCCAAAAAGGAATTCTTGATCATAATGATATGGCGCATCACTTTAATTCCCCCTGCTGTACTACCGGTAGAACCACCGGAGAAAAAGAGCACGAAGATTAAGAATATCAAGAAGTTAGGCCAGAGTAAATAGTTTTCGGTAACAAAACCGGTAGAGGTCATGATGGAAATTACTGTAAAGAATCCGCCACGAATACCTTCCTCAATGGAATAGCTTTGGAATATGATCAGAACCAATGCTACCACCGCACTAAATATCAAGGTGTTCCAGGAGTACACCCGAAACTCTTCATTCTGGCGTAATTGTTTAATTCGGCCACTAAAACCGAAATAAAGCAAGGTGAAGTTTACCCCCGCCAAAAACATGAAGATGGTAATGATATAATGAATGGCCGGCGAACTAAAAGCCGCAATACTGGCATTCTTAGTAGAGAAACCACCAGTGGCCATAGTAGCCATAGCGTGGTTTATGGCATCAAACCAGCCCATGCCCGCCACATATAGAGCAATGGCCTCGGCAGCGGTTAAAGCGAAGTAGATAAACCACAAACGCTTAGCCGTACCGGTTATACGTGGATGAAGCTTATCCGGAGTAATTCCGGGGGATTCAGCAATAAAAAGCTGCATTCCTCCCACTCCTAAAAGTGGTAAAATAGCTACCGTAAGCACGATAATACCCATACCCCCAATCCAGTGGGTCATACTGCGCCAGAAGAGGATGGATTTAGCCTGACCTTCAATATCCGTTAAAATAGTAGCACCCGTAGTGGTAAAGCCACTTACCGTTTCGAAGATGGCATCTACAATATTGTCGATCGCCCCGGTTAAAGCAAAGGGTAAGCTACCTAGCATTGACATAGCCACCCAGCCTAAGGCCACAATTAGGAAACCGTCGCGCTTACGTACATCGCGATTGGAATTCTTTAGATTAGGAAGGTAGAGCAAGGCTCCCACAGCCAGGGTGATTCCGGATGAAAGCAAAAGGCTTTGCCAGTCTTCACCATAGTACACCGCCACTCCCACTGCCAGAAGCATCATTGCGGCCACAATAGCTAAGAGGGTGCCAATTAAGGCGAAGGTCATTCTGGGGTTAAAAAGATGCATGCTTAACGAAAGTAACGACTCACTTTTTTAGCACATTCGTTTTTAGCGAAAACCACAACTTTGTCGCCTGGCTGAATGCTGAAATCTCCAGTGGGAATTAAGCCTTTATTATTACGGATTACACCCCCTACCAATGAACCTTTGGGAAGGTCGAGATCCTTAATTTTCTTTTCGGTTACCTGACACTTGGTGCTCACATTGAACTCAATAACCTCAGAGTCAATCCCATGAATGGTTGAGAGCGTTACAAAGTCACCACGACGGATATAGCGATAGATAAAGTTGGCTGCCGCTAATTTCTTGTTAATCAGGCTATCAATACCAATACTTTGGGTCAAGGAGAGGTACTCGATATTTTCCACCATGGCTATGGTTTTCTTCACCCCTCGATCTTTAGCTACCAAACAGGTAAGCACATTGGTTTCGGAGTTTCCGGTTACAGCCACCAGTGCATCGGCATTCTTTAATCCTTCTTCCTCCAGTTTTTCAACGTCGGTTCCATCGAAGTTAAGTACCATAATTTCAGGATGCTCCGATGCAATTTCCTCCGCCTTTTCAGGATTCTGTTCAATCAACTTAACGTGGAAATTCCGACAAAGCTTACGAGCTAAATGACGACCGGTACGACTACCACCAATGATCATTATATCATTGATTTTGATCTTCCTACGCCCCGTAACTTCCAGTACCTGTTCTACTCCCTCCGCATGGGTAATTACGAAAAGGTGATCATTGGCATTTACCACGGTATCACCCTTGGGAATAATCGTTTCATTATTACGACGAATGGCTACTACGATATAATCCCGAACATCGCGCAGGCCTGCAATTTCGGCCATGGTTTTACCTACAATCGCAGCGTCCTCCTCAATATCGAGACCTAATAAATTGATCTTGCCATTCTCAAACTCTATAGATTCAGAGGCAGCATTGGTATTGAGAAGATGCCTTACTTCGCGCGCCGCCAGAGATTCGGGTGAAATCAACTCATCGATACCTAAATCTCGGATGTTCAAAACATCATCACTGGTGAGGTATTGCATTTGACTAATCCGAGCAATGGTCTTTTTGGCGCCTAATTGCTTGGCGTAAATAGCACTAAGGATATTTGCTTCCTCAACTGATGTTACGGATATAAATAAATCAGCATCAGCTACTTGAGCCTTTTGCAAGATCGAGAAATCCGTTACCTCACCAGAAATAGCAATAGCATCGATATTCTGATCCACATTTTGCAATCGATCCGCATCATGGTCGATCAGGCTTATATCATGTGATTCGCTCGAAAGCCAGGTTGCAAGGTGGGTTCCTACAGCTCCGGCACCGGCAATTACAATCTTCATCTTTGATCAAAATAAAAGGCAAAGGTACATAGGAAATAGGGCAATGCAAGACTACAAACCGCTTGGCTTTAAAGCGAATAAAATCGGCTGAAAAGGCTTATTCCTGCTGGCTTTTTCGTAAATTGAATGCACAACCAATTTTAATGACTATGAAAAAGCTCTTACTTTTTTGCTTAACCCTTGGCCTGTTTATGGCTTGTCAAGCGCCCAAAGAGGAACCTGTACAAGAGGTTAAAAAGCTCGATAAAAAGGCCTTGCGCGAATATATTATCGCCATGGAAGACACCTTAGCCATGGCCTATCGCCAAAAAGATATCGATCTATTTGCTAAGTTTTATGGAGAGAGTGCTGTAACCTACGGTGAAGGACGCGATCAATTATTTGGAAAGCGCGACATTCTTAATCACTTTCGCCACAGTGTTGCTGAAGACAGTACACATTCCTTCAATTTTAAATACACCACTATTGATGTATTTGCTACTGCCGAAGATATGGCTGTAGAAAGTGGTCGCTGGGCCGAAATGGATTCCAGTGGTAATGAGATTGAACATGGCTTCTATATGGTAGTTTTCCAAAAAGAGGATGGCCGCCTGGTTTCGGTTCGCGACATGTGGAACTCGGCCAAGGATAAATAATCAGTTTAAAACCTTTGCTTTGCGAACATGATAATACATGAAATTCCCAAGATCGTTGAGGCTAAAGACCTTGACGATCTTAATCATGTTAACAATGTGGTTTACCTTCAATGGGTGCAGGATGTTGCCAGCAGCCATTGGTTTAGTAGTGCCGGTAAAAACACCGGCGTAATTTGGGTAGTGCGCAAGCACGAAATAGAATACCTCGCTCCTGCTCTGTTAGGCGATGAATTGACTTTAAAAACTTGGGTAGAAAGCATGGAAGGCTTAACCAGTCTGCGTAAAGTGGAAATACTGCGCGGTACTGAATTAATTTGTCGCTGCACTAGTCAATGGATAATGCTAGATGCTAAAAGCTTCAGGCCGCGACGAATTAGTCCGGAATTAGCAGCACTTTTTATAGAGCCAAGCTAGCTTAGTATTCTGCTATATTTGGGTACCCTAATCCGTACCGATGTCTCAGACCCCTAAATTTCTGGTAAAGCAAGAGCGGCAGGTTCGACGCTATAGCTTTCGCAATATGGGCAGTTCCATTTTGGACGCCTTTAACCTGGAATACGGCATTCTGTTTACCCTAAAAGAATTACTTATTCGCCCGGGAGCCTCTATCCGAAGTTATTTGCAGGAAGGGCGACTGAAATACACCTCTCCTTTTCGATTATTGATTCTTAGCACCGCTATTCTGCTCCTCTTATTTCAAAGCAGTGAGGTGGCTTCAGACTTTGAAAAAGGCTTTAATTATGGCGTAAATCAAAATGCCCAAGCCGGGGCTGAAAATGCTATTACAGATTCGGATAAATCGGCGGCCATGGTTTATAAGCTATTCAGTGAATATTTCAACCTGTTTCTATGGTTTTACATTCCTGTGATAAGCTTTTTCTCCTGGCTCTTTAATCTTAAACGTGATTTGAATTTCGCTGAGCATATCGTATTCAACAGCTTTTACACCAGCCTGATCAATGTCTTTTCTGTGATTATGCTGCTGGAGTTTGTAATTGGTAATGATATCACCGGATTACTCTATATCATTATAGCTCTGATATACTATATCTGGTTTTATAAAGACCTATTAGGTAAAAGCTGGATCCGGGCTTTTGGCGAGGGAATTCTTATCTCACTGATAAGTGCTGTTATTTACACTTTTAGCCTCGGGATTTTGCTGGCAATCGCTTTAAGTAAAGGATTAATTCCAATATCCTAATCGGCTTCAAGACTGGTAATTGGCACGCGCTCACTTAATTGTCCTTGAGCGAAAGCTCTTTGCAGAATATTCTCAATCAATTTATCCTCTTCCACCTCTTCAGGCTGGTAGGGCGTCTTTAAATCCATATGATTGAAATAGGCCACCGTATTCCACCAAAAGGCATTCCAGCCGCTGCGGTAATCTGAAATTAAATCATAGGTAGACATTCCTGTTTCGCGAGACACCAATTTAGATAAGATTTGCCCTTCGCTATGGGTAAGCTTAACAATCTCTTCCTCAAAATCCTGACGAAGGTATTCTTGGAATTCTTTGATCAAACGCTTGCGCTGCCAACGATTCTTTCCTTCTAAAGTTAGATTTAAGCTATCCAGTTTATTGCCTGCAATCACCGCATAAGGATAAACCTTCATCACTTTACGTTTTAGGATGTAATAGCGTTTGCGCGCCTCTTTAGAATCAAAACTGGGCTTATCGACCAACAAAACTTCATCCAATACCATAATGGGTATGGTATCTCCATCTACAATAATAGCATCCATGATATCCGTACGATTCATGGCGGCATATTGCACAATGCTATCCTTCAGGCTCGATCCCGTTTTAATCGGTTGGGCCCAAAGACCTCCAATTTGCAATAGGCTGATTATGAAAATTACCTGAAGGCGCTTTGTCATAGGCGTTTTATCTTCCAATTACTGCGAGCGGCAGAACCATTAGCATCGGCTAATTCATTCTGCTTAGACTGGTCTCCCATCATTTTTGCAACGATCATACCAGCGATATCACCATCGGCATGCTGACTTTGATCGAGGTACTCAGGTTTGAAATGCTTATTCACGAAATGCGTATCAAAATTGCCGCTGATAAAAGCTTCGTGTTTCATTACAAAACGAGCAAACTCCATGGTAGTATGCAAACCTACAATCTTATAATCATCTATTGCGCGAATCATTCTCAAACGAGCTTCCTCACGATCCTTACCGTAAGTCACCAATTTTGAGATCATTGGATCGTAATAGATCGGAATATCCATTCCTTCTTCAAAACCATCATCTACCCTTACTCCTACACCATGAGGACGCTGGTAAACTCTTAGGTTTCCGATATCAGGCATGAAGTTCTCACGTGCATTCTCAGCATAAACACGCACCTCAATAGAATGACCGTGAATTTTAAGGTCTTCTTGCTTAAAGCTTAATTCTTCACCGCGTGCAACGCGAATTTGTTCTTTTACCAAATCCACACCGGTAATCATTTCAGTTACCGGATGCTCTACTTGCAAACGAGTATTCATTTCCATGAAGTAGAAATTATGGTCTTCATCCATAATAAACTCTACTGTTCCAGCCCCAAGGTAATCGCAAGAGCGAGCTACATCAACCGCTTTTTTCCCCATCTCCGCTCTCAATTCATCACTAAGAATTGCCGATGGTGCTTCCTCAATCACTTTTTGATGTCGACGTTGCACTGAGCATTCTCTTTCAAATAAATGCACGCGGTTACCGTGACTATCACAAAGTACCTGCACCTCAATGTGACGAGGTGAGCCTACGTATTTCTCAATAAACACAGCGCCATTACCAAAGGCACTCTTAGCCTCAGAGATCGCACTGTGAATTTGCTCTTCCAGCTCTTCTTCGCGTTCCACTACCCGCATCCCTTTACCGCCACCGCCGGCAGAAGCTTTGATTAAAACCGGGAAACCAATCTCGCGGCAAATTGCAATCGCTTCTTTGGGATCGTCAATAGCGCCCTCCGTACCTGGTACTAAGGGAATATCAAATTCACGGGCCGCTTCCTTTGCTGCTAGCTTATCCCCCATCACCTTCATAGAGTGGGCTTTAGGGCCAATAAAAATCAAACCGGCATCTTCCACCGCTTGAGCGAATTCCCCGTTTTCACTAAGGAATCCATATCCAGGGTGAATAGCATCAACGCCCAATTCCTTACAGGCTGCAATAATTTTATCGCCCAATAAATAAGATTGTGCTGATGGTGGAGGCCCCAGGTATACCGCTTCATCGGCATATTTCACATGGGGAGAATTACGATCTGCTTCGGAGTATACCGCAACGGTTTGAATGCCCATTTCCCGGGCCGACTTCATAATTCGCAAAGCGATTTCGCCGCGATTGGCAACAAGTATCTTATTCATGGCTAGTCTAAAATTACAAGGCTAAATTACAGCCTATCTGCTGAATTACCGTGGCGTATTTAGAGTTTAATTGCACAAAAGCCTATTTTTTATGAGCTCTATAATTCACAATTTAAACGAGAAATCCAGTGTCAAAATCACGGGCCTGGACCTTGAGCCCGAACAAGGATACAAGCCATACAATTAAAGCTAGCATTGATATCCAATTTCAATCCGCTCAACACCAATTAGTCTGAAAGAGACCAAAAAAATTGTAAATTGATTTAGCAAATTCAAATAGCATTCAGTGTACTCAAGTTATACTGGAACTCTCCTGCTTCCTTGGATTTTTTTAAAGAAAAGACCAGACTGAGCAAATGACTCAAATCAACTCAAACATTCAAGTCCTTTGTATTGATAATCAGAAAGAAGACCAGGATTTACTTAAATCGGTTTTCGCTGAATTCCGCCAAATCCAATGTGATTTAAGTTTTATAACTAGTGTTCAGAAAGCTTTAAGTCTCAACATTTCAGAAGACTACCAACTCATTTTGATCAATGAAGACCAGCTCAATGAATTAGCTGTGTTTCACAAATCATTCCCTAAAATTCCAATTATCGCTTTGGGCTCTAATGCTCAAATGAATAAACTCCCCCAAATTTTAGAGGCTGGAGCAAGCAATTATTTGCTAAAGTCTGAGAATATGGCTTTTGAAATGGAAAAAGCCATACTTTTTTGTGAGCGACAATTAAACTTAATCCGAAAGCTTGAGCTCAGTGAGCAACAGCATCAAACCCTTCTAAAGGTAATACCTGAAAGTATGGTGATTACGCGAAGAAGTAATGCCCATATTGTTAGTGTTAATCACTCCTTTACCGAAGTTTTTGGATATGAACCTAAAGATTGTATTGGTAAAACTCCTATGGAGATTGGTCTTTGGAATGATTCATTAGAAAGAGAAAATGTTTTAATCAAGCTTCCTGAAAGAGGTGAGGTAAGAGATGTAGAGCTACACATTAAGAAGCTAGACGGCCAAATACTGCCCTGTCATGTTAGTTTCTCTACCTACCAATATCGTGGAGCAGAATATCTGTTGAGCATCATTGTGAGCCTGGAAAAGGTCGAAAAGCAGCGACAGGAATTGGAATTGGAAAAGGAAAGGTTTAGGAGCCTGGTAGAAAGCGCTCCGGATTTGTTTTTCTACACCCGGGATTTCAATGCCATCAATTATGTATGTCCGCAAGTTTACGAGCATCTAGGCTACACCAAAGAGGAAGTTCTAGAACTCTCCTACCAACACTTTCTTACCGAAAAGTCAAAAGCAGAATTTGCAAAGATTCAGTTTCCGGACTTCATGAAGAAAGGGGAAAACAAAGTGCTCAGTCCTTTTGAATTGGTTCATAAATCGGGGAAGGTGAAGCAGTATGAACTGTACCTCATTCCGGTAAAGAATAAAGAGACCGGTTGGGTTGAGTTTATTCAGGGGATCGCTCGCGACATTAGCGATGAGTTGGAGACTTTCGAAATGTTGAAGCGCTCAAATCAAAGGAACTTAGAAGCGCTGGAAGAATTAAAAGCCCATCAATATGCGATTGATCAACACAATATGGTGGTGATTACAGATTTAGATGGGAAGGTAAAGTTCGCCAACGATAACTTCTGTAAAACCAGTGGCTACTCTAAGAAGGAGCTGATAGGCTCTAATACCCGCTTATTAAACTCGGGCGTTCATGATGATGCCTATTTTGCCCATTTGTGGAATACGGTTTTGGAAGGCAATGTATGGCAGGGCAATGTTTGCAATCGGCATAAAGACGGGCATCTCTATTGGCTTTCTACCACCATAATTCCACGTAAAGATCAAAATGGTGATGTCTATGAATTTATCGCTCTACGCACAGATATTACCGAATTAAAGGAAGCGGAGAAAGCCTTAAAAACCAGTCAGGAGAACCTGGCCAATATTCTGAACTCCAATCCACATGAGATTTGGTCAGTGGATCGGGATTTCAGGCTCTTAACCTTAAACCCAAATTTTCGGAACAATTTTGCTCAGCACTTCAATCATGACCTGAAAATTGGTCAATTGATGACAGAAATCCCCGGTTTCCCAAAGGAAGCCTCTATCCTTTGGAAAGATCGTTATAGCAAGGCATTTAAAGGCGAAAGCCATAGCTATCAGGATCATTATTACCATCCGATTAGCGGCTTACCCCAATATTTACAGGTAAGTATTTATCCAACCCTAAGCGAAAATGGAAATGTTGTGGGGGCCAATGTTTTCTCTCAGGATATTACCGAAAGACAGCAGGCTAAAGAGGACTTGAAAGTTTCCAATATCCGCTTGGAAGAGGCTCAGTCTATGGCCATGGTGGCAGATTGGGAATATTTACCCAAGGAAGATCAATTGACCAGTTCCAATAATATGCCGCAAATACTAGGATTGGAGGAAGATCTAAAATTGATGGATCGAAGGGTCTTAGCCCGATTTGATCGCCATCATCGCTCCGAAATTTTCCACAGCTTTAAACTGGCACTTTATCAGGGCGAAAGCACTCAAAACATCTGGCTTTTTCACACTCCAAATGGTGAGGAACGCTGGTTGGAGTGTAAAATCCATTCTGAAACCAATGCTGATGGAGAAATTAGCAGACTACGCGGAATTGTAAGGGATGTAACTGAAATCATTCATCTCCAGAAAAAGGAATACCAGCAAAAACGAATCTTTATTGATTTAGCCAATAGCAGTTCGGATTTATTGCGCCTGAATGAAATCAATCAGGTTTACAATGCCCTTTCCGAATCCATTTACCAGTGGTTTAATGAAAAGGTCGTGGTAGGCTCCGGGGCCGTAACCGAAAACGGTTTAGAATCGGAATACCGCATGAACCATTGTATTATTCCGCCAAAACTGCAAAAAGCCTTTACTTTCTTGGATGATGCAGCCAGGTCTAATCAGGTATTCCCATCGGTAATGCCCATTATTGATGGATTACGACAAGGCAAAGTTTTTAAAATTACCGAGGATTTAATCTACCTCCTGCCCTTCTTAACCAAGGAAACGGTGGATCCAGTTTTTGAAGCTTTTCCTAACTTCGAATTAATCGCCATTGGCATTAGCTATAATAATGCTTATAAGGGAACCACTTTTGTTTTCTTCCCGGATGGTACCCCGGATTATTATTCTGATCAATTGCTGGAAGTATTGGGTAATCAGGCCAGTACGGTAATGGAGCTCATTGAATACCGCAATGAATTGCGGGACAATGCATTGATCTTAAACCAGGCACTCAAAGCCGCTGGCTCCGCTATTTTCTACTATGATTTAGAAAGACGTCGTTTGGATGGTGACCCTAAATTATACGAATTAATGGGGGCTCCAGATCGCAAAGGCAAGCCAATACATGAAGAGGAATTAACATCCAGGATGTCTCAGGAAGATATTCTGAAAATGCTTGAATTTGTCTCTCCTAAGTCTGAGAAGCCTATCGATACCTATCAATTTGATTTCAGATTTTACTGCCTGAATGATAAATGGCGCTGGTTTGAAGATCGGGCCAAAATTGTACGCCGCGATAAGAATGGTAAAGCCCTGGAAATTGTGGGCATCCGCACTGATGTAACCGAAAGAAAGGAAAGAGAAAATCAATTATTACTCTTAGAGTCCACTGTTACCAATGCTAATGAAGGTATTCTGATTACGGATGCTCGAGATTTGGGCGGAGATGGCCCTTATATAGTTTATGCTAATAAGGCCTTTGAACGCATTAGCGGTTATACTTTTGAAGAAGTTAAAGGGAAGTCTCCCCAAATGCTACAAGGCCCAGATACCAATCCTCTGGAACTTAAGCGAATTGCCCAATGCATCAAAAATTATGAACCCATAGAAACGGAGCTCATTAACTACACCAAAGACGGTATCGCCTATTATGTAAGCATATCAATTGTGCCGGTTCCTAATGACCAGGGAGAAGTAACTCACTTTGTAGCCCTGGAAAGAGATACTACCGAAGAACACCGTCAAAAGGCCGAGCTGAAAGAATTGCTCATGCGTTTCGAATTGGCTACCAAAGCAAATACCGTAGGGATTTGGGATTTACACCTTGGCGATAATGCGCAATTGGAATGGGACGACAATATGTTCCGGCTCTATCAGCGCAGTCCAGATAAATTCAACAATAGAATTGATGATTGGATTTCCTATATCCATCCTGAAGATCGTGAAGAAACGGCCAAATCCTTTCAAACTTCGGTAGAACAAGGCTTGGATGATGTAAACTTCCGATTCCGAATTCGAGCCGGAAATCAAACCAAGCATATCGCGGCCATTTCAAAGATTATTCGCGATCAAAATGGTGAACCAAAGCGAATTGTAGGATTAAATTGGGATGTTACCGAGTTGGAAATTAAGCGATTAGAATTGGAGCAGATGCGTCTAAATACTGAAGCCCTCATAAATAGTACTGATGATCACATGTGGTCAGTGAATGTACGTTTCCGTCTCCTCAGTGCCAATAAAAGCTTTTTACAGTATCTGCAAAATCGTAGCGACCATGCCTTTAAAATTGGGGACTCCGTTTTAAATGAACGATTAGGTGAAGATCACTTGAAGAAATGGAAAGGGCTGTATGAAAGGGCATTAAGTGGTGAACAGGTAAATGTGCAGATTGAGGATCAGACTCAATACGGAGATCAGATTTTTGCAATAAGCCTCTACCCTATTTACAATGATTCTCATGTTATAACCGGTGTAGCCTGTTATTCTCTGGATGTAACCGAAAGAACCCATTATTTGGAAACCATTGAGCAGCAAAACCAAAAATTAAAGGATATAGCTTGGATGCAATCCCATGTGATGCGAGCTCCGGTAGCACGAATTTTAGGTTTGATTGCCCTATTGAAGGAAGAAAACCGTAATCAGCTAAATTCCGATACCCAAGAAATTTTGCAATTCATCCGCGAATCTTCTGAGGAAATGGATCAGGTGATTAAGGACATCACGGCCAAAACAGAGCGCATTAAATTAGATTTACAGTAGGTACCTTTGCAGCATGCGAATGGAAGATACCATCTGCGCCCTCTCTACCGCTGCCGGAATGGGCGCCATTGCGATGATTAGGGTAAGCGGACCCGAAACTTATACTGTTTTAAATAAGATCTACAAGCCCTTTTCAGCCCAGCATAAGCTGGAAAATACTGAGGGCTATAAAATGGTTTTCGGTTCCCTCATGGACGGGGAACAATTGATCGATGAAGTGATGCTGGGTTTATTTAAAGGTCCAAAATCCTACACCGGTGAAGATGTAATCGAAATTAGCTGTCATGGCTCTACCTATATTCAGGAGCGCATTTTAGGTTTATTGATGCGCCAGGGCATTCGCATGGCCGATCCGGGTGAATACACTCTACGGGCTTTTATTAATGGTAAAATGGATCTTTCCCAAGCGGAGGCCATTGCCGATTTGATCGCTTCAGAAAACAAGGCGAGTCACCAAATTGCCTTGCAGCACATGCGTGGCGGCATTTCCGATGAAATTCGATCCTTACGCTCAGAGTTAATCGACTTTGTTTCCCTCATTGAACTGGAACTCGATTTTGCCGAGGAAGATGTTGAATTCGCGGATCGCTCCAAATTTCAGGAACTACTCAATCGTATCGAACAGGTGCTCACTAGCCTAATTTCTTCTTACGATACCGGAAATGCCATTAAAAATGGGGTTCCGGTGGCGATTGTAGGAGCTCCTAATGCAGGTAAATCCACTTTACTCAATGCCCTGCTCAAGGAAGAAAAAGCGATTGTAACCGAAATCGCCGGCACTACCCGGGACGCTATTGAAGATGAAATACATATTGATGGCATCAGCTATCGTTTTATCGATACCGCCGGGATTCGCGAAACCACCGATATGGTGGAAAGCATCGGGATAAAGCGCACCTACGAAAAGGTAGAACAAAGTGATTTAGTACTCTACCTCTTTGCCGCAGATCGCCTCCAAAGCCCTGAAGGCTGGCAAGAGTTGGAATCGGAATACCAGGATATTCAAAATCGGGCGGGCGAACGTAATTTCCTCTTCATCCTCAATAAAGCCGAATTACTGCCCGAACTTAGCAGCGCGCAAGAAGAAAAACTCAAAGACCTAAAGGCCCTGCACCTCTGTGCTAAGGATAAAAAGGGTTTAGAAGAACTACACGCGCAAATCAGCGCCTTCTACCAATGGGGTGACCTTGCCGCTCAGCAAAGCATTGTTACCAATGTTCGCCATTTGGATGCCTTGCAAAAGAGCTTGATTCAAATTGAAAAAGTGCGCGAAGGCCTGGACTTTGGCATAAGTGGCGACCTGCTCTCCATCGACATCCGCGCTGCCCTTAGCGAATTAGGCAGCATCATTGGTGAGGTTGATGTAGATAAGGATATTCTGGGAAATATCTTTGGGAAGTTTTGTATTGGAAAGTAATTACTTTTCATATAGTACGCTAAAGCCTTCCTTTTCTTAATTTTAGACTGTTTTTACTTCCTTTACTTGTTGCTAATTTTCCTATTTTTTCCTATCTTTCGTTACTAATTTGTTGCTGACCATTCAATATTTGTTGTTAGCAACAGATTTTTAAGATAGTGGCGAGATTATGTTACATAGAGATACATCCTGATACAAAGGGGTACACTCTGATACAGAAACAAGCCGAAAAAGGAAACACCATGAGGAGCAACATTCGAGTTCCCAAAATCTGTCAGCATTGCGGTACTGAGTTTATCGCCAAGACTACTGTGACCAAATTCTGTGGTGATAACTGTGCTAAGCGTGCCTACAAGAAACGCAAGAGAGATCAGAAGGTACAGGAGATTGCCCCTACTGCGGTACAGAAACAAGAATACAATCAGGAGCAAGTCAGAGACAAAGACTTTCTAAGTATTGCCGAAACCTGCAAACTACTAGGAGCAAGTAGAATGACCCTGTACCGTCAAATAAAGAACGGAAAAATACAAGCTGCAAAAATTGGGAGCCGAACCATTATCAAGAGAGAAGAAATCGAAAAACTGTTTCAGGCATGAAAGTAACACTAAGAAAACGTAATCAAGGTGGCAAGACCAGTCTATACCTCGACTACTACCACAAAGGGAAAAGGAAAACCGAATACCTCAAATTATACCTTTCTCCTAATGCAAAGACTAAGGAGGAAAAGGAAGTCAATAAAAAGACACTCCAATTAGCCGAGACTATTAGAGCACAGCGACAAATCGAAATCCAAAACGGTGTTTATGGATTCCGAGACAATGAGAAATTAAAAGGCAGCTTCCTTGCATATATTGAGCTACTTGCCAACCAGAGACAAGACAGTCCAGGCAATTACGGCAATTGGACAAGTATGCTGAAACATCTAAAGGCTTTCTGTTCCTATGAGGTATCCTTCTCAGATATTGACCGACAGTTTATTCAGGATTTCAAATACTACCTTGATAAGAAGGCTATTGCACATGGTGACCAGAAACTATCTCAAAATTCTAAGTACTCCTACTTTAACAAGCTGCGAGCAGCTTTAAAGCAAGCAGTGAAAGACGGTATTCTACCTACCAACCCAAGTGAAGGAGTTGACGCCTTTAAACAAGGTGAACCTGAAAGAGAATTTCTGACTTTGGAGGAACTGCAAGCAGCAGCCAATACGGAATGTGAAATACCTCAGATGAAAACGGCATTCATATTTTCATGCCTTACTGGTTTGCGGTGGTCAGACATTAATAAGCTACTCTGGTCAGAGGTGCAGCACTCAAATGATAACGGGTATTACATCCGATTCAGACAAAAGAAAACCAAGGGAGCAGAAACCCTCCCTATTTCAGAACAAGCCTTTGGCTTGCTCGGTGAAAGGCAAGCTCCAGAAGAGCGAGTATTCAAAGGATTGAAATACTCTGCATGGCATAACCTGAAATTGCAACAATGGATGATGAAAGCTGGTATCTCCAAAACCATCACTTTCCATTGTGCCCGTCATACCTATGCCACTTTGCAGCTTACGGCAGGAACTGATATTTACACAGTCTCAAAGCTCTTAGGCCATAAGGAATTGAAGACCACCCAAGTCTATGCCAAAATCATAGATGAAAAGAAACAGGAAGCAGCCAACAAAATCAAACTTGACCTATGAGCAATCAAACCAAATTACTTGACGACATCCTGTACCAAGAGCTTCGCCCTTGGTTAGGAAAAAACAGCCTTGATCAAAAGTATGCTTCCAAACTCAGTAGCGTAAAGGAAGCCTCCACAGATTTTCAATTCAAATATGAAATCAGCTTTCACAGGCCATTCGATCACAAAACAAAGTACTATTCCAAACTAATATTGAATAATGTCAAATCAGAATGTGTCAGGCTTGTCGAGCTGATCAAGGAGGACAACAACGAAAACTTAATCAAGTATTGGCTTGAAGACACACTTAACAAGCGGATTAAAACACGTTTAAAAGACCTTGGAAAGCTCATTAAAGAAAAGGACTATGCACTGACGTACATAGATCCTAAAAAAACATCCTTTGAATTAGACCAAACTCACAAGGCAAACACATTCATCTTACAGCTTCTAAAGCTTGCATACATGCAGCTTTACTTAGAAATCCAAAATGCTTTCAGCACTTGGATAGAAGATCAATTCATACTGGAGGACTTTTACAGCCAACTACTTTTAGAACCTGTCCCGGACAAACATTTCTTGAAACCAGTTCAAGTAATTGAAGTTGAATCCAAACCATTACCAGCAGCCAAAACGGAAACCGCAGCAACGGCAAATTCATTTCATTCATTTACCTACAAGCAGCTAAACACCAACCCAGATAAATTGACCGATTTATGGGATAGCCTAAAGCTGAATCATTTCATTAGCAAATCCACAACCCTACTCAACTTCAAAAAGGTATTCTCAGGAGGTGAAATCAAAACACCTATAGAATGGACAGGAAATATCAGCGAGCTATTCTATTTCATTAAGCTGATATACTCAGAACATAAGTTGGTGGATGATCTAAAGCAAAAGCAATGGGAAGTGACTTGCCTATGCTTCGTTGATACTGATGGGAATTCCTTTGACAGGTCAAAGTTCAGGTCTTTAAAAAGACCGAACCTGACAGGAGATAAAATAGAAAAGGCAGTTTCGCACCTGATATAGTCCACTCTGCACTATACTCCTTTTATCTTTTTTCTGTTTTTGTTTAGTCCTCTTTTACCTTAAAAGTGGACTATCAATTTTTACAGCCCACTCTGCACTCTGCACTCTACACTGCACCATGCTTTAGAGCCTCATAACGCCCCTTTTAGCCTCCTACTTTAGCATCGTATTCGACAATCGGATATGACTTTTGGCCAAGAGTCCATTCATTAATTCTTAATACGATTTAAGATGGACGAAATAATTGAACGTCTTGAAAATCTCCAACGCCTAATTGAGAGCCAGGGGATTTACACGAAAGAAGTTTTAAACTTCAATGAGGCTTGCCAGTACTTGGAGCTTTCACAGTCACACTTATACAAGTTGACAAGTGGAGGTAATATTCCACACTACAAGCCAAACGGAAAGAAGCTCTATTTCAAGAGAACGGAGTTAGAAAGCTGGTTGCTTCGCAACCGCAATTCTACTCAGGAAGAAATAGACCGCAGAGCTGCGGATTACCTAATCAAAAAAGGGAGGGTAAAGCTATGACAGAGGTTTTCGATATGCTCTTGACAGTAGCTCAAGACATAAAAACAATCAAAGCATACCTCCTCAATTTCCATAAGTCACGATTGGAGCAATTCAGTGACGAATGGATTGATGGTCAGGTAGTGATGCAAACGCTGCACATTAGCAAAAGAACCCTTCAATCCCTTCGGGATAGTGGGGTTCTTCCCTACAGCCGAATCAATGGCAAGTTCTATTACAAAGTTTCTGATATGGAAGCTTTACTGGAATCCAACTACTCACCTTCAAAATCAAAGCATTATGGAGATCAGTAGAGAAGCCATTTTGAGAAAGACACATTACGGCTTGAATATCTATGCCCATGTATTACGCCACTACTATCAGGGTGAAACAGTCCTATCCCTTTCGGGACGGGACTGCAAACCTGCTAAGAATCCTTTCAATGCGGACAAGCCCACATTGATGGTTAAAGTAGTTGACGGCATTGCTACACACACAGATACAGAAGAAGCCATTGCACAGGGCAATATCTTTGATTTTGCTTCATTGCATTTCAGCCTCGAAGGGCAAGCCCTTCTCGAAAAGATCAATGAAGAACTATACCTGAGAATTGGCAAGGAAAGAGGTTTTTATCATCAAGAGGAAACGCAACCTGCGGTTGCTATTCCTGAAATTCAAAAGCCTACACCGCCAGTATTCAGCTATTTCAAAAAGCCTGTTTCTAATGTGAAACCAAGTCGCCAAGTCTCCTTGATTGAGGTGTACCATCTCATCAAAGGCAATGATTTTGCTTCGTGTACAAGTACACTTCGCAACATCTCAGAGCCAAAAGATGCCCGAAAATACAAGGCTCAAAACTTCGATTATGTGACCTTCTCAGGCTCATTCTCTAAGCGGAATGATGCAAACCTCCAAAGACATTCAGGTTTGCTTACAATCGATTTTGACCACATTGAGGACATCCCAACGCTCAAGCAATCATTACTCGATGACCATTATTTTGAAACGGAGCTACTGTTTGTATCTCCTTCAGGTGATGGGTTGAAATGGGTAATACCGATTGACTTGACACAGGCAAAACACCAGGACTATTTCAAGGCAGTGGCAAACTACGTTTCCCACACCTATCAATTAGAAGTAGACCAGTCAGGAAAGGACATTTCAAGAGCATGTTTCCTTCCGCACGATACAGAAATATTCATCAACCCTAAATACATATAGGTTATGGAGCGAAAAACATTCAATCCGTTGGAATGGCTTGATAAGCCAGGGCAGCAAGTAAAAGTTACAGAGCAAAGCAAATACAATACAAGTACACAACTCGAAGAAGTTGAACGAATCATTCAAGGCATTGAGGCCAGCCACATAGATGTCACCTCCGCTTACAGCGATTGGGTAAACATCGGCTTTGCCTTTGCGGATGAGTTTGGTGAGACAGGTAGAAACCTGTTTCACCGTGTTAGTCAATATCATCCTGAGTATTCCACACAGGAATGCGACAAGCAGTTTGATAATTGCATGAAGGCAAGGGGTCAGGGAGTTTCCCTGAAAACCTTCTTCTATCATGCCAAGGAAGCAGGAATACCACTGACTACACCAAAGCAGGAAAGACAAGCCTACAGCCCTGCAAGCAGGTCTGAGAATCATAGCAAGAATCTCAATACTCAGGCAGAAATCAAGAAAGAACCGGAACAAATGCCAACCTTTTCTGATTCCTTATTTCCTGAACTTCCTGAGTTTTTGCAAAAGGTAATACAGATAGCCACTTCCAATGAGGAAAGGGATATTCTACTCCTTGGCTCCTTAGTGGCTATTAGTGCTTGTTTACCCAAAGTGTCAGGTATTTATGATGGCAAGCGTGTCTATTCCAATCTGTTTCTATTCATTACCGCCCAAGCCTCGGCAGGTAAAGGTCGTTTGGTGCATTGTCGCCAACTAGTGAATCCAGTACACAAAGAGTTCAGGGAGCAAGCCAAACTCCACAAGCAACATTACGAACTGGAATTGGCTGAATACAACGCCAACAAAGGGAAAGTTGAAGGAATAGAGAAACCCGAGAAGCCACCCGAAAAGATGCTCTTTATCCCCGCCAATAACAGCTCCACAGGAGCTTATCAATTATTGGGTGATAGTGACGGTAAAGGACTGATATTTGAAACTGAGGGTGACACACTTGCACATGCTTTTAAGAGCGATTACGGCAATTATAGTGACGGCTTTAGAAAAGCCTTTCACCATGAGACTATTTCCTATTATCGCAGGACAGACCGTGAATATGTGGACATAGAAAGCCCTTGTCTTTCTACTGTCTTGTCAGGTACGCCCAAGCAAGTAGCAGCACTAATCCCGAATGCAGAAAACGGCTTATTCAGCCGTTTCATATTCTATTACATGAATGTTCGGCCAGTGTGGAAGAATGTATTTGCTTCGCAAACTACCAATGGATTAGATGACTACTTTGATGCGTTAGGAAATGAGTTCTTTAACCTTTACAGTTCGTTGAAAGCTGGACAGGATGTTCAATTCTTTCTCACCGCTGACCAGCAAGACCAATTCAATCAGTTCTTTGGTCAGATACAAGAAAAGTATATGAGCATTCAAGGAATCGACTACATGGCAACCATCCGAAGGTTGGGATTGATTGCCTATCGTTTCTGCATGATATTCTCCGCTTTGCGGATCATGGAGACTGGTGAAACATCATCAAAGATGATTTGTGAAGAAAGAGACTTTCAAGCTTCGCTTGCAATGGTCAAAGTGTTGGTAAAGCATTCGAGTAAAGTATTTGCAGAACTCCCGGAAGACGTACAGAAACCTACTCGATTAAATAGGAAAGAGAAATTCTTGAATAAGCTACCCAAACACTTCAACCGTCAAAAGTACCTTGAAGTGGCAGCAGCTTTGAGCATTCCTCACAAAACGGCAGAGGGCTATATCACTGACTTCTGCAAATCAGGTCTGCTTCACCGTGAGTCTCAGGACAACTACATAAACACCTCGATTGAGGATACTCAGGATTCTGAGGATGCTAAGGAAAATTAATCCTTGGTATCCTCCATTTCCTTAAAATCCTGAAACATTAAATCCACAAATCTACCTACTTCGTTTCTTCTTTTTCTTTCCTATATTTGGCATTATTTGTCAAGTAATATATTGCCAACATGGATAACTTCGGTTCTAGACTGAAAGCATTAAGAACAAAACAAGGGCTATTAATGCGACAAGTCGCTGCTGCTACAGATGTGGACACCTCTATGATAAGCAAGTTTGAGAATGGTGATCGACTTCCAACAAGAAAACAAATTGAAAAGCTCGCTTTGATTTTAAAGGTTACAGAAGAGGAATTACTCGTTCAAGCATATAGTGAAAAAATTGCATACGATTTAATCAAAGAACCGCTAGCTGAGGAAATTGTCGAATTGGCATTAAAAAAATTACAATTAAAAAAATGAACTAACCAAACAGTACATCTTTATGCCTAGCCATTGTTTCAATATACTCACATTCAATCACCCTCAGGAAGAACAAACTTTTTACTTCACTGACCAGGAACAAGCCAACCTCACTCGGATTTACAAATCCTTAGTGCCTGATGAGGTCATTGAAAAGTATGAAGAGCAAGACCATTATTACACCTCATTTACAGTTGAGCAGGAAGATTTCTTAGAGGTATCAAAACCAACAAGTCCACAGTTTGAAACCAAAACGAATGAGCAGGGTGAAGAACGTTCATACACCATCCGTAATTCTACCTTTTCCACTTCAGTATTAAAGCGATATTACAATTCGCTCATTCATAGCCATTTCAAAGGGAAAGGATTTTTGGTAAAGCCCAATTTCATAAGTGATACAGAAGTTTGGCTTCCAAGTGCCAAACAAGACACCACAGGCCAGTACAAGATATTCGACCGCTTCTCACTCAAAGTACAGTTTAAGACCGTTTCTGATAGTTTGGAATTGTTGGTGACATTTGAAGGTAAATCCAAAATCTTCAAAGTTCCTGTCTCCACCCTATTAGAGGATGTATCACCGACAGATATTAATTGGGTAGTGTACGAAAAGGGTCTCTACCGTTTTGATGAGTTACCTGATAGCGGCAAAAGAGAATATGACAAGGTGTATCCAGTATGGAATTTCGAAATCAGAGATGCATTGATGCAAGGAACGGAAGCCCCGGACAAAACCAATAAGTACAAAAAGTTTAGAGAGGGAATCGACAAGTTCTACAATCAATACCTGAATACAGAGGAGTTCAAAGGAATCATTCCAATTACCTCCAATGGATTCATACCAGTTAATAAAATCAATATCGGGTCAGTCAATAATTCCAGTAACCGCCTTTTATTCGGTGAACAAAAGTCTGGCATTGTGCCAATGGATGGAATGAAAGAGCATGGTCCCTTTGATTTTAGTTCCACTTCTAAAATCCACTTCTTTTTCATCTTCCATAAAGACGATCAACACATTGCCCAGAAGATGGACGGTTATTTCAAAGGATCAGAATTTGGCTTCAAAGGATTGACCAAGTTTATTCATACGCCATACCATACCGAAAAAGGGTTCAGTATAAGATTTGAAGACAGAGACAATCCATGGCCAGAAATCTATGAAGCGGTTACCAACAAACATTTTGAATCAGATATTCAGTACATCGCCATTTATATCAGTCCATTCTCCAAGAACTCACCAGACAAATCAAGAAGGAAGATATACTACAAGCTGAAAGAATTGCTTTTAAAGGAGGGTGTATCCTCACAGGTAATTGATGGAGAAAAGGTAATGAGTAATGAAAAGTACTATTACAGCTTACCGAATATTGCAATTGCCATTTTAGCCAAATTGAACGGCATTCCGTGGAAGCTGGATACAAAGCTTAAAAATGAATTGATAGTAGGCATTGGAGCATTCAGAAACTCAGAAGTGGATATACAATATATCGGCAGTGCTTTTAGCTTCTCTAATAATGGGAAATTCAACCGTTTTGAGTGCTTCCAAAAAGACCAAACAAAGGAGTTAGCAGGTTCAATTATCAGAGCAGTAAAAGAGTATGCAAACGTCAATACAGGCATCAAACGGCTTGTGATCCACTTCTACAAGAGTATGAGGCAAGATGAACTACAACCGATAGAAGACGGCCTCAAACACCTTGGATTAGACATTCCAGTATTTATAGTTTCCATCAACAAGACAGAATCCTCGGACATTGTCGCATTTGATAACAGTTGGAAAGACCTTATGCCAATGAGTGGCACTTTCATAAAAGTTGGGTACAACAAGTTCCTGCTATTCAACAACACAAGATACAGTCCAAAATTTTACAGCTTCCATGACGGCTTTCCGTTCCCGATAAAGCTGAAAATCTTTTGTACAGAAAAAGAATTGGTAGAAGAATACAAGACGGTAAAGGAATTGATTGACCAGGTATATCAGTTCAGCCGTATGTACTGGAAATCAGTAAGACAACAGAACTTACCAGTTACCATCAAATACCCTGAAATGGTCGCAGAAATGCTCCCTCATTTTGATGGCAATGAAATACCTGAATTTGGAAAAGACAACCTTTGGTTTTTATGAGCAACACAACGATAATATATATCAAAAACATGGTCTGTCCTCGATGCATAATGTCAGTAAAATCCATTTTGGAAGAACTCTCTATCCCTTTCAGTAACATAACTTTAGGACAAGTAGATTTAGCAGAAGAATTATCGATAAAGCAAAGTGATTCATTATCACAACGGCTTCATGCCATCGGCTTTGAATTGCTCGAACCAGGCAAATCATCTCTAATATCTAAAATCAAAACTGCCATAATTGAACAGGTTCACTACGCTAAAGAGCCAATTACTGTCAATTTTTCAACATTAATCGCTGATAGGCTTCATCATGAGTACGCCTATCTTAGTCGCTTATTCTCTTCTGTAGAAGGAATTACAATAGAGAAATTCATGGCAAAACAAAAAATCGAAAGAGTGAAGGAACTTTTGTTCTATGGCCAAATGTCCCTTTCTGAAATTGCCCATGACATGAATTACAGTAGCGTAGCACATCTTTCATCTCAGTTCAAGAAAGAAACAGGTATGACACCTACTCAATTTAAGTCTCAGGAAAATCCAAACAGAAAATCCCTGAATGATCTTCAATCTTAATTTCACAAATCAAAGTCAAAATTATGTAAAGCATTAATGCAGCCCAATGACCAATTTTGTATCTGTAATAATCAAGTATTGATATATGATAACGAAAACCTACAAAATTGAAGGAATGACTTGCGGTGGATGTGTTGCAAGTGTCAAAAAGCAACTCGATGAATCTGCTTCAATAACTAAAACTGTTATTCAACTTGACTACCCTCAAGCAAAATTATCATTTGACAATGAGGTAGACATTGAAACGCTCCAGTCAATCATACATAAAGCCGGCAATTATACCATTGAGCAAGATAGGTCAGGAACCCAAAACATGAATCTGCCTCTTCCTGAAAAGAATATCCATACTTACAAACCATTGATTCTTATTGTAGGTTTTATAGCCGTAGTAAGTGCATTAAGTCAATATCCGTCTCCTTCTTTTTCAGTGATGATATGGGTGCGTCATTTTATGGCAGGGTTTTTCATTGTCTTTGCTTTTTTCAAGTTGCTAAACTTACAGGGCTTTGCCAATTCATACAGTATGTATGATATTGTAGCTGCTAAATGGAAGACTTGGGGTTACATATACCCTTTTGTTGAGTTGGCTCTCGGACTTCTTTACCTAACTAATATTGCCCCATTAGTTACCAATTTGAGTACCTTCTTAATCTTAGGTATAAGCAGTATAGGGGTAATAAAAAGTAATTTGGATAAGAGAAAGATTAAATGCGCCTGTTTAGGGGATGTTTTCAACTTGCCGATGAGCACAGTTACAATTGTTGAAGACCTTTCAATGGTAGGCATGTCATTGATTATGCTTCTTCAAAACCGAATCTTGTAAACAAAAGTCAAAATTTTATAAAACATGCTTCTTTTAATTTCCTATTTTTGCTTTAGGTGAAAAGAATAATCTCCATATCGCTTGCTTTGCTCATGTTGTTTTCCAGCGTGGGTTTCTCTATGAGCACACATTTTTGTGGTGGCGTAGCGGTTGAGACCTCTTTTTCAATCGGGCTTCATAATCCTGATTGCGGAATGTCCGACATGGATGGAGACTGCAAAAAAGAACCATCCTCAGAAGAACAGGTAAAACCTAAACCCTGTTGTGAAAATCAACATGAGGTACTTCAATTAGATGAGAATGCAAATCTTCAAGCCTTCTCTGTTGATGTGAATCCTGTTTTCTTTGTTGCTTTCATTCACACTTATGTTCAGCCGATTCTATTTGCTGATCAAGCTTTTGTTCATAACACTTATTACTCTCCTCCCATACCTGATAAGGATATTCAAGTCCTTTTTCAGACCTTTTTAATTTAAACCGCATAGTACAATTTGATGTTCCTGGTCTTGTGACTATGGAGCATAGTGGCATTTCCTGCCATTGAACAATTCTTTTCTGTTCAATCAAATTCAATTGTATTATGCTCAATAAAATCATAAAATATTTCTTAGAGAATAAGTTGGTCACTGTTCTCGTCCTTACAGGTTTTGTAGCCTGGGGAATTGTAACTGCTCCATTTGGATGGCAAGTGGGTGCATTGCCTTCTGATCCCGTTCCGGTAGATGCCATACCAGACATAGGAGAAAACCAACAAATCGTTTTTACCCAATGGGCTGGCCGTTCGCCACAGGATATTGAGGATCAAATCTCTTATCCTTTAACTACTTATTTACTAGGAATCCCAGGAGTAAAATCTATCAGAAGTTCATCCATCTTCGGTTTTTCCAGTATCTATATCATCTTCTCAGAAGATGTGGAGTTCTATTGGTCACGATCCAGAATACTCGAAAAACTCAACTCACTACCCTCTGGCTTACTCCCTGATGCCGTACAGCCTGCATTGGGGCCAGATGCTACCGCCTTAGGGCAGGTGTATTGGTACACCATTGAAGGAAGGGACAAAAACGGAAATCCAACTGGCGGTTGGGACTTGCACGAAATCCGTACAGTTCAGGACTTCTATGTGAAGTATGGATTAAATGCAACAGAAGGCGTTTCAGAAGTTGCTTCCATTGGCGGTTTTATTCAGGAATACCAAATTGATGTAAATCCTGACGCATTGAAAGCCTACAACATCCCCTTGCATAAAGTCATGCAGGCAGTACAAAAATCCAATAAGGATGTTGGTGCAAAGACCATAGAAATCAATCAGGCTGAATATTTAGTTCGTGGTTTAGGATATGTCAAGAAAGTAGAAGACATAGAAAAGGCAGTAGTTGCAGTACAAGACAATGTGCCTATCCGGATAAAAGATATTGGCGTGGTAACCTTGGGCCCGGCCACCAGAAGAGGTATGCTCGATAAGGATGGAGCGGAAGTGGTTGGTGGCGTAGTGGTAGCCCGTTATGGTTCCAATCCCTTGCAGGTGATTAATAATGTAAAAAATAAAATCAAGGAGATTGCGCCCGGTCTGCCCAGGAAAACCCTGGGCAATGGAGTGGAAAGCCAATTAACCATTGTTCCCTTTTACGACCGTTCCACCCTGATCCACGAAACCCTGGGAACATTGGAGGAGGCACTTTCCCTTGAGGTGCTAATTACCATTTTGGTGGTAATTGTTTCAGTCTTTAACCTCAGGGCCTCCCTGCTTATATCCAGCTTGCTGCCCATATCAGTGCTTATGGTTTTTATTGCTATGCGCTATTTTGGTGTGGATGCCAATATTGTGGCGCTCTCCGGCATCGCCATTGCCATTGGTACAATGGTGGATCTTGGGGTCATACTCTCGGAAAACATCATCAAGCACGTTGATGAAGCCTCACCCGGGGATAAGTTGATTGAAACCATTTATCGTGGTAGTGCTGAAGTGGCAACAGCTATAGTTACTGCCGTATCTACCACTATTGTAAGTTTTATCCCTGTTTTCACCATGCAGGCTGCCGAGGGAAAACTGTTTGGGCCGCTGGCATTTACCAAAACTTTTGCCCTGATTGCAGCGCTCATAGTTTCCCTGCTTATACTCCCGGCATTGGCTCATTGGTTTTTCGGAATACGCGTAAAGCGTGAAAAAACTGCCCGTCTTCTCAATGCAAGCCTTATAGTTGTAGGGCTGATAGTGGCGATCTTTCAAGTGTTGTGGACAGGCATTGCCCTGATAGCTTTTGGAGCAGCATGGTTTGTAAAACGTTACAGCCCCAAACAAAACTGGTTTACCAGGAACATGAGTGTCATTGTAGTGGTGCTGGTCGTCACCTGGTTGCTTGGAAAGTACTGGCTACCTCTTGGAGCCCAGAAAAGCTTGTTGCTCAATTTCGTTTTCGTTGGCTTATTGGTGAGCATCATTCTTGGAGGCTTTGCCCTCTTGCAACGCTATTACGAATCCATTCTCAAGTGGTGCCTCAATAACAAAGCGAAGTTTCTTGCCATACCCACCGCACTTATGCTCCTGGGGGTAATGATCTGGATGGGTTTCAATTCTGTGTTTGGTTTTGTTGCCAAAGGTTTTGATACCGTAGGTGTGGACATCCGTACCACGAGCGTTTGGAGCGGATTAACTCACACATTCCCTGGCGTAGGTAAGGAGTTTATGCCCTCACTTGATGAAGGCAGTTTCTTGTTGATGCCCACCTCCATGCCTCATTCAGGTATTGAGTTCAATAAAAAAGTAGTGGGCCAACTGGATATGTTGCTTACCAATATACCCGAAGTGGCCCTCACCGTTGGCAAGCTGGGCCGTGTAGAATCTGCGCTGGATCCAGCCCCAATTTCCATGTATGAAAACATCATTAATTATAAGCCTGAATACATGGTCAATGATAAGGGCTTCAGGCAACGCTATAAAGTAGATGATGAAGACCGTTTTATCCTTACTTCAGGCGATACGCTTAGCAATAGTGCGGCTCTTGAGGCGGGGGTTAATAAGGAACAGCTTATTCCTGATGATGGTGGGCAATTCTTCAGAAACTGGAGAGATCACATTCACTCCCCTGATGACATCTGGGACGAAATTGTAAAGGTGACTAAGATACCTGGTGTCACCTCAGCTCCAAAGCTTCAACCTATCGAAACCCGGTTGGTGATGCTGCAAACCGGCATGAGAGCCCCCATGGGTATTAAGGTTTACGGTCCTGACCTACCTACCATCGAAAACTTTGGATTGAAACTCGAGGAAATATTAAAAGATGTGCCTTCCGTGAAGGAGGAAGCCGTGTTTGCAGACCGTATTGTAGGCAAACCTTACATTCACCTGAATATTGACCGTGACGAAATTTCACGCTATGGCCTCAATGTAGAAGATGTTCAGCAAACCATTGAGACTGCGATTGGTGGTATGAAAATCACCTCTACCGTGGAAGGCAGGGAACGCTTCCCCGTAAGGGTGAGATACCCTCGCGAATTACGCGATGATCCTGAGGCCTTGAGCAATATTCTTCTTCCCACTCCCACGGGTGCACAAATACCCATCGGCCAGGTAGTGGATATTGAATACGTAAGGGGGCCCCAGGCCATCAAAAGTGAGGAAACTTTCCTGGTGGGTTATGTACTTTTTGACAAGCGCGATGGGTTTGCCGAAGTAGAAGTAGTCAATGATGCCCAGGAGGCTATTCTAGCGGAAATCGATGCAGGTAACCTGGAAGTGCCTGCCGGTATCAGCTATAAATTTTCCGGCAGCTACGAAAACCAGGTACGGGCAGAGAAAAGGCTCTCTATCATTGTTCCTCTGGTGCTGGTCATTGTATTCCTTATTCTTTATTTCCAGTTCAAGTCGGTTACTACTTCCCTAATGGTGTTCAGTGGTATTGCCATGGCTTTCAGTGGTGGCTTTATCATGATATGGCTGTATGGGCAGGGATGGTTTGCCGATTTCAGTGTGTTTGGTACCAACTTCAGGGATTTGTTCCAGATGCACACCATTAACCTGAGTGTGGCAGTATGGGTAGGTTTTATCGCGCTCTTCGGTATTGCCACGGATGATGGCGTGCTGATAGCCACCTATCTCGACCAGAGCTTTAAGCGCAATAAACCTAAAAGCCATAATGAGGTAAGAGCGGCCGTTTTAGAGGCTGGTCTGCGGAGAATTCGTCCGGCACTAATGACAGTTTCCACCACCATGATCGCGCTGCTTCCGGTATTGACATCTACCGGACGCGGTGCAGATATTATGATCCCTATGGCGATACCCACATTTGGCGGGATGGCCTTTGCCCTGGTGAGCATTTTCATTGTGCCGGTGCTCTACTCTATCCGGGAAGAAAGAAAGGTGAAAAAATTAGAAGTAAAAGCTAAAGAAATATGAAACTGATAAAAAATGTCATCATACTCCTGGTAATGGCCCTGCCACTTTGGGCATGGGGCCAGGACCTTGAGGATTACCAGAAAATAGCTGCAAAGAACAACCCCGGCCTACAGGGCAGGTACAAAGAGTTCAAAGCTGCCCTTGAAAAGGTGCCGCAGGTGAGCAGCCTGCCGGACCCTACTTTGTCTTTCGGGTATTTTATATCACCGGTAGAAACACGGGTAGGACCTCAGCAAGCTAAGTTTTCACTGAGCCAGATGTTTCCATGGTTCGGTACGCTTGAAGCACAAGGTAATGCCGCTGCCCTCATGGCACAGGCCAAATACCAGAGTTTCATCGATGCCCGCAACAAGCTCTTTTACCAAGTCGCAGATGCCTACTATCCACTCTACGAATTAGACGAGCAGTTGCGCCTGCAGCGGGAAAACCTTGAAATACTGGAGTCATTTATGACTTTGGCCCAAAGCAAATACGAAAACAACCAGAGCAGCATGGTAGATGTGCTGCGAGTAGATATCATGATTAAGGATGCCCGCACCAACATCGATATCCTGGAGGATAAGCGCCAGCCGCTGCTGACCCGTTTCAACAACCAGTTGAACCGTGATGCTTCGGAAACCGTCAGCATTGTGGATACTATAAATGTATCTCCTTTACCAGATGGCTATCGCAGGGACAGCTTGTTGATAAACCACCCCTTGCTTGAAGAGCTGAGTCTCAAGGAGGAAGCAATGAAGGAACAGGAAAAAGCGGCCATTCGCAAAGGCCTCCCCAGTTTTGGCCTTGGTCTCGATTATGTGTTGGTAGGTGAACGGACAGATATGGATCTTGCGGACAATGGGCAGGATGCATTGATGCCTATGGTGACCGTGAGCCTGCCCATTTTCAGGGGTAAGTATAAGGCAGCCAAAGAGGAAGCGCGAATCATGCAGGAAGCGTACAGGGATATGCGGCAGGAAATGGCCAACAACCTGGGAAGTGCTTACGAAATGGTCTGGTTTGAGATGGAAAAGCAGCGTCAGAACCTCGACTTGTACCGTGATCAGATCGATGAAACGAGCCAGGCACTTAACCTATTGTTCACTTCCTACTCCAATAACGGAAATGATTTTGAAGAAGTGCTTCGCATGCAACAACAGTTGCTGAAATACCAAATGATGAAGGCTACCAGCCTTTCCGAATACAAAATAGCGGAAGCAAAACTGAATTACATCACTTCTAAAAATTAAGACAATGACTATCAATAAAAAAACATTCTGGATAAGCCTTGCCGCCACTCTTGTAGTTGGGCTGCTGGCGGGCGGGCTGATTTTTTCTGGCAAGGATACGCCTACAGAAAAGGAACATGAACACACCGAAATGGCTGCTGGGGAAGAAACCGTCTGGACCTGCTCCATGCACCCTCAGATCCGGCAAAGTGAACCCGGTGATTGCCCCATCTGCGGCATGGATCTCATTCCGCTTGAGGATGAAGCCGGTTCGGAGATGGATCCTATGGCCATATCCATGTCGCCTACAGCCATGCAACTCGCCAACGTACGTACAGCTACAGCAGGCGCTATGGAACCACTAAAGAAAGTACGGCTCAACGGTAAAGTGCAGGAAGATGAAAGGCTCGTTTTTTCACAGACCAGCCACATCCCCGGTCGTATTGAAAAACTGAATGTCAACTTCACCGGTGAATTGGTAAAAAAAGGCCAATTACTGGCCTACATTTATTCCCCTGACCTGGTCACTGCCCAGGAGGAAGTTTTTGAAGCTCGCAAAATCAAGGAAAGCCAACCGGCCCTCTACCGTTCGGCCATTGAAAAATTGCGCAACTGGAAATTATCCGAATCCCAGATAGAGCGAATATTGAATGCTGATGAAACGATTGAAAATTTCCCGATTGTGGCTGATGTTTCCGGTTATGTCATTAGCAAAAAAGTGAACCTGGGTGACTATATCCGAAAAGGGGAACCCATTTATGAAATTGCCGATCTCAGCAAGGTGTGGGTACTATTTGATGTGTATGAATCTGACCTTCCATGGATTGATGAGGGCGACCGGGTAAACTTCACAGTACAGTCCCTCCCCGGTGAGCAATTCAGCGGTAAGATTACATTTCTTGATCCGGTATTAAACCCCAAAACGAGGGTGGCCAAGGCCAGAGTGGAAATGCGAAACGCCAATAATAAGCTAAAGCCTGAGATGTTTGCGAGTGGCGTGGTAGATGCCAGCCTGGAGTATAATGAAGATGCCCTGGTCATCCCAAAATCTGCAGTAATGTGGACAGGTGAACGCTCTGTAGTTTATGTGAAAAGCAGCTCTGCCCAAGGTGTTAACTTCATTATGCGCGAGGTGGTATTGGGGCCAGAATTGGGGGAAGGATTTATTGTAAAAGAAGGTCTGGATCCCGGAGAAGATATAGCTGTAAGTGGAACCTTCAGCATCGATGCCGCTGCACAGCTTGCCGGTAAACCAAGCATGATGAACCCGGAAGGTGGCCCCGCCATGACCGGTCATAACCACGGTGGCGCGAACAATGCCCCTGCCGGCTCAGAAGACGGGCATACGGCCCATAAGCAGGATATTACCATAGGAACTAAAGCCAAAAAGGCCCTGAACCCGGTAATAGATGCTTACCTGGAAATGAAGGACGCCCTTGTAAATGACGATGCTTCGAAAGCACAGAATAGTGCCAAAAAGCTAAAACAGGAACTAAGCACAATAAATATGGCCCTCTTCACAGGAGAGGCGCACAATGTATGGATGAAGCATAGCAGTGCCCTGGAATCGGCAGCAGGAAAAGTTTCGGCTACAGAGGATATCAAAAAAGTCAGAGAACACTTTATTGAAATCTCTTCCCAACTGAAAATGCTTGTGAAGACTTTTAAACCCTATGACCAGACCTTGTACGTTCAATTTTGCCCAATGGCCAACAACAATCAGGGTGCAGACTGGCTCAGCTTAGAAAAGGAAGTAAAAAACCCCTATTTCGGTGAAGCCATGCTGGGATGTGGAGAAGTTGAAGATAGCATAAAATAAAATTAACGGAATGAAACGGACCCATTCCCAAAGTATTAAAACAGTGTCCGATTTTGATAATTTAAATAATCAGTAAATATGAAAAAAGTAGTAATGATGTTAAGTCTGGCGGTTTTGAGCCTTGGGGCTTTTGCACAACACGATCATTCCAAACACCAGATGAACGGTGCACATGGAAATGAGATGGCTCCGGAATTTGAAAATGAAAACCTGGGGCATGCCTATGCAAAGTACATAGCCCTCAAAGATGCACTGGTAGCCTCAGATGCAGGTGAGGCAGAAGCTAAAGCTGCAGAACTGGTGGCCTCACTAAGTAAGGTTGAGAATGCTGATGATGCCATTAAAAGTGCCACCAACGTGATGAGAGCGGGATCGCTTGAAGCCCAGAGAAAGGCCTTTTCAGAACTGAGTACACACATGGCCGATTTGGTGAAAAAGGCTGACATAAGCGCGGGTGCCGTATATGTGGAGTTTTGCCCCATGGCCAATGGTGGCGAAGGTGCGCACTGGCTGGCCAATGAAAAGCAGATCAACAACCCCTACTTTGGCGATAAGATGCTGAGGTGCGGAAAAGTAAAAGAAACCATTGAATAACTAAGACCTGGGGGCATGACATAAATTTTGGTTGGATAAAAGTTCGTGTCTGTGCCCGCAGGCACTAATTGAAAAAATAATGAAAAACAAAGTTTTCAGATTATTGTCCGGTGGGTTCTTTTTGATTGCTGCCCTTGGTTGCAATACCCAATCTCAGCCGGAGAATGAGCAGGCAAAACAGCCTGACGTAACACAAGCCACTGATAAACAGGCTTACCAGGTAGGCGACCAGGTACCGAACGAGCTGGTATGCATGGTAAACGATGCCTACATGGGAAAACCCCAAATAGCCGTTCCGGTAAATGGAAAAACCTATTACGGTTGCTGCCAGATGTGTGTAAAGAAGCTCAATGAGCAAGAAACGGCCCGCACGGCCTTTGATCCACACAGCGGTAAAAAGATCGATAAGGTGGATGCCTATATTGTCCTTCTGGATGAGCAGGGCACAGTGGGGTATTTTGAATCTCAGAAGAGTTATGAGTCTTTTAAAAGTAAATAATAGTTGAATGGGAGCATCAAGTGAATAATGGCAGAAGTGATGGCGAAATAGGATTTATCCGGTAAAGCCATCAAGCTCAATCCTGTTTCGTTTTTCTCAAAAAAAGATGTAATTTTCACCAAAAGATGACAAATATCATGGTTTTAAACATTGGGAATTAGCACTTTAGAAGCTGTTTGTTAAAATGACTGCAAAAAGCAACATATCGAGAAAAGTAATGCTTTCGGCCTTCGGGTTGCCGATGCTGGGAGTGTACATGCTCAGCATTTGGTGCGGGCTGGGCAACTTTCTTGCTGATTGTTGTGAACACCATGATTCGGGCCAAGTGGAACATCATGCCGGAGTTCATGACCACACCGATGATCACCACCACGATAGCCACCATCACGATCATCAATCAGATGACCACCATAATCATAACCACTCCGGCCATCATCAAGAGGATGATCAAGGTGATGACGGCTGCTGTAGCGATGTTACCACCGCTTTCTTCCAGGTTTTCCAGCAACAGGTTCAGCCTTATACGGTAGATTTTCAATCGTCTGATAATCCGGTAGCTCTTTTGCCGGTATTTATCAACCAATACTTCCCCAATGTTGAGGTTCACCCCCTTCAAAAATGGTTGCCGCCTCCCCGGCCTGCACCATCGGGTTTTAAGCTTCGCATTCTCCATCAGTCTTTCCTGATTTAGACTTTCTTTTCTGTTAGGGTAATTACCCTCTGCGGCTCGCATAATTAGCGATGCACGTGCTCATGGGAGTATGCTGTACCTGCCGACTTGATGAGGTGATTGCCCTGGGGTACATGTCTGTACCCGCGTGGTTCGTATGGGTATCCTGCTTCAATGGATATGGCCATGGCCACATTCTGGTATCATCAACTTACAGAAAGCATGAAAGATCAAAATCGTATTACAGAGGAATTCAAGGTAAAAGGGATGATCTGTAGCCACTGCCTCAAGGTGCTCAATGATGAGCTAAGGCAGGCCGGAGCAGAAATCATGGAAATAGAACTGGGACGGGTAGTGATTAACCACGATCCTCAGAAAATAAGCAGGAGCCATATAGAGCGGGTTATTCGCGAAAACGAGTTCAGCCTTATTTGGGACAAGGAAACCCTGCTGGCCGAACAGACAAAGCGCTGGGTTATCAATTACATCTGGAATACAAACCTGGAGCAAAAGCTTTCAAGGTTCATTGCAGAAAAAATGGAGGCCAACTACGAAAGCCTGAGCAGGAATTTTTCTAAAGTTTTTGGGAAAACCATAGAACGCTACGGCCTGCTTCTAAAAATAGAAAGGGCCAAGGAACTGGTGGAATACGGAGAACTGAACTTAAGCGAAATAGCCTATAGCCTTGGCTATCAAAATCCCCCGGCCCTGAGCAGGCAGTTTAAAAAAGAAACCGGTATGAGCCTGAGAGAATACCAAAAACTGGGTATTACCAGGCGAATACCACTTGACAAAATATGACAAGTATTAACCGGAATAAAGCACATATAGCTATGCACATAAGCATATACTTGTGTGGTAAAAACAAAAAATCAATAACCCTTTAAAACGTAAAATTATGTGGTTTGATGGACATCATTATTGGGGAATGCATTGGATCTGGTGGATTCTATGGATGATTTTTTTGATATGGATTTTCGCTACGCCCTGGGATCTTCCGGGTCAGCGAACCAAAAAGGAAACGCCTCTGGATATACTCAAAAAGAGGTATGCAGCCGGGGAAATCGACTCAGAAGAGTTTGAAGAACGGAAAAAGGCACTATTGAATAACTGATTCAAAAATCTAAACACAATGGAAAACAGTAATGTCGAAAAAACACAACAGACCTACCGCGTCAATGGGATGCACTGTGGTGGTTGCGCCAATACGGTGGAGCAAAAGTTGACTGCGCTCCCTGGAGTTGATTCCGCAAAAGTGGATTTGGTAAAGAAACAGGCAGTGGTTGTATCAGACACCACTATCAAACTAAGTGATCTGCAAAGAACACTGGAGAATACCAGCTACAGCATTGCAGAACCCGATAACAACAGCTCAAGATAAACTAGTAGCAATGTAACGGAAAGATGTATTTAGACAATTCGCGATGGATCAACAAAACATAAATTTTGAACAATTGGCAGAGAAATTCAAGGTTATAGGTCATCCGGTTCGGGTCGCAATATTCCAGTTGCTCTGCAATCGCCCCACAAAGGGCTTGAGTGTAAAAAGCTTGTACCAAACCCTGGAATTGGACCAGCCAACAGCTTCGCGACACCTGGCTGTAATGCGCAACTGTGGATTGCTTAGCAGGCGAACAGAACGCAGACAGACTTTTTACTGCGTTTGCCAGGATGACCCCTACATAAAATGTCTTTTGTCCTGTTTTACTGATGATAACTTAAAAATAGAATTATGAAAAAACATTGGCTTTGGATGTTACTGGCCTGTGTGGCCCCCATCCTGCTCATCTTTTTGTTGCCCCTTTTCGGGGTAAAATCCGACCTGACTTTTGCTTTGTTCCTGGTGGTATTCTTTGTTGCACATCTTTTTATGATGCGGGGCCATTCGCATGGTCATGGGGGTCATGGAGAAAATCATGGGCAAAGGGAAGCAGATAGTAAATCTAAACATTCACATCATTAAAAACCAAATGTTATGGACAAGTTAAATATCAAAAAATTGGGAATGGCCTTTGGCCTTACTGGGGCCCTGCTCTACCTGGGCTGTATGATTGTGATGGCCACTGTAGGCCGCGAGGGTACCATAAAGTTTTTTAACAGCCTGCTGCACGGGCTGGACACTTCAGGGATGATACGCATGGATGTACCCCTATGGGAGGCAGGTCTTGGCCTGGTGCAGACTTTCATCATTGCCTGGCTTGTGGGAGCCTGCGTGGCCGGGTTTTATAATTTCTCACTGAGAGGTAAAGAAAAACGGTAGAAAGAAATGGTCGGCATCATGCACCAAATATCAAGAAAGCGAAATCTATTTCAGCTCCTTACACACATAGTGGCAGGTATGCTGGTATTTTACTTTTTACTGCACCCGCTTGCCATGGCGGTCAATGCAGGAAACGGGGTACGCGACACTATGAATGATATGTGGGAAAGGGTCATCTTTCAAGTGACCCATGCTTTTTCAATACACATGTTGCCCATGGCTTACCTTTTCATCGTGGCAGGTGCCATTATGGGTTTGCTTTCTGGCCTTTTTTGGCTAAGCCTGATGCGCAAAAAGGCTACTGCAAAAGAAGAAGCAGCCCCTGATAGCATAAATGCTGAAAAACTCATTGCCGCTGGTGAAAACCATTACGTAGAATTCAAATCGTCCATTCGCTATGATTTCCGGCAAAAAACCACCAACAGAGACCTTGAGGAAGTAATTGCCAAGACCATAGCGGGCTTTATGAACGCAGAGGGCGGCTACCTGCTAATTGGTGTAAAAGACAGCGGTGAGGTAGTGGGACTTGAAAAGGACTTTATGACCCTCCGGCAAAAAAACGAAGATGGTTTTGAGCGAAGGATTTTTGATTTGGTCACCACCAGTTTAGGGGCGGAGTATTGTCATTTGTGCAACGCCTCCTTTCACAAGTTGGATGGCCAAACCATCTGCGTGGTGAAAATTGAAGCATCGGCAGAACCAGTATATCTGAGCGGTGCTGATACAACTGCCTTTTATATAAGGGCAGGCAATGCCACCCGCCAACTATCAGTGAAGGAAACGGTGAAATACCTGAAAATGAAAGGGACTAAAAACGCAATAATCAACTAACTATGAGCATACAATATGTCTGGTTCGTATGGTCACTTATTATCCTTGGTGTTTGGGGCATCATTTATATGGGCAGGCCAGACTACAGGCGCGTAATGCTCAAGATGAGCCTCATTACCATGCCCTTTGGGCTTACCGAACCTTTATTTGTACCAGAGTATTGGGATCCCCCTTCCCTTTTTAACCTGGCGGAAAAAACCGGCTTCGATATTGAGAGCCTCATTTTTTCCTTCGCTATTGGAGGTATTGGTGCAGTGCTGTACCACCTCGTTCAAAGGCGCAACCTCATAGAGATTCCTGTGTCGGAAAGGAAACATGCCCGGCACCGGCTTCACCGCTACATCCTGTTAGTGTCCGTTTTGGTATTTGCCTTACTGGCCTTCTTCACTTCTCTGAACCACATTTACTGCGGCATCATTGCCCTGTTTACCGGGGCACTGGCCACCTTGTACTGCCGCCCTGACCTTAAAGGTAAGATATGGATTGGTGGGCTTTTATTCTCCTTGCTCTACTTCCTTTATTTCGGCAGCATTCTACCCTTTTATCCTGATTATGTAGAACTGTACTGGAATCTGGAAGCCCTAAGCCAAGTTCTGATCCTGGGAATACCACTTGAAGAATTACTTTTTGCTTTTTCATTCGGAATGCTATGGAGCAGCCTCTATGAGCACCTGTACTGGCAAAGGATGGTGAAAGAAATTAAACTTTAATAGGTTATAGATAAAAAATAAAGAAAATGAAAGAAAAAACCGAAGTAGTAATTGTAACAGGAAGCAGTGGAATGATAGGCTCGACCTTAATCCATAAACTGGCTGAAAAATACCATGTAGTTGGATTTGACCAGGATGGCTATCCTTTTCCGCCTGTAGAAGCTGAATGTGTATGTGTGGACCTTACCAGCGATGCACGGATGGACTTTGCTTTCAAAAGAGTCCGCTATGCCTATGGTAACAAAATAGCTGCGGTAGTGCACCTGGCGGCTTATTATGACTTTTTAGGAAAACCCTCCGATCTGTACGATAAAGTGACCGTGAAAGGCACAGAGCGTATGCTCAAATACTTGCAGGATTTTGAGGTGGAGCAGTTCATTTTCTCAAGTAGTATGCTGGTTTACAAACCTTCCTCACCCGGAGTGCCTATCACGGAAGAATCACCCTTAGAACCCAAATGGGATTACCCTAAATCAAAAGTAACTACAGAAAAAGTGATGCACGAGCAGCGTGGTGAAATCCCTGTGGTGATGATGCGCATAGCGGGCGTATATAGTGAAGAGGGCAGTTCAATCCCTATCACCAACCAGGTTCAGCGTATCTATGAAAAACAACTCTCAGCGCGACTGTATCCTGCCAATACAGCCCATGGCAGCACCTTTGTCCATCGGGATGATGTGATTAATGCCCTTGCCCTTGCCGTTGAAAAAAGAAAAGACCTCCCGGAAGAAGTGGTTCTTAATATTGGCGATGATGAAACCTTATCGTATAAGGAACTACAAGACATTATCAGCACCAACATTCACGGTAAAAAAATGCCCATCATCGCCATTCCGAAGTGGTTTGCCAAAGCCGGAGCATTTATGCAAAACCTATTTGGCAATGCTTTTATTAAACCCTGGATGATCGACCTGGCTAATGACCATTTTGAAATGGACAGTTCAAAGGCTAAAAAATTATTGGGATGGAAACCCAAACACGGTTTGCGGGATACCTTGCCCAAGATGGTTGAAAACCTGAAGGCCAATCCCAAGAAATTTTACAAAGAGAACAACCTGAAAAAATAGCTATAAATGGATTCCCAAACACTAAATTATGTCATAGTATGAAAAGCCACGACCACACCTCAATGTCCCATCAGGGCGATGGGGATAAATCTCCAAAAAAGATACAATACACTTGCTCCATGCACCCTGAGGTCGTTAGTGATCAACCAGGCAAGTGCCCTAAATGCGGAATGACCTTAGTGAAAAAAGACGAGGCAAAAACCGAAATGTCAGGCCACAAAATGGAAGGTATGGGCTCACGAGGTGTCACCCGCCCGATGATGGATATGGAAATGCATGGCGGTCATGGACACATGGACATGGGTGCCATGAAAATGAGTGCCGATGACCGAATGGAAATGCTGAAGAAACATCATAAGCAAACCCTTTGGGTCTTCTGGACAGTGATATTGCTGGGATTGTGGATGATCGTTTCCCCACTCACTTTTGATTATGGAAAGAATGTGGTAGAGCCCAGTGGCGAAAGGGATGTATGGCTTTCCCTTGCCGATCGTATAGCCGCAATGCGCTGGAGCGATATTATCAGCGGAATATTGCTGGTGATTTTTGGATGGCGTTCCCTCAAGCCAAACCGCCCCTATAGCGTTTGGATCCTTTGTTTTATCGGGATATGGATCAGTATGGCTCCCTTTATTTTCTGGGCTCCAACAGCTATCGCTTACTATAACGGTACCGTGGTTGGTGCCTTGATTATCGCATTGACCATTCTAATCCCCGGGATGCCCAATATGATCCGGTTTATGAAAATGGGCGGTGACGTGCCTACGGGTTGGAGCTATAATCCTTCAAGCTGGCCACAGCGCTCTATTATGATTGGCCTGGCATTTATCGGATGGCTGGCATCCCGGTATCTGGGAGCTTTTCAACTGGGGTATATTGATTATGCCTGGGATCCTTTTTTTGGTGACGGCACCATGACCGTTTTAGATTCCGATATGTCCCACTCTTTTCCAATTTCTGATGCTGCATTAGGAACACTTGCATATACCTTGGAATTTCTGATGGGATATATGGGTGGAACCTCCCGCTGGCGTACCATGCCCTGGATGGTTACCCTTTTTGGGATTTTGGTAATTCCACTTGGGTTTGTGAGTATATTTTTAATCGTTTCACAGCCGCTTTCAGTAGGGGCCTGGTGTTCAATATGCCTGTTTTCAGCTATCGTTATGCTTCCTATGATCCCATTACAAATTGATGAAGTGATAGCCATGTGGCAACATATGGTTCAAAGAAAACAAAAAGGGGATTCCTTATGGAAAGTGTTCTGGAAAGGTGGCGAAGCACTGTCCACTGAAACAGACCAACGTTCTCCTGAAATGTCAGAACTTAATGACAGCCCTTGGAAGGTGTTTAAATCTTCTATCTGGGGAATGAGCTTCCCCTGGATGTTGACGATATCAACAATTTTAGGGATTTGGTTGATGGTCTCTCCCACGGTTTTCGGAATTGGCATAGAAACTCCATTTGCCGATTTAAATCATCTGGGTGGGGCACTTGCAATTGTATTTGCGGTAATGGCCATGGCTGAAGTGATTAGAAGCTTACGGTACTTAAATGTATTGCTGGGTCTGGCTCTGGCCGTAATACCGTGGTTTATTGAAGATGTCAATTTAGCGTTTACGTTGAGTACAAGTCTAACGGGATTTTTGGTAATGGCACTTTCCTTTTCAAAAGGGAAAATCAAAGAAAAATATGGGCTTTGGGATAAATATGTGGTGTGATAAGGATGACTTAAAACAAAAGTAGAATGGCTTCCAAATGGAAAATATTACTGACGGCTTATAAGCATTACCGCGCATATAAAAAATTTATTCGTCTGGATGCAACCGCCCGGGAGAAATCCGAAGCCCCGGCCAGGCTGGTAGCGGACATCTTGAAATTGGGGCCTACCTACATCAAGCTGGGGCAAATACTTAGTACCCGCCCCGATGTGTTGCCGTCCCAATACATCCGAGCCCTCGAAAGACTGCAAGAAAGAGTACCTCCATTTCCGTTCAGCACGGCCAAACAGATTATTGAAGATGAATTGGAAAAGCCACGGACTGAACTCTTCCATTCCATTGATGAAAAGCCCATAGCCTCAGCCTCACTCGCACAGGTGCATTTCGCGGTGTTGCATTCAGGTGAAGAAGTAGCCGTAAAAGTGCAACGGCCGGATGTTAAGGCCAGGATTCTCAAGGATCTGCAAAAGCTGCAAAGCCTGCTCGGTATCCTGAAGCACATCTTCCCGAAGAAAATAAAGCGCTCCAACATCCTTAATGGCTTCCGGGAGTTCGAACGCTACACTCTTCAGGAACTGGATTTTGCCCACGAGGGTGAAACAATAGAGCGGTTTAGGGAAAATTTTAAGAACTGGGACGATATCCTTTTCCCACAGATTCACTGGGAATATTGTACTGAAAAGTTGCTCACCATGGAGCGTGTTTCAGGGCTGCGGCTCAAAGAAGCCATCCAGCTACTGCCTGCGGAAAACAAGAAAAAACTGAACACCCGCCTGGCCGAAATGGAGTTGAAAATGTTTATCTCGGATGGGCTGTTTCACGCGGACCTACATCCCGGCAACATCTTTTTCAAGGAGGATGGCCGAATCGTGCTGCTCGATTTCGGAATGTACGGTGAACTAACCACGGAGGAGCGTAACCGTTTTGTGCTGTACTGGATGGCAGTGGTGCAAAATGATGTAAAGCAGGCATTTTATCATTTCAAAAAACAGTGTAAAGAGTTGACCGGTGCCGATGAAGCGGCTTTTTATGCCGTATTCAAGAAGCTGGCGGACAGCTTCTACGCCAGCCGCTTAAAAGAGGTGTCCATCACCAGGGTGTACCTGAATATGATTGATGCCGGCTACAAGTACGGCTACGTATTTCCTGAAAACTTACTGCTCCACGCCAAAGCCCTTACTACCGCTGAGGCGCTGACCTTTGAGCTGGCACCCAATGCCCGTTTTGAAGAAGTAACCCGGCCCATCATCACCAGGGAATTTGCGCGCCTGGCATTGAACGGGCCGAGTATCAAAGCGAGGCTTGAGAAAGTGTTGCCGGCATTTCTCCTTAGTGGGGAGATTATCCCTCCTGATTTCACGGAGAATAAAAAAGATGGAGACAGTTCCTTCCCCTGGAACACTGTTTTGGAACAGTTTACAGCAGAAATTAAAGGTTGGCAGACCAATGCCGGCATGTTCAAATCCATCATGAATAAACCGGCAAGAACCATTTTGCAAGAGGAATTCAACAAAGAACAAGTTCGGAAAATACTTGCAGTTACCTGGAAAGAATTTGCCCGGCTCGAACCTGACTTGCCTAAGCAAGAAACCCTTGGTGCCACCTTTACCATCCATCTGGCCTGCGCCACCGTTGCCATGCACAAGGCATTGCTCCAGGCCGGTAAAAGCGAAGATGCAGCCACCCACCTTATCTACCGCATTGGTTGGATAATCTATACCCGGATGGGCGAATTCCCGATGCTAATTGCCGGAATGTTTTCTGACCATCCTTATAAAAGAATGGAACTGGCCACCCAGGTTTTCAGGATGTTCCCCTTTACCGCCCCCGATTATGGCTGGCAGGACGTAGAAGGCGGAAAAGACACCGTGGCCTTCAACTGCACTCGCTGCCGGGTAGCCGAATACTTCAAAAGTCTTGAAATGGGCGATTTGTGCTATCGCACCTGGTGCAAACTCGATTTTCCGCTAGCCGAACAATGGGGCGGCTACCTTGAAAGGAATGGCAGCATTGCTGGTGGAGCAGATGTTTGTGATTTTAAATGGAAAGTAGAACCTCAAAATACAGGAGCATGAAAAAATGGTCTTTATACGCAGGTAGCTATGCAGGAATAAAAGTCTTTATTCACTGGAGCTTTTGGATCATAATAGCCTGGATTTTTATGCTTCATTTCCAAATGGGGCACGGCTGGGCAGAAGGGTTGAGTGGAGTGGTGTTTATCCTGGCATTATTTGGCTGTGTGGTGCTGCACGAGTTTGGCCATGCACTAACAGCCAAAAGATACGGTGTTCCCACGCGGGATATTACCCTTTATCCCATAGGCGGGATAGCCAGCCTTGAAAAAATGCCGGATAAGCCGGGGCAGGAACTTGCCGTAGCCCTGGCCGGTCCTGCGGTTAATGTAGTGATAGCTGGCGGGCTGTACCTATGGTTGAAGTCCTCCGGAGGCCTGATGCCCCTCAGCGAAATGGATCACATGAGCGGTGGCAACTTTTGGTTCAACCTGATGGCGGCCAATGTGATTTTGGCCGGCTTTAACCTTATCCCTGCTTTCCCGATGGATGGCGGGCGTGTGTTGCGGGCACTATTGGCTTACAGGATGAATAAACTGAAGGCGACAAACATTGCCGCCAGGGTAGGCCAGTTTATGGCCATCATCTTCGTGTTTTTGGGCTTTTTTACTAATTTCTGGCTGGTGTTTATCGGCCTGTTCATTTACCTGGGTGCCGGTGGTGAAGTGGCCTATGAACGGCAAAAAGCCTCCTTGAAAGAATTGCTTGTCAGGGATGTGATGCTGACCAAGCTCCCGGTACTGTCGGCTGCTATGGCAATATCAGAAGCTGTAAAAGATGCCATAGCCAGTCAGGCACGACTGTTTTTTGTAGAGCAACAAGGACAAATACTGGGAGTCACCAGCTTTAAAGAATTACTGGAAGCCCATACGAATAATGCCGGTGAAAGGTCCATTGGAGAGATCATAATCCCGCAAATAGAGGGCATACCTGAGCATACCGACCTCAATACAGCTGTGCGCAAGCTTATGGGCAATCCACAAAAATATTTGGCGGTAATGCGTGACGGGCAAATCAGCGGGGCAATTTCGCAAAAGCATATTGAGGAAGTAATAAGCATTCACGATCAACTTAAAACGATCAGCAATTGAGAACTATTAAAATCAAAAAATCATGAAAGAGATCAAAGCATTCTTACGCCCAATCATGCTTACAGAAGTGGTTGGAGGACTTGAAAAAGAAGGCTTCTGCTGCTTTACAGTAACCACTGGCGAGGGCACCGGAAATTATACAGACCCTGATACCGACTTCCCTTCCCTGAAGCATCCCTTTTCGCATAGCAAGGTGGAAAAGCTGGAAATAGTAGCCCGTGACGAAAACGTGGAACACATAGTGGAAATCATCCATAAACATGGAAAAACCGGCAGGCGTGGCGATGGGCTTATCTACATTACCCCAGTACTGGAAGCATATCGCGTGCGCGACTTCAATACAGGTAAGGAAATAATCAACCATAAAAATGACAAATCATGAAGAACATCTTAGTACCAACGGATTTTTCACCACTGGCCAATAGCGCCAGCGAATACGCCCTGAAAATTGCTCAAAAGGCTAAGGCCGAAATCCACTTCCTGCACATCCAGTTTACCCCTGTAGATTGGGTGAAACTGGACTTGGAAAAGGACAAAAACTATCCCGAAACCCTTAAACAGATCGGTCATGCCAAACATGAACTGAGTCAATGGGAAAAGAAAGCCGAAGACCTGGGGCTGAAAGTACGCACCTTTCTCACTTTTGATGCGGGGCGCGATGAGATCATTAAGCATGTGAGTAATTTCCATCACGATTTTGTGGTAATGGGTTCTCATGGCGCCAGTGGAGCGCGGGAAACGTTTATGGGATCCACTGCCCAAAAGATCATCCGCAATGCCACTGCCCCGGTGCTGGTCATTAAAGAAAAGCCACCCAGGTTCCCGATGAAAAGCATTGTGTTTGCTTCAAGTTTTGAAGAGGATGTAAAGGAACATTTTCACAAGGTGGTGGACTTTGCCGACCTCATGGATGCTGAAATTCACCTGGTATATGTCAATACCATGTACAATTTTGAGGAAACAGCCACGAGCGAAGCTAAAATGCAGGCTTTCCTGAAGCACTGTCCACGGGGAGGCACTTGCTCCATTAACATCTACAATGCCCTGGACGAGGAAAGGGGAATCCGTGATTTTGCAAAACGGCAAAATGCCGACATGATCGCTATTACCACGCATGGCAAAACCGGTTTCCTTGGCATGGTATCCAAGAGTATTGCAGAGAGTTTGGTGAATCATTCAGAAACCTCCATTCTCAGCATGAACTTAAAAAATCAATAATTCAATCACATACTTAAAATTCAAAAATTATGAAAAAGTCAATTTTAATGCTCACAGCAACAGCCGCTCTATTTTTTACGGCATGTAACCAGCAACCAGGCACCGAAGCAGTGCTTAAAGATGAAACCCAGCGCCACGAGATCATGGAGGCCATAGCCAATGACCATGAAATGATGATGGAAATGCACGAGACCATGATGAACAGCGAGCATGGCAAAATGATGATGATGGAGAACAAGGACATGATGAAGATGATGATGGGCAACAACAAAATGATGCAACAAATGATGCAGGAAAACCCCGAAATGAGGCAAGGGATGATGCAAAACATGATGCAGATGGCCGAGGGAGACAGCACCATGCAAAAGAAGATGGCCAGCATGATGGCGAAGCATAAAGGCATGATGAAAAACATGATGAAGCAAATGCACCAGAAAGGCATGATGAGCAATGAATGTATGCAAAGCTGCATGAAGAGAATGGATGGAATGGACATGGGTGATGGCATGATGAATGGCGAAGGCAAAATGGATGGCATGCAGGAAAAAGAGGATTCACACGAAAACCATCATTAAAACAGCTATCATGAGAAATAGTAATGTTTTATATCGAAAAACCCTGGTCAATTTTACACTAATTGGGATAGTGCTGATGCAGACCGGGTGCGTGGGTCCGAGGATGTATTCGCAAAACAATTCCCAGGCTTATGTAGACCCGGTATGCGGCACCACGGTGGAGCCAGGTACAGATTTAAAGTATGAGTACGAAGGCCGCATCTATTATTTCAGCTCGGCCGAATGCCTGGCTGTATTTGAGAAAAACCCCGGACGCTTTGCCCAAGAGCAAAACCGCCACAACGGCCACATGGGCATGAACCGCCTGGGATGGTGGGGGCCCGCCTTAGGGGTTGTTGTGGTGGCGGGGATGGTAGCAGCTATGCTGATTGGGGTAAATCATTAAAAGAAGTAACCATGGAAGGCCAAATCAGGCACCCGAAACAGTTTGGAGAAAGTTTAGGGCTCTACCCGCCATGACCAGGTCAGTATATCTGGAAACGCAGGAAATACTTTTTTATAACAAAAAATTAACAACAATGAAATTAATCAAAAAACTAAGGGTAGCGGCAGTAATGGCAGGAGCCATACTTGCCCTGTATTCCTTTACTGAAAAAGGGATGGAACACGCATCTGTCTTGCAGAACAGCGACTGGGTAGCGCCCAAAAGTGCAGATAATCTTAAGAACCCTTTTAAGGGTGATGAGACTGCCCTAAAAAAAGGCAAGATAACCTACCAAAACATGTGTGCCATTTGCCATGGCGACAAAGGCAAGGGGGACGGTATGGCCGGTATGAGCCTCAAACCCAGGCCTGCAAATTTTACCAGTGAGAAAGTGCAAAGCCAGTCAGATGGGGCACTCTTCTGGAAGTTGACAACCGGCCGCGCTCCCATGGCGGCATACAAGGACATTATATCTGAGGAGCAGCGCTGGCAGTTAGTGAATTATATCAGAACATTTAAAAAACAATAGCTATGAAAAATTTATGGATTATTATGCCAGTGCTCCTGATGTCGTTGGGCACTTATGCCCAGGATTCGTTGAGCACCTATTCCCGGCAGGCTGCCCAGAACAATATCAGCCTAAAACCGGGCGACTCCAGGTTCATGCTCAGGGGCTACTACCATACGGGACTTGATGCAATTACCTCAGAAGGAGAAACGGATTACAATTTTGCGGGGGGTACCATTGCGCCCATCCTCATGTACAAACAATCCGACCGCCTGTTTTTTGAAGCCGAATTTGAAGGTGCTTTTGAAGACGGAGAATTTGAATGGGGATTGGAGTATGCCGATGTAGCCTATGTACTCAATAATTATATGACTGTTCGGGCGGGTAAATTTTTATTGCCCTTCGGTACGTTCATGGAAAAGCTCCACCCGGCATGGATCAACCGCCTTTCCACGCGGCCATTGGGCTTTGGGCATGATGGAATTGCCCCCACCACTGATGTAGGGGTAGAATTGCGCGGGGCTTTTCACCTTGGAGACGTGAAGTTGAACTACCAAGCCTATGTTATCAACGGCCCTCAATTAAAGGACGGCTCGGAAGAACCGGACGAGGCCGGTATGCTGAGGTTTGGTTACATAGATGATAATAATAATGACAAGGCCGTGGGAGGCCGATTGGGCTTTTTCCCCTTCAGCAGTTCTGCCCTGGAAATTGGCCTTTCTGCCCTTAGTGGCAAAGTAGGTGACAAAGGCAGCCGTTTTGCCGATGTGCGGGCCAACCTTTATGCCATTGACTTTTCACTGGTCAAAAACCTGAGCTTTATGAAAAGCATGGTTGATATAAAAGGGCAGTACAACTACTCCCAAATTGGTAATGCCAACTACAAGGTGCCGGAAGATACTACCGACCTGTTCTATGATTTTACCAATACCAGCAACAGCTATTATGCTCAGGTATCCATCAGGCCATCTTTTGTAAGTAATGAATTCATCAGCAACCTTGAGCTGGTAGGCCGCTACAGCAGTATGGATACCCCGGAAGGCTCGCTTTGGGAACAGAGCCCAACGCAACTGGCCATTGGCCTTAATTACTGGATAGACTGGCGCACGGTAATAAAGCTGGGATACCAAACCACTGACGGGCTGGGCGACCACGATTCACCCGAACCCATCACCCAGGATATGTTTTACATCCATTGGGCCATGGGATTTTGATAACCAATAAAATTGATAAACATGAAAAAATTAAGTGTAATAACCATCATTATTTTAATGGTAGGAATTATTGGATATGTTTCCAGTTGTGCGCCTTCGGCCAAAATAACGGCTAAAACAGGAGCACAGATATGGGGCGAGAACTGCATCCGTTGCCACAACCCGGCCAGCCCATCCACCTTTTCGGATGTACAGTGGGATGTAGCCACCCTGCATATGCAGATCAGGGCCAATTTAACACCAGAGGAAGCCACCAAAGTGAAAGAGTTTCTACAAGCAGCGAACAATTAACAAACCTTTAAAAGCAAAGAAGATGAAAAGTATTTTTTTAACAATTACTGTTTTCACTATGGCTGTGATGTTTACAGCCTGCGAAAAGGAAAGCGATCTTTCTGATGAGCTTTCGGCAGAGGATAAAATCGCTGTTGAAGGTATGGAGGAAGCCCTCCACACGGCAGAAGCCTACCAGGATTCCCTTGTGTGGTGCGATGATCCGGCCAATAACTGTGATACTGCCTTTGTGCAATATTGTGACAGCCTGTTTCATTTTGGGGATGCAGAATATGAGCGGCATCATGATAATTACAGCCACAATAACCGGGAGGATGACCACCATCACTCAGGTACTAACAATCACCACCACGGCAGCGGAGGTGGCCATGACGAAGACGAAGGAGATGACCATGGCCATAGCATCGAAAGCCATAATGAGATGAATGAGCTGCGGGCGGTGCACTTACAGTATCCACCCCATAGATAATGGAAAGGCCACTCATGTAGGTTTGGCCAGAGAGGGGTGGGAAATTTATGAAGCCCGCCCCTCTTCACCATAGCCTGCAATTAATTGATAAAAAATTAAAACCGATATCGGTAATGACACAATGTTTTACATATTTGCATTTATTTAGACTAATTCTAAATAATAACTTAGAATATTTAAATATGAAATATGTATTTACAGTTATTGCCGCTATGTTTTTTATTGTTCAGGCGGCAGCGCAAACCGCAAGCGTTACCGGGTTCATCACACATACGGACAGCCTAACACCCATTGCCAATGCTTCTGTTTTCTTGCAGAATACCAGGCATGGGACCATCACTAATGGTAAGGGGAACTTCCGTATGGCACAAATCCCCCCTGGCACGTATCAATTACAAGTGTCCTTCTTGGGTTATAAGCCCCTATCCCGTAAAATTAAGCTTGCGGCAGGCGATACCCTCCGGCTCAACCTGGCACTGATAGAAACAACTCAAAATTTAAATACCGTAAACGTTACCTCATCCATTACCGGTGGGAACTCTGGCATAAAAGACATCCCGGGCTCTGCCTATTATATTTCCCCGAAGGAAATCGAAAAATTCAGTTATACTGATATAAACCGTACGCTGCGGGCAGTGCCGGGCATTAATATTCAGGAAGAGGACGGCTTCGGGTTGCGGCCCAACATTGGTTTGAGGGGAACTGGGGTAGAACGAAGTTCCAAAATTACCGTGATGGAAGACGGGGTATTAATGGCCCCCGCACCATACGCTGCCCCGGCAGCCTATTATTTTCCCACTATTGGCAGGATGCAGGCTATAGAAATTTTAAAGGGCAGCAGCCAGATAAAATACGGCCCTTACACCACAGGCGGAGCTATTAACCTTATCTCCACTCCTATTCCTGAGCAATTTTCGGGCAGAATGCACTTATTAGGAGGCAGCTATGGCGGAAGAAACCTGCACGCTTATGTGGGCAACGCCCATAAGAATGTAGCCTATTTGGTAGAAACATTCCAGTATAAATCCAACGGTTTCAAAGTGCTGGACAGAGGTGGCAACACTGGCTTTGACAAAAAGGATTACCTGGCCAAGCTCAAAATTAACACTAATCCTGATGCAAAAATTTATCAGTCCTTAACATTTAAAGTTGGACAAACCCAGGAGACTTCCAATGAAACATACCTGGGGTTAACGCAACGTGATTTCCAGGAAAACCCATACCGCAGGTACGCAGGCTCTCAAGAAGACGTCATAACTACTGAGCAAACCCAGATTTCCCTTACCCATTTTGCGAAGTTTTCAAAAAATTTGGAAGTAACCACCACAGCTTACCGCTCAGACTTCCATCGAAACTGGTATAAACTGGATAAGGTCAAAGACAGTACGGGAACAAAATACGGGATAGCCGAACTTCTAAAGGATCCTTCCCTTTCTCCCGATGCCTTTAACATAATAACTGGCGCAAGCAGTGCCAATGGCGATGCTCTGGATGTAAAGGCCAACAACCGGACTTACTATGCCCAAGGTGTACAATCTGTTTTAAGCTTCCTTTTCAATACCAAAGCCATCTCGCACAAAGTGGATCTTGGCATCCGCTTGCACCAGGATCAAGTTGACCGATTACAGTGGGTAGATGAATTTGCAATGGATAATGGAGTGATGAAGCTGACCCATGCAGGTGTAAAAGGGACAGAGAGCAACCGGGTTGAAACCGCTAATGCTGTTGCTTCATATGTACAGTATCAGCTTCGATATGGCAAACTGACCGTAACTCCCGGCCTTCGCTATGAAAACATCTTTATGGACAGGGAGGATTACGGGAAAAATGACCCTGACAGAACAGGTGTTGATTTGGTAGAAAGAAGCAACCAAACGGAGGTTTTTATTCCCGGCCTTGGTATAGACTATAAATTCACTAAATACCTGAGTGCCTTTGGCGGTGTTCACAAGGGCTTTTCACCCCCAGGTTCCAAAGAAGGTACACAGCCTGAACAAAGTATTAACTATGAATTGGGGACCCGCTATGGTAAAAATGCTGTACAAGGGCAGGTAGTGGCATTTTACAGCGATTACGACAACCTTTTGGGAAGTGATTTGGCTGCTGCCGGAGGTAGCGGCACCAGCCAGGTATTTAACGGTGGGGCTGCCGTTGCAAAGGGCCTTGAGGTGCAGGCAACCTATGATATGCTGGCTAATAACAGGACGTCTTTTAATTTGCCTGTGTCAGTGGCCTATACCTATACCAATGCATTTTTTCTTTCCAGTTTTAAAAGTGAGTTTGAAGGCTGGGGAGAAGTTGAAAGAGGAGATGAACTGCCCTATCTGGCCCACCACCAACTTACCTTAATCCTGAGCCTGGAGCACCGCAATTTCAATATAAATATCAGTGGTAGGTACCTGGGCGAAATGCGCACAAGGCCCGGCCAGTCCGACCTATCAACAGATGAAAACATTGACGCCTATTTCGTGCTTGACGGCAGTGCCAACTATAATCTAACCAGGAATATTTCGCTTTTTGCCAATGCCACCAATTTCACCGATGAAGTGTACATGGTATCCACAAGGCCTGCAGGTTTACGCCCGGGGCGGCCTATGGCTTTTTTGATTGGTATAAAAGCAGGCTTTTAAGAGAATAATGTAAAGAACAAATGAGACTGGCCACATCAAACATATTGGTGATTTTTATGGAAAGCCTGAGGGAAAACCGTCAGGTCTGGTCAGGTATGGCCATATTTTTGGCAGTGGTTGTTGCTATGCTTTGGGCTAATAGTGCCTGGCAAGGGCTTTATCACAGCCTTATCCATACAGAAATTGCTATACAGGTAAATGAATTTGTCCTATCAGAGCCTCTTGTGCTATGGGTTAATGATGGCCTAATGGCTGTTTTCTTTCTTTTTGTGGGCTTGGAGCTAAAGCGGGAAATACTGGGCGGGCGGCTATCAAACCCTCGCGAGGCCATATTGCCTATTGGTGCGGCCATAGGAGGTATGGTATTGCCGGCACTGCTTTATTCCCTTTTCAATTTTGGCGGAGACGGGCAGGATGGCTGGGGCATTCCTATGGCCACCGACATTGCCTTTGCCTTGGGGGTGCTTACCCTTTTTGGCAAGCGCGTGCCCGTAGCATTAAAGGTTTTTCTGGTAGCCCTGGCTATTGTTGATGATTTGGGAGCGGTACTGGTAATCGCATTTTTTTACACTTCCAATATTGCTGAAATAGACCTTTTGTATGCCCTTATCTTCTTCCTCATTCTGGTGGGAGGAAATTTTATGGGAATAAGAGGTGCCTGGTTTTATGCTATAATTGGTATTGGAGGCGTGTGGCTGGCCTTCTTTTTTTCAGGGGTACACCCCACCATTGCCGGTATTCTAATCGCTTTCTCCATCCCCGGGAGGGTAAAAATTAAAGAAGGGGATTATGTACAGGACTTAACAAGCCTGCATCGGCAATTCATCGATGCCAAGCCCATTGGTGGAAGTTTTATTTCTGAACACCAATTGGAAATCCTTGAAAATATCAAGCAAAAGACCAATGACGCGGAAACCCCTTTACAAAAAATAGAACACGCTTTATCCCCCATAATAGGCTTTTTCATCCTGCCATTATTTGCATTGGTTAATGCTGGGATTCACATTCACGGGAACCTGATATCACTGCTGGCACAAAATATCAGCCTGGGTATTATGGCAGGTCTTATTGTGGGCAAGTTTGTGGGTATCAGTGGCACTGCCTGGCTATTGGTAAAACTTAAGGTGGCAAAATTGGGAGAAGGCATTACCTGGGGGCAGCTTTGTGCAGTAGCCCTTATTGCAGGTATTGGTTTCACTATGTCGTTGTTTGTTACCGACCTGGCATTTCAATGTCCTGAGATGCGCTATGTGGCCAAGCTCAGCATCCTGTTTACCTCGGCCTTGGCTGCCATACTGGGCTCCATCCTGCTATGGATTAATTCTCCGTCAACTGAACAAGACAACTTCAATAAAGAATCCACAGCATGACCAGACCAAAGATCCATAGCAACCTTCTCATATTACTAACCTGCCTTTTCTTGGTGATGATGGGCTATGGCGTGCTGTTGCCGGTACTGCCTTTTTTCCTGGAGCGGATCATGACCAGCTCCACCCCACCGGACAACATCGCTTTTCACTTCGGCATTCTCACCGCTATCTACCCGGTTGCGCTGGTCTTTACCGCTCCCTTTTGGGGAAGGGTAGCCGACCGGTTGGGGCCAAAATGGCCCATTATACTCGGTTTGGGCGGTTTTGTCCTTATGCAGGTGATGATCGCTTTTAGCACTACGCTCACCATGTTATACGTGGCCAGGATTGTAGGGAGCTTGTTTTCTTCCTTCCTGGTGCCGGTGATCAACGCCTTTATTTCAGAAATCACCGAAGAGGCCAACCGCACCAAAGCCATGGCCTGGGCCGGCACGGCCGTGAGTGCTGGCGTGGTTACCGGGCCGGGCATCAGTGGCCTGCTGATCGGCAACAACTGGCATTTGCGCTGGGAGCCATCCTTCCACTTACTAATTGACCGCTTCAGTGTTCCTTTTCTTGTACTGGCGCTCATTGGGCTGATGGCCCTCACACTGGCATTGGCGTTTTTGAAAAACGTTGAGCCGGTTAAGGTTGTCAAAGCACACAACCGTAAGGTGACCTCTTTTTTCCCTCAAGGAAAATGGCCCCTCTTCGGAAGGCTGCTCTTGCTCTCGCTGGTGCTGCAACTGGGCATTACCTCTTTTGAAAGCATCTTTCCGCTGTTCATTAAAGATTCCGGGCAGTTTTCGGTGGCTTTTATTGGCGCAGGCCTGCTTATATGTGGGTTGGTAATGGCCGTTTTGCAACCGATTGTGGCCAAGTGGGGTTCGTTGGTTATCCGTAACCCCGAAAAACAAATGGCCCTGGGCTTTCTGATTGCCGGCCTCACCCTTCCGGTGTTTGTGCTCAGTCAGACCCAATGGGTTATCCTTTTGGCCATTGGTATCTTCGGCCTGGGTTCCTCCCTGATAGTGCCGAATTTGCTGGCCCTGGTTTCACTCAAAGATCCCAGCTCATCAGGCTGGGCGCTGGGCATGCAGTCGTCCTTTAGCGGCATAGGCCAGATCACCGGCCCACTGGCAGGTACCGCATTATATGCCCTCAGCCCGGGCAGCCCTTTTTATATAACCGGTGGCCTGCTGGTGGCCACTTCGCTACTTGGTTTTCATAAACTCCATAAAAAGAAACCAAACTGAGATGGAGCCACACCAAGAAATATATAATTATCTCAGTCCCTTTTTAACCGGTCTTTTATTGAGCACGGGCATTGGCCTCATCATTGGCCTGGAACGTGAATTTAATAAGCTTCAACAAAACTCCACGGCAGGCATTCGCACCTTTCCCATAGTAAGCATTCTGGGCTTTTTGTTGGCCAGCCTTCCGGCAGATTATGGCGTATGGCCGGTGGTCGTGGTCCTGCCTGCCCTTATCCTGTTGCTGGGCTTCGACCATTTTAATAAGACCCCCGGTGTACCCGGCCACACTACGCATTTTGCATTGGTAGTCACCTTTGTGCTAGGGGCAATGGTTGCCCTGCACTTATACAAAGCAGCACTCGCCAGCGCGGTGATAATTGTAACGCTATTGGCCTTAAAAGAGACTTTCACCTCTACGCTAAAGCGGATTACACACGCAGAACTATTGTCCATCATCAAGTTCTTCATTCTGGCGCTATTGATTCTGCCCTTTTTGCCAAGCCGTGATTTTGGGCCGGGGCATATCCTCAATGCTTACACCATTGGCTGGGTTGTGGTGATTGTATCACTGTTGAATTTTGCGGGTTACTTTTTGGTAAAATTCATTGGTTCCGGTAAGGGCATCTTTCTCACCGCTTTATTGGGCGGACTCATTTCCAGCACAGCAGTAGCTTGGTCTTTTGCGCCCAAAGGCAAAGAAAATCCCGGACTGGCCGGGTCTTATGCCTCGGGCATCGTAATCTCATCTTCCATAATGTTTCCGAGGCTTGCCCTGCTGGCTTTTATTTTCAACCCTGCCTTGCTCACCTATTTATGGCTGCCTTTCAGCCTGATGTTTGGCACGGCCATATTTTTCTCCTGGCGCTTGTGGCGAAGAAAGAAAAAGCCTGAAACCGAACAGGAAATAAAAATAGGGAACCCGCTCAATATCTTAAGCGCGCTCAGCTTCGGGGCTTTGTTTGTAGGCATACTGCACACGGTTTATTATGCCGGTATGTATCTGGGCGATAAGGGGCTTTACCTCTCTGCCATCATTTCTGGCCTGGCCGATACCGATGCCATTACCATTAGTATGGCCGAGCTGGGCGGTCAATCTATTTCGGCTGCCACCGCTGCTATGGTGGTGGTAACAGCCACCCTCAGCAACACCCTTGTAAAGATGGGTATCAGCATTTGGAAAGGCGGGCGCGAAGTAGGCCACAAGGTAGGGGCCGCATTTGGCAGCGTACTCCTTGTGGGGATTTTATATGTATTGATAAACCAAATTTTAAACTGATATGACGACATACAACCCGCAACAATTCCTATGGTCATTTTTCCGGCAGATTAGCCCTGCCCTCTTGGTGGTGGCAGCGGTGGCCGTGGCCTATGTGTACCTAATGCGGTTTATTGACCACAGCCTTGGTTGGGTGCCTTATGTGGTGGTGGTGCTTGCCTTTTTCAAAACACTGTACTTCACCTTCTTTACTTTCAAGCAGGTCAATAAATCCATCCGGCTATGCCACTCATTCAGGCAATTGCTTTCGGTTTTCGGGATTCTTATAGTATTGATAATTTTCTCTTTTGCTGCAGACTACACCTGCCTCAATGCCGCCAATTCCAGCTCTTTCAAAGGCCTGGAAACTACTAAAGGACTTGGGTACCTGGACAACCTGTTTGAACTGTTTTATTTCAGCGTAGTCACATTTGCTTCGGTTGGTTATGGGGATGTCGCTCCGCTGTCCACTCCGGCAAAGCTCATTGCAATAATTGAGATCGGCCAAAGTTTTGTGATGGTCATTTTTGGCTTGTCAAATATCAACAATATTCACATCAACACTAAAAACCAAAAATTATGAAAAAGCAAAAAATAGCAGTCATCGGATATGGCGTCATCGGCAAGAGAGTGGCCGATGCAATAGCCCTGCAAGACGATATGGACCTCACCGGGGTAGCTGACGTGATTAGCGACTGGCGCATACAAACTGCCGTCAGGAAGGGATACCAGGTTTATGCAGCTACTGCCGAAGCCCGCCAAAATATGCAGGCAGCGGGGATACCGGTTGAAGGGGATATGGATGAACTGCTCAGCCAGGCAGACCTGGCCGTGGACTGTACCCCAAAAAAGATTGCCGCTCAGAACGTGGAAAACTACAAAAAGCTGGGCATAAAATTTATCCTGCAAGGGGGCGAAAAACACGAGACTACCGGGCATTCCTTTAGTGCGGAAAACAACTACGCTTCTGCCCTTAACCGGGACAGCACCCGGGTAGTGTCGTGCAATACCACTTCAATTTTAAGAACCCTTACAGCACTAAAGCGGACGGGATTGCTGCAAAGCGCACGGGGCACTTTGCTGCGCAGGGCAACTGATCCGTGGGAAAGCCACCTGGGCGGGATTATGAACACCATGGTTCCTGAAAAAGACATCCCCAGCCACCAGGGACCCGATGCCCAAAGCGTGGATCCTGAACTGGATGTGATAACAGCAGCGGTAAAAGTGCCCCAGACGCTGAGCCATCTCCACTATTGGAATGTACGGCTTACCCGTGAGGCGTCAAAAGAAGAGGTGCTGGAGGCTTTCAAAACCTCCAGCCGTATTCAATTTATCAATTATAGTGATGGACTGGTATCCAATAACACCATAAAAGAAATGTATTTGGATGCCGGAAGGCCCTGGGGCGATATGTATGAAGTAGCCCTTTGGGAGGATATGCTGAAAGTGGAGGGCGATGAGCTTTTCTATGCCTACGTGGTGGACAACCAGGCCATCGTAATCCCGGAGACGATTGATGCCATCCGCTCCCTCACCGGAATTGAAGAAAGTGCAGAAAAATCTATTGTCAAAACCAATAAAAGTCTGGGTATAAACCAATGAGCATCTTTGATTCGGAAATAAGGAGCCTGAAATCACTGAACACCTACTTGCAAAAGTTGGTGGAGAACCGCCTATGGCTGAAGGTGATTATCGCCCTGTTTCTGGGAGTGGGTTTTGGCCTGTTGCTAAGCCCACAAAATGGTTGGTTGAGTAAGGATACAGCAGATGTATTGGGCAATTGGCTGGCCTTGCCCGGCATCCTGTTTCTCAAGCTGGTACAGATGATTATGATACCGCTGATTGTGGCTTCCATCATCACCGGCATTGCCAGCAACGACAAAGAAAACCTGAAAAAACTGGGTGGCGGTGTTTTGCTTTATTTTGTGGGCACCACCACCATTTCTGTTACCATAGGTGTAATACTGGCCACACTTTTCAAATCGGGCAACTACCTGCACGAGCAAGCCACTACCGAACACGCTGAGGAACTGGCCGGCACGGCCCAGGGAGGTGCTGAACTTTCCTTTGGTATCAACAGCATACCCGGTGCCATATCCAACCTGCTTCCCGAAAACCCGCTGGCGGCCATGGTAAGTGGCGAGATGCTGAGCATCGTGATATTTACCATTATCATTGGCGTGGCGGTGCTGGCCTTGCCCGAAAACCTATTGCGCCCGGTAAAGTTGCTGCTCAGTGCCATTCAGGAAATTTGCATGACCGTAGTGAAATGGGCCATGAAACTTGTGCCTATAGCTGTTTTTGGCCTTATGGCTCAGCTTACCTCCAGCGTGGGGCTCAGCTCACTGGCTGGGCTGGGCTATTATGTTCTGGTGGTACTGGCCGGATTGTTATTGCTGGTGGGAGTTTACCTTACCCTGGTAGCCTTACTTGGCAAGAGCAATCCTTTTCACTTTCTCAGGAAAATCCGGGACGCTCAATTGCTGGCTTTTTCCACGACCAGTTCAGCCGCAGTAATGCCACTTTCGCTGCAAACTGCCGAGGAAGACCTCAAGGTAGATAAATCCATCAGCAACTTTATTATACCCATCGGAGCTACGGTGAATATGGATGGTACCGCCCTCTATCAAACCGTTACCACCCTTTTTATAGCCCAGGCCTACGGGCTGGAAATGAGCCTGCTGAACATCATTGTGGTGGTCATAACCATTGTGGCGGCCTCTATTGGCACGCCCGCCATTCCGGGCGGTGGGGTAGTCATCCTGGCATCTGTGCTCAGTAGTGCCGGTATTCCGGCCGAAGGTATTATCATCATTATTGGTGTAGAAAGACTTTTGGGCATGTTCCGAACCGCAGTAAACGTAACCGGAGATTTGACGGCCTGTATGGTGTTCAACCGTTGGTATGGGAAAAAACCTGCCTATGAAACGAATTCTAATCTTAAAACAACAACAATATGAAAACAATGAAATCAATTTTAATGAGCACAAGTCTTGCGATCCTTACTATTCTGAGCGCCTGCAATGGCAATCAACAGAACGAACATGGCGACCACGATCACGAACACCACGAGGATATGGAAGCCAAAGATGGAGCACATGACCATTCCATGATGGAAGAGCATCACAACGAAATGGAGCAGGAAGAAGCCATGCACCAACAACACGAGTCTATCCGCGACAATTTTGCACACCAGGACATCATTATCCTTGATGACCCCTACTGGGCAGGTAAGCTTGTAAACCAGGAGATGAAAGAGGTGCTAAATGCCTACCTGGAAATGAAAAATGCCCTGGTAAACAGCAATGCCTCTGCAGCAGACAAAGCCGTAGCGAAAATGTCCTCCATGGTGGAAGCAGTGGATGGTTCTTCCTTAGAGGGAGAAGGTAAAGAAGCCTGGGAACAACACGCTTCGCTTTATAAAGACAAACTGGCCGAAATGCAGCACGTGCAGGGCCTGGAAGAAAAGCGCTCCTACTTTAGCCACATCTCTGAAATTGTGTACTGCACGGTAAAGAGTTTCGACCTCAAAGAGGAAATGGAGCTCTATGCCACCTATTGCCCCATGGCTTTTAACGGAAAGGGAGCATACTGGATAGCCGAAACAGATCAAATCCGCAACCCCTACTTCGGGGAGAAGATGATGAAGTGCGGTGAGGTAAAGGAAGAGTTGTAGACAAACGAATGATGAATAAGAAAGCGGAAATAAACGTTACGAAGTACACCGGTGAAAAGGCCCCTTTTGATATGGAAAAGCTGCGGCAGTCGTTGCAGCGCTCCGGTGCAACGGAAAAAGTGATAGATGCAGTGATGGAGCAGGTGCAGCCAATCCTGTACGAGGGTATTTCCACCAAAGAGATCTACAAGAAAGCTTTTGCGCTGCTGCGGAAAAAAGAACGTCCGGCTGCTGCGCGCTACAACCTCAAGAAGGCACTTTTACAGCTTGGCCCTACCGGCTTTCCATTTGAGCTGTATGTGGCTGAGTTGTTTAAGGCCAAAGGGTACGAAACCAGCACAGGGCAACTCGTACAGGGAAATTGTGTGCAGCATGAAGTGGACGTGATCGCCCAAAAAGACGAAAAGCATTTTATGGTGGAATGCAAATTTCACAGCGACCAGGGCAGGCGCTGCGATGTGAAAATCCCGCTTTATATCCAGTCACGATTTAAAGATGTGGAAGCGGCCTGGCTCCAAAAACAGGGCCATGGTAATAGATTTCACCAGGGCTGGGTGGCCACCAATACCCGTTTTACCTCGGATGCCATTCAATATGGAAAGTGTGTAGGCCTGCAACTGCTGAGCTGGGACTACCCGCACAACCAGAGCCTTAAGCATTGGATAGATGAAACAGGTGCACATCCCATTACCTGCCTTACCACACTATCCGGAAAAGATAAACAGGCATTGCTGGACCGCGGAATAGTGCTCTGCCGCCAGCTTTGCGATAAGCCGGGGTTTTTAGACCAATTATCGCTATCGGAAAACCGGAAACGAAAGGTGATGGAAGAGGCTGAAGGAGTATGCAATATTTTACAATCTTAAATACCGATAAAATGAAAACCAGGGAAAAGAAATCATCAAATGAAACGGATTTAGAACCTTTTTACAAAGTAATGGAAGCTGAACCGCGAAAATTCGAAGAGGCACTTGAGGTGCTGCTGGAAATGGTAACCTCAGACCCACAAAGCACCAAAAACGTAGCCCTGCTCATCAAAGAAGATTATCCTATTCTGTACAGGGCAATAATGGATTTAAGTGAAAACAGCAAAGGCGAAAACCCGCTACCACCTTGCTGTGGAGGACATCAAAAATAAGAAAAATGGAAAAATCACCCTACATCAACATCCACTTTTTGGGCGCAGCCGGCACCGTTACCGGTTCAAAGTATTTGGTAGAAACCGCTGAGAAAAAAATCCTAATTGATTGCGGACTTTTTCAGGGTGTAAAAAACCTGCGCAAGCTCAATTGGGACTACCTGCCGGTGGAAGCCGGTTCTATAGATGCGGTCATCCTCACCCATGGCCATATGGACCACACGGGCTTTTTACCCAGGCTAATGAAAATGGGCTATCGCGGCCCGGTGTATGGCACCGCCCCCACGCTGGAGATAGCTGAAGTTATTCTTCGCGACAGTGCCAAAATACAGGAGGAGCGTGCAGAGCGGGTAAACCAGGAAGGCTATTCAAAACATAAGCCTGCAGAACCTCTTTATGACTCGAAAGACGTGGAGAAAACCCTGCCCCTGTTTAGGCAGCAACCGCTTGACAAATGGATAGCGTTGGGCGAAAACATCCGCTACCGCCACCGTTACAACGGCCACATCCTTGGCTCTACTTTTATAGAACTGGAAGTGGATGGAAAGCTGCTGGTCTTTTCCGGTGACATTGGCCGTAGCGAAGACCCTTTGCTGCATCCCCCGCAAAAGCCTGAAAAAGCAGATATTTTATTTATCGAGTCCACTTATGGCAACCGCAGGCACCTCCATGAAGATATAATGGAACGTCTGAAAACACACATTCTTGAAACCATAGAAAGCAATGGTATTCTGCTCATCCCCAGTTTTGCCGTAGAGCGAGCCCAATTGCTGATGTATTACCTCTGGCAGTTGAAAAATGCCCGGAGCATCCCCGACATTCCGGTGTACCTGGACAGCCCGATGGGAGCCAATGTGCTGAAAATTCTTCACCACAGCAGTAAATGGCACAAACTCAGTGCTGCCGATTGCGAAGAGATGTGCCGCAATATAAAGGTGACCACCTCTTACAAAGACACACTGGAAATCATGCGAGACAGCAAGCCAAAGGTGGTGATAGCCGGCAGTGGTATGGTAAACGGTGGCCGCATACTCAACTATTTGGCGCAGTACAGCTATAAAGAGAATACCACCATTTTACTGGCCGGTTACCAGGCGGAAGGCACCAACGGACGCCACCTACAGGAGGGTGCCGAAGAGCTAAAGATTTACGGCAAATATTATCGTGTAAAAGCCAAAGTGGATACCCTGCACGGGCTTTCTGCCCATGCTGACCAGGATGAACTTTTGGACTGGCTGAGTGAGATCGAGAGTGCCCCTCAAAAGATTTTTATCACCCACGGAGAGCCTCACCCAGCCGATGCCCTGCGGGTAAAGATAAAAGACACGTATGGCTGGGAGTCTAAAGTGCCACAGCTATACGAAATTGAAGAATTGAATCAAAAAAACAGAATAATATGAATACGCTGGAATATCATCAGGCCATATTAAAAAGAGTGAGTTTTGATGAAAGCCTTTTAAAGAAGGAACTGGAAAAAACAGTGAACGCCATTGCTGAAGGTGAACAGGCAAAATTGATAGATTGGTGCAAAAAGGAGCTGGGTATGAAATGGGAACAGATAGCCACTGCCCTTGTTTTGCAGAAAAAATTTAAAGTTTCCCAATTAGACAAACACCAATAAAAACACAATATGAGAATCAAAAATACTTGTTTCATAGCCTTGCTGGCCCTTAGCAGTTTTTCGCTGTTTTCGCAAAATACCATACCCTGCTATTTTGACCAGTATACCAATAATAAATCCCTGCAGGCGGCAGAAGGAAAAATACAGGCTGCCCTCCAAAAGAAGTTGGCATCAGCGTTTAAAAAAGAATCTTCAGATAGTGTCCGAACTATACCGGTAGTGGTACACATCATTCACAACGGAGGCCCGGAGAACATATCTGATGCACAGGTACAGAGCCAGATACAAATCCTCAATGAAGATTATGGAAAAATGCCCGGCACCAATGGTGATGGCAATGGGGTGGATACCAAAGTCCGCTTTTGTTTGGCCAACAAAGACCCGTACGGCAATTGTACCAACGGTATTGTAAGGGTCAATTCACCCCTTACCAATCATCAAAGCTATCAACGGGCACTTTTGAAAGAACTGAGCTTTTGGGACAATACCCGTTACCTGAATATCTACATTGTAAAAAGTATTAATGGAAATGTAGGGGGCTATTCCTCCTTTCCCGGAGGGCCACCCGCTGAGGACGGTGTAGTAGTGAGGCACAACCTTTTTGGAAATACAGGAACCGCTTCATCTGGTGTAGGAAGAACCACCACCCATGAACTGGGCCATTGGTTTGGGCTTTACCACACCTTTAATAACGGCTGTGGAACCGATACTTGTTCCGATGGCGATTATGTATGCGATACACCGCCACAGGCTTTGCCAAGTTATAACTGTGGCACCAAAAACACCTGCTCTAATGATGTGCCCGATAAGAACGACCAGAAAGAAAATTACTTGAACTATACTCCGGGTACCTGTCAAAATATGTTTACCAACGGGCAAAGGAAACGCATACAAGCCACGCTCGATACCATCCGTACACAGATATGGCAGCCGGCCAACCTGGTAGCAACCGGGTGCGACAGCAATTATGTGGCTCCTTCCGTTTGCCCCGTAACAGCCGATTTTGTAACGCTCACTACTGATATATGTGTCGGCAATAGCGTCTATTTTATGGACATCTCCCTCAATAACCCTACAACCTGGCAATGGACATTTTCAGGAGGTACCCCTGCAACTTCAACTGCCCAAAACCCAACCGTAACCTACAATACAGTGGGCACGTATGCCGTAAAACTGGTGGTATCTGACAGCACGGGCAGCGATAGCCTGGAGATAACCAATTACATTACCGTTAGCCTTCCCGGAACCGGTGACCCGCTATCCTTCAAAGAAAACTTTGATAGTGGAATTTACCCCCCATCTACCCTCACTATCAACAACCTGGATGGTGGCATAACCTGGGAACTGGATTCGATGGCTTCGGTTTCAGGAAACTATTCCCTAAAAATCAACAACCTTATCAATACGAATTACGGTTCTTCCGATGAGTTGGTATTGCCCTACTTTGATTTAACAACAGCAAATCCCGATTCCAATGTGTACATGAGTTTCAGTTGGGCGTATGCAAAATCAGACCCTACTTTTTCAGATGAGATGCTGGTACTCCTGTCCACAGACTGTGGTGTAAACTATAACCGGGTATTTTACAGAACGCAAAGTGCATTGGCCACCGGCCCCACGCAAACCACCCCGTTTATCCCAGATTCTACCCAGTGGAAAGAGGCTTATATCTCTTTAAACGCCTACCGCAACAGTACCTATGCCCAGGTTAAGATTGTAAATGTTACCGATGGCGGCAACAATCTTTACATTGATGATATTTATGTAGGAGATGGTTCTGCACCATCTGTGGGTTTGGAAGAAGTGCCCCATACTATCAAGAGCCTGTCCCTCTATCCCAATCCTACTAATGGAAACAGTACGCTCAGTTATACCCTTGCTGAGCCAGGGCAGGTTAGCATTGGCATTTATAATTCCCAGGGCCAGCTCATAAAGGCTTTTGACCAGGGCATTGAGAATTCAGGAGAACATCAGAGGATGTTACCAACCGAAAGCCTGCCAAAGGGAATCTATTTTGTACGGATAGGCACGGGAAGCACCAAAAGAAGTATTCGGATGGTTATTACTGAGAACTAATATCAACAAGCATGACAACATTGAAAATTTTGACAATACTAGGCCTGGGTATTGTCAGTGCAACAGGACTAACTGCTCAAAACGTAACCATCAACATTGATGCACTCGATGTAAACCAAACAATGGAAGGGTTTGGAACTTCCCTGCGGGTGTTTAATGACCCGCACGTGATTGGCGGCACCACCTCAGACCCTAAAACGGCCGGGCTGGTAATAAGTGCAACAGAGGAAGATACCATTCTGAACTTGTTGTACAACGATTTGGGCCTGACCCGCGTACGCCCTGCTACCGGTGAGGATGGCCCGATAGAAAACCCGAACGACAATAATAACCCTTACGTTATGGACACTTCTCAATTCGATTTTTCCTGGAAAAAGATGGATGCCCATATCGATTACGTGTCAAGGGTCGTTCCCAGGGGAGTGAATACCTATTTCCCTTCCACCATAAAAATAGAAGACTGGATGACCGAAAGCAATCCGGAGGAATATGCCGAATGGGCTTTTGCCATCATCAAAAGATGGAAAGACCAGGGGTACGAACTGCCGTACTACGCCATTATGAACGAACCAGGGTATATAAGGGGCGGCATCTGGTCGGGTGAGTACCTGAGAGACTGTATCAAATTACTCGGCCCGAAGTTGGACACTGCCGGTATCAACACGAAAATCGTGGTGCCGGACGACCTGAACGCCAATGAGGCCTACGCCAGGTCACAGATAATCATGGCAGACACAGTGGCAAGGGAATATGTCGGAGCATTGGCCTATCACCTGTATGGTGGAAGCAATGCCAACAAGACCGCCATGATGCAGCTTGGGCAGCAATACAATGTTCCGGTATGGATGACGGAATATTCGCGCCCAAATGCCTTTGACTGGGGAAACCTGATACACGATGTAATTGCCAATTACAATGTTTCGGCAGTAGATTACATGTGGGGATTTTTTGGATCGCAGGAAAGCAATGGAACGCAGTATATAAGCCTGAATTTTTCAGGCACGAGCTATACCGGCTACACCATCAATAAACAATATTATGTAACGGGGCAGTACTCGAGGTACGTAAAACAGGGTTCACAACGAATTGATGCGGCTTCGTCCAACAATGATGTCCGTGTTACCGCCTATAAAGACGGAGCAGATATGACGATTGTCGTTTTAAACAATCATGGTGTTGCTCAAACAGTTGATTTTGCTATAAATGGATTGAATAACCTGGCAACACTAAAAGCAATAAGAACTAGTCAGACAGAAAACTGGGCGATTTTGCCGGACATCACAGTGCCAAACAACAGCTTCACGGCTACCCTCGCCCCCAACAGCATAACCACTTTTACCACAGTCAATCCCAGTTTGGGAATGAATAATTCTCTTTCAGAAAACATTTTACCACTAACCATCTACCCCAACCCCGCCAGGGATGTCATAAATATTCAGATCCCTGATGAAGCCAGCAAAGGAAAGATTACGCTCCTAAACAGTAATGGGCAGCACATAAAGGAAGTACAGTTCACAGGTACTGGCATTCAGCAATTCAATATATCCCACCTATCCAAAGGGCTGTATTGGGTAAGGTTAAAAGATGATAATAAAACCTGGACGGCCAAAGTATTAATTTCAAAATAGATGTCTTACGCACATTAGTAATGATAGAAAATAAATAGCAACAACAATGAAAAATGCAAGCATTTTACTTTCCGTTTTAGCAGTCATTTTCCTGGCCGTATCCTGCCAAAAGGAAGATCTCGTGGCGGAGGAGAATGACAACCCTGAACTTTCAGCCGCTGACAAAGCAGCAGTGCAGGGCATGGAAGAAAACTATCAGATGATGGGGCACTACAACGATTCGCTGGTCCACGCACAGCACAACAGCCAGAAACATCATTTCGACAGCCTGTTCCATCATCATGATTCTCTGTACTGGCACCACCATCACAACTATTCGCATGCAAATAACCATGACGACCACCACCACGACAGCACCAATGTGCATCATCAGGGTGGGCACAACGATCATGGTAATCACAATCATGATGACCATAGCGTACACCACCACGATTCGCTGCTTGTAAACCAGGGCCATGACCAGCACCACCACAACTCGCATGGCGGCCCTCACCACAATGATGACGGCCATTTCAACGGGCACGGTATTCAGCACCACTACCAAATTGATTCATTGCACCATGCACATTATCCGCATCATCCTTAGTTCCAAAAAGCGATAAAATGTCAACAGCAAACAAATTAATCCTCAAGCCTCTCGGCATTGATACCCGCAACGAGCACACTGTGTATATGCGCAGGGACTGTCCGGTATGTGTTTCTGAGGGGTTTGAAGCGCTCACGCGGATAAAGGTCAGTCATGAAGGCCGCAGCATTGTGGCTTCACTGAATGTGTTGGACAATGAAGCCTTGCTGAGCCATGAGGAAGCAAGCCTTTCGGAAAAAGCAATAACCGCCCTAAAGGTGGAGGCGGGGGATTTACTTGCGTTTTCGCACCTTCCGCCCATTAACTCCATGAGTGCCGTGCGGGGTAAAGTGTATGGCCACCGCCTGAAGGAGAAGCAAATACAGGATATAGTTAGCGATCTGGCTGCAGGCAATTACTCCAATGTGGAAATTGCTGCCTTCGTCACCGCCTGTGCAGGAAGGCGGCTGGATATTGATGAGATTATCCACCTGACCCGCGCAATGGTGGATGCCGGACAGAAACTGAGATGGCCTGCTGCCCGGGTTTACGATAAGCACTGCATTGGCGGCCTACCGGGAAACCGCACCACACCCATCGTGGTGGCCATAGCTGCCGCTGCCGGACTTACCATTCCCAAAACTTCCTCCCGCGCTATCACTTCACCGGCAGGCACAGCTGATACCATGGAAGTTTTCACCAAAGTAAATCTTTCATTGGAGCAAATGACGGAAGTTGTAAAACGGGAAAACGGCTGCCTGGCCTGGGGTGGCTCCATGCAATTGAGCCCGGCTGACGATATTTTAATACGGGTGGAAAAAGCACTGGATATTGACAGCGAAGGTCAGATGATAGCCTCCGTACTCTCCAAAAAATCGGCTGCGGGAAGTACCCATGTGGTCATCGATATACCAGTGGGGCCTACCGCCAAAGTGCGTACCCGTGAGGATGCGGAAGAGTTGTCGCAAAGGATGACCATGGTTGCTGAAGCCATTGATCTGAAATTGAAAATTGTGATCACCGATGGCAGCCAGCCAGTGGGCCGTGGTATTGGCCCGACACTGGAAGCAAGGGATGTGCTGGCCGTATTAAAAAATGAAGAAACAGCCCCGTCAGACCTGCGGGAGCGCGCCTTGCGATTGGCTGGCGAACTGTTGGAGCTTTCTGGAAATGCTGACCCCGGCAAGGGCCATAGCGAAGCTGAGAGTATTCTGAGTTCTGGGAAAGCATTAAAGAAGTTCATAGCAATCTGCGAGGCCCAGGGAGGGTTTAGCAAACCCGTGAAGGCACGGTTTCAACATCCTGTAAAAGCGAAAAATGCAGGAATGGTAACGGCCATTGACAACCGCAAGCTAGCCAGAATAGCCAAGCTGGCGGGCGCACCGGACGATAAAACAGCCGGGGTAGATTTTTTAACGCCTACAGGAACCAAAGTAGAAAATGGCCAAACGCTGTATGAAATCCATGCCGAATCGCAAGGCGAACTGGATTACGCACTGGAGTACTACCGGCAAAATGAAAGCAGCATAATTGATATAAAATGAAGAAAAGAAATAATAATAGCACCATTCAAATCTATTCTGTGATCACCTGCCCGGTCTGTGGCTTCGAAAAGGAAGAAAGGATGCCCGAGGAGGCCTGCCAGTATTTTTATGAATGCACCAATTGCGGTAAATTATTGAAACCCCGGAAAGGAGATTGTTGTGTGTACTGCAGCTATGGCTCGGTACCATGCCCCTCCGTCCAGCTCAGTCAGGATTTATAATAGCAGCTGAAAAATGGAACATCAAAAACATTGGAATAAAATATATCAGGAAAAGGGCCCGGACCAGGTTAGCTGGACGGAGCAAGTTCCCGAAATTGCTTTAGAATGGATCCGGAAAATTGATCTGCCCAGATCAGCAGCCATTATTGATGTGGGTGGAGGTGAAAGTAAACTGATAGACTTTCTCCTGAAAGAGGATTACACAAACCTCACTATACTGGACATATCGGAGGCTGCTATCCAAAAGACCAAAGAGAGGCTGGGCAAAATGGCGGAGAAGGTGAATTTCATTGCCACGGATATATTACAGTTTAAACCCTCGGCTTATGTCCTGTGGCATGACCGAGCCACCTTTCACTTCTTAGTTTCCGATCAGGAAATTCAGCAATATCTGAATATTCTCAATCAAAGTGGCGCAAGGCACCTTGTGTTGGGTACTTTTTCTGAGAATGGCCCCGACAAGTGCAGCGGCCTGCCGGTTCAGCGCTATTCCGAAGAGTCCCTGACAAAACTGCTGAAGGGAAAGTGGGATAAAATAAACTGTACCACCAAAGATCACCTGACACCATTTGGCACAAATCAGAACTTCCTGTTTTGCCATTTTAGAAAAACTTCAAACAATAATCCGGAAATATGAAAATCATACTTGTTTCCCTGCCCGGGAATGAAATATTAACTGAAAAATTAAGTACACATCTAAAGGCTGAAATCGGGGAAACCACGATTCGTCAATTCCCTGACGGGGAAACCTATGTGCGCATCCTGTCCGATGTAAAGGACAAATGTGTGGTGCTGGTGGCTACGCTGCACGAACCGGACGAAAAACTGCTGCCGCTCTATTTTTTAAGCCAAACCGCCAAAAGCCTTGGGGCCAAATGTACCTGCCTCGTTGCCCCTTACCTGGCCTATATGCGGCAAGACAAAGTCTTTAAACCCGGTGAAGGCATTACTTCAGATTATTTTGGAAAGCTCATTTCCGGCTTTGCTGACAGCCTTATCACGGTTGATCCGCATCTGCACCGCAGGAGTTCTCTTAGTGAGGTGTACAAAATTCCAACAGAGGTAGTCCATGCAGCCAATGCCATTTCCAGATGGATTAAAGAAAATGTAGAAAATCCGGTATTGGTGGGCCCCGATAGCGAAAGCGAGCAATGGGTTTCGGAAGTGGCGGCTAATGCGGGTGCGCCATTTATGGTACTGGAAAAAACCCGCCATGGCGACCGCGATGTGGAAGTTTCAGTCCCGCAAGTGGATGAATACAAAAACCACACGCCCGTGCTGGTAGATGATATAATCAGTACCGCCCGCACGATGATTGAAACGGTAGGCCACCTGAAAAAGGCCGGGATGAAAGCGCCCGTTTGCATTGGCGTACACGCGGTATTTGCAGGCAACGCCTACCAGGATTTGAAAAAAGCAGGTGCCAAAGTAGTTACCTGCAACACCATTCCTCACGAAAGCAATGGAATTGATTTGAGCAGCATATTGGCTGCAAGGGTATTAGCAAGCATGAACCATGTCTAAAAATTTGATCGTCATATTGGCTCTTATTAGTTGTATTCCAGCTTATGGACAAGATATGCTCATTGAGCAAATAGCCGGTAAGGAAGTGGTACGAAAGACCTTCAATGACGATAAGGAACTCACAGCCAAACAAGTTTTTAAGGTAGGAGAACTGCAAACCACCGGAAACCAGCTAAGCGTACAACTGCAGGTAAGTCTTTTTGATGAAGATGGTGAACTCGAGGATAAATACCTGACCAAATACACCTGCGAACCGGGAAAGTCAGACGTATTGCTCGCGGTGTTCCCATTTGCCCGGCAGGGCAATGCGGAGTACGTGATAGAGGCCTCCTCTCCGGGGTTTAAAAGGCTTTATGATTTTGATGCCGGTGACAAAACATTACCAGATCTCAGTCTGGAAATGTCAATCGAGTCCGGTGTGTTGAGTTTTTTCGGCTCTAAAAGCGTAGTGGCTATTAGTGATCGTATAGTTTCAACAAGCAGTAGCGGCTTTACGCTTACTTCACGCTTAACCATTAAAGCCTATATGTGGGGGTTGAATGTAAAAACCATTACCTACCAGGTAAGAGAAAAGCTGGATAAAAACCGGAGATTGATCAGCCAGGTGTTTAGGGAGGAAGAGGGTAGCTATTTTTTAATGAATTATTGAAAAGGAAGAATTAGATGAGTATTATTATTTTCTGTATTGGGATTGTCATTATATTGACGGTTGCGGCCGACCTGCTCCTAACCACCATACAATCTTCCGGGGCAGGATTTATTTCCGGCCCTCTGTCAGCCGGACTTTGGAGGCTAATAAAAAATTTGGCCGGCCATCGTCCTCAAAGTACACTGCTCAGCTACTCTGGGTTTATAATTGTGTTCATCCTTCTGTTGTTTTGGGTAGGAACTATGTGGAGTGGTTACTTTCTGCTCTACATGGCCGATGCCGGTTCGGTGATCCATTCACAAACTAAACTACCTGCCGATGTGTGGGAGAAGGTGTATTTCAGCGGCTTTGCCATTTCAACCCTCGGTATAGGAGATTTCATTCCAGGTAATAACCTTTACCGGGTTATTACCGCCTTAAATGCACTGAATGGTCTTATACTTATCACCATGGCTATTACCTATCTGCTACCTGTATTATCAGCCGTCAACTTTAGAAGACAACTGGCAGGGTTAATTGCCGATATGGGTGACTCACCGGTTTGCATCTTAAAAAATAGCTGGGACGGTAAGCAGTTCAAATACCTTGAACCTTTTCTGGAAGATTTACACCCCATGCTCCTAGAGCATACACAGAAGCACCTTGCCTACCCGGTAATACATTATTTTCATCATAGGCACTTATCCTATTCTGCTCCAGTAAGTGTGGTTCGCCTTGACGAAGCCCTGACGATTGCGAGGAACATGTTTCCAGCTGAGGTCTTAAGTAACCCCATGATGGTGCATAGCGTGCAACTTGCCTTGTCAGATTATTTTTCCACGCTTAACAATAGCTTTATTCGCCCGGCCGATCAACCACCTGATTTTGCTTATCAAAAAGAGTTGATCCTGGAGTTTAGTGATGTGAAGTTTAAAATGAGAAGAGATTTAGATAAAGAGCATTATGAAAAACGGAAAATATCAATGAGTTTAGTGAGATCAGATTGCTGGAATTGGAACAATGTATTAGGCAAAAGTGTGTGAAGGGACACACAGAACAAAAGGCAGGAAAATATATTAAATCAAATAATCACTTAAAAACAAGTTAAAATGGAAAACAAACAACAAAACCGCGGTAATTACACCAAATTTTTTGTAATGATTGCCACGTCTATGATGAAAAAGAAACTAAAAATGTCCATGGAACGGTGGGGGCTACTCTTTGGTTGCCTTTTATTGCTCAATGTAGCAAATACCTATGCCCACGGTGATGACGATCACAATAAAAAAGACAGCACCGAACAATTGGGGCAGGTTCAGGAAAATGACGATCATGGAGAAGCAGCACCTGGTATCAAAGCCAAGGGCAATCAACCGTTGAAAGCAGATTTTGACGAGTTTCCCAACCTGCATCCTCTTATCGTACACTTTCCGATCGTACTATTATTGTTGGCAGCACTTTTATCCATAGCCAACATTTTCTTTCTCAAAAGAGACGTGGATTGGAAAATCACCATTTTCACCGGATTGGGTGCTTTGGGTGCTTATGCAGCAGGTAGGTGGTTTCATCCACATGCCCATGACCTTACTGAGCAAATGCAAGCTGTCCTTGACCAACATGACTTATATGCCGACTGGACTATTTGGTTGAGCATCACGGCTTTTGTCCTGCAACTAATCAGTCAGTTTATCTTAAAGCAGAAACGTTGGGCGGTAATAGTGGTAAGCCTGGTGCTGGCCGGGGCCGCTTATTCCGTAAGCCAGGCCGGACACTACGGCTCTCAATTGGTACACATTGAAGGAGTGGGTCCAAAAGGAAATTATTTGGAATCAGAAGAATCGCACGATCATTAATGAACCTGAGAGAACCAATCAAATGCACAAATTCAACATAATCAGAAAACAATTATTACTTGCCACGGCCTTGGTTCTGGCTCTTGGCAATCCTGTATTAGCCCAAACTGATACAACCGTATATCACCTGACAATAGATCAGGAAACGGTGAATAAAGCCGGAAAGGATGTTACAGGAATGACCATAAACGGAAGTATTCCAGGGCCTACGCTCACCTTTACGGAAGGTGATTATGCCGTGATTTACGTGGAGAACAAAATGGATGTCGAAACTTCCGTGCACTGGCATGGATTGTTATTGCCTAATTTTTACGATGGGGTACCTTATCTGACCACCCCACCCATCCGGCCCGGTGAAACGCTGAAATATGAATATCCGTTAATCCAGTCGGGCACCTATTGGTACCACTCGCACACCATGCTTCAGGAACAAAGCGGAGTGTATGGTTCCATCGTCATACATCCTAAGGAGCAAACATTAGACTACGACCACGAGCAGGTTTTGGTAATATCTGACTGGACCAACCAAAAGCCCATGAATGTGCTCCGCAACCTGAAACGCGGCAATGAGTGGTATGGTATTAAAAAAGGAACCTCCACACCACTGAGCATGGTCATTGCAAAAGGTGGCTTTGGAGCGCAATTAAATTTTTGGCGGCAGCGGATGGAAGGTGCTGATATAGCCGATATCTACTATCCTACTTTCCTGATGAATGGTGAAAAGCAGGTGGCCTACACCCAGTATAAACCCGGTGATAAAGTACGGTTGCGCATTATCAACGCCTCGGCTTCTTCTCAGTACTGGCTTACTTTTGGGGGCAAAGACCCTTTGTTGGTAGCCGCAGACGGCCTACGGGTGGTTCCTGTAGTACATAATAAAACTTTCATTGGAATTGCCGAAACCTATGACTTTATCGTGACCATTCCTGGCAATGGACAGATGGAGGTGCGGGCCTCTGTGCAGGATGGTTCAGGACAGACTTCGGCTTACCTGGGCAGTGGCGATACCCTGGCTGCCCCTGATGTTCCCCGTCCTGATAAGATAGGCATGATGAAACAGATGGCAAAAATGGACATGCGCATGGGGGCTCCTGCTATGAAGTTTAATCCCTCCAATGAAGAACCCTACAAGCTGAAAGAAAACTGGGGCATGCAGATGGAAGAAGATATGGATATGGAAGGTGAAATGGACCATTCCGGTATGAACGTCCGTGATGAGAAGGTGAAACCAGATACCGCACATGCCCCCGGAAAAATGGACATGGACAATTCGGCCATGGAAGGTATGACCATGTTTTCAGAATACAATTACGATTACCTTGAGGCAATGGAGAAAACCAGCTTTGCGGAAGACAGGCCGGTGAAAGAAGTATTGCTCAACCTTACCGGTAATATGTGGCGCTACATCTGGAGCATGAATGGAGTGCCCCTTTCTGAAGCTGATAAGATAAAAATCGAAAAAGGCCAAGTAGTACGCATTACATTGAACAACCTCACCATGATGCACCACCCGATGCACCTGCACGGCCACTTTTTCAGGGTAATCAATGAGCATGGTGAGAAGAGCCCGCTAAAGCACACTGTTAACGTACCGCCCATGCAGCAGGTTACTATAGAATTTGATGCTAATGAAACAGGTGATTGGTTCTTTCATTGCCATGTGCTTTATCACCTGGTTGGTGGGATGGCAAGGGTGTACAGCTACGGCACACCCCGCGACCCGCGTATGCAGCCATATCCTGTAAAAGAACTGATACACGAAACAGATAAATATTATTCTTGGGGTCTGCTTGACGCAGCATCCCACATGAGCACCCTCAACCTCGTTACGTCCAACACCCGCAACCAATTCAATTTCATTGCAGAATACGGCTGGAATCAAATTGCGGAAGGCGAATTTACCTATGAAAGATACTTGTATGACTATTTCAGGGTATTTGCAGGAGTAAACGTAGAGAATGAGCAAAAGAACAGTTTTGACGAAGTAGTGACCACAGCCGTAGCCGGTTTCCGTTTTTTCACGCCCTATATGTTTGACCTTGATGTTCGCATCGACAATCTGCTGAGGCCTCAAATAGGGCTGGAAAGGGAAATCATGATCCTACCGCGTACCGTTGCCTTTGGCGAAATTGAATACCAGGCCGATTTTGGTCTGGTCAATGATATTAGCGATGAGGACAACCTCATCGGAAACGATCTCTATAACGAAGAACTGGTATGGGCGGCCGGACTTGAATATTTTCTGTCAAGAAACTTTTCGCTGATGGCCAGCTACGACAACCGCTTTGGCTTTGGTGGAGGATTAACCGCAAGATTTTAAAGAATGGGTGATTACAAGAAAAACAGCCTGAGCTTAACCGGAGCTGTGGCACTTGGTACCGGGGTTATGATAGGGGCAGGTATTTTTGCCCTGCTGGGTCAGGTAGCCGAGCTTTCAGGGGTTTTGTTTCCGTTAGCCTTTTTAGTGGGAGCGGTTATCTCTGGTTTTAGTGCCTATGCTTACATAAAGTTATCTAATGCTTACCCGTCAGCGGGTGGCATTGCAATGTACTTGAAAATGGCCTATGGTCCGGGCACATTCACAGCAGCAGGATCCCTTTTGATGGCTTTTTCAATGGTGATTGGTGAAAGCCTGGTGGCCCGAACTTTTGGAGCGTATACCCTACAGCTTTTCGATGTAGAAGAAAACAGTATTTGGATACCTATTTTGGGTGTTTTATTATTGGTGATTGCCTTTTTAATCAATATCTCCGGTAACAAGGTGATCGGACGAACTTCCCTGATGATGGCAGTAATCAAAATCGGGGGGCTTGTCATCTTTGCTATTGCCGGCTTATGGGCAGCTGGTTTTTCTTTTGGTGAAGCCCTACCTTCCTCCATCTCCGGTGACTATGCTACATACAGCTATATAGGAGCCTTAGCTTTTACCATCCTGGCTTATAAAGGTTTTACCACCATTACAAACAGTGGAGGTGAGATTGTGAACCCTACTAAAACGTGGGACGTGCCATTATAATTTCGCTCTTTCTATGCACCCTGGTATATGTGCTGGTGGCCTTGGCAGTTTCAGCCAATTTGTCAATTCCCGAAACTATAGCCGCCAAAGATTTTTCCCTCGCAGAGGCTTCCAAACCTGCATTTGGTAAATATGGACTGTGGTTTACGGTGGGTATTGCCATAGTTGCTACTATTTCGGGGGTTATAGCCAGCATATTTGCCGTTTCCAGAATGACTGCTATGCTTACTGAAATTAACCTAATCCCTCATAAACACTTTGGGATGACCGGTCGATTGCAAAAACATATGCTCGTTTATACTGTAGTTATCGCTATTTTGCTCACCGCATTTTTCGACCTGAACCGAATTGCATCCCTGGGAGCTATTTTTTATTTAACGATGGACGTGCTCCTCCAATGGGGCGTATTAAAAAATCTTAGGAAAAAAATAAATGCCAATAGTGCGATTGTTATCACTGCTATTTTGCTCGACCTTGTTGTATTGGGGGCATTTCTCTGGATAAAAGCGTCAAGTGATATCCTGGTTATAATCGTGACCTTGGTACTGATGGTACTGGTTTTTGCCGGAGAGCGTTGGTTTTTAAGGAGTACAAACGAAGAAAAGATATAAATCAAAAAACAGATTAACATGAAGTATTATCACACGACAACACTGAAAGACTTAAGTTTTGAGGAAGCTATTGAAAAAGTAACTAATGCCTTAAAAGAAGAGGGATTTGGGGTGCTTACCGAAATTGACGTGCAAGCCACCCTAAAGAAAAAGCTGGATGAAGATTTCCGTCCTTACCGCATTTTGGGAGCTTGCAACCCTCCCTTTGCGCACAAGGCATTGCTGGCAGAGGATAAGATTGGTGCCATGCTGCCCTGCAATGTGATAGTGCAGCAAAGAGATAACGAAATTGAAGTGTCGGCAGTAGATCCCGTGGCCTCTATGCAAGCGGTAGAAAATGATAAATTGGAGGGCATTGCGAAAGAGATCCGTGATAAGCTCAGATCAGCAATTGAAAACCTTTAGTTTTTGGTTTGATAAATTATTAGCTTTAGATTAATGTCGATCATTCTAATATTGGAAATAAATTAATCAGAAGGAGATCATAAAACAAACATTTAGCAATGAATAAAGTCAAGGAAATAACTTTAATTTTTTTACACAAAAAAACCAGATAAATGATGATGTATGGATGGATTATCGGTGCAATACTGATCGTAGTTTTAATTGTAGCCTTAGGCCGTGGAGGTATCTTTCAAAAGAACACCGGCACCACGGGCGGAAAGAGCAGCAATGACTCTGCGATGGATACACTCAAAAAACGATATGCCCAGGGTGAAATAGACAAGGATGAATATGAAGAACGAAAAGCCGAACTTGAAAAGTAGTACTGTTATATATGAGTGAATATAAAAAGAACAGCTTAAGCCTTGCGGGTACGGTATCCCTTGGTACGGGTGTAATGATAGGTGCAGCCATCTTTGCATTGCTTGGACAGGTGGCCGAACTTTCAGGTGCATTATTTCCTCTCGTCTTTCTGGTGGGGGCTATTATTGTGGCCTTCAGTGCCTACTCTTACATCAAAGTATCAGATGCCTACCCTTCTGCCGGTGGCATTGCCATGATATTGCAGAAAGCCTACGGAAAAACAACGATCACAGCCGGTTCGGCCCTTTTAATGGCTTTTGCCATGATCATCAACCAAAGCCTTGTGGCCCGGACTTTCGGCTCCTACACCATGCAATTATTTGATGTGGGGTCTAAGAGCTTTTGGGTGCCTGCCCTGGGGGTGTTGCTATTGGTGGCTACCTTTCTGATCAATATTGCTGGTAATAAGTTCATCCAGAAGTCAGCGCTGGTAATGGCTATTTTGAAAGTTGGCGGCATTGCCATTTTTGCCCTGGGTGGATTATGGGCCGCAGGTTTTTCTTTTGATGCTGCCATTCCAACCGAGATATCAGGAGAGTATTCCATTGCAAGTTACCTCGGTGCTTTGGCTCTTGCTATTCTCGCTTATGCAGGCTTCACAACCATTACCAACAGCGGAGATGAAGTGAAAAACCCCCATAAGAATGTTGGGCGAGCCATTATCATCTCCTTGGTGATTTGTACTGTGGTTTATGTATTTGTGGCCATTGCTGTGGCAGCCAATCTTTCCGTTCCCAGGATAATTGAGGCCAAGGATTATTCCCTGGCAGAAGCAGCACGCCCCGCATTTGGCAAATACGGCTTATGGTTTACCGTAGGAATCGCTATTCTGGCCACCGCCTCAAGTGTTGTTGCCAATGTCTTTGCGATTTCACGTATGACTGCTATGCTCACTAAGATGAAACTCATTCCCCATAGTCATTTTGGTATGCCCGGCCGGATTCAGAAGCACATGTTGGTTTATACAGTGACCATTGCCATTGTCCTTACCATATTCTTTGACTTAAGCCGCATAGCCTCACTGGGGGCCGTCTTTTACATTGTGATGGATATGGTGGTTCATTGGGGAGTTTTAAAACATTTACGCAAAGATGTCCATGCAAACCCGGCAATAGTGATTACAGCGCTGATTGTTGACGGAGTGGTTCTGCTTGCCTTTCTGTGGATCAAAGCCTCTTCTGACTTTTTAGTAGTCTGGCTGTCCCTTGCTTTAATGATTTTGATTTTTGCCGGGGAAAAATGGTTTTTGAAAAGAAGAAAAGAATTATCTGATCTTAACGAAAAAAGCGAATAATGAATAAGGATAAAAGTAATTACGAAACTCTAAGTCAGGCAATCTCTGGGCTTCGCCAGGAAGGTTACACTGAAGACCTCAACCTCAAACCACATTGCCTGGAATGTACCACCTCTAAACTTGAACTGCACCCTGAGGATTTTCAGGTTGATGCTTTTTACCGTTTTGAGGGGATGAGCAATCCTGATGACAACAGTATTGTGTACGCCATCAGCGGGAAAGGTGGGATTAAAGGGGTGTTGGTGGATGCTTATGGAGTGTATAGCGAAAGCCTTAGTGAGGCCATGGTGCACAAACTAAAAGTAAGTCACTGATGATTGACCTCAGAAAAATAAATACACTTCCACCCCTGGAAACGCAAAAAGCTGAAACAAAACAAAAGTTAAAAGTGCTGCGGATAAAGCTTTTTGAACTTCAGAATAAGTTTTATGCTGATGGCCGCTACAGCATGCTCATCATTTTGCAGGGAGTGGATGCTTCAGGTAAGGACGGCACCATTCGCCACGCATTCAGCAGCATGAATCCGCAGGGAGTGCAGGTAAAGTCTTTCAAGAAACCTACTGAGGATGAACGGCAGCATGATTTTCTATGGCGCATCTATCCCCATTTCCCCGAAAAGGGGATGATCAAGGTATTTAACAGGTCCTACTACGAAGATATCCTGGTCCCCACTGTTGCGCAGGCCCTTTCTAAAGAGGTCTTGCAGCACCGCATCAACCTCATCAATGAGTTGGAACATCACCTACAGGCTAATAATAGTTTGATCTTGAAATTTTACCTCCACCTATCGGCAGAAGAGCAAGTTAAACGCATTGAAGAACGCAAAACAAAGCCCCATAAAAGATGGAAGTATGCTAAGGAGGATGAACTTATTCCAGATCAGTGGGATGCATTCAGGACAGCCTATCACAATATAATTAACAACTGCAACCAGTTGCCCTGGCACATTATTCCCGCAGATAAGCGCTGGTACCGAAATTTTACGGCTGCCCGTATTTTAACTGAACATCTTGAAAAACTTAATCTACAATACCCAATTAATTAAACTCGGAACGTATGGAAAATCACGAGCATCATCAGGGAAATGATCAAGAAAAGAAGCAGATGAACGAACACAAGGATCATTTAGCTGAAAAAACTAAACATGGGCACAACGAGGCAACTGACCATAGTGGTCATGGAGGCCATAATCCGTCACATGGTGAAATGGGTCACGACCATCACAAAATGATGATCGAGGATTTTAAGAAACGATTTTGGGTTACGTTGGTCTTGTCCATACCCATCCTAGTGTTTTCGCCCATGATACAGGGCTTCTTTGGCTACCAATGGTTATTGCCTGGCAATGCCTACATCATTTTCGGGCTTTCCAGTATCGTCTATTTTTGGGGAGGCTGGCCATTTCTCAAAGGTTTTTATACCGAACTGAAAGCAAAAGGTCCCGGCATGATGACCCTCATTGCCATGGCCATTAGTGTAGCCTATTTTTACAGCTCTGCCACTGTTTTTGGGTTAGCTGGCGAAGACTTCTTTTGGGAGTTGGCTACCCTTATAGTCATAATGCTTCTGGGGCATTGGGTAGAAATGAAATCGGTATTGGGTGCCTCTAAAGCCTTGCAGTTATTGGTGAGTATGATGCCTGCTGAGGCGCACCGGGTAAAGGGAGATAGTGTGGAAGACGTGAAGCTGGAAGACTTGCAAAAAGATGATCTCATCCTGATTAAACCCGGTGAAAAAGTGCCGGCAGACGGCATTATTGTAGAAGGCGAAAGCTACCTCAATGAATCGATGCTTACAGGCGAATCAAAGCCGGTGAAAAAGGGTAAAGACCAAAAGGTGATTGGCGGCTCTATCAATGGAAATGGCTCGCTCAAAGCCAAAGTAGAGCACACGGGCAAGGACAGTTACCTGAACAAGGTGATTACAATGGTTGAGGAAGCACAAAAGTCCAAATCCAAAATGCAAAACCTGTCTGACCGGGCTGCAAAGTGGCTCACCTACATCGCGCTGACCATTGGTTTTGGAACGCTTGCCACATGGTTAGCGCTGGGGTTTCCCTTTGTGTATGCCCTGGAAAGAATGGTAACAGTGATGGTAATAGCCTGTCCTCATGCCCTTGGCCTTGCTATACCTCTCGTGGTAGCGATTTCTACCGCCATTTCCGCACAAAATGGATTACTAATTCGCAACCGAACCGCTTTTGAGGAATCACGAAAAATATCAGCCCTGGTATTTGATAAAACCGGCACATTGACAAAGGGTGATTTTGGTGTAACCAGGATAGAAACGGTAGATCAAGGGTTTGATGCAGACGAGTTATTGAGACTGGCAAGTGGCCTGGAGCAAAGCTCTGAACACCCCATTGCGGTGGGTATCATAAAAAAAGTAAAAGAGCAAAAGATTAATATTCCTAAACTAGAAAACTTCAATGCCATCACCGGCAAAGGTGTAGAAGCCAAAGTAGAGGGTAAAGATGTGAAAGTGGTGAGCCCGGGATATTTGAAAGACGAAAATATCTCCATTCCTGTAAATGCTTATAGCAGTGCTGCTGAGACCGTAGTTTTTATTCTCGTTGACAACAAACTGGCCGGTTACATCGCGTTGGCCGATGAGATAAGACCTGAAAGTGCAGAAGCAATTAAGGTATTTAAAAACAACAATATAAAAGTGATGATGGCCACTGGCGATAATGAAACAGTCGCTAAGGCAGTTAGTGAAGAATTAGGACTGGACGGTTATTACTCAGAAGTACTGCCACACCAAAAGGTAGAAATCGTAAAAGAACTGCAATCAAAAGGTGAATTTGTAGCCATGACAGGTGATGGTGTAAATGATGCCCCCGCCCTGGCCCAGGCGGATGTTGGAATTGCTGTAGGCTCGGGTACTGATGTAGCAGCAGAAACTGCCGATATTATCTTGGTGAACAGCAATCCACAGGACATTGCGAACCTGATTTTATTTGGTAAGGCCACTTACAACAAGATGATCCAAAATCTGGTTTGGGCTACCGGCTACAACGCTTTTGCTATCCCATTGGCTGCGGGGGTTCTGTATTCTACAGGATTTGTATTGGGGCCTGCTGTAGGAGCTGTTTTCATGAGCTTAAGTACCATTATCGTAGCCATAAACGCACAGCTTTTAAAGGGTAAGATGAAAAAATCAGGGGGGGAATGACCTTCAATCTTAATCTTTTCATTACACCTGTCATAGCCTTAATCTTGGTCTTATGGGGTTATCTTTATTTTAAAAAACAGGTTAAAAACAACTCCCAGTATCACAAAACGCTTTGGTCTATATGCCTGCTGGGATTTGGGCTTAACTGGATTTGGGAGGTAGCGCAGGGGCCGCTCTACAAGAGTTTTGTGTATGACCTTGAACATATCAGTTTTTGTGGCCTTGCTTCTATTGCTGATATGTTTATGGTCATTCTACTGTGGTTTGCATTCGCCCTTATTTACAAGGATATTTATTGGATAGGACACATAAGTGGAAGCCGCGTTTTCTGGCTCATCCTGGCGGGAGGTCTCGGAGCCATACTGGCCGAAATGCGGCACACCGCTGCCGGAAACTGGAGCTATGCGCAGGATATGCCAATAATCCCCTGGGTTGAGGTCGGCTTGTCTCCAGTGCTCCAATTCAGTTTCTTACCACTTATTATTTTCTTTTTTACTAAGAGGATTGTAAATAGGTGAATGAGGCTAAAGACATTTCTCTTTAGCTAAAAGAAAGGCACCTTTGATTAAATAGATCATCATTTCAAAAGCGATAAGGTGCCAGAGTTTGGGGAGAATAATTTGTGGTTTTTGTAGAAGATTGAAATTTATGCAGATGAAAGATCAACTTGATTTATTTGGCGATGAGGAAAAGAAAACCAAACTGGGTCATTCCGAAATAGCTTATAAGACCCCGTCTAGTATTCTTACTAAGCCCTCTGGCTTTATGGAATCCTATGACTATTCATTAAATCCATATTCTGGTTGTTCTTTCGGTTGTACTTACTGTTATGCAGCCTTCTTTTCGCGCAACAAAGAGAAGATGGATAATTGGGGCCATTGGGTTGAGGTAAAAGAAAATGCTCTCGCAATGCTCAAGAAAAAGCGAAAAAAGCCTCTTATTGATAAGATCGTTTACATGTCGAGCGTAACCGATCCATATCAACCAATTGAGCGTACAGTTGAAATTACTCGGCAATTACTGAAGGAGTTTGCCGACTTTCACCAGATTCGGTTAGTTGTTCAAACAAGGTCAAGCCTTGTAACCCGTGACATTGATCTGTTTAAAAGGATTGGCAGGGTTCAAGTCAACATGACTGTCACTACGGATGATGAAACTGTAAGAAAGGTTTTTGAACCTTTTTGTCCATCTAATAAGGCTAGATTAAAAGCAATAAAGGAGGTAAATGATGCAGGCATCCAGTCCTGTATCACACTTACACCTTTACTTCCTGTCAGAAATGCTAAAGATTTCGCATTAGAGCTAAAAGAAACAGGAATTAAGAACTTCATTATTCAGCCGTTCCATAGAACAAAAGGGAAGTTTGTTGCAGGCACCCGCGAAAAAGCCCTGAAAATTCTTGACGACTACAACTGGAATGACACCCGCTATCAAGAAGTGTTTGATATAATAAAGCAAGAGATACCAAATATTGGTGTAGGCAAACAGGGATTTGCCCCACCACTTTAACCAAACCTTTAAATATGTCAGAAATAAAGCAGTGGATCTTAGATCAACAAGAAATACTGGATCAGCTAACAGCAAATGCCTGTAAGGATATCTGGGAGGCAAACAAAAGCTTACCAAACTTTGGTTATGATCTTAGGAAATCACATCGCGAGAGCTATGAGCTTGTGAATGGCCGAGACCTCTGTTACGACCGTACTACAACTGCTTTAACATATACACTTTGGTATCACCCTCGCAGGATTAACACGTTTCTTTCCTTTTTTCTGGATAGACTAATTGCCTTGTCCGGGCAGAAGGTTCAATTATTTGATCTCGGAGCCGGCACTGGGGCAGTGCAATGGGCAATACTCTTGGTAGCATACGGTCTTAAAAAATTTGGAAAGGAACCGCCATCCATTAGCATCATCAACATAGATACAAGTCCATTTATGCTGTACTTTAACCGAGATTACCTATGGCAGCATTTCCTTCAACAATATGATCTCTCGGGTTTAGAGGTGAGTGTAGAGTACACTATCAACTCTTGGAATAATGAATACGATCTTGAAAGCACAAACACCATCATTGCCTCAAGCTACTTATTTGACGCAACAGACAATCGGGAGCAAATCAAACAGGACTTTGTTGAACTGGTAAGGAAATACGACCCTTCCTCTTTATTGCTTCTCACAAGCCAAAACAAACGCGAGTATTTAGATTCTCTATCCAGGGAATTTAATGACTTGGGATATGGTATTGATGCAAAATCATCATCTACGCTTCTCTACAGCCAACCTTTAAAGAAAATCAATGCTCTACGAAACGAACTAGCTCAATCTTATCCAGAGGTTCGTGAACTTACACGCTCTTCAAGCTGGCGTGATCCGAGTTACTATGGTGTCATAATTACCAAAGCTCAATCTGGTTTATCATTCTCTCCTTCTAAACCAATCGAAAGGATTGATTTATTCAATCCCCCGATCCGAGTTATTACAGAGATAACCCTCAATGAAAATCAGAGAAGAGCCTCTTCCTTTTCGAATGCTCCTTCAGTTGTTATTGGCCCTGCGGGTTGTGGTAAAAGCATTGTTATTTCGGAAAAGATTTTCAATACAGTAAAGGAACATGGTTATCATAAGAGCTTAAAAATACTTGTCACTACCTTCAATAAATCATTAATCGGCCAGCTGTCCACTTGGCTCCACCAATTGTTAGATCGGCAGAAGGCGAGAATGAGTAGACAAAATCAGGTGGTTTACTTTCATTTTGAAGGCTCTACCACTCCAAATATAACCTTACTTCATTTCGACATACTTCCCCTACGCCTTGGAACAGTTCCGTTTTACGGTTTGGTAAATGAACAGAGACATGTCGATCTCATGAGCAAATTTATTGAGGAGTTAAAGAAAGATGAAAAAATATCCAATACGGATTATGATGACATCCTCAATCCAGATTTTCTGTTAGAAGAATATCATCGGGTAATATATGGCTTGGAGGTTGGTATTCGTGACGGTGAATCAGTTTATCAAGAAATTGAAAGGACTGGTCGTGGAAGGACACCTCGCCTTGAAAGAAACAGTAAGCGCAGGGAGTACATCTTTAAAGTCCTTCGAAAGTATGCCACATTTGTTTATTACCAAAACATCCCAAGTTTCACTGTCCGGAGACAAAGGTTTTTAGCTGAGCTAAAAAACATCCCTGAAAACAGGAAGTTCGACTATTTATTCGTAGATGAATTTCAAGATTGCACTCAGGCCGATTTCAAGATATTCAATTTGTTATTAAAAGACGTAGACCACCTTTGTGTGGCTGGTGACTTAGCTCAGGCAGTGCATATTGGTAAATCCGCCCGCATTCCAAGGTTTGAAGTTATGGCAAAGAGGCAATTCCATCGCTTAGAAGGATCATACCGTCTCCCAGTACGTATAAGCGAAGCAATTAAGCCTATTTCAGAAGCCATTAAATTAAGCTTCAATAATGAAGATGGAGTTGGTGTGATTACACCCTTTAAAGGTTCACCTCCTGGGGCAAGGCCAATTGTTGTCTATGCACCATCCTTAGATCAAATCATTTATAAAGTTACACAGGTGTTCCAAACTTACAGCATATATGATATTGACCGGGTAACAATCCTCGAAAAAGATTCACTACTATCTTTCCGTCTTAATCAGGCCGGTATTCGCTCAGAAACAGACACCATCCTCCGGCTTAAAGGTCTTGAAAAGAGATGTATAATCTGGTCAACTCGGGCAGCCATAGAATACGAGAAAGAGGTTTATGAATTTGTTTATACAATCCTCTCCCGTACATCTGCTATACTCATAATTGCTTTATCAGACAATACCTTAGATGCTTACAAGCCAGTAATAGGTCGTTTAAATCCTAAACGTCTCATTCTTTGGGATTCAGAGACTTCAAACAAATTTTCGGATTTTTGTGAAGAGGCAGAAATCATTGCAACAATTGACGAGTAAGCGTGAATGAAATTTATTGTTTTGATATTATGAACCTGCTATAACGATCAATGCTAAGGCATGGAATTTTCGAAAAGCTCAAAGCTTAATTTTCCTTCCCAAATCTTTTACCAAATACACCTTTCCAGATTCTTTGAGCTGATGCTTTATCCTCTTTCCCCAAAGCTTCAGTACCAGCCTTAACCACCTCTTCCAAAGCCTTATAAAAATTCGCTTGCTGATCAGTATTCAATTTATCAAGCACATTGTCGAATGGCGCAACTGGCATATTACAACTCCAACTGGACTGAAAGTGATCCTTGAGATACTTTAATATTCGTGCAGCCGTGTGAACGAAAGCTACATCATCTCTCTTATTCGGCTGATAGTATTGTATAACCCAAATTGTAAAAACGAGTCCGCTAGGCATTTTAATTTTCTTATTGCTCCTATACCGATCTGCCCAAGCCTTAAAATACCGTACAACACGGACTGCCTGGAGGCTATTTTGAGTATTCTTTTTAACCCAATCTTTGAAGTGCTTGGAATCACAGACCTCCCAATCCTTTCCTTTTGATCCCAGGAAAAACTGTTTCCCATCTAATGTGTAGTAGATGGGCATATCGATATGGAAGTCCCCACGGTATTTAAGCCGTATACATTTAGACATCAGTATTATTCCAGCCGTAGTATGACCATTGAGAGCCCTTTTTACATGATTTTGGATGGTTTCATACTTAACATGGGGCTTTGTGAAAAAGTAAATACCCACATCAAAATCACATAAATCCTGTTCATTTCGAACAATAGTACCAGATACATAGGAGCCTTGCGTAGCAAACCGTGGTATGGAAAAATCGGGGTGTTCCTTAAAGTAGTCCTTGATTATTCTTTGAAGAGTCTTTCGCGCCCGTTTAAGATTTCTCAGCTTGTACTTAGGAATATTCAGGTTCTTATTGAACATCAGAAAGTCCTCGTTACAGTTTGATTTGCTACTAATTAAACTGGTCCTTCCCGAGCTGAGAAGCTCCCACAGTCCTTTAAAGAGACCCAATGCAATTAAAATCCTTAATAACGCTACCATCACTTATCGTCTTCCCAAATTACTTCTACCATCCCTGCCGCATAGTCATCTTGACTCACAAGATATTCAAGAGTTTTTTTGAAATTTTCAAGTTCACGTCTTTCAATTTGTTGCTTAGCCTGATTAATTCCCAATCCTGTATCAGGCATTAAAAGATTTACTGAAGGTCTAATAGCGTTAAGAGTAGTAGGCATATCTACAACCACAAGACTGTCTGCCTTTTTGTAAAACCTTATTGGAAAAGGTCTTCCTGTACTACCAATCCCATCTGTGGTATACTTTTTCTCCGTGTAATACTTCATCGCTCTCGCACTAATATTATTACTCAACTCTTTGGGTATGACTATTTGAATCATGGCCTCTGCGTGGTCAAATTTGTTCGTGTTGAGCAATGGCATCCCTGATTCCCGTGTATAAGTAAAATGTGCTACGGGCTTTAAAAAAGAGTTAAAATATCCAATAGCCAAGGCAGTAGAAGGCAACACCTGGATTTCGCTCTTTTGAAACTGGTTCTTCATCGCCTCAACTAGACTGTTACATAGAGTTTCCCAGTCCTTATCACTGTAATCCAAAACGTAGCGGGGCGCTGTGTAACCAAGGAGATCAGTGGGAAGGTTAGCTCCCTTTTCTTGCACTAAAAATGTCCGATTATTCCCAAGGGCGCCAAGAAAAAGCCCGTATTCAAAAATTATGTTGTCACGAGGAATATCTTTCACATTATCTCGGATAAGGGCTATATCATCTTTGGAAGCGATTAATATTCCGAAGTCATAAGAGTAGCAAGCCTCTTGAAGTGACCTGAGAAAGGTTTTGTTAAACTCAAAGGTTTGGTCCCATACGGTGCAATTGATTTCACCAGACCCATCAATCAATTCCTTGACCTTTTCTGCAATTTTCTTTGCTTCGGAAGATCCACCGATAAAAACGTTTATTGGTCTCATTTCAAATTAATTTATTAGGTTTCAGGATGAATTCCTCCTCCTTTCCAATCACCTGTTACCAGCCATATTTCATAAAAGAAAAGCCAAAGTGAAATCCATGGGATAATGTATTCTACAATTAGGCGCTTTGAGTTAAACTCCCTCGCTTTTGGGAAAAACAAGCATAAGCTTCCGTCACTATACAAATGTTCAGCCTTCTTCCCATTGTGTATCACCTTGATCTCCGGTTCTCTAATAAAGATTTTGATTTTTTCCTTAAACCAGTAACGGATTTCATAAGAGTACCAAACGCTTCTTGGAGTTGGTTGCAACTTTCCCACAGCTTTCAAATAAGATTTATTTAGATGAAGCTGGCAATCGGGCATCTTCGCTTTAAAAGCTGCTCTTTGCACATGAATTGGGATATCTCTAATCTCCATAAAAAGTGTTTGGTTTTACGGAGTGGCTTTTTTCCACCTTATTACCTACCAACACCCCACTTGGTAAGATTGACAACCCATTCTTTCTTCCTTGATTAACCGTCTCAGCCTTAGCAGTCAAAGCTTTGTTTAGTGGCTCCTTTCCAAACATGGACTCTAACAATACTGACTCTTCTTCTATCCCATGTGTCTCTTTCAAAGCTCGCCAGTCCTTGTTGAGTTGTGCAATAAAACTCTTAAAATGACGATATAGCTCAGGTTTCTCTTGCCATACATCTGCCAAATTTTCTTCTGGATTAGCCGGATTGGGTAATTCAAATGGCTCATTTGGAAAGAGGTCTACTTTATTCTGAATCTGTGTGATTACACCCTCGAAAGTATCAGTAATAGAGGCTTCTCCCTGATAAAAATTTCCTGCCAATGTGGTTAAAATGATACTTGCCGTTGCGTTTTCAGGATGATTATCAAAATAGATGTTCCTCCTCATTTTTATAAGTTGGACTGCACGTTGTAACGGTTTCTTCTTTGCATACTCTTCTATCTCAACCTTGTTTGCTGAGAAGGCTTTTTCAAGTAGAGTAACTTGTACCTTGTTGGCTATATCCAGAAACCACCTCTTATACCCCTTAGGACATGATCTAAGCCAAATCTTGTTTTTCTGATCAGTAATGTCAATAGTGTCTCCGTCATATAAAACCACCATGCAGCCCGGGACTACATCGAGGTGAAAATCCCCTGCGTAATTTAGTCTCACGCACCGTGACTTTGGTTCCATTATACCTTTGTAGAATTCCTTCTCCTTCAGTCTACGCAGAACTTCATTAAAAATAGCTTCGGGTTCGTAGTTAGAGGATAGCAACTTGATATGAATAACTACATCCAGATCGAACTCTGTTTTGCCATAAGGTTTGGTTGTAGTGCCAATGGCCACCGAACCTTGAGGGTAGATTTCAAATTCTACTTGGCTAAAAAATTCAGGGTCGTCATTCAGCCATCCACTGATAGCTTCATATGCGCTTTTTAATCTATTCCATCGTGTCTGGTCCAGCTCGGCAGCTTCTGCCATTTTTGCCAGAGTGTCCTCTAACTGGGTTTTTGAGTCTGTAGTAATTAACATGCTATATCATTATTTAAAAGGTTCTCCACAAACAGCTGCCCAGTTGGGCCCCCATTGGGTTGCTACGCATCTTTCCAGGTTTACACCCATTTTTCTGCATTCAGCTTGAACGTCCTCCCGTGCAGCCTCTGCAGTTTTTTGATGGTGATAGAGCGTGGTGTTTGGAAAATAAATGGTTTTACACTTTGTGCCGGAGATTTTATCTCTGTAACCTGCCTTCAGCAGGGCCTCCTTTAATTCTGTATGCCTTTGAGGCACGTCATAAGTAACAATTGTTGCCATATTCTTTAATTCAAATTAACTTAGGGCCGGCATTTGTTGCTGGCTTGTTACAGTAATAACTGAGTCCATTTCATTTTCCCCACTATGGGGATTTTTTTTATTTTTCAGTTAATAGTACTTTGATAGATGAGTATACCGGAGCAGAGATTCATTGAAGTGACCCAGCGTCTGAACGAGATTTCGGATGGGGAATGGAGAATCGTGATAAAAAAATGCAAAGACCATATCCGGCTTCGGTTAAGGCAGAAATGTGCAACCGGTGCTCACAGTGAAAAAAACCTAGGGATGTCAGCCTTTGACTTCTATTTTGGAACAGCACTCACCAAACTGTATGAGGGTGTGTGGGACTGGAAATTTGAAAAGTTTTCAATCCTCGCGCAATTTATTCGAATTATAGATAGTATGATATCTGAAGTTGTTCGTAAGTATAAAGTGCACCACTCTCATGATACTGAGACCTCATCCCAAAAATTCTTTGAAATAGATTACCAGGATATTGAAAGCTCCTTTTACGCCTTAAGTGATCCCGATCAAAGCGAACCTTTGGATGAACCGGATGATTATTACAATGAAATGCTTGATACTGTAACGGCAGCAATTGAGGGAGATGATGAGTTGGAGGATTATTTATTCTGTGTTATGGAGGGAATGAACGCAGATGAAATTTCTGACAAGTTGAGTTGGCCAAAAAGAAAAGTATACAAGACCACTGAAAAAATTCAACGAAAGGTTAAGTCGTATATCAAAAGCACTACAAATGGAAACTAAATATATCATTAACAGACTCTATGACCTTATGATCGAGGCCAATCTAAATAGGCCAGATGAAGAGGTTCTGATTGAAATCAACGAAAAGAAAGATACCGATATTGATGAATACATTTCAAGAATTCAACTTTACCGTACTAAGTCAAAAGCTGTACTTAATAAACATCGCTTTAAGCAAGCTAAAAACGAGCTTATTGAGCTTATAGATAAATATCATGGTAAACTATCGGAATTGTTTAATCCTCAAGAATACGAGTTGCTACAAAGATTTCATAGGAAATATGAAAACAGTACGGAAAAGGACGAACAATCTATGATGGAGAATAAGAAACTTCTGGAACTTTTGAGAAAATTGAAAGATGATGTAAATGACTAGTAGGAAAGGCAATATCGCTGCTTATAATTTTCTCAAGGACTTGGGCATTAAGCATCCTACTGATCTACCTATTGAAGACATCGCTTTTTCTCAAGGTGCATTCGTTGAGAATCAAAATTTGGAGGGTTGTGAAGGCAGAATAGTCTTTGATGGCGATGAAGCTGTTATTACTGTGGATAACAACATTTACTATGAAGCGAAACGAAGATTTGTCATAGCTCACGAACTCGGCCATTTTAAAATGCACAGGACTCTCCAACCAGGATTTATTGACAATGAAAAAACTCTCAATGAATGGTACGCTAAAGGCAGTCACGAATTAGAAGCCAATAGTTTTGCCGCTGAGTTACTTATGCCTGAATCCTTAGTTATGCCAAAGTTTAAGGGAAGGAAATTTACTTTGGATATTGCATACGAGGTGTCTAATGAATTCAATACTTCAATCACTTCTACTTTACTTAGGTACAAAGACCTTGGCGATTATCCAATGGCTCTGATAATGGTTAAGAAAGGAGTTGTAGAATGGTCGCAATTCACAGCTGACTTTCCACTATCATTTTTACCAAAGGGATCCAAAGTTTCACCTAATACGGTAGTTGGGGATTATTTTAGTAGAGGAAATGAATTAGAGGAAAATCCCGAAAAAATACCCGCCCTAGAATGGTTCCCAGAGGACTTCGACATAGAGAAATATGAGAATTGGGAATTTTATGAACAAGGGTTTCATGTCGCTAAAGATTCAGTTCTAGTCTGTTTATGGACTTTTTGATTCCTATATTTTAAACTTTCCGCGCATCAACCCCAGTTCCTCCAGCAGGTTCCTTCCTGTCGGTCGTTCCTCCCTTCTTGCAGTCACCAGCTTCCGTCACCGCGCAGCAATAGTAGCGCCTTCTCTTCATTCCGCTAAAGCTCCATTCCGTTCAGTTGCCACACTTGCTTAACCAGCCGCACAAACTTGAGTTGCTAAATTCAACTAATACTATAGACATAGAATAATTGTTGAGTAGAAGTTATGATTTTCGTATTTTTGCAGCACTTTGAAAATTCTCGCGCAAATATTGGCTGTTTATTTTCTACTGCTCGCAGTAGTTCCTTGCGCAGATGGTGCCAGCAGCGAACTGAGGCAAGCACATCAGGAAATGGTGGCTGACCACGATCATTCAGGTCACGAACATCCCCCCGGTGAGGATTTCTGCACCCCTCTCTGCGCCTGTCAATGTTGCCATATAAATATAATTCTTAATACATTCCCCCAGATCACTAGTACTCCCGACATCATACAGTCCGGTGCTTCATTTTACCTAGATCATCCTTACGCTACTTTTCTGGCTACACTGCTGGATCCTCCCCAGGTTTAATTCAACAACTTTACTGGGCTTTCTGTGCCCATTTTCATCCTCTTTTTTTGTTGAATTAAACTCAATTTCATGATTGATAAGATCATTTCCTTTTCGATAAGGAATAAATTTATTGTAGGCCTTTTCACATTGGCCCTCATAGGAGTGGGTATCTACTCCATGTCCACGGTCAATTTGGGATCCGTGCCCGATATTACCAATAATCAGGTGCAGGTAATGACGGTTTCGCCAAATCTTGCCACCGAAGACATCGAGCAATTTGTAACCTATCCTGTAGAGCTGGCCATGGGAAATCTTCCCGGAGTGGAAGAAATCCGTTCCGTTTCAAGGTTTGGCCTGTCGGTCGTCACCATCGTTTTTGAAGACGATATGGGTACTTATCTGCCCCGCCAACTGGTACAGGAAAAACTGAATGAATTACAGGAGACCATCCCTGAAAAGTTTGGCGACCCAACTATGGGCCCTATTTCTACAGGCTTGGGCCAGATCTATGAATATACCATCCAACCGAAACCGGGTTATGACACAGTCTACAGCCCGATGGAACTGCGAACCATTCAGGATTGGATCGTAAAAAGACAACTCACCTTGCTTGATGGTGTGGTGGAGGTCAACTCATTTGGTGGTTACATCAAACAATACGAAGTGGCTATTAATCCTGAAAAGCTCAACGCCATGGATGTGAGCATTTCAGAGGTTTACGGTGCCCTTGCCCGAAATAACGTAAATACTGGCGGTGCTTACATCGAAAAAAACCGGATGTCCAATTTCATTCGCGGGGAAGGACTGGTGCGCTCTCTGGACGACATACGGAGTATTGTAATCCGAAACGAAAATGGTATTCCCATCACCATTGATGACGTGGCCGAGAAAGTTCATTTTGGTCACCAGGTGCGCTACGGGGCTTTCACCCGTGATGGTAAAGAAGCCGTAGGAGGCATAATAATGATGCTGAGGGGATCCAACCCTAATGCCGTTATCCAAAACGTGAAAGAGCGCATGGAGGAAGTAGAAAAATCGCTTCCCGAAGGGCTCACGATTGATGCTTTTATCGACCGTAGCGCACTTATAGGGAGAACCACTGATACGGTAAAGAACAACCTGATTGAAGGCGCACTGATCGTAATATTTGCACTGGTAATCCTCCTGGGAAGTTTGCGCGGGGGTCTCATTACGGCCACTACCATTCCGCTTTCTCTGCTCTTTGCCTTCATTCTGATGAAGCAGTTTAACGTTTGGGCCAACCTGATGAGCCTGGGCGCTATTGACTTCGGGATCATCATTGACGGGGCAGTGATCATTATTGAAGGAACAGTTTACGAAATCCAGAAACGTATTCGGTCAGGGAAAATCAAGTTCAACCAGAGTGTAATGGATGAGGTAGCTTATGAGTCCGGCAGCACAATGATGGGTTCAGCCTTTTTCGGACAGATTATCATCCTGATTGTATTTGCCCCTATTCTTTTCCTCACAGGTGTGGAAGGTAAAATGTTCCAGCCCATGGCTTACACCTTTGGGTTTGCCATGATAGGTGCTATAGTCTTGTGCCTCACTTACGTTCCCATGATGTCTGCCCTTTTCATGAAACCCATCCAAAACAGAAAGAACTGGTTTGGGCGATTTGAACGCTGGCTGGAAAAAATCAGTGATAAAATCATTGGTGGCATTCATGGGGCCTATCTACCCTTACTCAAAAGTGCACTCAGGTTTAAAACAATGGTAATTATCGTTGCTGTTGTTCTGCTCGGCATAGCAGGCTATACCTTTTCCCGAATGGGAGGAGAATTTGTGCCCCAACTGGATGAAGGTGATATCGCCATGCAGGCATTGATAAGGCCGGGAAGTTCGCTCAGTGAATCTACAGAATTATCCTATAAAATTGAAAACCTCTTACTGGAGAATTTCCCGGAAATCAAAACGGTAACAGCCCGCATTGGAGTGGCCGACATTCCTACCGACCCTATGCCAATGGATATTGCCGATATGTACCTCATTCTGGAAAAAGACCGGGATAAGTGGACTACGGCAGAAACGAAGGAAGGGCTTATTGACGAAATCAAGGAACTGCTTGAAGAGCGGTTGACTGGTGTCAACCTTGTGTTCACACAACCTGTGGAACTTCGATTCAATGAACTACTGGAAGGTGTGCGTGAGGACATTGCTGTCAAGCTCTATGGTGAAGACCTGGATGTACTGGCTACCAAAGTGCAGGAAATGGCCGATATTATTGAAACCGTGCCGGGTGCTGGTGATGTAAATCCCGAACGGACTTCGGGTTTGCCTCAAATGACCGTGCGCTATAACCGTAAGAAAATGGCGCAATACGGCTTGGACATTGAAAAGGTGAACGCCTACATCAGTTCTGCTTTTGCAGGTGGAAAGGCAGGGGTGATTTTTGAAGGCGAAAAACGCTTTGATCTGGTCATCCGTTTTGATGAGGCCCACCGCCAGGGCATTGACGACTTACGGACACTGTACATTGATCTTGAGGACGGAACACAAATCCCTATTAAGGAGGTAGCCGACATTAGCTACCAACCAGGTCCGATGCAGATTAGCCGCGACAATACCTACCGTAGGACTTACGTAGGTGTAAATGTGCGAGGCAGGGATGTGGAGTCGGTAGTGAATGATATACAAGTCAAATTAGATGAACAGCTGAATCTGCCATCTGGCTATTATATTACCTATGGTGGCGAATTTGAGAATTTACAGAGTGCCAAAAAACGGCTCACTATTGTAGTGCCCATTGCACTCTTTTTGATTTTCGTGCTGCTCTATTTTGCACTAAAGTCATTTTCGCAATCCATTATGATCTACATGGCCATTCCCCTGGCAGCCATAGGGGGCGTTTTTGCCTTGTGGATGAGAGATATGCCATTTAGTATTTCAGCCGGTGTTGGATTTATCGTGCTGTTTGGTGTAGCTGTATTGAATGGTTTGGTTCTGATCAACCGCTTCAATTCCCTCAAAGAAGAAGGGGTGACCAGCTTAAAGGATCGAATTTTGACCGGTACCAAAGAAAGGATTCGCCCCATCATGCTTACGGCAACCACGGATATATTCGGTTTCCTGCCTATGGCTTTCTCGGCATCTGCCGGAGCGGAAGTGCAACGGCCTTTGGCCACCGTAGTAATTGGCGGTATGCTGTCGGCTACACTTCTTACGCTGGTTGTACTGCCTGTACTCTATACCTTCGTTGAGAAACGCAGGGAAAAGAAAATCGGAAACCAGGGGCATAAAACAGCTCTGAACACCATCGTTCTACTTATTGGTTTAGGTAGTTTTCTCGGGTTTTCCCAATCTGCAAAGGCGCAAGGAATAAACCCGGATACCTTGCAAAGCATTTCCCTTAAAGATGCCCAAAATCGGGCTGTTGAGTATTTCCCTCAGATCAAGGCCAAAAGGCTTCAAATAGAAAGCGAAGCAGCGCTGAAGAAAACAGCCTGGGACTTTGGGAACACCCAAATTTTCACGGGAGCGGAAGAAGCAAGCAGCAATACTGATGGAGTTTATACGCGGATAGGGGTTCAACAACAAAATATTGATGTTTTTGGAATTGCTCCACGACTGCGCTTGCAAAAGGAACGGGTAGCCCTTGCCGAAAGCGCTCTCGACCTGTCATTAACAGAGCTTAAACGAGAAGTGAAGTTGGCCTGGGGCCAGGTTTACACCGCTAAAAACACCTACCAGGTGTACAACCGTTTGGATTCGCTCTTTACCGATATAGAACGAGCGGCAGATGTGAGATTGGAAGTAGAAGAAACTTCTAAACTGGCCTATTTGGCCACTAAAAACCAGGCCAATGAAGTGCGCATCCAAAAGGAACAGGCCTATCGCGATTACCTGGGCGCTTTGCAGCGGCTCAACTTATGGCTGGTCAGCGATACCCTTTATACAGTACCGGATGTGCCCAGTGAGCAATTGACCGGAATCCTTAATTATGACTTGGATTCCCTAAGTACTCACCCTTTGCTTAATGTGTATCAACAGCAAATAAAAGTGGCCGATGCTCGAATAAAGGAAAGAAGATCGGAGTTTTTGCCCAAGTTACAAGGACAGTATGGCTGGCAAGAAGTTGGGGGGCAAACCGGGTTTTACACCTACCAAATAGGCATACAAATCCCCTTGTTTTTTGGGCCCGAGCTGGGCCGTACGCAAGAGGCTAAAATCCAGCGCGAAATTGCCACGGAAAATCTCAGGCAAAATCAGCTACAACTCAATGCCGAGTACCAATCCATGCGGGAAGAATACCTGAAATGGCGTAACTCATGGATTTACTATCGAGACCAGGCATTGCCGCTGGCACGCGAGCAAAGACAAGGTTCGATAACGGCTTACCGAGAAGGCGCAATAGACTATGTAAGTTTTTTGCAAAACATAAGGGACGCTATCCGCATAGAAGTGGATTCATGGAATGCCCTGGGCAATTACCTGGACAGCCGCTATGAACTCGAATACTATTTACAAACAACAAACTAAAACCGGTAACGGATAAAAATAAACGACATGAAAAATCAGATCATAAAATTATTTGCACTGCTATTTATAGCAGGTTTTGTTTCGGCCTGTGGCAACGAAACCGATGGCGATGGGCATAATCACGAGGAAGGTGAGCAGCACGAATCGCACGAAGGCCACGGTGAAGAAGGTATGGGTGAAGTTCATTTGTCCAACCTGAAATTTAAGAGCCTGGGGATGAAAGTGGACACTATGCCCACTCGCCCCATATCGGGCGTGGTAGAAGCCAATGGCCAGTTGGAAGTGCCACCACAACACGAGGCCACCGTTACAGCGATAGTTGGAGGCAATATCACTTCCATCAAAGTGATAGAAGGGGATAAGGTCAGTAAAGGCCAGGTGCTGGCATACCTGTCTCACCCTGATCTAACCGAGATTCAAACCAAGTACATCACGGCCTACAACCGCAGTGAATACCTTGAGCAGGAATACAACCGGCAAAAGAAGCTGTACGAAGAAGAAGTAGGTTCCGGCAAAACCTTTCAGGAGACCAAGTCTGACTATCAATCCATGAAAGGAGAAGTAAAGGGCTACGAAGCCCAACTGCGCCAGTTGAACCTGAAGGTAGAGAAAATCAGGAATGGTGATGTATATGAGCAGGTGCCGGTGGTAAGCCCCATAGATGGCTACATTGAAAAAGTGTTGATCCAGTTAGGTCAGTACATTCAGCCGCAAACGGGAATGTTCAAAATTGTCAATACCCAGCACATCCACGCAGATTTAATGGTATTCGAAAAAGATGTATACAAAGTGAAAGAAGGGCAGAAAGTTTCTTTTACTGTGGAGTCCGTGCCCGGTTCACGCCTTACAGCCGAAATTTATTCGGTAGGGAAACAATTTGAACAAAACCCCAAAGCGGTTCACGTCCACGCAGAAATTGAGCAAAAGAAGGAATTCCTGATACCAGGGATGTACATCAACGGAAAAATCCACACGGAGAATAAAGCTGTAAACGCCCTGCCGGAAAGTGCCATTATCGAGGAAGAAGGTAAACCCTATATCTTCATAGCTGAACAGCACAATGAGGATGGTGAGACGGAGTGGGCATTTAAACCCGTGGAAATACGAACTGGTGTTATTGATGAAGGTTGGGTGGAAATAAACCTGCTGGAACCACTTCCCAAAGGAACTAAAGTAGCCTGGAACAATGCCTACTACCTTATCTCAGAGATGAAGAAAAGTCAGACATCGCATAGTCATTAAAATGAAAAAATCCACTTTCATAATTTCAAAAATGGACTGTCCCTCAGAAGAACAGATGATCCGTATGAAGCTGGAACCTTATAATGAAGTAAAGCAGCTTTCATTTGATATCCCCAATCGCAAACTGGAAGTATATCACACAAACGAAGTGGATAAGATCCATCAGGCCATTAGTGAACTTAAGCTCAGTGACCACTTGGAAAGTACGGAAGATGAAGCTGAGTTGCCGTTGGCTACTGACGACTCCCAACAGCGAAAAATACTTTGGTGGGTGCTGGGCATCAATTTCGGGTTCTTTGTTGTAGAGATGACTACTGGATGGATTTCCAACTCTATGGGCCTGATAGCCGACTCATTGGATATGCTGGCAGATTCCATCGTTTATGCACTAAGCCTGTTTGCAGTTGGTGGTGCTGTTTCCAGAAAGAAGAAAGTCGCCAAATTCAGCGGTTATTTTCAAATGGGATTGGCGCTCTTAGGCTTCTCAGAAGTATTGCGGAGATTTTTCAGCGAAAGCGAAACACCGCTGTTTCAATGGATGATAGTTATAGCAATTCTGGCCCTTATCGGCAACTTGGTTTCCCTATGGTTGATCAATAAAGCCAAAAGCGATGAAGCGCACATGCAGGCCAGCGCCATATTCACTTCCAACGACATTATTGTTAATGGCGGAGTGATCCTGGCCGGTGTAATGGTTTATTTTCTAAACAGCAAATGGCCTGACCTGTTAATTGGTGGAATCGTGTTCGCCTTTGTGATGCGGGGCGCTATTCGCATTTTAAAACTTTCTAAATAATAAGAGAATTAAGCAAATAATATGAAACTCAACACCATTATGCCTGCCAGGTTACAGCCCTACTTCGAACAGGAGCTTAGAGCATATCGGGCTGCCCTGGAAAAGAACCAATTCAGCATTGCCTGGAGACACCTTGAACGGGCACATATAATAGGCCAGGCTTATCCCTGGGAACACAGCTATGTGCATTGGAAGATGCTTTTCTTTGGTATCAGAATTAAAAGTACCAAAGAGGTGATAGGACAAATACCACGATTACTGGTGGGAGGCGTAAAATCTTTTGTTGGAAAAATTCCTGTAGGCAATACAGGCGGGGCCAATGTACCACCTTTAAAACCCTTGCCAATCGACAAAGATATTCTCGAAATATTCACCAAAGCAGGCTTGCATAATTATGGCTCATGATCATTCACATCAGCATGGAGGCGGCACCAAAAATCTGAAGATTGCCTTCTTCATCAATGTAGGCTTCACCATACTGGAAATTATCGGGGGTTTTTTCACAAACAGTATTGCCATAATCTCCGATGCGCTACACGATCTGGGCGATAGCCTATCATTAGGGCTCGCTTGGTATCTAGAAAAGAAAGCTTCCAAAGAAGGCTCAACCAATAAATTTAGTTTCGGCTATGCTCGTTTCCGGTTATTAGGTGCTTTAGTAAATGCGCTCGTGCTTATCGGAGGTTCGGTTTATATTATTATCGAAGCAATTGCCCGGCTCCAAAACCCTGAGCCGGTGAAATCGCTCTGGATGATCGGCATCGCTATTATTGGAGTGGGCGCAAATGGCTATGCTGCCTGGCGGACAAAAGGTGCCACCTCTCTAAATGAAAAGGTCATAAGCTGGCACTTATTGGAAGATGTATTGGGTTGGGTAGCAGTGCTTATCGTTTCAATCGTTTTACAATTTAAAGATTGGTATTTTCTCGATCCTGCCCTTTCTATTGGTATAACTTTATTCATCCTGTATGGTGTTGGCCGTAGGTTGTGGGATACGGTTCATCTTATCCTGCAAGGAGTTCCAGAAGAAATTGACCTGGAAGAAGTGCAATCGATACTACGAAATGTAGAACACGTGCAGTCTATCCATCACACCCATGTCTGGTCACTGGATGGGGAGCACCATGTATTAACAACTCATCTGGTGTTGGAAAACATAACCAATTACCATCAAATCGATACCGTACGGGAGAAGGCTCTGGAGGCTTTGAATGATTATGACTTTTTGCATCACACGGTTCAGGTGGAGATTGATCCGGAAACTTGCAAGATTTGATATCGTTTCCAGATTCGGGATGCCATTTGGATGATCGCTATCTGCTAATTCTGAACATTGACTACTGAAGGTCCTTTATTAATTGTGTTGTGCTTGAAATTCTTGATTCCACACACAAAAATTACATAGTCTTTAAAGTGGAGGGAGCCGGGACCCCATCTACGTATGAAAAGTTGTATCAAACTTTGACCAATCACTTCGAAAAATATGGGCCTCTACAGGTTTACGAGGAATTGCTGAATTTCAACTTCAAAGCTTTTTTGTCCTCCTCTATAGGTGTTTATCATAACGTGAAGTATGCAAAAGTCTTTGAGGTGGAGCGGCTTGCAATAGTATCAGATGGAAAGTGGGCGAAAATTCTGGTTGCCCTTTGGAAGAAAATTGAATCATTTTGGCCGTTAACCGCTCAAGAAATCCGCTGATTTTCAAACAAAAAGGCAAAGGAGGCGGAGCAGTGGTTATCATCAAAATAGACCAATTTCTGTTCACTTGTATCGCAGCTATTCCGGAAAAAGGTTGGAAGTAGTGTATAGGGTCGCAATATCATATATTGCGCTCTTCATTTAATCATTTGCTTAAATAATGGTGCTATAGTATCTTTGCCAGCAAATAAAAAGCCGAATGACAAAAGCTGATCCCATAAATTGTATACGTGCCGAGGCTGACCAGGCGCAAATTGAAAGAGGAAGGTTTGAGTTAGAGAAGCTCCAGCCGCAAGTAAATCAATTAGCCTCTGTACTTGCATTGGCGGGAAATGAAGTGCGCCTGAAGATGCTTTACCTCCTCTTTTTAGAACGAGAACTTTGCCCCTGCGACTTAGCCGACATCCTACAAATGAGCGTTCCTGCTGTTTCGCAGCACCTGCGCAAAATGCGAGACGGACGGATTATTATTTCAAGAAAAGAAGGCAAGACCATCTTCTATTCACTGGAAAATGAAGCATTAAAAGAGTTGAAACCAATGCTGGTAAATCTTCGGGTTCCATCCCTAAAAGAAGCTACATTATGAGTGAAAGTAAATCATCCAAAGGACTTTTAGGAACAGGGATAGTTGCTGCGATTGCAGCATCACTATGTTGTATAACACCGGTGTTGGCTCTGATCGCAGGCGCCAGCGGTGCAGCCTCAACTTTCTCATGGCTTGATCCTGCACGGCCCTACCTGATAGGCATTACCATACTTGTTTTAGGCTTTGCCTGGTATCAAAAATTAAAGCCACGTTCTAAAGAAGAAATTGATTGTGCTTGTGAGGATGATGAAAAGCCGTCTTTCTGGCAATCCAAAAAATTCCTGGCCATCGTCACCGTTTTTGCTGGATTGATGCTGGCATTTCCGCTCTACGCAGATGTTTTTTATCCCAAGCAGGATCGACAAGTGATTGTTGTTGATCGGCAAAACGTTCAAACAGTAACCTTTTCCGTAAGCGGCATGACCTGCACAGGGTGCGAAGAACATGTCAGCCATGAAGTGAATAAATTGGATGGTATCGTGGGCGTGAAAGCTTCTTATGAAAATGAAAATGCCATCATACAGTTTGATTCCTCTAAAACTTCAGTCGGTGAAATTGAAAAAGCAATCAATAGCACAGGTTATAAAGTGACCGACATAAAAAATCAATAACCTATGCAGCATTTTGATGTATTTATAATTGGCGCTGGAATGGCAGGTATCTCTGTCGCCAATAAATGTGCTGCTTCTGGTTTATCGGTAGGCATTACCGATGAATTACCTTACGGAGGCACGTGTGCGCTGAGGGGTTGCGATCCAAAGAAGGTATTAATCAGTGCCACTGAAGCAACAAATATGGCAGAGAATCTCCAGGGAAAAGGAATTACCGGAAAGCCGGAAATAAACTGGAGCGGCTTGATGCGCTTTAAAAACACCTTTACGGAACCAATGCCTGCTAAAGTAGAAAAAGGCTTCCGTAAAAATGGGGTAAAGACTTTTCATGAAAAAGCTGAATTTATTGGAAAGAACAAACTTCAATTAGGAAATGAGCAGATAGAGGCTGGAAAGATCCTCATAGCTACCGGTGCTCAACCACGTCCGCTGGGAATACTGGGGGCAAATTATGCATTGACGAGTACAGACTTTCTGAATCTTGATGTATTGCCTGACTCCATCTTATTCATAGGAGGCGGTTATATTGCCTTTGAGTTTGCCCACATTGCGGCCCGGGCAGGCGCAGAGGTTACCATTATTCACCGTGGAACTCACTCCCTGGAGAATTTTGACCCAGACATCGTGAAACATCTACAGTCGGCTACAGAAAAATTAGGCGTTAAAATCCATCTGAAAACTGAAGCATTAGAAATTCACAAAGAAGAAAACACACTAATCGTTAAAGGCCGACAAGATGAAAAGGAGGTGCATTTTCAGGCCGAAGCTGTTTTTAATTCCTCCGGTCGAGTGCCGGCCATTGCAGATTTAGCCCTGGATAAAGCCGGAGTTTCCCATGGCAATAATGGTGTTGAAGTAAACCGGCACCTGCAAAGTGTTTCAAATCCGCACGTTTATGCGGCTGGCGATACAGCTGATACTGATGGTTTGCCACTGACTCCGGTTGCGGTCATGGAAGGTCACGTTGTAGCCTCTAATATCATTAATGGAAATAAAAAATCTGTTAATTATGGTGCAATTCCCTCGGTGGTTTTCACCCTTCCTTCCATTGCTGCTGTGGGTCTAACGGAGCAGACTGCTAAGGCAAAGAATATCGATGTGTCTGTAAATTACCAGGAAGCCAGTTCCTGGTTCAATGCAAAACGGCTAAATGAAAATCAGTACGCTTTTAAAACCATCACTGATAAAAATAGTGGTCAGTTGCTGGGAGCACATCTGATTGGCCCAGAGGCAGCGGAAACCATTAACCTTTTTGCAATGGCCATTACAACGCGAATGAAAGCAAAGGATTTAAAAAAGATGATCTATGCCTATCCAACCTTCGGTTCAGATCTCTCATACATGCTTTAAGAATTATGAAAAGAGTGAATATGAAAATTATATCAACGTCAATTATTACTTGTCAAGAATGTGGTTTTCAAAAAGAAGAAACCATGCCTACGGATGCCTGTCAATACTTCTACGAATGCGAGAACTGCCAAACTGTTCTGAAGCCAAAAGAAGGAGATTGCTGTGTATTTTGCAGCTATGGCTCAGTAAAATGTCCACCGATTCAAGAGGGAACGGATTGTTGCAACTAAAAATCATACCATGATACCAAAGGATTTAACAAGCGACATAAAAACCAGACTGAAAAGCGTCAAAGGACAGGTTGAAGGACTACTGAAAATGTTGGACGAAGACAAAGACCCGGAGCAAATTCTCGTTCAGTTCAAAGCAGCACAAAAAGGATTGGACAAAGCCCGTTACTTATTGCTTGATGAGGTTTACCGAAAAACTTTGGCGATCAGAATTGTAAATGCGGTAGATGAATGCCCCGGTAACTGTGGCAATGAAGATCGGATTGAACTGATTAAGAAACAATTTCCCAATCTACAATTGGACGAACTATCTGAGAAACTTAGTGAAATGAAGGAGATCGAAGAACGCCTATCCCGCTACAACGCTGAAAATCCAGCATCAGAAAAATAATCTTTAAATTTTCCTTGGCGACCACCCCCACCCCGCCCATACCTTTGAATTGTTCTTTTCCGGATAAGGATGAAAATTCATTTTAATAAGAACAATAAAAAGGAGTAACAAAGATGAATACGAGAGTAGAGATTTTCACGGCCAACTGTCCCGTTTGCGACCCTGTCGTGAAAATGGTTAACGAAGTAGCTTGTGAAAATTGCGAGATTACAACCTACGATTTGGTAAAGCAATGCGAGGATAAAACCTGCTTGACAAAATTGGAAGAGTACGGCATTAAAAAAGTTCCGGCAATAGCCGTAAACGGTAAGTTGCTGGACTGCTGCCGCGATAGTGCTATTACCAAAGACGATTTGATAAACGCTGGCATAGGTTAGGCGTGAGTACAAAGAAGGTATGGCTTCTAAAAAATATAAAATCCCCCACTGCCATTCCAGTTTGGGATTAAATCAAAAAAATAAGGAAATATGAAACCACTAAGTTCAGAACTTCAGGAATGCATTGACAATTGCAACAACTGCATTGAGGCAGCAAGAATTTGCCTTGACAAGCACTTGGGTGAACCCGACATGAAGCAGTGCCACAAATTATGTTTGGACTGCATTGCTTTATGTACAGCCTGCGTGCAAATGATGGCCTCGCAATCGGATTACGTAAATCGTGTTTGTGGTATCTGTGCAGATTTGTGCAGTGCCTGCGCAGATGAATGCGGAAAATTTGACAGCCCCGAATGCAAGCAATGTGCGGAGGCTTGCCGCAAGTGTGCGGAAACGTGTCGTAAAATGGCAGCATAAACAAATATTGATAGCAGGTGCAGGTGTATTTTACCTGTACCTGTTTTACTTAAAAATAATTGGTCATGAAAAAATTCATTGGAATTATCACCCTTGTTCTTTTCACAATCTCATTGGTATCTGCTCAGAACAACACAAAACTTGAATTCACCGTAGAGGGTCTTTCCTGCTGGGGTTGTGCTAATACAGCCAAAGGTGTATTGGAAAACCTGGAAGGTATAGACAGCGCAGATGTAAATTTTGACACCAAAAAAGCAGTTGTTTATACGGATGGAACAGTTACAGAGAAAGAAATAAAGGACGCCATCTCAGCTAAAAACTTTCAGGCACTATTTGAAGGAGATACCACCGTAAGTCCCTTGACAAAAGAAGAAAAGAAAGGACTTGACATCAAAACAATCAAAGGTGGAAATAAAATAAAATTTGAAGACCATCTTTCACCGGGCAAATTAACCTTGTTTGATTTTTATGCTGATTGGTGTGGCCCTTGCAAAATTTATTCGCCTAAAGTTGAAAGGCTCTTGCTGGAATATGAAAATGTGGCAGTAAGGAAAGTGGATGTGGTCGAATGGAAATCCGATTTGGCCAAACAGCTTACCAAGGAATATAAACTACCCGCCCTGCCTTTCACCCTGATTTTTGATGATCAGGGCAACTTAGTGGGAAGAGTAGAAGGAAACAGTATAGAAGAAGTCAAAAAAATCTTATCCGACAAATGAAGTCATACCTATTATCAATCTTGGCCCTTCTATCCTTTGGTGTTGTAAACAATGCCTTTGGACAGGCCTGCCCGGCTTGTAGTAATCCGGCTTTACAAAGCAGTGAAAAACTGGAGTCCGGGCTGGACACTTTGAAACCAGGGTACATGCGCTTTACCATTAACGCCACCAATGGGTTCAATTATCAAGGTGGACATCCCAACTACAAAGGACTTACAGCAAATGGAGAGATTATTCCAGTGCCCTTGCACGACCATGTGGTAAGTCTTGATTTTTTAAGGACTGAGTTGAGCTTTGAATATACTTTTCTTACAAACTGGTCTGTTTGGCTCAGAGTGCCTTATGATATTAAATCCCAAACTGCATCTATTGAATATCCTGTACCTGTTTCAGAAACTGAAAAAGAGGCAATTCTGCGAAACCGGGACATTCATCACCGCAATGAAACTTATACCGGCATCAGTGATTTGAGATTAATGGTAGCTCATCGCATTAATGGCTTTCTCTCTGAAAACGGAAGGTTAGATATAGCGTTCGGTTCTTCTTTACCTGTAGGAAAAACTGAGGACGATCCGCTAACTGCAGGTAAGGAAGGCCATAAACATATGCATATTCAATTTGGCACGGGTACTTTTGATCCGTTGCTTGAACTACACTATGCCACGCCAATTTCAGATCAATTTTCAGTGGCACTTTTCACTATAAACAAAATCTCTCTTTACGAAAATCATCACCAGTATAAAGGGCCTTTTGAGACTACAAGCGGGGTAAGTTTTGGTTACAGACCGAACGAATGGTTGATACCCAGAATAACATTTGCCAATTTTTCACAAACCCAAGCCCAATGGGATGGCGTTGATGACCCCAACTCTGGACTGATTTCATCTAATGTATCGGGTAACATCACATTCAAATTAAAAAATGGACTGGCGATTACCCCAGGTTACAGGCATCCGATCTCACAAAAAACTTTATCAGATGAAGGAGACGCTTTTAAGTATGGCCCTACTTTCCTATTGAATGTTTCATACTTAATGAAACCCTAAAAACATAATTTTCAATAACAATTGTTGACATTTTCCATCAATTCCCATGTGCCTCCAGCAGGTTCATTTCTTTCAGTTATACATTCAGTCAGGTTCCGCAAAGCTCCACCCTTCCTTCATTTCTTCCTTCTCTTCATTCACCAGCTTCCGTCACCGCGCAGCAAGAGTAGCGCCTTCTCTTCATTCCGCGAAAGCTCCATTCCATTCAGTTGCCACACTTGCTTAACCAGCCGCACAAAACGCAGGAAAAGCGGTGTTCGTCTTCCTCCTTCGGCAAAGTACCATGCCAGGCCGTTTCTACAGCCTTCCACTAAGCGTTAAATTTATAAGGTGTTCCAGGCAGTATCACGCCCTACGGGTGCCTTTCAGGCAGCCTGTCATGCTACTTGCAACTCAGTCGTCATCCTCACGGCAGCCTTCTCTGTCCTGCTGTCCCGCTTCATTACATTTCGTTGCGAGCCCTCACTTCATTCCATTCAGCCGGTCAGCAGTCCACCCGCTGCCCATAATTTTGCTCGCCTGCGGGTCGCTGCGGGCTACGGGCTGTCATGTTTTTTGTATTCAGGGCGAAGCAATTGATTTTCAAAGGTTGCCCTGAAAATCAACAAAAAAACACGCCAGCCCTTGTGTAAGTCCTTCCTCAAGCCTCGGCTCTTTCCGGTCTCCGCTAAAGCTACGCCCTCCAATCGCCTCCGTTTTCGTCAGTCCACATATGTCGCCCAGCCGCCTTCGTTCCTCAGGCTTTCTCTGTTCTCCACCCTTGCTCCACTCGCAGGTCGGCTCGCTAAAGCTTGTCTGGCGGTCCGCAATCCGTTCGTTCCTCACTCATTGCAGCCGCCAGCCAGCCGTTTGGCCGCAGGCGCTTTTTCCTGCGTTTCCCCACCGTACAACCCCGATCGCAGATAACACCTTGATTTCAACAGCAATTTCTGTTGGAAAAGAACTCCATTTCCACCTCCGTTTAATCTTACCTATTTTGCAACGATTGCAAAGTTTGCAAACCTTGCATTTGTGAAAACGATCATTTTATGACTTCATCAAAACCAACAAAACACTTCATTTATCATAAACCAGCTTTAGCCTGGATCAAGAAATTAGAAGCATCAAAATCAGCGTTAATTAAGAAGTCAGGCATTTTTCAATCTGACTTACCCATCGAACTTGATCGATCACTCAAGTCCTTTCAGTTTTCTTTTGATTATAGCAATCAATTCGACCTTCATGGCACCCTTGATCTTGGTCCATATAGAGAAGACCTTCATTTATCGATTGAAGAACAAGAGTACATAGCTACACGAGTATTCTTGGGTACACATTCCCCACCATCGTTCTCTGGTTCAATTGATCGGTTTCACACTAAAGGATACTCAGAAACCAATGAAAACTTCTACCGCATGATCATTCCTTTGGAGAGGGAGTTGAGCTTTCATTATCAGCTCCAGGAATACTTTTTTGACACTGACCTTGGCTATACCAGCCGCACAGGTTCAAAGTGCACAATTAAAAATGACGACCTGATTCTTGCAGTATTCCATGATGATGACAAAAATTATTTTCTGTCTATTGAATCAAAATTAGCACAAGACTTTGGATCGTTCAGTGAGAAGGCTTTTGCTGCAAGAAATGCCCTGGCCTACGTTTCTGGCTATTATGCAGGTGATTCATGCTACTGCTTCACCTTCCCAACCAAGGAAATGAAAGAACCCGAACACCTTCACTTCCTTTCAATTCGCTCCACCATGCGGAGCCACTACGAACCGATTAACACCAATCCCTATAGCCGCCTTTATTATGATCGTCCGGTAGCCGAGAAGTGGTATGAAGCAAAATGCCTCAGACCTCTTTCCATTCAAGAGTTCTCCAGATTAGGAGAATTAATACACACCAATCAGGATTTCGCCTCTGCCATAGTGTTAATTCTCGAATCCAGTGTGGCAAGTCTGCTCTTTATGCCTGGCGGCTATGCAATAGCACTTGAGACCCTTGCACCTCTCGTATTTAAGGAGAAAAAACGTTCCCTGAACTCAATTTCGGACAAGAACCTTTGGAAGGATATTCGCCTAGAAATCCTGGCCGTGATTGATAAATTCAGAGAATCTCATCCCGAACATGATTATGATTTGCTTTCAAATAAGGTTGATGGGCTCAACAGAACCTCGAATAGAAATATCTTGAAAGCTCCATTCGGATTTTTGGATATTCAATTACTTGATGCTGACGAAATAATTATTGAAACCCGCAATCAATTCCTCCACGGCACTGCTCCCGATTTAACTGGTGCCGGAGAAGGGAGGACCACAGACCGCCTGAACTCTGACCTTTATTATTCAGCTCTTCGTTTGTCAACTTTACTCAGCATGTTGATTCTAAAATGGGTTGGTTACGATAATTATGTACTCAACTATCCAAAGATCAATGAAGTCAGTACAGGAATTCCTCTTGATGAAGAACCCTATCGTAAAGTCTGAATAGTTTTTTGAAGGAGAAAAAACAAAAAGAGGCAAGCAAAAGTAGTCGGGCTCCGCACAGCCCCTCGCTTTGGTCTGCCAAGGTCAAGCCCTGCGGGTTTTGAATGAAAAATCTCCACCCTGCGGGTAGTATTTTTAATCCAAAAACCTTGTCAGTCCAGCCTCGCCCGCCTGATGACATGGCTTCTCTTTTCTTTTTTCGGTTTTCTTTTCTCTTAAAAAAATATTGATAGGGTTGATGCGGTGATGTGCCCCGGCCTGATCTCTGTAGCCACCTTTGAAGCTTCCGTAAACTTTGCACAAATGCAAAAAGAAGGTCTTTTATAGTTGTTCTCCGTTTGCTCTTGAATGCCAAATAAAGCAAGGTTCGGCAGACGGGCGCAACCCGCTCTCAACCAGCACTCATAACCGCTATTTCACGTCATATTTGTAGTAAGGACAAGGCCGTACCAAGTCCGTGTCAAGTCCGAATATTTTTGTTTAACCCCATAAAAATTGAAAAGCCATGGGAAAAATTAATCAAGGAATCTTGGGAGGTGTGTCCGGCCAGGTGGGAAACGTTATCGGTGGAACCTGGAAGGGCATTGACTACTTACGTATCAAGCCCTCAAGTGTAGCAAACCCAAAAACCCCCGATCAGGTCGATCAACGAACCAAGTTCGTGACCGTGTTGCGATTCTTGCAACCAATTACTGAGTTCCTCAGGACTGGTTTCAAGAAGTATGCGAGTGGTATGACCCAGTTTAACAGTGCGATGTCCTACAACCTGAACAACGCCATTACCGGGACTTACCCTAACTACTCTGTTGACTATCCGAATGCGCTGGTCAGTCGAGGAAACCTTGCCGGAGGTGTAAACGGTGCAGCCGCTTCCACCAACCCTGCTGAGGTTGATTTATCCTGGGATGACAACTCAGGCTCTGGAGGCGCTCAGGCGACCGATAAGGCACTTATCGTGATCCTGAATCCAACTAAGGGAGAAGCAGTGTACACCACTGCAGGAGCTGCCCGATCAGCTACCGCAGAAACCCTTACCGTGCCTTCTAACTTCACCGGTGATGATGTCGAAGTGTTCTTAGGCTTTATCTCTGAAGATGGCACCAAGGTCTCCAACAGCTCTTATTTAGGATCAGTAACTGTTGCTTAATACTGGTTGATGTTGCAGATGTCGGGAACCGCTTCCACTTGGAGGCGGTTCTTTTTTTGCCTTACCTTTAGCCCAGAAGTAGGGAAACGTCCATTTCTCGAACTCCCTGAATTTTCCTTTCTTTATCCCCTGTTTTCTAAAGCCTTATGATTTCTTGTTGCCCAGTTGTTGCCCGTTTCAGGACATTCACTCTGAATGACTTATATAACAGTAGGTTTAGAAAGCTCGTTACTTTTTGTATTGGGAAGTGAGATTTGAAATTCTCTACAAAAGAATTTATTTTCAATTAGGCAATATTTGACTATCTTTGTATGGTATTAGAATAACTCTACAAAGATTTGAAATTAAAAATCGGCGATATTGCCACTTTACAATTCGGTCTCTATTCCAAGCCTGACTCAAATGCTGAGGCTGCTTATTTGCAAGCTAAGCACTTTGATGATTGGGGCAATCTAAATGAGCCCATCGACACCTTTGTTCCGATAAATTCCAAAACCAAATCACATCTATTGGAAGATGGGGATATCCTTCTGGTTGGAAAAGGGATGCGAAATTTTGCCTGGACTTATTACAAAGCCTTTGGCCCAGCCATTGCCTCCTCTATCTTCTTTGTTATCAAAGCTGATCGATCCAGAGTAATACCGGACTTTCTTACCACCTTATTTAATATGCCACAAACTCAGGCCTACTTTCAAACTTTAGGAGCTGGTAGCTCCATCCCTTCCATTCGGAAATCCGAATTGGAAGCCTTTATGCTGATGCTCCCATCATTGGACCTACAGCAAAAAGCCATTGCCATTAAGCAATTACATTACCAAGACATGGAAATATCCAAACAGATCATTTCCGAAAAGCAAAAAGTATATCAGGCAGTTATAAAGAACATAATCAATCATAAAGCATGAGTAAAAAACCGATTACACAAAGCGAGATCAATAATATTGTTTGGAAAGCTTGCGACACCTTCAGGGGTGTAATTGATCCTTCACAATACAAGGACTATATCCTAACCATGCTTTTTGTTAAGTATGTATCGGATGTATGGAAGGACAAAAAGAACTTCTATGCCGAAAAGTACAAGAGTGATGAAATACGAGTGCAGCGAGCCTTGCGAAACGAACGTTTTCAAATGCCTGAAAACTGCACTTTCGATTTCCTTTTCGAACGTCGAAATGAAGCCAATCTTGGTGAATTGATTGATGTAGCCCTCGAAAGACTGGAGGATGCTAATCGAAGCAAGCTAGAACGCGTGTTTCGTAACATTTCCTTCAATTCCGAAGCTAACCTGGGCCAAACCAAAGACCGTAACCGAAGACTTAAAAACCTTTTGGTAGATTTCTCTGCATTGGATTTACAACCCTCCCACTTGGAAAAGAACGATGTGATTGGAGATTCTTATGAGTACCTGATTGAAAAGTTCGCCAGTGATGCCGGAAAGAAAGCGGGAGAATTTTATACGCCCGCAGAAGTATCAAAGCTATTAGCTAAACTCCTTAACCCTCAACCGGGTGATCGTATTATAGATCCTACTTGCGGCTCAGGTTCGCTATTGATCAAACTCTCCAAAGAAGTTGGCAGTAAAAACTTCTCACTTTTCGGTCAAGAAATCAATGGCAGCACCTGGGCATTGGCCCGTATGAACATGTTTCTACATGAAATTGATGATGCCACCATTGAATGGGGTGACACTTTAAACAATCCCAAACTTCTAGAAGAAGACAGCTTACTGAAAGGAAACATTGTTGGGGCAAATCCTCCCTTCTCACTGGATAAATGGGGAGCAGAAGATGCTATGGCCGATCAATTTAACCGCTTCCATAGAGGTATTCCACCAAAGAGCAAAGGAGACTATGCTTTCATTAGCCACATGATCGAATCTACCTACCACGATACGGGTCGTGTAGGAGTTATTTTACCGCATGGCGTACTTTTTAGAGGAAGCAGCGAAGGCAAGATCAGGCAGCAATTAATAGAAGAGAATCTATTGGAAGCAGTCATTGGCTTACCTGCTAACTTGTTTTACGGCACCGGCATTCCTGCCACTATATTAATCTTTAATAAGGCCAAGGGCCCTAACAAAGACATCCTCTTTATTGATGCCAGCGCGGGCTTTGAATCCGGTACCAATCAAAACAAGCTAAGGGATAAAGAAGACATTGAAAAAATTGTAAGTACCTATCGAGCCTTTCAGCAAGCCTCTCCCCTCACTACAGGTGAAGGTGCGGTGCTAGAGGAAAAATATGCTTACCGTGCCACCCTTCAGGAAGTGGAGGAAAACGACTACAATCTCAATATCCCGCGCTATGTGGACACCTTTGAGGAGGAAGAGGAAGTGGATATTCCTGCTACACAAAGTAATATCACTGAATTGAAAAAGGAGTTAGCTGAGGTAGAAGGGCAAATGGAGAATTACTTAAAAGAATTGGGATTCTGATGAATGAAGTGATTGAAACGTCTAAAGGCTATCAGGACTCAAAATTAGGAGTGATCCCACAAGAATGGCGAATACGAACATTATTAGAATTGTCTATAGACGGATGTAAGAATGGGTTATATAAGTCCAAGGATTGCTATGGAACTGGTATAGACATGGTTCATATGGGTGATGTTTTTGGAAAGGACATTATTTTTAGTGGTTTAAAAGAGAAGGTCGCAATTTCAGATAAGGAATTAGAGAATTTTGGACTTCAGGAAGGTGATTTACTTTTTGCCAGACGTTCCTTAGATCCTGAAGGAGTAGGAAAAACAGCCTTAATTGGGAATTTATCCTTTCCTATGACCTTCGAATCTTCAGTAATTAGGATTCGTCCAGATCAACAATCATTAAACCCCTATTATGCCTTACAATATTTAAAAAGTTATAAAGGGCGAGGACAAATGATGACTTTCGCAAGAATAGTAGCTGTTTCTGGAATAACAGGAAGCGATTTACTAAAGTATAAAATACCCCTACCCCCCCTCCCTGAACAAAAAAAAATAGCCGCAATCCTCAGCACCTGGGATCAAGCCATTGCCGCCACTCAAAAGCTGATTGATGAACTGAAGCTCCGCAATAAAGGGTTGGCCCAGCAATTATTGACGGGAAAGAAGAGGTTGAAGGGCTTTGATGGTGAGTGGATTGAAGTCACATTAAAAGACATTGCAGAAAGGGTAACTAGAAAAAATGAAGAGTTAGATGACACAGTTGTGACTATATCTGCTCAGCGAGGTTTTGTTCTTCAAGAAGACTTTTTTACCAAAAGAGTAGCAAGTGAGACGCTCTCAAATTATTACCTGATTCATAATGGTGAGTTTGCCTACAATAAAAGCTATTCCAAAGGTTACCCTATGGGGGCTTTTAAAAGGTTAGACGACTTTGAGAAAGCTGTTGTTACAACGTTGTATATATGTTTTTCTCTTAAGGAAAACGTTAACTCAGATTTCATGAAACACTTCTTTGAAGGTGGGTTGATGATTAGACCATTGATGAAGATTGCTCAAGAAGGTGGACGTGCCCATGGTCTTTTAAATATAGGGATTCATGATTTCTTCGGTCTAAAACTTACTGTTCCACAGCTGGTGGAACAAGAAGCAATAAACTCTGTGCTTTCAGAAGCAGACGAAGAATTAAAGCTTCATCAAAAAAAATTAGAAACCCTGAAAGAGCAAAAGAAAGGCTTAATGCAAAAGCTGTTGACGGGGGAAATTAGAGTTAAAACAGATTAATAAATACTGGAAGCTATGAGTACAAAGAATCTATACATTGATGAAAGCTGTCACTTGGAGCATGATGGATTTCCAGTTATGTGCGTTGGTTATACCAAAATAAATGCAACGGACTATGAAAAACTCAAAGAAACCGTAAAGTCTATTAAACTAAAGCACAATGCTCCAACTGAAATTAAATGGAATAAGCTCTCTAAGTCACGAATAGAACTTTACAAGGAACTCATAGATTTCTTTTTCGAAGCTCCCATTCACTTCCGATGCATTCTGGTCAAGTACAAACAAAAACTAAACCATGAAGCCTTCAATAAAGGAGATCATGACAGTTTTTATTACAAGCTGGTTTACTTCCTATTAAACTCTAGTACCAATCCACCAAACGGAAATGATTACCGGGTGTATATGGATATAAAAGACACAAGAGGAAAAGAACGTTTAGCGCAGATAACCACCGTATTTGAGAATAAGCATCATGGAGAATCTCCATTCATTCATTTTCAACACATACGTTCAGACGAAAACGAATTTCTTCAATTAACGGATCTTTTCATTGGAGCTATCACCTACAAGTCTCGAAAAGAACATGAAAAAGAAGGAGCTTCCGCTGTTAAGAAAGAAGTAATCTCATATCTAGAAGAAAAGTCAGGGTACTTGCTTGATGAAGGCACTGAACCTTGGGAAGAGAAGTTTAACATATTCGATCATCAACCTAAATCTAAGTCATAATGGAGCTGGATGATTTAGAAGACTTGTTTGATGATTTAGGGATCGATGGTCCTACACCTGAACAATTGTATCAGATGTATGGCATATTCCTAAATGACATAGCCAAAAACCCCATCGAACTCAATGGTAAAACACTTAAATACAACAACAATAAATCAGAGCATCCAATATGTAGAGGAAAGGCCCAGGCTTTTGAACACATTATCACCAGAGAGAGTAAAATATCAGGCAAACGAAATTTTGACAGAGAGAGAGCTAATAAAATACATTGGATACGCCCCATATTACTCAACGCCCATGATGTAAGGATCAAGTATTTCGAAAGAGTAAATGACAAGGGAGAAAACCAACATTTTTACTGGTTTCAGGAAAAATCCTTCATCATCATAATAAGGGAAATACAGCCTGACATTTTATTAATCACCTCTTTCTCAGTGGATACACTGGAAAGAAACAAGTTTAAAAAATGGTATGATGACTACAGGAATTGACATAAAAAAACCCCACTTCGTAAGTGAGGCACGCAACTTCAGGCACTGCGATCGAGTGAACAATGTCACTTGCCAAGTCCTTTACCCTTTGGGTAATGACAATACAAATGTCGTAAATATTTACAAGATAAGCAACAATAAGTTTGCAGTAGACATCTATCGTGCTGGTTATCAGGTTTTTTATTCACCTTCTTTGACCGCTGTATTTATCAAACAAAAAGCCAAGCTAAGTGCTTCGCTTGATGCCGAACGGGGACACCCCGATCCGAATATCTTAACGCTGATTGCTCGGTTCAGCGTCAGAAACCTTTTTAGATTCCTTACCAAGGGTAAAGAGCAAAGCAAAGAAATGAAAAAGACTTTCCTGTTCAATACAATATTAAGACATATATAATGGCAGTACCCTCATTTAAAGAAGACCATATATCCCAACTTCCCGCACTGAAGCTGCTTATGAATATGGGCTGGAAATACCTCTCCCCCGAGCAGGCTTTAGAAGCCCGTGGAGGTAGAACATCCAATGTTTTATTAGAAACTATTCTGAAGGATCAGCTTCAGGTCATTAACACTATTGAATACAAGGGCAAAGAGTTTCCTTTTTCGGAAGCCAACCTTAACAATGCCATTCTCGCTATTCGTGACCTCCCGGTTCAGGATGGCTTTTTAGCCGCCAATAAAGTCTTTTACGAACTCATCACCTTGGGCAGGAGCTTTGAACAGACTGTTTTAGGTGCTAAAAAGAGTTTCTCATTCCAGTATATTGATTGGAAGCATCCTGAAAATAATACCTACCACGTATCAGAAGAGTTTAGTGTACTTAGAAGTGGTAGAAGCGAGCATTACCGCCCGGATATTATATTGTTTATCAATGGTATTCCGCTTGTCATTATTGAGTGTAAAAGCCCAAAAATCAAAGATCCAATCGATAAGTCGATTGAGCAGCATCTGAGGAATCAGCAGGAAGACGGCATACGGGCCTTGTATCAATATTCAAACTTACTTATGGGCCTCTCTACCCATGAGGCCAAATATGCTACCACGGCCACTCAAAAAGAATTTTGGAGCATTTGGAAAGAACTCTTTAAAACCAAAGCAGAGGAAACTGCCTGGATTGATAAACTCCAGACCTTAAAGAATAAGCCACTCCCTGTAAACGAAAGAACTGTACTATTTCAGGAACGCTACCAGAAGGTGTGGAGCTTCTTCCAAAAGCTCGAAAAGGAAGAACAAAGGGTCACCGAACAAGACAAGCTACTCTTTAGCTTATGTCAGCCTCAAAGACTATTAGACCTCTTCTTCAACTTCACCGTCTATGATGATGGCATCAAGAAGGTGACAAGGTATCAGCAATATTTTGCTGTGCATAATACCTTAAATAAAGTCCTTCAGAAGGATAGCCATGGAATTCGAAAAGGGGGTGTGATCTGGCATACTCAGGGAAGCGGAAAATCCCTAACCATGGTTATGCTAGCTCAATTGATCGCAACACACCCACAAATAAAGAACCCTAAAATCATCCTGGTTACGGACCGAATTGATCTGGATGATCAAATCACAGATACCTTTAAAAAATGTCAAATACCGGTAGAGAATGCCGAGAAAGGATCATCCCGTGAAATAATTAAAAAACTGCAAGGGAAATTTCTTGATGACAAGGAGGAAGAGAGACTCAATAAGGACAAATCGCTCCTTAAACTACTCTCGGATCCGGGCGACTCTGTTATTACCACTATTATACACAAATTTGAGGCAGCAGTAAAGGCCTCTGTAGATGCCTTTGATTCACCAGATCTATTCATCCTGGTAGATGAAGGCCATCGAAGCCAATACGGCAGCTTCAACATCAAAATGCAAAAGGTATTTCCCAAAGGCTGCTTTATCGCCTTTACCGGAACACCATTAATGAAGAAGGAAAAAAGCACCGCCAATCGATTCGGAGGTTTAATAGACGTGTACTCCATTACCGATGCTGTTGAAGATGGCGCTGTGGTCCCCTTGCTTTATGAAGGTCGACACAATTTAATTGATGTAAATGAAAAACCTTTAGATAATTATTTTGAGAAAGTGGCTGAACCACTCACTCCTTACGGGAAGGCAGCTCTCAAAAGAAAATTCAGCTCCACTAATCAGCTGAATAAAGCGGAGGAGGTTATCTATGCTCGCGCCTGGGACATATCTGATCACTATGAACAAAACGTTCAAGATATCCATTTTGGAGGATTGAAAGCTAAGGCTCAATTAGTGGCACCCAATAAAACCACCGCCATTCGATACCGTAAGTTTCTCAAAGAAATTGGAAAGGTAAGCTGTGAAGTCCTGATCTCCCCGCCCGATGTGCGTGAGCACTATGAGGATGCTTTTGAAGAAAATGACGATTTGATATTGAAGTTTTGGAAAGCCATGATGGATAAATATGGCAGTCCGGAGAATTATGAAAAGACATTGATCAAGTCCTTTAAGAAGCAAGACCACCCAGAAATAATCATTGTAGTAGACAAACTGCTTACTGGCTTTGATGCTCCTAATAATTACGTTTTATACCTCACTCGACCGCTCAAAGAACACACCCTTTTACAAGCTATTGCCAGGGTAAACCGCTTAGCCCCAGGGAAAGCACATGGCTTAATCATAGATTATTATGGCAATCTTGAGAATCTTGACAGTGCATTAGAAACCTACTCAGGTGCAAATAATTACGATGCAGCAGACTTGGATGGCACTATGACGAAGATTAGTGAAGAAGTCAAGAAGTTACCACAGGCTCACTCAGAAGTATGGGACCTCTTCAAAGAGGTTAAAAACAAGTATGATGAACCTGCTTATGAAGAGCTTTTGCAAGATGAAGCCATTCGACATATCTTCTATGAAAAGGTATCTGCTTTCTCTCGCTTGCTAAAGCTCGCTCTATCCAGTTTTGAGTTTATTAGTAAAACACCGGAGCAACAAATTAATAAATACAAGCAGGACGCTAAATTCTTCCTTGGATTGCGAATTTCGGTCAAGCGTAGATACTTTGACGATCTGGAATACAAGGAATATGAGCCACAAGTTCAAAAACTGATTGATAAGCATATCACCACTGAAGGTGAAATTCTTCGCATCACTGAAATGGTCAACATTTTTGATAAGGAGGAAAGAGACCGTGAAGTTGAGAAGTTAAGCAGCAAAGCGGCCAAAGCGGATCATATTGCAAGCAGGACCATCAAAGCGATCAATGTGAAGATGAATGAAGATCCTGTGTATTACAAGAAGCTATCTCGGCTTATTCGCGATACCATAGAGGATTATCACCAGCACCGGATTTCGGAAGCCGATTACCTGAAGAAGGCAAGAGAGTATGAAGACCAATTCCATAATGGTAGTCAGGATAATGTACCTGAAAATCTCACAGGCAATGGCACTGGAATCGCAATTTATAATCTAGTAAATCAGATTTTTAAAGATCACTTAAAACGGAGTGAAGGTTCTGAAAACATAGCCGCTATTATGGCTGAGGGTATTGATCAAGTCATTAAATCCATAGTTTTTGAAAACGGTAAGCCTATCATTGACTGGGTAAATAAATCAGACATAGAAGGCAGAATTAAGATTGATATTGATGACTATCTGTTTGAGCTAAAAGTTCAAAAGGACATTGAATTGCCTTTTGATTTAATTGATGAATTGGTGGAAGAAGGCCTTAAAGTCGCTAAGCTGAAATATGTCTGAATCCGCAATTAAAGAATCCTTTGTATTTGGTTCCAGAGAAATCAATTATGAACTCACTTTTCAGGATCGAAAAACCTTGGGAATACGTGTTTATCCCGATTGCAAGGTCCGAGTAATTGCTCCACTTGATACTACAGAAGAAAAAATAAAAACGAAGCTTAGAGAAAAAGCGCCATGGATCATTAAACAGCAGTTGGAGTTTCTTTCCTATCATCCTCTCACTCCTCCGCGTAAATATCTCAATGGAGAAACTCATCTTTATTTGGGAAGACAGTATAAGCTTAAGATTGAAAAGGCTACTGCCAATGAAGTGAAGTTATATAGAGGAAGACTCCTGGTATTGAAAAAAGATAATACGATAGTGAAAGACCTCCTATCAGAATGGTATAGGGACAAGGCCAATACTCATTTTGAAGAAATCCTGAAAAATATCTTCCCTCTTTTTAAACGATACAATATCAATCAGCCTGACTTACAAATCAGGCAAATGCCTTCGCGATGGGGAAGCTGTACCCCTCGAGGGAAGGTGATTCTAAATCCAGAACTAATCAAAGCTTCAAAGGGATGTATAGAATATGTCATTATTCATGAGTTGTGTCACTTGGTTCATTACAACCACACACGCGCTTTCTACGAACTTCAAGAAACAATAATGCCGGACTGGAAAAAGTGGAAAGATCAACTAGAACGAACTTTAACTTAGTGCAATGAAAATCAATTTGCTAATTGCATGCATTTCACTATGCCCTCTTCTTATTCTTGGGCAAAAAAATCCTGTTGAAATTGCCCCTGCCCTCGTTTATTTAGATTCAAATATTGTTAAAGAGGACATTTATAAAAGCTTAAAGGTTTTCATCGCTGAAGATTTTGAATATTCCGAAAACGTAATAAAACTGGATGATTGGCGTGACGGTGGCATTCGTGAAAAGAAACTCATGTTGGCTGTGAAGGATCTGATCAAAGACCAAACTAAGACAGATGAACTAATGAAAATAATCAAGGCACAAGATGAGTACTGAGAACCTATCACATAATCAAAGTGAATTTCTTCTGTATGTCTCCCAAAGTGGGGATGTTAAGATTGATGTGCTACTGCAGGATGAAACTGTTTGGCTAACTCAAAAGGGAATGCAGGAATTATTTGAAAAAGCTAAATCTACCATTTCCGAGCACATTTCCAATGTATTTGAAGAAGGCGAACTCGAGGAAAAAGTGGTTGTTCGGGATTTCCGAACTACCAGTCCACATGGTGCTATAAAAGACAAAACTCAGGAAAATACAGTCAAGTATTACAACCTGGACGTAATTATTTCAGTAGGCTATCGGGTCAAATCACAACGGGGTACGCAGTTCCGCATTTGGGCTACAAAAGTACTCAGGGAGTATATTATCAAAGGCTTTGCTATGGACGACCAACGCCTCAAGCAAGGATCGGCCCTATTCGGTAAAGACTACTTTGATGAGTTACTGGAGCGTATCAGAGAGATACGTGCCAGTGAGAGAAGGTTTTACCAAAAAATCACCGACATATATGCCCAGTGCAGCATAGATTATGACCCCAAAGCGGAAATCACCCAAACCTTCTACAAGACTGTTCAGAACAAACTTCATTGGGCTATCACAGGCCACACCGCAGCAGAAATAATAAAAGAACGAGCCGATTCGGACAAACCACATATGGGGCTTAGCACTTGGAAAAACGCCCCACAGGGCAAAATCCTGAAAACAGACGTTTCAGTAGCCAAAAACTACCTTAATGAAAAGGAATTGAAAGATCTAAACCGCATTGTGACCATGTACCTGGATTTTGCCGAACTACAGGCCGAAAGACAAAACCCAATGAAAATGGCAGATTGGGTAAACCGATTAGATGCCTTCCTGCAATTCAATGACTACAAAGTGCTAAAAGATGCTGGAAGAATTTCAGCGTCTATTGCTAAACAACTTGCAGAAAAGGAATACAGCAAATTCCGAGAAGTACAGGACAAGGAGTTTGAATCTGACTTTGACAAAGAGGTAAAACGAATTACCGGAAAGAACAAAGCTGATTAGATATGACAAAGGAGCAATTACAAATCGCCAACCTTGATATTGATGTCATCAGAAAGGACATCCAAAACATGCACCTTGCGGTATATCCTCCCACCGGCAGGATTCGCCTTGCAGCTCCCTCCCGTACAGAAGATGAAGTGATACGTTTGTTTGCCATTTCTAAGCTGGCATGGATCAAACGCCATATCAAAAACTTCAAATCTCAGGCCAGAGAAACACCAAGGGATTTTGTTTCAGATGAAAGCCACTATTTCCAGGGAAGACGGTATCTGATCAATGTGATAGAGCATGATGGCCGCAATAAAGTGGAAATCAAAAACCATAAAGAGATCAATCTTTTTGTAAAGACTGGCGCAAGCAAAGTAGAAAAGGCCAAGGCGTTCAAAGAGTGGTACAGAAAAGAACTAAAGGCTCAGATTCCTGAGATCATAGAGAAATGGGAAAAAGTAATGGCTGTAAAAGCCCATGCCTGGGGAGTGAAGCACATGCGTACCAAATGGGGAACCTGTAACCCTATTGAGAAGCGTATTTGGATCAATCTTGAATTAGCGAAGAAGCCTAAGAATTGCCTGGAATACATTATCGTGCATGAATTGGTGCATCTGCTTGAAAGAAGTCACAACGACCGCTTTATTACATTAATGAATAAGTTCATGCCCAAATGGAGGGCACACAGAGATGAGTTAAACAAACTACCCGTATCGCATACGGATTGGGGATATTAGTATGTCAAAGAAAAAGAATTATTAATACGGAAAGAAAGAAAACGGATTTATTCAATGTTTGCCAATAAGTGGGAACCATAAACACACGCTCTTTTCCCTCAAGTTTGAGATCAAAGATGGTAGATACCGTTATTCGGTTTACAATATATACCTCCAATATGAGTATGGAAAGTCCTATCCAGAAACTATCTATGAGTGGGATGATTCCAGAGCAAAGCGCTTAAGAGAAATGATTTCAGAATTAGACAATCGTCTAAGTACCCTAAAAATAGAGGGGGATGAAAACAATTGGTAATTCATTCACCATCAAAACCCCATAAATCCCCAACAAAATACCATAAGCCTCATCCCCTTCCTCCACCCTACATTTGCTTGGTAAATAGAAATCACATGCAAAGTCTAAAGTTTAAGAGCAATATAAAGTGTAATGGTTGCATCGCTAAGGTGGGTCCGGAATTGGATGCCTTAGAAGGAGTGAAAAACTGGTCGGTAGACCTGGAAGATCCCAGCCGTATTGTAAGTCTTGAGATTGAGGATATCGATGTACAGACCATCAAAGAGCGGGTTGCCAAGGTGGGCTACCAACTCGAAGAGTTATAGATAATCCAATTAGAGCATAAAAAAAGGCTAAGTCTCAATAGTGACTTAGCCTTTTTATTTGCAAACAATCCAAATGTTCCCCCCTATGGATAAGTGAATATTACTAGAATAGGCCCTAAGCCTTTTCGGAAACAAAAAGATGAACTAAAGGCCAGCTTTACTTACCTTGGAAATATTCTTTACCCCCTAAATTAGGAGAGGCTCTTCCGAGCGCTTCAGTGGTAAACAACAGAAGATGAATTCAAAACAATTTGGCGGCAAGCTCAATAGTAGCCTAAAGGAGTGGTACGCCCAATCTCCGCAATGGCAAAAAGGGAAATTTCAAAACGCCATTCCCACCCAAACCGGAATCGATTGGCGCAAACTCCCGGGCATGCTCTGTAAGCAAATTAAAGGTCACCCCCAAGGAATGCCAAAGCAAGCGCTCCCCTTGCAAGACTTTAATGCCGGTGAATTCTTAAACAAGCAAAATGAACCGGCTTATGCCTGGTTTGGTCATTCAGCCCTTGCCTTGCGCCTGGACGGTTTTAACATCCTTATCGATCCTATGCTAGGCCAGGATGCCTCCCCCATTGGTCCGGCAAGAACCAAGCGTTTCTCAGAAAGCAGTCTGGAGCAAATTGATTTAATGCCCGACTTAGACCTGGTATTAATCAGCCACGACCATTACGATCACTTGGATATGAACAGTATTCTTAAACTGGAATCAAAAGTTAAAAGCTTTGTGGTGGCTCTAGGACTAAAACGACATTTAATTGCCTGGGGTATTGATGCTTCGAGAATTGAAGAAATGGATTGGTGGGATCAAAAGCAAATAGGAAATCTGGAAATACACTTTACGCCCAGTAGACATTTTTCAGGCAGAGGCCTCAGTTCCATGGCACGTTGCCTTTGGGGCGGATGGGTTTTAAAGGGTGCTGATCATTCTATTTGGTTTAGTGGAGACGGTGGTTATGGCCCTCATTTTAAAGAAATAGGTGAACGTTTCGGCTCCTTTGATTTAGCCTTTATGGAATGCGGCCAATACTGCGTGGACTGGCCAGATATTCACATGTTTCCTGAAGAAAGCGTGCAAGCGGCTTTAGATGCCGGGGTTAAAATTGCAATCCCCGTTCATTGGGCAGGCTTTAATTTATCCTACCAACATGCATGGTTTGAGCCTATCGAAGACTTTAGTAAACATGCTAAAGCCAATAAGCTTAATTGGCGCAGTCCGCTGCCTGGTAAAGTGTATGCAATTAGAGAGACCAGCCCTGAATGGTGGCATGAACACAAATAGGCTTTTGCCTGCATTACTCTGACTCTTAGTAATTCTGTTAATTTTCTTGGCCTGGAGTCGGATTAATTTATCGGAGAAAACTTAGGTTTGTTAGCACCCACACAGCAATCTACCCCATGCAAGTACTTTGGTCGTATTTGGAACTTATACTCCTCATCCTCATTGGGATTCAGGTTTTTTATAGTTTGATTTTTGCCTTAGTGGCTCATTTGCCGCGCAAGATCAAAAGGCAGGATCAAAAACAGTATAAAATCACAATCCTAATCCCATCCTATAAAGAAGATGTGATAATCCTCCAAACAGCCAAGCAAGCGCTGGAGCTGGATTATCCAGCAGAATTGATGCATGTGGTGGTAGGCTCAGATCAAATGAAGCCCGAAACCGTAGAAAAGCTAAGTGCTTTAGGTGCTGAAGTGGTGGTGATGAATTTTGAGCATTCCACCAAATCCAAAAACCTTTTAGCGCAGATGCAAGCGCAAGAAGGAGAAAAATGGCCTGATTACTTTTTAATCCTCGATGCGGATAATCGCATGGATAAAAATGGCTTGCTGGAAACCAATGCTATTATCAGGGAAGACATTCCAGTGTATCAGCTACATCGCACGGCTAAGAATGATAATACCAAATTGGCGGTATTGGATGGAATTACGGAAGGGATCTCCAATACGATCTTCAGAGAGGGACATCGTAATTTGGGATTAAGCTCGGCCTTGATTGGCAGTGGTATGCTATTCGAAGCGGCTACTTTGAAAGAAACACTGGAGAATATCAATAAAGACTCGGCTGTAGAGGATAAGTTATTTGAGTTCTATTTAAACGAGCATCGCAAGACCATCGATTTCATTCCCCATATTCCGGTTTATGATGAGAAGGTTTCGCAGGGTAAAAATTTCAGCAATCAGCGTAAACGTTGGATTGCCGGTCAGTTTCACGCTTTAAGAGTATTCTTCTTCCCAGGACTGATTGCCCTGTTCAAAGGAAATATTGGCTTTTTCGACAAGATGCTGCAAATGGCTTTGATTCCTAAATTGCTCTTTGCTCTACTCTTGTTTGTAGCAGCGGCATTATCTTTTGTATTCTCAAGCCCCCATCCTTATTGGTATATCTATTTAGGGCTCTATGCCTTTACGCTCTTTATCTGCATTCCTCGCTCCTATTTCCAATGGAAGAACCTGGGGATTTTTATCGAGCTTCCTAAAGCAGCCTTTTATATGCTCTTGGCCATTACTCGAATTCGTAAAAATCAGAGTGTGAAGCAATTTGAACACACTCAAAAGGAGTTTATATCAGAGGAAGAGGAAAAATAGGGCATAAAAAAATCCCGAAGTAAAACTCCGGGATCTAGACTGTCAATAAGATTCAAATCCTAGTAACGATCGTTACGATCACGGTAACCACCGCCGCCGCCACGACCACCACGGAAATTACCTCCACCTCTTGGACGCTCTTCCTGTGGGCGTGCTTCTTTAACCGCGATATCGCGGCCACGCAAGTTGGAACCGTTCAATGACTCGATGGCTTGACTACCTTCATCATCAGAAGGCATTTCAACGAATCCAAAACCTTTGGAACGACCGGTTTCGCGGTCAGTGATGATTTTAACAGATGATACTTCACCAAAAGCTTCAAAAGCGCTACGGAGATCATCTTCCTGAACGTTAAAGTCCAGACTTGCAACAAAAATGTTCATAAGAATAAAAAAATAAAAAATGAGACAAATCCACTCAGATTTGCTGTCGCAAGATAGCTTAAGTTCAGTCAGCTTTTACGTTTTCTCTAAAACTTAACGTTTAGATAGTCTTTAGTTTGAAAGCCGCTACTGCAAGCCCATTCCGGCTCCCAGCCACTTTGGAGTTAAGAACAGTTGATAAGCATTTCACATTATTAAGGTCTTAAAAATGGACGAAAAGAGGAATTACAAAGACCATTTAGCAGCAGAAACATGATCGATTAAGCACCTGCACAAGCTTTATTTCATACATAATGCCCATCCTTTAAATCGCTAATAATATAAAGAAATGCGGAGGGAAATAATAAGTCTTATCGCCGGTCTATCCTTAAACTCAGATTTTGCAAAGACTCCGAATCACTATCAGGATAACTGTAAAGGTCAATATTTTGATGACTGCCCTCAGAAGAATAGTAAACCTTCTTGCTCTCGATGAGTTGACCTTCCGCATTAAAGCTCAATAATTGACGTAACTGCAGTTGATTATTATCCAGGTTCACCCATTGAATCTCCTTGCTATACCAGCCATCATCCTGATATTGGTAAAAATGTTTCACTTGAACATTATTCTCGATTTTCACCAAATCCGTTAGAATCAGAGCGTGCAAACGAGCTTCTTCATATTGATAGCTCACCAATTTGTGAATACTTCCTTCTACCCAATACTCCTCTTTGACTAACTGACCTCCGGAATTATAACTAAAGCGAAACTCTGCCGCTTCCTGACCATTTTTAAAGTGCTTCACCTTGTTTAATCGATTAAAATCTGGCGAATAAATAAATACCCATTCTAAGACTGTATCCGCTTGACTTTCATTTATTCTCAGGACGAGAGAATCTTGCCACTCATAGCTTCGATGCACAGCACTGGCCTCCCTGGAAATACGATTCAGATTCAATATTTGCTGCTGTTCATTAAAAAGGACTAAAAGTTCAGAGTCATTATAATTGTAACGACGGATAGCCGCATCTCCTTCTTTTAGAATGCGATCTACTCCTATCCAATTACCGGATAAATCATAATGATCTTCCTGTATAAGTCCAGGGTCAATTCTTCTTCCACTACTGCAGATCACCGTATCTTTGGCGGCATTAATCTTCAATTGCAGATGCTGATTCCAATCTGGGGCCTGATACTCTAAATGCTGAAGCAAAAAGGGTAAGCCTTGAGCCGAAAGCAGAGAGGAGCTCAAAAGCATAATCAAGAATAAGGGCGTTTTTTTCTTCATAGCTCTTCAAAAATAACTAGAGTATAAGCCCTTATAAATCAAGCTTTATAATTCTATTAACAAAGAATTTTTAATAACTGTAAATATTTAATTATCAACTTTAAGTATCTGTTATTAAGCTAATTATGTTATAAATTTATAGAATTAGTATTGAAAATTTGTAGGAAAATTTAGCATCCTCATTATTTGTACCCCGTCAAAATCACCTCTATTTTTGAATAAAAGAACAAACATGAAGAAGATTTCATTGATGCTAGCTTTAAGCTTGGCAGCAGTAGCTTGTCAGAATCAAGCCAGCCAAGAGGAAAGTAGTTCACAGGAAAACAACAGTACTACCAGCGAAGAAAGCAACGAAACACCAGCCAATCAACAACCAACTGCACCGGCCGATGCGAAAGTGTTTTTCGCTAATCTATCGGATGGTGACACTCTAGAAAGTCCTTTCTTAGTAGAGTTTGGGGTTGAAGGTATGGAAGTGGAGCCCGCCGGAGAAGTACATGAGGGCAAAGGACACCACCACATTATTATCAATAACCAATATATTGAGTTTGGTGGCACCGTTCCCAGTGACAGTGTAAACATTCACTATGGTGGTGGTCAAACCAGCGACAGCCTCGATTTAAATCCTGGCAAATACACCCTAACCATGCAGTTTGCCGATGGATGGCACCGTTCCTACGGAAAGCAGCTTTCGAAAACGATTAAGGTAATGGTGAAGTAATTCCGAATTAGCCCATAAAAAAAGCAGCCCCTTTCGAGGCTGCTTTTTTTATGCTTGCTAGAGAATATTCTTATTCTACTACAATTTTCTTAGCATTAATTTGCTTTCCGTCTACTTCCAAAACGGCTAACAAAATACCTTCTGGCATGTCGTTTAAGCTAATTTCAGCACGCACTTCTTTTCCTTGAGTTTGGAAAGACTGGCTGTAAACTACACGACCAGTAAGATCGATGAAGCTCACTTTAGCAGAAGGGCTGCTCATATTATAAACGTTTACGTAGAAAGTAGAGCCATCAGAGTAAGATCCGTCTAATACGGCTAAAGAACCTTCACTGAAGATTACGTTTTCAGCTAAACCTACGGTTCCACCGTTTGGATCATACATAAGAGACTGGCAAGAAGTGTTATTGGTAGTATCACTCTCGTTCACATTGTTCCAGTTTGGACCAAATGCAAGAACACCGCCACAAAAATCTACGTTCTGAGCAGTACCATTGTTAATACTCAATCCACCGAAGCTGATAGAACGGCTTTCGGTATCACTGGTGTTCATAGTAGTTCCAGTAATAGAAAATGCGATAGGCACTTGCTGACCACCTTGTGAGGTATACAATAATGAACCATTTAATAATGGAAAGTATACTACAGTATCATTAGTAGTAACTGCTTGAGTTCCCACATTAGTAATGGTAACGTCAAAATCAAAAGCCACACCCGGACCTACTGTGCTACCAGCAGCTGGAGAAGTCATATTGATTCCCAAGTCATTCTGAGCGGAAGCTGCTCCTAAAGTGAGGGCCAAGGCCAAGGTAAGTACTGTTTTTTTCATAGGAGAAATATTAAAATAGGGTTTAAGCCTACAAATCTACATTAAATCCTTTTTACTATTTAGGGATCATTGCTCAATTGAGATTTTAGCGCTTTTTTAACTGCCGCCCCTGGCCGATCCCTTACGCACCCGCATATTGATTATCTCCACAATTAAGGAGAAGGCTACCGCAAAATAGATGTATCCTTTACTGATATGTTGATGGAATCCTTCTGCAATTAGCATTACCCCTATCAAGATCAAAAAGCTCAGGGCCAATATTTGCAAAGTGGGATGCTTGGCAATAAAGGCAGCAATCTTTCCTGCGAAAATCAGCATTACTATTAAGGATACAATAACCGCTAAAATCATGATGCCCAATTCCTGGGTCATCCCGATGGCTGTTAATATGGAGTCGAAGGAAAATACGATATCCAAAAGGGCGATCTGGATGATAATTCCTGCTAAGCCTTTTCGAACTTTAGATTTGCCTTCTTCCTCATGATGCTCCTCTCCTTCCATCTTATGGTGAATCTCAGAAGTTGATTTAGCCAGAAGAAACAATCCACCCGCCAGAAGAACCAGATCACGACCGGTAAACTCCATGTCCATTACCGTGAATAAGGGCTCCGTTAATTGAATGATCCAACTGATACCAAACAACATGGCCACCCTGAATACCAAAGCCAGGGAAATACCCGAAATACGTGCACTGGCTTGATTTTCTTTTGGCAACTTATTGGTGAGGATAGAGATGAATATGATATTATCAATACCCAATACGATCTCCAATAAACTCAGAGTTAAAAAGGCAATTAAACCCTCGGTGCTAAGAATAGCGCTGAAATCCAAACTCATTCTTGTAGCTGATTTTGCACTGCTCTTTCATCATGCATCCGTCGCTGTAATTGACTAGCATAAGTACGAGCGGTTTTGTTTCCATAGCGTGAATAGGCATCCTGTGCCCAACGCTTGGCTTCTTCCAAATCTCCTAAAACCTCATAGGCTACCGCAATATTATAAGCCATGCGACCGGCATCTTTGGGCTCAATCGCATTAGGAATGCCCTTTTTCCAAATTTCAATCGCTTCTTCCCACTGCCCTACTTCGGCCATGCGACCGCCTTCTTCCAATTCCGGAGATTCTTTAGACTTAGTATAAAAAATGCGTTTTAAGGTTATTGGCATCGGCGCAATCTTATAAGCATAATCATGTCCGATTTGGCCACATAAATGACGTACAGCATCTGCCCTGCTAATCAATGCTGCCAGGGCTCCCGCTTTACTATCGGCAGCGCCCTCCCAGGTATTAGTTTGTGAGATCATTTGCTGATCAATCAATTCCTTATTGCGAGGATTGTATAAGCGTAGGCCGACACGAATATTAGCTACGCCTTCAGCATACCATTCATCTACTTCAATTTCACGGCGGTTTTTTCCTTCACCTACCTTGCGCTTTACCTTCCGTGTGCCTTGGGTAATGATGAAATCGCTATCCATTACCTCTAATACCAGGATCGCATCTGCGCGATAACGATTCATAATATTAAACTGTAAATGCTCCGGGAGTGGATCCGGAAATGCCGCGGTTAAACTGTTCCCCTCCAATCTTTCAGAAGCAATTAATACCTCATAACGGGGTGAACTTTGCAGGGCGTTTTTTAAACCATTTAAAAGCTCCTGAGCGGCAGCTTTATCCTGATGTGGCATTTCCCCCGTTAGGATACCTTCACCAATATTCACCCAATTGCCCTTTTTACTGGGCTTAGTGCGATCTACCAATAATAAGGTTTGAATAGCTGGATCAATGGTAAGGGCTGCGGGACGCATGGTATTGATCATTACCGGCTTTTGGCCCCCACAAGAACTGAGTAAAGCAGCAATTGCTATAAGTGCTGGTATAATTCTCTTCATAAAGCTTGGATGTTTAGCGGCTGAAAAGCAAAAGGCCTGCCAATAATGACAGGCCTTTCAAATTTATAAGTTGGAATACTTTTCTCCGTAGTGCAACATCTGCTCTACAAAGTCGGTAGGGAATTCCAATTTTACATCGATGATCTCTTCACCATCAAATACCGGTTTCATTTCCGGTTGAATGAATCCTGCATATGGAGCGATATGCAATTTCTCGGTACGACGTAAGACCTCTTCATGAATTGCTTGATCTACCTTAACTCCGTAATTCTCTACCAAATCACGTCCAGCTTGATAATCACCTTGGGATTTAACACGTTGAATTTCGCGTAATTGCTGACCAAAGATTTCACGTAAAGCATCGTAATCATTAATTACGAAATAGGTTTTACCCTCAATCACTTTACGCTCAATTACATTATCCTTGGCTCCCATTTCCAGGGCCCAAGCTGCAATCAATTGACGGTTACGCATGTGATCTTCCTCAATATTCTCACCTAAATTCAGGCGACGTAATTGCAGCATCAAACCATTGCGGATGTAATTATCGTATTCTGCCTTACCGGCCTCCAGGCTTTCCATTAAACCTAATTCCAGCATTTTAGGATCCATAATAAAGTACAGTGCTACCAAATCAGCACGGGCTTCTTCCAAGGTGCTGGAGTAGTTTTTCAAGGTCTCCTTGGGAGTATGTACATCCTTTTCCAGTTTTCCGGAAGCATGACCTACCACTTCATGGAGTGCAGTGTGCATCTTAGAGCTAATCGCTCCGTATTTCTTAGCGCGCTCCAATTCTTCCGTGCTAAAGGCAAATTCCTCCAGAAATCCTTCGCCGCGGGCATTCTCATAAGCGCCTTCAATATTGGTAAGGCTAATCGATTTAGAACCATGCTCTACGCGAATCCAGTTGGCATTCGGAAGGTTTACGCCAATGGGAGTTGAAGGAGTTGTTGCCCCAGCTTCCCCTACAACATTAATCATGCGATAGGATACACCTACCACCTTTTCTTTTTTATGCTGGTCCATAATCGGACTGTTATCCTCAAAGAATTGGATGTTTTCCGAAATCACCTTCATTTTTTCACTGGCATCCATATCCTTTACCTGAACCACGGTTTCATAGGTAGCTTTATAACCTAATGGATCATGGTACACTTCAATAAAGGAGTTGATATAGTCTACCGTGCTAGCGGTATCCTGTACCCAAGCAATATTATACTCATCCCACTTATTGAGATCACCACTTTTATAGTATTCGATCAAAATACTCAAAGCCTTGGCTTGCTGTTCATTTTCAGCTACTCCTTGGGCTAGCTCCAACCAGTAAATAATCTTTTTAATGGCGGGTCCGTATAAACCTTCAACATGCCAGGTTTTCTCGACTAAAGTTCCGTTTTCACGTACCAATTTGGAGTTTAAACCATAGCTAATTGGGGTACTATCCTTAGGATTCATCTGAGATTTATAAAAGGCTGTGGCCTCTGCTTCGGTGATATCTGGATCGTAGAAATTTACTGCCGATGCCAGTAATAAATCATGATGAGGGTCTTTACTTACCCCTTTACTGTCTTCTGAATTGAAAATTACGGCAATGGCCTCATCATTCAGGCTGGCGCCACTCTTTTCTAATAGTGATTCAAAATAGGCCTGATCAAATTCGGGCTTTAATTTGGCGTGGCTGTAATGATGGTGAATACCATTGCTGAAAAACACACGCTTGGCATAAATCAGGAAATTATCCCATTGGGCATCTCCTTCGCCTTCGTGATTTTTGATAATGGTCTCCAGGGCCTTGCGAATCTCTAAATTATGGCGATACAATTGATCCCATAAAATATCGCGGCCTTCTAAGCCAGCCTGGGTAAGGTAATAAGCCAGTTTCTTCTGTTGCAGACTCAATTTTTCCCATCCGGGAACCTGGTATCGCAAAATGCGTAAATCCGCAAACTGCTCGGTTTGCCATTGATAATCAGTGGTCTTTTCAGTCATGGATTCGTTTTCAGCGGGTGTTTTCTCTTCAGTAGGATTGTTACAGGCTCCGGCTACCAATAAAGCAGACAGAGTCCAAAGGCTGATTCTTTTCATGTTCTTGAATTAGTTGCTCGAATATAAAGCTTAAAGCCGGACAATGGTAAAGCGAAAATCCAATGGATCAAGGTCCTTTAAGAGTCTTTGGATAAGAGCCTTTCCGTAACTGGCATAATAGGGCGTTAAATTATCATGGCGCTCCTGCAAGCCACCTTTGGGAAAGAGGGCCAAATAGGCGCGTTCCAATTTTTCCATCTGCTCTGATGAGCGACGTTTTTCAGCCCGAATCAGCTTTTTTCGCAGATTCTCAATACCATTCAATTGCTTTTGCCTCTGAGCATTTACGGCGCCCAGCATCGAGCGGTCCGTTAACTCGGCTATAGCTTCCAGATCTTCGAACATCTTTTCCAATTGCTCATCAAAATCTTTGAGCTCTACATCTTTGGGAAAGCGCTCCTTGATATAGTTTCGCTTCAAATCATTCAAGTCTTGAAATAACTCGCGCGGATCCAATTCCAAATCAGCCAAACGGTTGCGCCATTTGTCCGGGCATAGCAATACCGAATTCCGCAAAATCAATAAAGGAAAAGGCACGGCTTGATCATCGAACATCGACTTCAATTGGAACCAATAAGCCAACTCACCTCCCCCACCTATATACCCCAGGTTTGGAAGAATCACCTCTTGATATAAGGGACGTAAAACCACATTGGGACTAAATCGTTCCGGATGGTTTTCAAGTTCAGATTTTAACTCACTTTCGCTAAACCGGATATCGGTATTCAAGACCAACCATTCGCCATCCTTAAACTCAATGCGCTCCCGTAAACCGGGCTTTAGGTAAAAGAGATTAATGGGTCGTGGAAACACTTGAGCAAAATACTTTTTACCTAAGGCTTCGCTTTGCTCCTGTACCTTTTGGTGGATACGATCTTCAAAAAGATCCGCCTTAAATTGAGGAAGCATTTGCCTTTTTAATTCCGGGCGATCCGCATCCAAAATCACTAATCCTTCCGATTTAAATAACTCATGTACTACCCAGCGGGTAGCCTGACTTAAATTAGGATGTTCGTGATAGCCATTGCGTAAGATGCTCAGAATTTCTTCGGCCTGCTTACCAGGCCCCAAATGCTCTTCCAATTCATCGATCACTTTGCCCATCCCAAAGGGAGGCATATGTCCTACCGGGCCTTTAAAATCATTCACCCATTTTAAACGACCTCCAAAGAGGTTGATAAAAGAGATTTCTTCAAAGTCATGATCTTCACTGGCCATCCAGTAAATGGGCACAAAATTGTAATCGGAGTACGCTTCTTTGAGTTGCTTACTCAAATTGATGGTACTCACGATTTTATAGATAAAGTATAAGGGGCCCGTGAGGATGTTTAATTGATGTCCGGTAGTAACCGTAAAGGTCTTTTCCGACTTAAGGCTTTCGATCTGCTCCAACAATTCAGCATTGGGCTCAATACCCGTTTCCTGGTATTGTTGGATTAAGCTATCCGCCAAAATTTGACGCTTATCCAAAGAAAAATCCTGGCGCGCCTCGATGCGGGCTTTAAAAGATTGGAGTTCGGGAAAATCCGATATATAGTTCTGTAATTGAGGATTTTGATCTAAATAGTCGAGGATCAGTTCACTAAAATAACCGGTTTGACGGTAAGGGATACACTCCGATTCATTCATGAGGCAAAAATACTATTATGGCTGATAAGCTGCCTAGCTAAGGATCAGAAACAGGATTACAAATAAGTATATCGCCCAAAAGGGTCGAAGGTTCATAGGATCGGAACCAAAAAGCAATTTTGTGATCCGGAAGCAGAATCCTCGATTTGTAGCGATCCATTGATACAGACGATCGCTAAAATTGCGAAAGAGCACATTCCGCTGATAGGATTTGTGCAGCCAAGAGTATTTCCCAGCCAAATATAAACTGCGATAAGCCGAATCCGGTCCGCTGTAAATATGCCCGTCCTCTTCAATCAATCGACTGGCTTCCTTAAAAATTTGGGGATCTAAATCCTGGAATTGACTTATTCCATTTTGATAAGGCTCAAAATGAACCTTAGCCTTCAGCAACTTATCCCAGTTGCTAGTCCAGAAACGGCAAAAAGAACAATCGCCGTCCCAATACATGGTTACCTGAGCAGGTGGAAACTTTGTTTCTCGAACTTTTTGGAACACTTCACTTTTTAAGCGAAGTTAAGCTGAATTAAGCAGTTTGCTTATCCATTTCAAATTGAAAACTACGTTCTGTATCGCGCAGCATTTTTCCTTGACTTATGGATAGGGTACGCCCCTCATTACTAACGTAGTCTTTGACCTCTAAAGCAATTTGTAACCAGTTCCTCATGGATGTTGTTTTCATCGAAAATAGTCAACATAAGAATACTGTGCAAGTATTTCAGCTCCTTAAAAGCCTTAGCCCTGCTGGATTTCAGCGCAATCCAAGAAAAAGTTATAATTGATTTACAGTCTATTTGATAGCTTTAAAATAAAGCGTAGTTATTAACAAGCGCCTGTTAATTAAGCTATTCCGTTGCTTTAAATTTTAAACAACACTTTTGATAAAGCAGTCCTTCGATAGAAAAAAATTTAGAGCGGAAAAGTTTGCAAGGCACGGTTGTAAGCCGATTCAAAAGCCAGCATATCGACACCATGTGCTACCTTTTTCTCATTGAAATAGCTGAGTAATTTTTCTGTGGGCATATTTCCAATAAGATCATCTGCGGCCATTGGGCAGCCCCCATAACCTTTGATTGCGCCATCAAAACGTCGGCAACCTTTGGCATAGGCTGTATCTACCTTTTCTCGCCAATTATGAGCGTGTGTATGTAAATGCGCACCAAACTCTACCTGCGGAAAGGCAGGGATTAAACTACCAAACAAATGGGCGATACTCTCTGGATTTGAAGTGCCAATAGTATCCGATAAGGATAAAATCTTTACTCCACGATCGGCCAGTGCGGCACAAAAATCCTCTACTATACTTACCGACCAGGCCTCGCGATAGGGATTCCCGAAACCCATGCTTACATACACCACCAATTGCTTATTCTGCTTGGTGCTGAGCTCCAGAAGTTCTTCCACTAATTCTCGGCTTTCCGCAATGGTCTTATTGGTATTTCGCTTTTGGAATACTTCAGAAACCGAAAAGGGATAACCCAGGTATTCGATTTCATCATAAGCCGCTGCCTCCTGAGCTCCCCTAAGGTTAGCTACTATGGCTAATAATTGGGTTTGGGTACGACTTAAGTCCAGATTGGCCAGTACTTCTTTGGTGTCTTTAAGCTGCGGTATAGCCTTCGGAGAAACAAAACTGCCAAAATCCAAACTATGAAAGCCTACCTCCAGCAAAGACTGGAGATAGGCTACTTTATTTTGAGTTGGAATAAAATCGTGAAGGCCCTGCATAGCATCGCGGGGGCATTCCACAATATCCACATGGTTTGCTGTCAATTTTCGCTTTTTTTGATGAGAGGTTCTGCGAAAGTACTAGCAATTTTAAGATTTCGGAACCCTTTTTAAAGCTTCGAGGAAATAGCCCCAAAACTTCCCTACCGATGCAATGTTCACTTTCTCATCCGGGCTGTGTGGATTCTTAATGGTGGGACCGAAAGAGATCATCTCCAAATTAGGATAATGCTGACCTAAAAGACCGCATTCCAAACCGGCATGGCAAGCCAACACATTAGGCTCTTCTTTAAACAACTCTACATACAAATCCTTCATCATACCCAACATGCGCGAATTTGGATCGAGCTTCCAACCAGGGTATGATCCACTGTGCTCTACCTGAGCGCCTAAAATTCTCCAGGGAGCTCCTACAGAATCTGCAATATCAAATTTGGCACTTTCGCGATCTGAACGCTGTAAGGCTTTTAGGTTCATTTTACCTTGAGCTAAGCTCACATGGGCCACATTATTACTGGTTTCCACCAAATCTTCCACATCAGGACTCATCCGGCGAATACCATCATGGGTGCATTGAAGGGCAGCACTAAAACGCTGGAAGTCGGTAGCCGTCATTTTTTGAGCCGGTAAATCCACTTTATCTACCGCAATGCGAATATTCGGATCAGTAGTGGCAAACTCCTTAACCAGTGCCGCACCTAGTTCTTTCCAATATTCTTCGGCATCAGCTGCTTTATCCTTGCTAACAATTACAATGGCTTCAGCTTCGCGCGGGATGGCATTACGTAAACCGCCTCCTTCAAATTCGCTGATACTCCAGCCATATTCTTCTTGAGGATCGTAGATCATACGATTCAAGACCTTGTTGGCATTGCCACGGCCAAAAATGATATCCATACCACTATGACCACCAAAAAGGCCTTCTACCTTCACCTGAAAGGCTTGTTCCGAAGCGGCATCGGTAGCCTCTTCTTCATAGGTCCAATTTACATCGGTATCAATACCACCAGCGCAACCAATACTGAGTTCATCGTCATCTTCAGTATCGAGATTCATCAAAATATCACCGCTTAAGAAACCGGCTTGCAAATGATGGGCACCAGTCATACCTGCTTCCTCATCAGTGGTAAACAGAGCTTCCAGGGCCGGATGCGCAATATCCTTTGAGGCCAAAACCGCCATAATGGAGGCTACCCCAATACCATTATCGGCACCTAGGGTAGTTCCACGGGCTTTTACCCATTCCCCATCAATGTACATATTGATTCCCTGGGTATCGAAATCAAAGTCGGTGTCTTTGTTCTTTTGGCAAACCATATCCAAATGCGCCTGCAAAACCACTTTCTTGCGATCTTCCATTCCAGCACTGGCTGGTTTAGATACCAGGATATTCCCGATTTCATCTTGTTTCCACTCCAAGCCTTGGCTCTTGGCGAAATCGATCATAAAAGCCTGTACTTTCTCTTCCTTTTTAGATGGACGAGGTACGGAGTTTAAATCGGCAAAATGCCCCCATACCGACTGGGGCTCAAGGTTTCTGATTTCTTCAGACATTCGATCTGTTTTATTGATTTCCTAAAATGATGGGCAGGCCGTCTTTGCCGGAACCCACTACTATTACTTTGGAATTTTTTGATTCAGCCAGTTTTAAGGTGGCGTCAATTCCTTTTTCCTTTAGAATTTTATCCGTTAAGGAATTGGAGATAATCTCATTAGCACGGGCTTTACCTTCCGCTTCAATTCGCTGACGCTCGGCTTCTTTACGTGCTAACTGTAATTTAAACTCATACTCTAGAGAAGCCTGCTCTTGCTCCAACTTACGCTCAATAGCCTCTTTTAGTTTAGCGGGTAGTTTTACCTCCCTTATCAGGATTACATCCAATATCAGATAATTTTCGCCCATGGGCTCAGCCGTGCGGGTGAAAATTTCATTTTGGATATCCTCTCTTTTAGTTGAATAAAGCTCTTCTGCATTATACTTACCAATAACCTCTCGAGCCGCCGATCGGATATAGGGCTTAATGATCTTATCGTGGTAATTGGCCCCAATTTCATCATGCAAATAACCAATTCGATCTCCTTTGGGATAAAAGCGATAGGAAAGATCGAGGGTGATAGTCAGACCATTACGATCCAAGACATCCATTTTACTAAAGCTTTCCATTTTACGTACATCATAGGTATACACTGCATCCCAGGGCCATTTCACATGGAAACCCTGTCCATATACTTTATCCTTATCCAAACCGCCTTGGAATTTGCGGAAGATTACCGCCTTTTCGCCAGCATTTATGGTATAAGTGATAGAATTCCAGGTGAGGATAACTACCAAAAATGCCACGAAAGCCAGAACGATCAAAAATGTTGTTCTTTGTTTCATAACCGTTTTATTTGATTTAATAGCGCCCCCAGTATTTGCGGAGGAACCATTCAAGACTTAAGAAAACCAAAGCTACAAAGAAGAGCTCCCATTTGGTCAATAAATCCCGCTTAATCTTGTGCTCATTCAATTGTTGTGGCGCTTCCAATTGCGCTAAATCAGTCAGCATTTGAGGCCAATCTTTGAGCTCATAGGCCTTACCTCCACTTTGACTAGCCATGGCATCCAGCATTTCTCTGCGAGCTCGCAGATCTTGTTGTTCTAAAGAATTCTCCTGAACCCAAATTCTGCCTCCTTTTTCATAGCTACGATCACCCAAGCGGGTACTGGCGGTAAAGCTATAAAGTCCTGGGCTTAAACCATCCAGCTTTAATCGATAGAGATTCGACTCACGACTGAAACGATAATCATAGGTTTCGCCATTGGCCCCACTTAGCTTAAGACTCAAATCGGGTTCATTTACCAAATTCCCGCCTGGATTATAGAGTTTAGCAATTACTCGGGAGGGCGAACGTTCATAGAGTTCTTTCTCAAATTCAATTTGCAGGGGCTCTTCCCTTTCCTGTGCCTGTAAATATTGTACCCAGCGACGGAAGAATTGATCGAAGGCTCTACTCTGCTTTTCGTTCTTCACATTATACATGCGCCAGGACCAAAAGCCACGGCCTGCCAACAATCCTAAACGTTGCCCTTCCCTGCTTCCGGAAATAGCCAGCGCCTCATTGCTCTGTACATTGCCAATTTGCTTGTACAATACCACTTCGGCCCAAGCCGGCACTTCTAAATTGCCGTACAATCCTTCGATAGGTGGCCAGGTGGGAAATAATGCTTTCTGCTCGGCGTCCAGAGCGAAAAGGCCTAAAGCATTAGCGTTTAATGCATATTGTTCCTCTGTATCCGGATTTAGTCCCTTGCCCAAACCCAAACTATGCAAGGCCCTTAAATTGGATTGTGATCCGGCAATGAAAAGCGTAGGAACTTTCTGATTCCGAATTTCTTGCACCAGGCTTTCATCCCAGTCAAAGGCCAATAATACCCTCGCCTCTGTTAAATCCAATTCATTGCGATTGCGACAATAATGAATCTCCCAATTCGCTTCGCTTTGGATAGCTCTGCGGATTGCAGCTACATCAGGATGACTTTGGGGGCTATAAATCCAAATGGCATAGGCTTCCTTGCGCACCTCAAAGGCAATCTCCCTTTGGTCGTTGGACGGATTAGCATCTGCGGTAGCTTGAATGATGGCCAGGCTATAAGATTGTAAACCTTCTTCATCGGCAGCTACTTCTACAATCAGACTTTCTAACCAATCTTCGCGATTAACCGTAAAATTAGCCTGATGCACTAACTGCTTCTCCACATTTCGAATTTCCAGCTTAAAGCTTGACCCGGCAGCATTACGCGCTGCCAAATCAATTTCCAAACTCAGCTTTCGGCCTAAGCTTACACTTTTATTGTAACGCAGGGCTTCAATCCCAATATCATTGGCCTGCTCTTGGTTTCCGTATTTAAGAATGTAAAGGGGGGCATTGGCTTGAGCGGCATATTGCAAAGGATTTCGCCCCTGATTGTAAATCCCGTCTGTAAGTAATACTGTAGCTGCCAAAGGTTCGCCATAAAAGCGACTCTGCACCTCGTTTAAGGCTTGATAAATATTGGTGAACTCCGCATCATCTACCGAGTCAGCATCCAAGGTATTGGCAAATACATAAGAGAAAAGCTGATACTTACTAAGCTGGTCTTCCGATTGCGCTGGCCAGGCCTCCAGGATCGAATCTAAAGCCAGGCTATCCTGATGATAGCGCATGGACCGAGAAACATCTTCCAAAAAAACCAGGCGTGGCTTTAAAGCCTGCACTTCTCTTTCTACAATTTGAGGTTTGAGTAAAAAGAAGCAAAGCAGCAGAAGCCCAAAAAACCGCAGGGCGGCCAGGGTCCAGATTTGGCTTTTAGTGTATTCCGGTTTGCGGAAATAATAAAAAAAGAGTCCCAGGCCGATCAATAGAGCAGCCGGGACTAAATACCAGGGTGAATAACTAAATGTGATTTCCATTTGCAGATGCGGACCTTAGGTCAACATCCCACCGTCTACCTGCAAGGTCTGACCGGTTACATAAGCCGATAAGTTTGAGGCCAGGAATAAGCAAGCATTGGCAACATCTTCCGGACTACCACCACGCTTCAGTGGAATGGCATCGCGCCAACCTTGTACGGTTTTCTCATCCAATTTATCGGTCATTTCGGTTTCGATAAAACCGGGAGCAATTGCATTACAGCGAATATTACGAGAACCCAATTCGAGGGCCACAGACTTGGTAAAACCAATGATTCCCGCTTTGGATGCGGCATAGTTGGCCTGACCGGCATTTCCTTTAATCCCTACTACCGAGCTCATATTAATGATGGATCCGGAGCGGGCTTTCAGCATAGTGCGCTGTACGGCTTTGGTAAGGTTAAAGATGGACTTCAAGTTGATTTGAATCACCTTGTCAAAATCCTCTTCAGTCATGCGCATTAATAAAGTATCCTTGGTAATACCGGCATTGTTTACCAGTACATCGATGGTTTCGAAATCCTTTAAAACATCATCTACCAATTGTTGGGCAGCTTCAAAATCAGAAGCATCAGAGCGGTAGCCTTTGGCTTTAATACCGTAGGCGCTTAATTCTTTTTCAACCTCTTCGGCCTGAGCCACAGAAGAAAGGTAAGTAAAGGCCACCTGGCATCCTTGTTGGGCAAAAACCTCGGCAATTCCTTTACCGATACCTTTGGATGCTCCGGTAATCAGAGCCACTTTTCCTTCGAGTAATTTCATATACTGCTATTTATTTGTCAATCGGAAGCCACGTAAAATCGGCGTGGCGTGGTAAGTTACTAAGCTTATCAATAAAATCTTGCGGGGGCAAGGTCAGTTTTCGCAATTTAAGATCAATAAAGGCTCCGAAAACCTCTACCGTGGCGCATAGAGTCTCACCTCGCCAAATTTCATGTACAAAGGCAAAACGGCCATAATCTTCGCGCAACAGTTTCAGGGAGCCGGACATTATCAGGTCATCGCCGAAATGCAGCTCACGTCTGAAATTAGCTTTTTCCTCAAACAGTACCGGACCAAATCCGGCCCTAGCCATATCCTCTACCCTAATACCGCGTGCTATAAATAACTCTGTACGTAATTGGGCGGCAAAGTCATAATAAACGGAATGGCGCACATGACCATTAGGATCGAGATCGCTCCAACGAATGTGGAGTTTCTGCTCAAAACGACTACTGTTTTCTGTCATAGGGAGGCAAAGCTACAATGCTTCTGCAAATTGCGGCAGCTCTAAAAGCGATAAGTGAAACCGAATAAGGCATTGATGCCTTGAGCCCGATAACCGAGATACATCTCGTAATCGCTATTCAGTAAATTGCTCAAGTTGATAAAGGCTCCAATGCGAGAATTGTAGTAATAGTCGATCTTTAAACCTAAATCAACATAAGGCTTTAACATGGCCTCCAAATTGGGATTGGCTTCTTGTACAAAGGCATGACGAGCACCCACATAGTTCAACATCAGGCCCAAGCCGACTTTTTCGCGATAGGTATAGCTTCCTTCTACCTGCGCCTCGAAATAGGGACGGTACAAAGCCAATTGATTATCAGCCAGGCTGAAATCGCGAGCAGTGGCCGATGCAGTTAAGAGGAATTTCTCCTCCCAATTAAAGTTAATGCTACCGGAAGCGTAGAATTCGCCCAAATCCTGATACAGAACATTGATACCATCACTCACAGAATCTAAATAGAATTTGGGGTCGCGGTATAAGAAAGCATCCGAACGCAAATTGGCATAACCTCCTTCTACCCGAAAGGATGTAGAACTACTCAATAAACCTTCGGCGGCTACGAAAGCCTTAATGGTTCTGCTGGGTACCGAAGTTTGGCCCGTAGTAATAAAGGGGCTCATCCCATTAATATCGCGATAAGTATTGCGTTCCAATAAGCCGGTAATCCCACCTACAACGCTTAGTACATCAGGAACAGCTCGATAACGCACGATTAATTCAGGGAAGAAATAAGCTCCGCCATTGGTCTCTACGGGACGGCTGTCGTTATTCCCTAAGAAGTATAAATTCAAACCAAAGTCCAGGGCGTATTCGCCTTTGTCTACCCGGATATAAGGCTTCAATTGTACTTGCATAAAGCTCTGATCAAATAATCGAGAGCTATCGGCAACACTATACAAACTGTCGTATTTGGTATTGAAATAAGCTGCATTCAACTCCAGGAATAATTTCTGCTCACCGGCAGGTAAATTCCAATCCGAATGCACCTGAAAATCATTCTCCTGTGCCTTGTAATTATCCCCAAAATAGCGGTAACGAAGATCGATCTGCTTTAACCAGCCCATTTCCTTTTCCCGGGATTCACGCAAAGAAGTTTGCACTCCAAAACTGCGATACCAGTTATAAGGAGCTTCACCTAATCCCAGGGTATCATCTCCAGGCAAGAAACTGAGCATTGGTCGACCGTAATAATGGTACTTATTTAAGTCGACATCTGCCGCCACATGCCAGGTATACTTGGAATAGAAACGATCGAAATAGCCTCCGATATGATTGCGCGAAAAGGCATTGTCCTCATAGAGGATATCCGAAACACCAGTCTTAGTTGACAAGTGCTGGGCATCAAAACCATAGCTGTATTTCGAGCTACGCTTACTATTGTAATAAACCTCGGCCAGGCCTGTATTATAAGCTCCATATCCTCCACGGATAAAGGCTCGATACAATTCGGGCACTTCCACTACACGAATACGAGCCGGACTTAGAGGTTCCGGATTCATCCGTACATCCAGCGGTAAACTGTTAATGCTGTATTGAACTTCTATTTTTTGACTGATGCTATCAGCATATTGAGGTTGCTCCAAAATTTTCTGAGCATCCTTAACCTGTGCCTTATAGCGATCGGTAACCTTTAATTCTAAAGATCCCAGATTATCTGGCTGAGCAAAGGCGGAAAAACCACCTAAAAGCAATAAGCTTAATCCGATCTTTCGCATATTATTTCTCAATTATTTCAGGTTCCTCCAAAGGGAAATCTTCTCCCGGACTATCTAAAAACTGCAGGTCGCCTTCGGCATCCAGCAAAATGGGTGATTCCTGCTTTCGCAAGAGCGCTTCTTTTTCCGCAATCGCACGGGCTTCCGCATCCTGAATTTCAGTTTTCAAAGCTTTGGCTTGGTCCACCAATTCGGCATTATCCTCACTGCTAATAATGAAATCGAGAATATAATTGGCCTGGAAAATATCATCCAATTTCCAGAAGTTGCGGGCCATCATTAACAAGGCCTTCATTTTCCATTCACGGTAAGATGGCAAAGCCTCAATCATTTGATTAATCAAAGTATTACTGCTGTCGTATTTTTCCTGTTTTTGGCGAATTAATGCCATGTGGTAATAGGCTTCAGCTTTAGTAGCGCCAGCAGTAGCTTTCTGAACTTCGCTAAAGAGCAGGAAGCTCTGATTGTAGGCTTCCTGACGGAAATAAACCATAGCCTGGTAGCGCTTGGCTTCATTGCGCAGATTTTCGCTCACTTGATCCATGCTCAATACCGCTGTACTCTGCTCCATAAGAGCTTGATCATCGCCTAAGCGATCTGCACAACGCATTAAACCAGTACGAGCGCGCAGCAATTGTTCTTTACTTTCCGCTAAGCGGGCAAAGCGATCGTAGCGTTCGCGAGCCAGGGCATAATTGCTATCTGCAAAATCTTGAGCCGCCAGGAAAGGCAAGCCGGCCAATTTGTATTCGCGGTTATTGCTGTGTTCCAAAGCAGCGTATAAAGTGTAGGCCTCTGCTTTTTTCTCAGTGCGCAAAGCAGCATCAGCAGCCAGGAATTGCGCCTCCTGCATAAATACTCCATTGGGGAAGCGACTTAAATAATTATCCAAAGATTGGTAAGCTGCTTCATAATTGCCTTCGGCATAAATATCAAAGGCAGCACTGTAGGCAGTTGAATCTAATGCTGTTTCTTTAATATCCATGAATTCGATAGTAGCTACCCAATCCAAATAGGCCGTAATATTTCGCTCTCGCTTATAAACGATCTCTGCTAAACGAATCGCTTCATAGGCTTCTTGGGTTCCTGGATACTTATCTACAATCTCCTTATAAACCGTAATCGCCATTTCATTTTGATCGCGGTTGCTGTAGATCAAACCTTGCTTAAGCTGCACTTCCAATAAGCGATCGCTATTCGGATATTCATTTTCGAACTCCTTGAAAACCTGTAGGCTATTGGCGTAATCATCCATATGTAGATAGGTTAAACCCAATTCGAATTTGGCTTTTTCCGCGTAAACTGAACGGGAGTATTTACCCAATAAAGTTTTCAGTTCCAGGACCTTCTCATCCTGTTTTTCATCCAAGCCCAAGCAAACCGCTCTTTGGTAATGCGCATAATCCGATTCAACGCTGTTAACCTGTATGGCCTTCTGATAAAAATCGGAAGCCAACAAATAGCCCCCAGTTAAGAGATAGGCATCACCTAAGCGCAAATAGGCATCAGCCTTGCGCGGGTCTTGAGTTTTAGCATCGCGGGCAAAGATTCGGAAATCATCCGCCGCCGCTTTAAAATCAAAGATTTTATAGGCACAATAGGCACTGTGGTAATAGGAACGTGCATACACGGTTTGGTTTGCCGCTCCTTTTCCTGCCCGGAAATTTTGAAAGGAATTACGCGAATTTTCATAATCGCGAAGACGGTACTGACATTCGCCAATCCAATAAAGCGCCAGGTTGGCCAGATCTTTATCCTCAGGATATGCGCGTGATTCTTCGTACTTCTTTAAGGCCCCGGCAAACTTTAGGGAGTTGAATAATTCAGTAGCTCGATAAAAGGCAATTTTCTGATAAATACCGCGCATTTCAGGGCTATTGATACCCGTTACCTTAATAGCTTCCATGGCCCGGTCGTAATCCTTGGTAGTGATGTATATATTGGCCAAATACCCATTGATCTCCTTGCTGTGCTTTGAATTTGGGTAACGACGCAAAAAGTCCTGTAATACTTCAATGGCATCCTTAAAGGGGCTGGCCAGTTCATAGCTTAGCTTGATATAATTAAAGGCAGCATCTTCTGTAATTTCAGGCGAATGGTTAATATCCGCTGCCGCTTTAAAGGCCACCATGGACTGGTTCTTCTCTCCTACTTTTAAATAAGCATCCCCTAAATGGTAATAGGCGTTTTGGCGTAATTCTTCCGGTCCAGCAGTAATCTTATTAAAAGAGCGAATCGCTTCGGCAAACAAGTCTTCCCGGTAATAGGAATACCCAGCCTGATAGTGATCTTTCAATTTCATGCGCCCTCCTTTCTCCTGATAGATATTGAGGTATTTGAGCGTGTTTGCGAAGTCTTTACGGCTGTAAAAAGCATCCGCTAAAAGCTTGGCAATCTCTGGCGCTCTGGTCTCACTTGCGTTCGCAATAAGCTCTTCCCCTACTTCAACTAGTTTATTATAATCTTCCAGGGCATAATATATATGGGCCAAATAATAAGGCACCATCGGTCCGAAATTGGGATCTTCTTGCAGAGGCAAGAAATTATTCAAAGCCTCAGCATAACTACTATCAGCGTACAATAAGTGAGCATAGTAATAGCGTGCAGAATTTGCATAGGCGCTGTTTCCATCTTTCAATTTTAGGAAAAGCTCCTGGGCCGGAGAAGATTGTTCATCCTGCAAAAGCGCATAGGCCCATTTAAATTGAAACTCCGCTTTTTGCTCCGCATTTAAAGCATAGGGGTCTACCTTATCATAATAGGGAATCGACTGACGATAACGCTTTAAGCTGAAGAGATTATTCGCATAACGCAGCCACAAACGATTTTGCAAGGGGCTGGTTTCATGCATTTGAGCGAATTCTTCTACCCTTTCTTCGATATCGCCATGGTAGAGCTCAATCGCACAATAAGCCGCAAAATAGCGGGCATTCATCCGTTTTTCTTCGCCATAAGACGGATTGTCTGCAATGCGATCAAAAATAAGTTGGGCATTACCGTATTGCTGCTTTTCTAAAAGTTCCAGAGCCGACTCATAATCCTCTTCGTTGCCTTGCAGGTGTTGATTCACCTGAGCAGACAAGGAAGATGAAAGTAAGATGAGTATAGCCAATGAGCGTTTTAAAGCCTTGAAAATGCGCATATTAGCTTTAATTAATCTATCGTTCTAAAGTAGGAGTATTTCAGGGGCAGCATTTTTAAGGCGACAATAAGTTTTAAACGCGCTCTGTTAATTATTATTGAGGTTCTGAGCTATTGCTCTTGATGCTTGTAGTATTTTTGAAATTGACCTATGAAAGGAGATCCCATACTCAGACTCACACAGGCCCGCATTAATCAGGGCAAGACTGTAATCCTTAGTGATGTTGACCTGCATATTAGTCAGGGCGACTTTCAATACCTCATTGGATCAACCGGCAGCGGTAAGTCCAGCTTGCTCAAAACCCTTTATGGGGATTTACCCTTAATGGAAGGCAGCGGCGAAGTTTGCGGTATAAAACTCAATAATCTAAAAGAGAAGGATATCCCGGGTTTACGCCGTCGTTTGGGAATCGTTTTTCAAGATTTTCAATTGCTCACCGATCGCTCAGTACACGATAACCTGAAATTCGTTTTGCAAGCTACCGGATGGACTTCTAAAAAGGAGATCAAGAAGAAGATTCAAGAAGTCTTGAGCAAGGTAGGCATGGATCAAAAAGAAAGTAAAATGCCACATCAACTTTCAGGGGGTGAGCAACAAAGAATTGCCATTGCCCGGGCTTTACTGAACGATCCCCAGCTAATATTAGCCGATGAGCCTACCGGAAACCTGGACCCTTCTACCTCAGAGGAAATTATGATTTTACTGGAACAAATTTCCAATAGCGGACGCGCCATATTAATGGCTACTCATGATTATTCGCTGATCTTGAAATTCCCTCATGAAACCCTAAAATGCGAAAACGGAACCGTCTTTAATACGGTCCAGAACAGCTTATAGTGGAGCTGAGCATTGCCATATTGGTTTACTGCTTTTCACCTTTAAAATTGGTAGAAGAGCTTTTAAAGCAAGCCCGTAATCTTGGGGTCAATTTCGAAATTCTGATTTATGACGATGGTTCCGGCCCTATTTGGCAAGAACAATTAAACAAAGAGTTGGAGCCCCTTCCGGAGGTATTCCTACACAAGGGTAGTACGAACCTTGGTCGAGCTGCGGGACGCAATATTCTGGCCTCCAAAGCTTCGGGAAAATATATCTTAATGATCGATGGGGATAATCGCATAGACTCACCTCATTTTTTAAGCGACTATTTTAATGTGCGAAAGCCCAAAACTGTGGTAGTGGGTGGTCGCTATACCGATGATAAAGCCTTGCCTGGCACCGAATTACGTTGGCTATTCGCACAAAAGCGGGAAGTACAGGATTTAGCCGAAAGAAAGGCTCATCCCTATGAGAATTTTCAAACCAATTGCTTTTTAGCGGATGCTGAGATTTTCCAAAAACTGAAGTTTGAAGAAAACCTAAAGACCTATGGCTATGAGGACAGCCTTTTTGGTTTTGCCCTTGAGGCGGAAGGAATTCCCATTCTGCATATCCAAAATCCACAATACCATGCTGCTGACGATCGCAATTTGGCCTTTTTAGCTAAAAGTGAAGAGGCCATGGAATCCCTAATCTGGATTCAGCAAAACCATCCGCAATGGGCCCATCGTTTTAAACTCTTGCGCATCCTCGGGACTCTAAAAAAGTGGCAATTAGAAAAGATCAGCTATTGGCTACTGAATGCCTGGGAGAAATCCTTGCGATCCAGCTTAGACTCACCCGGACCTAGCCTTTGGCGTTTTGATTTATTCCGCTTGCACCGATTGATTCAAGCCGATCTCCACCAATAATTCGCGAATCACCTGCTGTTCCTTTTCCCAGCTATGTTTTTTAGCTGCATCGGCCAAAGCCTCTTTAAAATGAGCCTTGCCTAAGGCCTGAATTTCTCTGATCTTCTCCTGTAATGCTTTTGGCTCCACATCCGAGCATAAGCCTATACCCTCGCCTTCCACCAAGTTTTGCACTTCCACCACTTTACTGGCTAAAATCGGAATCCCACATTTGATATAGTCGAAAACCTTATTGGGCAAGCTAAAGCGGTAATTGATATTGCTATCCTTATCCAGTGAAAGCCCTAAATCGGCCACCACCGTATAACGAAGCATATCTACATAAGGCATGGGGTCCATAAAATGTACACGCCCTTTTAAATCCGCTTTTTGAGCGCGTTCTTTTAAAAAAGGTAGCACATCTCCCTTTCCAATAATCATTAAATAGATATTGGAATCCAAGCCTACCAAAGCTTCCAAGACCTCCTCCATTCCGCGATCTACATTAATACCCGCTCCTTGATTCACCATTAAAAAGGCATTTTCGGGCAGCCCTAATTCAAGGCGACTTTTCCAATTTTCAGGAAGGAGACTATTGCCCACATTTCGCAATACTCGCGGACGAATACCGTAATCCTTTTCGTAAAGATCAGCAATGCTATTATTTACTGTAAGAACCCACTTTAATTTGGGAAATATGCGCTTTTCCAAGCCTTGCCAAACGGCTTTCACCAAAGGTCGCCCTTGAATTTCGGGTACCCCACAGAAATACTCATGGCTGTCATAAATCAGAGGCTTGCGCCGAAGACGCGCTACTAGATAATTCGGCCATAAAGTATCAAGGTCATTAGCCCAGTATAAATCATAAGGCTTACGGAAGAGTAAATAGAAGAAAAGCCAAATGTTCAATTGGGCATAAAAGAGAAAACCCTTGTGAAACCACAACTTAAAGCGATGGTATTCATACTTAGGATCAAAGTCTTGACTAGCAGGTAATTTACGCCCCACAAAGTTCACCTGAAAACCTTCGTCTAGTAAAACGCTAATACTGCGCTGTACTCTTTGATCAGTTACCAGGTCATTGCTCACTGTAATGACCACACTTTTCACTCCGCAATATTAGAAATATAAAATGGCTTTACTTTTGCCGAAAATCAGTTGTGGAGCATCGTCAAATCGACATCGAAACCTATAATTATCCCCTGCCCGAAGATCGTATTGCCGAATATCCTTTGGCTCGTGGTGAGTCCAAGTTGTTGATTTTTAAAGATCAGGAAATAAGGGAAAGTCAATACAAGAGCATAGACCAGTATTTACCTGAAAATGCCTGGATGGTTTTTAATGAAACCCGGGTGGTACAAGCACGATTGTTATTCCCTAAGAATGAGCAAAGTATCATCGAGATTTTTTGCCTCGAACCATTAGAGCATAAAAGCATTGAACAGGCTATGCAAGCTAAAGACAGCATCCGCTATAGCTGTTTGGTAGGTGGCGCGCGTAAATGGAAGAACCACGATTTAGAAATAGACCTGGGCTCCTTAAAACTCAAGGCTCTTAAAATGGGACGCGAGGATGCCCAATTCGATATTGAACTTAGCTGGGATCAAGATTTGAGCTTTAGTGAGGTATTGGAACTCGCGGGTAAAACGCCTCTCCCGCCTTATATCAAACGCAAGGCCGAAGCTCAAGATAAGGTGACCTATCAAACCACCTATGCCCGCAGATCAGGCTCCGTAGCCGCTCCTACCGCTGGATTGCATTTTAATGAAGCTATATTCCAGAAACTGCAAGACAAAGGCATTGAACTTAATTACCTCACTCTGCATGTGGGTGCCGGAACCTTTAAGCCGGTAAGCACTTCGGTAGCAGAACATGAAATGCATGCGGAGGAATCCTTCCTGGATCGAAGTTTTATTCAAAAATTAAAAGGAGCTATTGCCGCAGGAAAAGCCATTATTCCGGTAGGAACTACTTCCCTGCGTGCCTTGGAAAGCTTGTATTGGCTGGGCTGTCTGCATTATCATCATCAATTAAAGGATGGGGAATTAATCGTTCCTCAGTGGTTGGGATTCGAAAACCCGGAATGGGCATTAGAACCCCTGCAAGCTCTGGAAAGCTTGGAAACCCTATTAGATGAAAGAAATACCGATTGGCTTCCATTCAAAACCCAAATCATTATTGCCCCTGGCTATCAGCATCGTTTAATTACGGCCTTGGTGACCAATTTCCATCAGCCTAAAAGCACTCTCATGCTCTTGGTTTCTTCACTTATTGGCGAGCATTGGCAAGAAGTTTATCAATATGCATTGGATCATGAATTCCGTTTCTTGAGTTATGGCGACGGTTGCTTACTTTATCGCTCATGAATATGCTCCGCAATATCATCATACAGCTTTATCTCTTTCTACAACCGGGTTTAGGGATGAGTCAAAGCCTTTCAGCAGATAGCGTAGCCGCTCTGCACCCTGACCTAAAAGAATGCAGTGGCATGGCCTTTATTGCGCCTAATGCCATCGCGATGATAAACGACAGCGGCAATGAAGCAGAGCTCTTTATTTGCGATACCCTTGGGAATTTATTGATGCGACCGACTTTGGAATCTCTGCACAACCACGATTGGGAATCACTGGCTTATGCCGATGGTAAGCTATATATCGGCGATTTCGGGAATAATGATAATAAGCGAAAGGATTTAGAGATTCTGGTTCTGGATGTTTCCAAGCTCCTAAGCGATGGTGAGTGGACTTTACTAGGGAAAATTCCTTTCAGCTATCCAGAGCAAACAGCTTTTCCACCAGAGGAAAAGGAACGCTACTACGATTTGGAGGCCATGGTGGTTTATATGGATTCGCTATTTCTCTTCACGAAGAATCGCACTATGCCTTTCGATGGAAAAGTGAAAGTATATGGCTTGAGTTGCCACCCCAGTCCCCAAAAGGCCAAAATGATTAAGGAGTTTAAAACAGCTAGTGGCATCCAGCATTTCAATTGGGTTAGTGGAGCTTGTTTGAGTCCCAATGGTGAGGATCTCTTTTTATTGGGTTACAGTAAAATCTGGTATCTAGAAGCCTGGCGAAAAACTGAGCGAATTAAGGCCTATCCTTACAGTTTGGGGAATTTCTCTCAAAAGGAAGCCATTGCCCTACAGGCTAATAGCCTGTATTTTGCGGAAGAAGAATTGGCCAATCGGAAGCCCTATTTGTACAAGGTTTCAATACCTGTCTTTAACAGAGAGGGTAAAATTGAGGGCGATTCCATTATTCAAATTCAAGAGAGCTACAAATGGGGACAAGACAGTTTGGAATTGCAATTTCCCGATCCTCAATACTATATAGGCGTAGAATACGGACTGTACGATCAAAGCGGTGCTTTAAGAGTATCTGGCCATTTTAAGGCCGAGGAATTAAGTCAAGGTACCGTGAAAATTCCGCTGGAAGGATTAAATCCAGGCAGTTATATTTTCAGCATACAAGGGGAAATTAAAAAGGCTTTTCGCTTCGAACTGAAATAGGATCGAGCTGCCACTTTAACGAAATAGCGCTATAGCTTCCAAAGAGAATACTGGGTTTTAAACTGAGCTTTGAGCTGCGTTCTCTTTGCCATTTCCCGATTTTTCTTCCGATGAAAGTCCCTATTAAAGCCCCTGCCACTACATCCGATGGCCAATGCCTTTGGGCATAAACCCGCTGCCAGGCCGTTAAACCAGCGAGCGAATACAAAGGAATAGCCAGGTATAAGGGATCCTGATAAAAGGCCGAAATTGAAGAGGCCAGTGCAAAAGCGGTGGCACTGTGACCAGAAGGAAAAGAAAGATGATTCTGTGCTAAGGAGGGGCCATGGAAAACATAAGGATCATTAATCCACTGCTCTTCGGGGCGTTCGCGATGAAAAGTGATTTTCAAAGCTATGGCAACCAGACCGGCGCTCAACATACTTTGCAGGGCTACAGAACTCACATCCTGAATTTCCCGATTATTAAAAGCCCAGCCTCCAAGGTAGCCCAGAGCGCTAATACTCCCCATCACCATGGGATCGCCAAAAGGCTCCATAAAAGGGCTTAGAACATCAGCGGTTTCGGGATCTGACCATTGCAAAGCATTTTGAATAGGTTCATCGGCCAATATAACCGCTCCAATGGCTATCCCTCCTGCTGCCCAATACCAGGCATCCGCGGATGTATACGAATCGGATTGCCCCCATTGCTTGGCATTTTCCCAACCATCCTGCACTATCGAAAATTGCGCATGTAGGGTAACAATCGGGCTGAACACCAGTAAAATAAACACTTTTAAAACGTTTCCTTTCAAAATAGGCTAGGGAATGATTTACCTTCGCAAGGTATGCAGCAGAACCTAATATCACAGGTTGAAATCCCGGAAAAGAGTTATCGAGATTTCCTCGAATTTGTAGAAGACCGCTATGGTCTTAAATTAGAGTGGTATAATAAATCCTCGGTTATGCGTCGCTTGCTTAAGGTTATGAACCAAATGCGGGTGAATGATTTGTATACATTGAAGCTACTCATCAGCGAAAGCTCCCACTTTCAAAAATTTTTAGATCGCTTTACTGTTCAGGTTACTGAGCTTTTTCGGGAACCTAAAACCTGGCTGGAGATGCGCAAAAGTGTATTACCGGTTCTTAAACAGAGAGATACGATTTCTATCCTTTTAGTAGGCAGCAGTACTGGCGAAGAGCTCAGCAGTTTAGCCATTATTCTGGATGAAATGGAGCTCATGGATAAATGCCAAATCCTGGCCACCGATTTATCTGCAGCAGCCCTGGAAAAGGCGCATCGACCATCCATCTCCAAAGCTCGCTTGCACGAAGCGGATATGAATTATCGCAAAGCAGGAGGATTAGCCTTATTAGAAGACTATTATCAAACCACCTCTTCCCTTTGCCACTTTCACGAACACCTGTTTCGAAAGGTGAAATTTGAACAATTTGATATTTCTTCCGGAGAATTAAATCAGAAGTTCGATCTGATTTTATGTCGCAACTTGCTGATTTACTTCCAAACTGAATTCCAGGAGCACCCCCTCTCCCAATTGGTACATCATTTAAAGCCCGGTGGATTTTTATCGCTAGGCGAACAAGAAACCATGGCCTTTTACCCCAATCATGAGAATCTGCAAATCGTTTCCTCATCGCAAAAAATCTATCGCCAAAACTTTGTAGAGCAGGTTTAAGCCTGATACTCAGCCTTGGTCTCGCTTTTAGCTTGACGGGGCAGCGCTTTGTTTTTTACAATGTAGAGAACCTCTTTTATCCCGAATGGGATAGCATTAATCCAGATCGAGAATTTACTCCTGAGGGAGCAAGGGAATGGACCTATCCTAAATACTATGTTCGAGTACAGCGATTATCCAAGGTGATTCTCAGTCTTAGCGACAGTAATTTTCAGGCTCCCGCTATAATAGGACTAGCCGAAATAGAAGAAGCGCAAGTTTTAGAAGATTTGATTCATCGTACGGCATTGGTGAAAATCCCCTATCAATACGTCCATTATGAATCTCCGGACCGCCGCGGTATAGATGTAGCTTTAATCTACCGAAAGGATATTTTTCGACTTATCGAGTCCAAAACACTTTGCTTCCAGTGGCCTAATCATCCAGAATACCGCAGCCGAGACATGTTATATGCTCAATTCGAAGATGGCCTGCATAGAAACTGGCATTTTGTGTTTTGCCATTGGCCCAGCCGCTATGGCGGTCAACAAAGCTCAGAACCTAAAAGATTGGCGGCAGCAAATATTCTTTCAAAATTTCTGGATAGTCTGGATCTCGAGACTGGAGAGCTCTTAATTATCATGGGGGATTTTAATGATGAGGCACATAATCGAAGCCTGCAATACCTAAGCAGTGATAGCGCGACAGTCCCCATGCTTAATTTAATGGAAGGCCGAGAAGCTGGTGAAGGCAGTCATCGGTATAAAGGAGAATGGGCCTATTTGGATCAAATCCTAATTCGACCAGAAATGCAAAAATGGACAATACGCTGCGAGGCGTTTAGGGCTCCATTTTTATTGGAGGAGGAAACTAAACTTCCAGGTAAAAAACCTCGAAGAGCTTTTAAAGGTCCATTTTTCGGATCAGGATACAGTGATCATCTTCCGGTTTATATTGATCTCATTATCAAGACCCAACCTTTTTCCAATTAGAATCGACTTAGTAGTAGAGGGCATATTTATAAGCTGAGAATGAATACTCTTGCAAATTGCTCGTTATAAAAATTAAATTTGTCCTGAAATTGTAGATTATGAAACGAATTGCGCTCCTTGGACTTGCTCTGTTAACGCTGGCGTCTTGTGAGGATGATCCGGTGGTAAACACCAGCACTTACCCCACAGACAATCTGGCCTTACCTCAAGTCCGTAGCTCCCTGATCTTATCATCGTATAATCCCAGCTTTGGATATATAGCCGAAATTCCTCGTTTACTCTTAAGTGATCAATACGGTAGCGAATTGACCTTTATGAATGTAGTAACCGATGCGAATAATGAATTTTATTCTGCCATTGCCGATAGCATCACCTTCAATCAGCCATTAGAAGCGGCTCCTTCTTTCTACTTGAATGATGAGACAGTAGATATGGCCAGCTTGTTAACCGATATCGAACCTGCTTTAGCGAAAAAGCCTATTGCTACCGTAAACCATAAGGTTACAGTAACTGACACTGCGTGGGTGGTAGACTCTAAAGTTCGTTTTTGGGTAGACACCATGAATCGTGGTTTCCGTATCGCAACCTATATGACCGTTAGTGCTAAGGCTGCGAATTACCCCACTGCAGGTTTGGATTTAAGAGTAAATGCCGCTCCCGGAACCGTAATTAACAATGGCGACCTTTCCGTTTGGGACCAAGAATTAAAGAGCTTAGACTCTACCGGAACTGTAACAACTAAGGGAGCTCCTTTCTATCACAGCAATGTTTTAGTGCGCAACTTTAATCCAGAATCTGCCTGGGGCTTTAGCTTTGAAGAATACTCTCCTTTTGGACAAAGCTTTAGCAAGGGCGATATTATCGGTACTAAAACCACGCCTATTCGTCACTACTTCCCCACTCCAAACTCCGGATTGGATGGAGCGATTGATGTTGATTTCGAATTTACCCCCGGTTTCTTAACCGTAATTTGGTGCGAGAATTCCGAAACAGCTAAGTACGAATATGTGAATAGCGTATTTACAGCCTTGAAATAATTTCAAGCTCTCAAATAGTAAAAACCGTCTTGTTTATCCGAGACGGTTTTTTTTATGCTTTAGAAATAGAAATTAATCGAGTTGAGGCTTGATAAGGTCCAGGAAATAATCCGGAGCCATAACCGGTTTTCGAGTTTTGATATCCACAAAAACCAATTGTACAAATCCGATGGTTAACAATTTTCCCTCTTCATTGCGAATTTCATGATGAAAGGTGATCCGAGTATTGGGCATTTCTCGGATTTCAGTGCGAATTTCGATCAAATCATCATAAGTCGCAGGGGCTAAATACTTTACCTCTAATTTCAAAACCGGGAGCATAATTCCCCTTTTTTCCATCTCTTTATAGGTAAGTCCCAGTGAACGTAGGGCCTCCACCCGACCGATCTCAAAATATTGTGGATAATTGCCATAATAAACAACCCCCATCTGATCGGTCTCAGCATATCGGACTCGAGTTGACATTAAGTTAACAAACATAATTTCTTAAGTGCTGAAAATTAAGTGTATTGTACGGTAGAATGCGGGATACAGCGCGATTAACGCTCTGATAATCTCGGACAAAAAAAGCTATATATCAAGACCGATTTGATTTTTTTTATCACTTTTTTCTACACACTTTTGTCCCTGTCAAGGGGAGGGATGATCTCGGCAGCCTGTCATACATTTTACCCTGAGAAGAAACTAAACGCAAAGCAATTTAACTACAACGCATGGAGCTGACTGCAAAGACAGTTTGGGATAATTGTTTGTCTTATATCAAAGACAATATTTCCCCACAGAGTTACAAAACCTGGTTTTTGCCGATCAAGCCCTTAAAGCTCAAAGATAATGTCTTGAGTATTCAGGTGCCTAGTAAGTTTTTCTATGAGTGGCTCGAGGAAAACTATATTAAACTCCTGAAAAGCGCGATCACGCGGGAGCTTGGCGATGATGCCAAACTGGTTTACAGCATTGTGATGGAAAACACCTATGGTAATAGCAAGCCTTATACCGTTAAGATTCCATCCAGTAACCGTGGTTCTTTAAAAAATCCAAAGGTGAATATGCCCATGGAGCTCGGTGAAAACGGAGTAAAGAACCCCTTCATCATTCCTGGCCTGCGCAAGGTTCACGTAGAATCGCAGCTTAATCCAAACTATACTTTCGACAATTTTGTTGAGGGAGATTGTAATCGCTTAGCCCGCTCTGCCGGTTATGCCGTGGCTAAGAAACCAGGTGGCACCTCCTTTAACCCTCTTTTGCTTTATGGCGGCAATGGATTGGGAAAAACCCATTTGGCACATGCCATTGGTATTGAAATCAAAGATCGTTATCCGGAAAAAACCGTGCTTTACGTAAGTGCTGAGAAGTTTCAGCAACAATTCGTAGAAGCCATTCGAACCAACAACAAAAACGATTTTTTGCACTTCTATCAGATGATCGATATTCTGATTGTTGATGATGTGCATTCTTTTGCCGGAAAAGAGAAGACTCAAGACGCCTTCTTTGAAATTTTCAACCATCTGCACCAGAACAGCAAACAGGTTATCCTGACCTCAGATCGCGCACCTGTTGATCTGCAAGGAATGGAGCAACGCTTATTATCTCGTTTCAAATGGGGTTTAAGCGCCGATCTTCAAGTACCCGATTTGGAAACGCGCATCGCCATTCTAAATCAAAAGCTGTACAATGATGGCGTAGAAATGCCTGCGGATGTTATCGAATACCTCGCCTATTCTATCAATTCGAATGTGCGTGAGTTAGAAGGAGCTTTAATCTCCCTCCTGGCCCAATCTTCTTTAAACAAGAAGCGCATTACCGTAGAATTAGCAAAACAGATGATCGATAAATTCGTGAAGAACACCACTCGCGAAATCAGCATCGACTACATCCAAAAGGTAGTTTGCGATTACTTCGATATGCCTATCGAGCTCTTAAAATCCAAGACTCGTAAAAGAGAAATTGTACAGGCTCGTCAATTGGCCATGTACTTTTCTAAACAACTAACCAAAAACTCACTGGCCAGTATTGGTGCCCAATGTGGAAACAAGGACCACGCTACAGTGCTTCACGCTTGCCGAACAGTAAATAATCTTACCGAAACGGATAAACGCTTCCGCACATATGTGGAAGACCTTCGGAAAAAATTGACCTTGAAATAATAAAAGCCCCATACTGGGGCTTTTTATTTTGGTACTACATTCACTTTTTGACTAATTTAGAAGTGAATTTTTAAAAGCATGACCATAAACCATTATTGGATTGTAGACGATGATCCCATTGCCCGGGTGCTTATTCGCAAGAAAATGAGCAATGAAGGTTTATGTGAGAAGTTTTCAGAATTTCAAAATGGGCAGGAGGCCTTAGAGGCTTTAAAAGGCGCAAAAGAGAACGAAACTCCGGATCTAATTTTCCTGGATTTAAATATGCCCATCATGGATGGTTGGGAGTTCTTGGAGGAGGCACATCATAAATTGGAAAATGTACACGCCAGGGTTGCTATCCTTACCTCCTCTATTAGTCCCGATGATTGGGATCGATCCCAAAATATTCCCAGCGTATCTTGCTTCCTCAATAAACCACTTAATACGGCTGAACTTCTAAATCGAATTGATTCCAACAGCCGGCCCAATTCAAATTAAGTGCATTTCATCGCCGGATTAGATATTGAACAAAGTGAAGGCGCGCAGTTTATCCTGCCTGAAGATGCTGCCAAGCAAGTTTTAGCCGACAGCTTAAAATCCGGTAAAGATCAACTTTGGGTTCTACACTCCGACTTAGCTAAACTCCCCGCCACGCTTAAAGATTGGGCTTATTCTGTATATGATTTCCCACTAAATGGGCACAGCAATTCTGCAGAACCTGAGAAGGCTGCATATCGCGAAGCTCTACTTTTTCAAATTCAACATCGAGAGAACTCACTCTTAGCTCAAGTTTTAGATCAAAGTAGCAGTGGCATTTTGGTTTTTTCTGATCAGGGCATTTTACTCTATGCCAATCAAAAATCCGAACAATGGATGCCCGGTTTAAGTCACTTACCCCTGGGCTTACTTACTATTAATCAATTTCAATGGCTTCAGGGAGAACAAGTGTTTCCCTTTTCAGCCATCCCGGAAAATGAAAGTTTAGGAATTGGTCAGCTCTCCTTAAACGGTGAAAAGCTGAATCGCAAGCTGAATTTACAGCATCGTGTTTTACAATGGAAGGATCAGAAATTTCGCTTATTGGAATTGGATTCGGCCACGGAATTACAGCGTTTGCATGAACGATTGCATCAAACTGAGATCACCAATCAATTATTGCTCGAGCGCAGCCTCGGCGCCTATTCTCTAACCAATCATGAAAACACCATTACCTTTCTGAGTGGAGAGGTTGAAAAAATAACCGGTTACCAGCCCGAAGAAATTATTGGTAAATGTTGCCTGGATCTAGCTCATCCTAAAGATCGTCTTCGTAAAGAAAATGCACTGAATGCCATCCATTATCAGCACTTAGCACAACAAGAAGTAAAATACCGCTTACACCATCGCAATGGTCGCTATCGTTGGGTAAAAGCGACCATGACTAACCATTTTGATACACCGGGCATTGGAAGCATTGTAACGGTAGTTCAAGATATTGATGAACAGGAAAGAGCCCAACGAGATTTAATTGATAGCAACCATCGTTTTCGTTGGGCGAGTCGTGCCACTAAGGATGTAATCTGGGATTGGCACTATAAAATCGGGAAAATTGAATGGGGCGAAAACCTCAGTGAGATGTACGGCTGGGAAAGCCATGAATTGGATAACCCAGATAAGTGGCTGAGCCATATCCCTAAAGAAGATCATCAGAATATCCAAAAGAGCTTGGACGAAGCCTTTGAGCAGCGCTCGGAGACCTGGGAGTGTAGATACCGTTTCCAAAAGAAGAATGGCGAATGGGCTTATATTCTCGATCGCGGATATATTGAACGCGACCTTAAAGGCAACATACTTCGCATTATTGGTGCCATGCACGATTTTAGTGAACGCCATCAATATGAACAAGACTTACAAAAGGAAAAACAAAAATTCAGGCAATTATTTGAAGGCTCCTTAATTGGAGTGGCCATGCTCGAATTACAAAATACCCGCTGGCAAGATTGTAATCAAGCCCTCTTAAACATGCTGGGCTTTAAGAAGTCGGAATTCCTGGCTAAGAGCCTGGCAGATCTAATTCCCGAATCCGAACACGAATTTCATCAGCAAAAGCTACGAGAACTTCGCTCTTTACAACCCGTTAAAACCTATCAAACACTATTACTTCGTAAGGATTTAGGCACCACTAAGGTAGTCGTCTCAGCTTTTACCACTCAAGATGAAGCCAAACGCCCCATTGCCTGGTTCCACTTTTTGGACCTGGGTCCGGTCGAAGAAAGTAACCGCGCCTTAGTTGAGGCTGAATCTCGATTTAGACAGTATATTGAAAAGGCCTCTGATATTTTCGTTACCCTGAGTAAAGAGGGTATCATCGAATATATCTCCCCTAATATTCTTCAGTTAGCCCATTATCGTCCAACCGAACTTATAGATAAGGCGCTAACAGACTACATCCACCCTAAGGATTTGGTTAAAACTCGCCTAACCTTCATCAAAGCCTATCGAAAATCCGAAAATGCCGGTCGGGCGGTATTCCGATTAAAATCTAAAGATGGTGAATGGCTATGGCTTGAAGGCAATGGTCGTTTTCAGGAGCGAGAAGGCAAATTAAAGGCCTTTATCAATATTCGTGATATCCGCAAGGAACATGAGATTGAAAGTCAGCTTAGAAAGCTCTCCTTGGTAGCCAATAGAACCTCCAATGGCGTACTGATTGTAAACGCTAATCATGAAGTAGAATGGCTTAACCAGAGCTTTAAACGTATGAGCGGCTACAGCCTGGAAGAAGCGCGAGGTCGCAGAATGGAAGAGCTATTGCATGGGCCAGCCTCCTTAAAGACGGATCAAGGTCGCCTCAACGACTTTCTTAATTCAGGTAAGCCCTTCCGTTTAGAGAACATCAATTATAAAAAGGATGGCAGTGAATATTGGGTAGAAAGCATTGTAACCCCAATTTACGATGAAGGGGGCCGCCTGGTAAACTACATTTCCATTGAATCGGACATTACGGAAAGGAAGCAGGAGGAATTGGATTTCCAGCGCAACTTGCAATTGATTTCGGAGCAAAATGAAAGATTACAAAGCTTTGCTCATATCGTATCTCATAATTTCCGCTCCCATGGATCCAATATCCAGCAATTGATTCACGAGCTAAACGTAACCCAGGATCAGTTGCTTCGTGACGAACTGTATCGTTACCTGGAAGTAAGTGCTGAAGGCCTAATGCAGGCATTAGATGAATTATCCAGCATCTTAGAAGTGGAATCGGCTTCGGAATTGCCTACGGAAGAATTGAATGTACTGACCTACTGCGAAAGAGTTCGGCAAATTCTTTCCCGTCCTACCATGGAGATTAATGCCGAATTGCAATTTGACATTCCCGAAGGTTTTAGTCTTAAGTTTTATCCAGCCTATTTAGAGAGTGTACTCTTCAACTTAGTGAGTAATGCGCTGCGCTACCACGATCCTGAAAAAGATCCCTGGGTAAAAGTTTGGGTAGAAGAAAGTGAAAACAACAAACATCTTTTTGTTTCTGACAATGGCCTGGGCATCGATTTGGAAAAGTATGGTGATCAGCTCTTTAAGTTTAAACGCAGTTTCCATAATCACCCCGACAGCTCGGGAATAGGACTCTATTTAATTCGCAGCCAGATTGAAAGTCTGGGTGGGGAAATTACCGTTCAAAGCATAGTAGGCAAAGGCACAACCTTTAAAGTAAGCCTGCCAAAATAGAGGCAATTCTTGGAGGATGCCTGCTATAAAACGTACCTTTAACCAAAGATTTTTTTAGTGAAGAAAGTACTAATGGTTTGCCTGGGAAACATTTGTCGCTCCCCCTTGGCAGAAGGCTTATTACGATCGAAAGTTAATCCTGAAGAAGTGGAAGTGGACTCAGCCGGAACCGCTGCTTACCATGTAGGAGAAGCCCCGGATATCCGCACGATAATGACCGGCCGTAAACACGGAATTAATCTATCCAATTTGGTAGGACGGCAATTCAAAACTGTTGATTTTGATTACTTTGACCGCATCTACGTAATGGATCACTCCAACTTAAATAATGTATTAAATATGGCTCGAAATGAGGCAGACCGCGCCAAGGTTGACCTCATTTTAAATGAGATCAAAGCCGGTTCTAACCAGGATGTTCCCGACCCTTATTATGGAGGAGATGAAGGCTTTGAACAGGTCTATCGATTATTGGACGCCGCAACCGATACAATCGTAGAAAAACTGAAGGATGGAAGAATCTAATAGCCCCACGGGTAAGCTCTATTTAATTCCTTCCTTAATGGGTGAAATTGAGCCTCTGGAAGTACTGCCTTTATCGGTGAAGAAAGTAATTGATCTCTGCGATCATTATATAGTAGAGAATGAAAAATCTGCCCGTGCCTTTATTAAGCGGGTGCTTCCCTCTAAGCATCAGCCCGATTTAGTACTCTATACCACCAATAAATTTTCAGATCCTGCTGATTACCCTTCCTATTTGGAAGCAGCACGCAATGGGGAGCATATTGGTTTGATCTCTGAAGCAGGGGCTCCGGGCATTGCTGATCCGGGAGCAGAAATCATTAGCCTGGCCCACAATGAAGGCATTCGGGTGGTTCCCTTAGTGGGGCCCTCCTCTATTTTCATGGCAATGATGGCCAGTGGCATGAATGGTCAAAGCTTTGCCTTTAATGGCTATTTACCTATTGATAACCAGGAGCGTAAAAAGCAAATCAAGAATTTAGAAAATCTGAGCCGTAAAACCGGGCAAAGCCAAATCTTCATGGAGACTCCTTATCGTAATGATAAGCTCATGAAGGACTTAATTAGCATTTGTCATCCCGATACCCGACTTTGTGTAGCGCGTGAAGTCACTACTTTAGAGGAATATATCCGCACCCAGCCTATCTCCTGGTGGAAAAACAATTTACCGGAATTGGAAAAACGTCCGGCAATCTTCATTCTTAGTGTAGAGTAATAGGGATCGAAATACAAATTCGATCCCATCTACCGTCTATTGTCTATTGTCTACCGTCTAAAGTCTATCGTCTAAATTCCATGGATCAAATTTGCAATTCGATCCAGCATACCAACGACCAACTACTATGTACTAAGTACCAACTACCAATTAAAAAGCGGATAGCCTTCCATCATCGCGTTCACCTCTTGGGCAACGGCTTCCAAATTCGCTTCGTCTTCAAAATTGCTGATCACGCGATCGATAAGCTCCGCTACTTTCTCCATGTCTGTTTCTTTCAGTCCACGAGTGGTGATTGCAGGCGTTCCTAAGCGAATACCGCTGGTTACAAAGGGAGATTTATCGTCAAAGGGTACCATGTTCTTATTCACGGTGATATCGGCTTGCACAAGCGCATTTTCGGCCTGCTTACCGCTGATGTTTTTATTACGGAGGTCAATCAACATACTGTGATTGTCGGTACCACCGGAAATAATCTGGAAATTGCGGGCTACAAGAGCAGCAGCCAGAGCCTTAGCATTCTTCTGAACCTGCAAGGTATAGTGCATGAACTCATCCTCCAAAGCTTCACCGAAGGCCACTGCCTTAGCTGCAATCACATGCTCCAAAGGACCACCTTGAGTACCGGGGAAAACCGCAGCATTCAAAATTTGGCTCATCATCTTCACCTGACCCTTAGGCGTTTTTTCGCCCCATGGGTTTTCGAAATCCTTACCCATTAAAATCATTCCACCACGAGGACCACGTAAGGTTTTATGGGTGGTAGTAGTTACAATATGACAATGAGGAATTGGATCACTAAGCAATCCTTTGGCAATTAAGCCGGCAGGATGTGAAATATCTGCTAAAAGCAAGGCTCCAACGCTATCAGCGATTTCCCGGAAACGGGCAAAATCCAAATCACGACTGTAAGCGCTATAGCCTGCAATAATCAATTTGGGTTGTTCCTTGGCCGCAATTTCTGCAATGCTATCGTAATTCAATCGACCGGTTTCCTTTTCCACTCCGTAAAAACAGGTTTGAAAAGTTTTCCCACTAAAGTTTACCGGTGAACCATGGGTAAGGTGACCACCATGTGAAAGGTCAAAGCCCATGATTTTATCACCAGGCTTCAAACAAGCTAAATAAACTGCTGCATTGGCCTGAGAGCCAGAATGCGGTTGCACATTGGCATATTCAGCACCAAATAATTGTTTCGCTCTTTCAATAGCAATAGTCTCTACTTCATCCACTACTTCACAGCCACCATAGTAGCGTTTACCAGGAAAACCTTCGGCATATTTATTCGTTAGGACCGAGCCCATGGCCTGCATTACCTGGTCACTAACAAAGTTTTCTGAAGCAATTAATTCGATGCCTTCCGTTTGACGTTCACGTTCTTGTTGGATGAGATCGAAGATTAGAGAATCCTTATACATACCTTAAGTTTTGACGCTAATTTTTCTGCGGTGATGAATCTTAGTAATATTGCTCAAAATTAATCCAAATATGCTCACAGCAAACGACCCGTCGCGTAAGTCTTGGATTGAAGTTCCAACAGGCAGCGACTTTCCTATACAAAACCTTCCCTTTGGCGTTTTTTTAGCGAATGATGATCACGTATCGATCGGCAGTCGTATTGGGAATACAGCCATTGATTTAGCCGCACTTCATCAATTAGGTTATTTTGAAGGCATCATCCTTCCAGAGGATGTATTCTTACAAGATACGCTCAACGACTTTATCACCCTCGGAAAACCTACCATCCGCCAGGTTCGCAATCGCCTCGCGGAAATCTTTGATGTAAAAAATGATCAATTGCAATCCAATGCTGATCAGCGTGAGGTGGTTCTCTTCCCAGTCGAAGAATTGCAAATGTTGATGCCAGTGTTCATTCAGGATTACACCGATTTCTATTCCAGTCGTGAGCATGCCACTAATGTGGGAATCATGTTCCGTGGTAAAGAAAATGCCTTGATGCCCAACTGGTTGCATTTACCGGTAGGTTATCATGGCCGTAGCTCTTCCATTATTGTATCCGGAGAAAACATCCATCGTCCCATGGGTCAGATGTTAGCTCCCGGAGCAGAGGCCCCGGTATTTGGTCCTTCTAAAGCAATGGACTTCGAATTGGAGATGGGCTTTATTACCACCGATGGTAAGCCTTTAGGAGATCGTATCAGCACTGGTGAAGCTGAAGATTACCTCTTTGGAATGGTGATCTTTAATGACTGGAGTGCACGCGATTTACAGCGTTGGGAATATGTGCCTTTAGGACCATTCTTAGGTAAGAACTTTGGATCATCGATCTCTCCCTGGGTGGTAACTTTTGATGCCTTAGAGCCTTATCGTACCGCCCGTCCTAAGCAAGAAGAGCCCAAGCCTCTTCCCTATTTAGAATGTGCACCCAATACTTCTTATGATATCAAATTGGAAGTGTATCTACAGCCAGAAGGTGGTGAAGAAAATCTTATTTCAGAGAGTAATCACAAATACTTGTACTGGACCATGGTGCAGCAGTTGGCGCATCACACGGTAAATGGATGTAATATTAATGCCGGAGATTTAATGGCCAGTGGAACCATTTCTGGACCTGAGCCTAAAAATTATGGCTCTATGCTCGAATTAAGCTGGAAGGGTGATAAGCCTTTAAAGTTGAGGGATGGCAGCGAACGTAAATACCTTTTGGATGGTGATACGGTTATCATGAAGGCCTTCTGCGACAACGGAAGCCAGCGTATTGGCTTTGGTGAAGTACGCAGTAAAATCCTTCCCGCGAAAGCATAGTATTGTAAAAAATACACTAAGTAAAGAGGCGCTTTGAGCGCCTCTTTTTATTTTTGGTATTTGCCCAAATATCAAAGAATTGAAAGTTTTTAAATATCTAAGTCTGGCTGCATGCCTTAGTCTCATTGCCTGTTCTAAGGATGAAGATCCTATCACCTCCAATGTAACTCTTCCAGATCCAGAACCCGTTGATGATGGTTTTTACGGTCAGCCATTCAAGGGCATGCCCACTGATGTAAATGATCTGGTTTTATACGAGGTAAATATTCGTGCCTTTTCGGCGGATGGCGATTTAGATGGCCTTACCGCGCAATTGGATAGTATCCAGAAGATGGGGGTTAATGTGGTATGGCTCATGCCCATTTACCCGGTTGGCCAGGTAAATAGCATCAACTCACCCTATTGTGTACGCGATTATACGGGAGTAGCCAGTGAATATGGCAGTTTAGAAGATCTGCGCGAATTGGTGGATGCCGCCCATCAAAGAGGGATGTCGGTAATTCTCGATTATGTAGCCAACCATACTGCTTGGGATCATCCCTGGATCACAGAGCATCCGGATTGGTATACCCAGGATGGCAATGGTAATATTGTGATTCCTCCGGGCACCAATTGGCAGGATGTGGCCGATCTCAATTTTGAGGTAGACTCAATGCAATTGGCGCAAATTGAAAGTTTAAAATACTGGATTCGTGAGGCTAATATTGATGGTTTCCGTTGCGATTATGCCAATGGAGTTCCCTTTGATTTTTGGCAAAGAGCCATTGACTCCTTAGAGGCCTATCATCGCACCAACCTTCTAATGCTGGCCGAGGGCGATCGATTTAATCATCTCATTGCCGGATTTGATTTGCGCTTTAGCTGGGCCGCTTATGCCAAATTAAAAGAGGTTTTTGCCGATGGACATGCAGCCAGCGAACTCAGTAGCCTGCATCAAAACGAATACAATGTGATTGTTGGGAATCAAGGGGTTTTACGCTTTAGCACCAATCATGATGAATCTGCCTGGGATGCCACACCTGTACAGCTATTTGGCAGTCAGCAAAGTGCCGTTGCAGCCATGGTAGCCACCGCTTATTTAGGCGGGGTGCCACTCATTTATAGCAGTCAGGAAGTAGGTCGCAACCAACCCCTTCCCTTTTTCAGTAATGATCCTATAAACTGGAGCGCTAACCCTGAAGTGAAGAAGCAGTATCAGCAGTTTATGCAGATTTATGCCAATGAAGCCGCGGCTAAAGTGCAAACCATTACGGATTACAGCTCTCAAGATGTATTAGCCTTTACCAAGAATAAGAATGGCGAAGAATTACTGGTGCTGGTTAACTGCCGTAATAATGCAGTGAGCTTTAATGTGGATGCTAGCTTAAGCGCAGGTAATTGGACCGACCTCATGAGTGGCCAAACTGTGCAGCTTAATTCTAATTTGAACTTAAATGCCGGCGCCTACTTTATTTATAAGCGGAATTAAAGCGCGCAATGAGTCCCTTTGGACCGCTCAACCATTGCCCCTGGCAGCTATAAAAACCTTCGGCGCTATACTGCCAGTTCATACCATTATCAAAGGAATAGGCCATTCCAAAGCGCGAGCATAGCACAATATGCGATCCTTGCCATTGTACGCAAGACCAATAGCGCTGACTCAAGGGTTTAGGAAATGGAACGGGCTCCCAGCTTTTTCCGGCATCTGTAGACCAGAGCAAACTTTGAGTGGATAGAGAATCCGCGCGATAATCTCCACCTCCAATTAAAAGGGTATCGGCGTTTTTAGCATCAATACTAAAAGCTCCCTTTGATGCTTCTCCATCATTCATGGCTAATAAAGCTTTGAGCGATTGCCCTTTATGCATGCCTAAAATTCGAGCTTGGATACCTCCCAAAACGATGGCCCAAGAATTTTGATCATAACAATGTAGGCAGGTACCGGAAGCGGCAAAACCGCCTTGCTTTGGACTTACTTTTAAATCAAGGATACTATCCCATTTTTGCCAGCTTTTACCGCCATCCATAGTTTCGATAATGGTGATATGAGATTCTTGCGCATCCGCGAAAGCTAAACCTCTATTAGTATCCCAAAAATCAAAGGCATCAAAAAATATACTGGGACTATCGTCTCTAAAGCATTCTTGCCAGGTCTGCCCTGCATCCTCGGTTCGCAATATCAAAGCTGGTGCACCCGCACTTAGAATGATAGCCGAGGAATCGTCCATTGCTTCGATATCACGCCATAGCACTCCTTCATAGCCTTTAGGACTGCGGTTCTCCCACTGATTAGGCAAGCTGAAAAACCAAACCTGCGACTGATCACTGGCCAACCAGATAGTAGTGTCGTTAAGCGTGGAAAGTGCACGAAAATTATTACTAGAATCTGGACATTGAAAAAGTCTGAAATCTTCATTTTGGCCTTTCAGGCTTAAAGCCGAAAGACTAAACAGGGAAATGAGCAGCAATGCTTTATTCATCATCTTCATATTGATTTGCAAGAAAAAGAAATTCTTTGTACTTTCGATGTTGTAACATTGAAATAATATGAAACGAAGTAAATTTTTAAAATCCAGTGTTTTAGGTCTTGCATCTTTGTCGATGATTCGCTTGAAAGCGGAAGACGAAATCAATGAAAAATCCACTAACTTAATAGACCCCAATCTGGGCTTTAATCATTTGCCGAATCCTAAGACATATCCCATGAAAAACTCACTTTTAATTAAAGCCGATTCCCGCGGTCATGCTAATCATGGCTGGCTGGACACCAATCATACCTTCAGCTTCGCTAATTATTACAATCCTGAACGCATGCATTTTGGCGTCTTAAGGGTTATTAATGACGATTATATCCCCGCTGGAGCCGGATTCGGCACGCATCCCCATGAAAACATGGAAATCATCACCATACCCTTTGAAGGCGATTTGGAACATAAAGATTCCATGGGTCATAAGGAAGTAATTAAGCACGGTGATGTGCAGGTAATGAGCGCTGGTACCGGCATTTACCACAGCGAATACAATGCAAATAAGGATAAGGCGGTAAAGCTTTTCCAGATTTGGGTTTTCCCCGATAAACGCAATGTAGAACCACGCTATGATCAGATTACTCTGGACACGAGTAAAATGAAGAATCAATTAATGCAGATTCTATCTCCCAACCCTGAAGATGAAGGCGTATGGATTCACCAGAATGCCTGGTTTGATATGGGTGATTTTGAAGCCGAAAAAAAGCTAAGTCACAAGCTTCGTGCACCACAGAGCAATGGTGTTTATGCCATGGTGGTTGATGGAAAATTCAAGATTAATGGTCAGGAACTGGAATACCGTGATGGCCTGGGCCTTTGGGAAATAAACGAGCTAGAAATTGAAAGCCTCGAAAAAGGTCGACTACTATTGATGGAAGTCCCCATGCAATTGAACTAATAAAAAAAGGCACCGCAATGGTGCCTTTTTTTGCTTCGAAAATCAGGGCTTATACACGCACCTGACCATCGCCATATACATAGTATTTATTGGTCACCAATTGCTTTAAACCTAAAGGACCACGGTGATGCAGTTTATCGGTACTAATGGCTAATTCGGCGCCAACACCCATCGCTCCTCCATCCGTAAAACGCGTAGAGGCATTGTGGTATACGGCAGCGCCATCTACCTGTTCCATAAATTTTTGGGCAAGCTGTCCATCTTCGGTAAGAATGGTTGCAGAGTGGCCACCCGAATAACGATTAATCTTATGAATGGCCTCGGCATCATCATCCACCAGGGCAATTACAGCTTTTAGGGCTAAAAACTCTTCATACCAAATGGCTTGATCTTCCACTAGCTTGGCTTCAGGCAATAGCTTCTTGCTACTATCATCGGTCCAAATTTCTACGCCGGCCTTCTGCAATTCGCTTTGCAGTTTGGCTACCAGGGCGGGTAAATGTGGGTGTTCTTTGTGAATTAAGATTTTATCCAAAGCATTGCAAGCCGAAATCTTGTGGGTCTTGGCATTTAGCAAAACGCGAATGCTTTTCTCAGGATCCGCATCTTGAGCCAAATAGGCGAAATTATTTCCGCGTCCACTAACCAATACAGCGCAGGTGGCATGTTCCTTCACAAATTGTATTAAGCGCTCTCCCCCTCGGGGTACAATTAAATCCAATTGTTGATCAGGTTTACGCAAGAAGTCCTGAGTTTCCTGGCGATTCATTTGTAAAAACTGAATCCAATCTTTATCTAAATTGTTTTCAGCCAAAGCTTTATGCCAGCAATCCACCAGAGCTAAATTGCTGTGCAAAGCCTCCTTACCCCCTTTTAGGAGAATGCGGTTATTGGCTTTAAAGGCCAGCACGGCTGCTTCGATGGTTACATCAGGCCGACTCTCATAAATGATCATTATAGTCCCAAAGGGAGCAGTTTTATTGAGGATGCGCAATCCATTTTCAATTTCGCGCTCTTCCTTCACTAAGCCTACCGGATCTTCCTGCCCTTTCACTTGCTCCAGAGCTTGAATCATGCCTTCTATCTTTTGATCATCTAAAACCAATCGATCGTACAAGGCCTGATCATTACGATCAAAGGCATCTAAATCCTTTTGATTTGCCGCGAGTATGATTTTGCGATCTTCATCAATAATGCGCATCATACTGGCTAATACCTGATTCTTCAAATTTGTATCGAGTAATTCCATTCTAAAATTCTTTTTTAGTCAATAATTCGAGTTCCTATTTCCTTGCCATCCACAAGGTCTACGATAACGCCAGCGCGTTTACCATTGGCAATAAAGGTGGGAATGTCCTTTTTCGCGGTTTCTTTGGCTACGCCTAATTTGCTTTCCATCCCGCCACGACCTTCGGCTTCGCCTTTATTAGTTTCTTGGATGTATTGCTCCACATCTTGATCGGTGCTTACATTGCGAATCAAACGGCTGTTCTCATCATCCGGATGACCAGTATACAATCCATCGGTATCGGTTAAAAGAATAAGCATATCTGCATTTAAAAGCTCCGCCACTAAACTGGCCAGCTCATCATTATCGCTAAACATGCTCATGCTCAGGCTTACCGCATCATCTTCATTGGCGATGGGAATTACGCCCTGAGAGAGCAGGCCTTCATAGCAATTGATCATGTTTTCGCGGTGCTTACCGGGGCTAAAATCCCGCTTGGTCGCCAATACCTGAGCACAGCGCATACCGTATTCGTGGAAAATACTGTAGTAGTGGCGCATCATTCGCGGCTGACCAATGGCCGAAAAAACCTGTCGGCGGATGGTGGGATCATCAATAGTACTGTCCATTACTTCCATCCCGGCGATTACCGAACCGGAGCTCACCAAAATGGTCATAATATCGCGTTCATAAAGTTCTGCGATCTGATCCACCAAACCTCGTAGAATAGGGCTTACAATGCGATTGTCCTTATTGGTCATCACATTGGTACCCACTTTAACTACCACGCGTTTTACGTGGGAATGATCTCTTGTTTCAGCCATTTTTATGATTCTTTACCCAGTTCAACGGCACGATTAAAGGCAGCATAAGCCGCTTCTTTAATCAGATCTTTCACATTATTGTCCTCCATGGAATCGAGGGCGGCTCGCGTAGTTCCTCCTTCGGAGGCGACCTTGTCCATCCATTTCTCGGGGGTCAGTTTATTGCGCTTAAATAGCTCAATCGCTCCTTCGAAAGTGGTGCTAACCAATACCTTAGAATCGTAATCACTAAAACCCATATCTAAAGCTGCTTCCAACATACTCTGCATAAAATAGAATACATAGGCCGGTCCAGAGCCGGAGATACCGGTAGAAGCATCAATGTCATTTTCACTGTCGAGACGCACGGAACGACCAGTAGTATCGAGTAGGCTCTCTACGGTAGAAAGCTCCAGGCGGGAAACTTCATCCGAGGCGGTAAAGGAGGTTAAGCCCTTCCCTACCTGGGCGGGTAAATTGGGCATGGCCCGCACAACCTTTTTAATATTCAAGTGGTCTTGGATGGTTTTGATCGTAACCCCCGCCATAATGGAAATCACGATTTGATCCTCCACCATGTGTTTTTTCAGCTTAGTGAAAAGCTCTTCAATATGATAGGGTTTTACCGCTATAAAAATGATATCCGCCAAGGGGGCACAGTCGGCGATATCGTCATAAACTTCAAAGTGACTTTTTTTACGCAGCTCCTGGGTTTTGGCAGGGGCATTGTCGGAAATCAGAAGATCTCCTTTTTTTAGGTGTTCGGATTTGGCAATAGATTCTGCGTAGGCGAGGCCCATATTGCCCGCGCCTATAACTAATACTTTCATTAGATGTTTTTGATTAGTAAATGTGAATTGCTTTTTAGCAAGTACACATAATGGTACAAGCATCATGCGAAAATTGCTATTCACTAAAAACAAGTCGTTTTAAAGTAAAAAGTTCATTTTTTATGCAGATTTGACACATTTTCACGCAAAATGACATCATTTCTATTCATTTTCATTAAAAATCAGAATCTCCATTCACGTCAGATTTACGCATTTTCCTGCAGGATCGGCAGCTAATTAATTTGGAATTTTGAGAACATTTTGGGGTCTGCCGACTTAGGTTTGCGGATTGAATACTTGCTATGAATTTAGATCAGGCATATTGGGAGCAATGCTATGTAAATCATCAAAGCCCCTGGGATATGGGCAGTGCTTCTACTCCACTTATTAGCTATTTGGAAAAGCAAGATCGGGAGGCTGCGATATTAATTCCCGGAGCTGGTCGGGCCTGGGAAGTTGATTGGATGCTGGAACAGGGATTTAATGACATAACTGTTATCGATCTAAGTAGTACTGCCCTGCAGGAAGCAATGGATCGGATTCCTCATTCAGACCAGGTGAAATGGATTAAAGGCAATTTCTTTGAACATATTGGGCACTACGATTTAATCATGGAACAAACCTTTTTCTGTGCTCTGGATCCCCAATTACGTCCAGACTATGCTTTAAAAATGAAATCTCTTTTAAATGAGGGCGGAAAATTATTTGGCCTGCTTTTCAACTTCCCATTAAGCGCTGAAGGCCCGCCCTTTGGGGGCTCCGAGGCCGAATACCTAGTTTTATTTCAAAGTCATTTTAAGATTCGGCATCTAGAAATCTGCTATAATTCAATTAAGCCTAGAGCAGGCCGTGAATTTTTCCTAGAGCTGGAAGCTTGATGTATCTTTGCTCAAAATCATTTCCATGGGCGGCAGTACCGAGGTTTTAAACCACAAGCAAGTTGAAGATCGTATCCAGCGCATTGCCTGGCAGATCTACGAAGAGTTCCACAATGAAAAGGAAGTCGTATTGGCGGGCATTGCCGACCGCGGTTTTTATTTAGCTCAAAAGCTATATGAGCATTTGCAAGAGTTTGCTGATATCGAAATCCGCATTAGTAAACTGAGCTTCGATAAGGATCATCCTCTGGATACCGAGTATCAAATGGAGCCTGCTATGGATCTCAATGATCGCAATATCGTTTTAGTGGATGATGTTTTAAAATCTGGTGGCACCCTAATTTACGGAGTGCGCTATTTCCTCGATTATCCGATTAAAGCGATGAAAACCGTGGTATTGGTGGATCGCAATCATAAGCGCTATCCGGTGAAAGCCGATTTTAAAGGTCTTTCCTTATCTACCTCCATGCAGGAACATGTAAATGTGCAGATCGAAGAAGCGCCTTATTCCGTGCGTGTTAGCTAAGACTGGTCTGGGCCATTCCGCTGCTTTTGGCTCTTTTTCGTTTACGTGCTTCCCGCTCGGCGCGCAGGTATTTGGGATGAATGATTAGCATTCCAAAACTTTCCCCTTCTTCTTTTCCCAAATGCTTATGATGCATTTTGTGGGCTCGTAATATGGCGGCCAAATAGAGGTTATCGCTGTTTTTGAACCATTTAAAGCGGCGGTGAATAAAAACCTCATGCACCAGAAAATAGGCCAAACCATATACGGCAATACCTGCTCCAATTGAAGGCGCAATCCAGGAGCCGGCCATCATCCCCAACATAATGCACAGCCAGGATGGAATGGCAAAAATGAGAAAGAAGGTATCATTACGTTCAAAGAAACCAGGCTCCTTAACATGATGATCCTCATGGAGTTTCCATAAAAAACCATGCATCACGTATTTATGGGCAAACCAAGCCACAAATTCCATAAACCAAAAGGTGGCTAATACAATTAAAGCAATCCAGTACCAGGTCATATTAAGATATTGAGCATCATGAAAAATAGGGCTATCAAAACTAAATACCAGCGAGCTAAGGCCTGATCCGCTTGAAGCTTGAGACGGATAAACAAAGCTTGCATTAGCATAGCAACCCCGAACCAGGCTAAATAGTTCTGCGGAGGAATTTTATTTCCTTCCCATTGCCAAAATCCTAATTCAGCACAAAGGGGTTCAATAAAGAAGTCGAGGCCCACCATTAAGGCCGCGCCGATTAAGATCCTGACTAAATTAGATGAACTCCAGCGCTTGGCCCATAAGGCAGAACTATAGGCCAAAAGAAACCAGTTGACCCCAATTAGTAAGGGCACCGCAATCAGCTTAGGTCCCAAATTATGGAGGTAGGCATAATTACCAAATGGAATACCGCTTTGGGTGCCTAATACTTCTACTCCATAGCCAATCCCAATGCAGAGCATGGCATAGATCCCTAGCTTGGGCAGTTCTTGCTTGCTGCTTACCCCAAAAAAGAGCAGAGCTGCTAAGATTAAGTTTAGAGGGGTAAAGCCGGCAAAAAAATCACGATCGCCATAGCTGATAACCCATATACCGAAGAAGTGCACAAAGGCTAATAGTCCCAATCCGTATTTACGGCTTAATAGCTGAAAGCTAGTTTGCATAATCTTCTTCAATTAGATTGGCGGTGATTTCGGCTCCCATCAAACAAAGAGGGATACCTCCCCCCGGATGTACCGATCCACCACAAAAGTAAAGGCCTTGCAAATAGCGACTAAAATTGGGATGGCGCAGAAAAGCCGAGAAAGTATCATTAGAACCAGCGCCATAGAGGGAACCCTGATAACTGGAAGTACGACTTTCAATACGACGGGGATCCAGATAATCTTCGTATTCGATTAAGGACTCAATATCTGCATTCAGACTCGCACTAAGCTTATCTAAAACCTGCTTACGAACTTTAGGAATTAAGGCATCCCAATCTTGCCCCGTATTGCCTGGCGCATTAATAAGGATAAACCAATTCTCGCAGCCTTCCGGAGCATCGCCCTCCCCTTCTTTAGAAGAGATATTTAGGTAAATGGTGGGATCATGGCCAATGGTCTGCTCCTGAAAAATAGCCTTGAACTCCTGCTCATAGTCGGTACTGAAAAAGATATTGTGCAAATCCAATTGAGGAAATTCCTTTTTGATACCCCAATAAAAGATTAAGGCAGAGGAACTACGCTCCTGCTGCAAGGTTTTTTCGGGGGCTTTCTCTTGGGGCATCAAGTGCCGATAGGTGGGCACCACATCCATATTGCTGATGATGACATCTGCCTCATGAATTTGATTTTCCACTTGAACAGCATAGGCTTTAGCATTTTTACTAAGTATGCGCTCTACTTTAGTATTGAAGTGAAATTCCACCCCTAAATCGAGGGCTAATTGATAAATGGATTGCGCTATTTGATGCATCCCACCTTTAGGATAAAAGGTACCGATATTATGCTCCAAATGCGGAATACTGCTCATCACCCCCGGCGTTTGAAAGGGATCACTGCCATTATATGTAGCAAAGCGATCGAAGAGCTGCACCAATTTCGGATGCTGAAGCATTTTATGGTTATAACGATGTAGGCTCCCTCCCAATCCCAGTCGGGGCATACGAATAATGGAGGCCAGGGTATCCCGATGCAAATAGGATTTAAAGCGATGTAAACTGCGACGGAGGAATACCTTTTCGGTATAGCGGTAGATAAAGGCCGAACGCTTTAAATAGCCCAAAACCTTTTGGGCGGGCACCTGCAATTTGCTTTGGACTTCTTCGGCGAAAGCCACCTTATCCGCATAGGCTTTTATAAAGGTGCCATCCGGCCAAAAATAGTGGCAGGCAGTATCTTTCTGATAATAGTTGAAATATTCGCGCGGCTCCTTGCCACAATCGCGAATTAATTGATCTATTAACTGAGGAAGGGTAAATAAAGAAGGTCCGCTATCAAAGCGATAGCGCTCGTCGCCAATTAATCCCAGCTTCCCTCCTGGTCGGGCTGAGGCTTCAAAAACCTGCACCTGATAGCCCTTGGATGCCAAGCGCGCCGCTGTAGCCAGGCCGGCGACACCACTGCCAATTACAATTGCTTTATTTGCCATAGTTTAATTCCGTTATAAAACTATTAAAGGCCCGGCTTGTTTAGAAAAAATGCAAAAGATTTGGGAAAAATGGCAAGCTTTAATACCCCCGCTAAGATGGCTCTTGGTCTTTGTGATACTAGCCTTCGGAGCGGCCTTCTTATTTGCTCCCAAAGCTAAGGTGGTGAACTACCAGGAATTGTCCTTTGCCACCAGCAGCGACTCCCGACTGTATTTCAATAATATTCGCTCCTATTATTACCATATCGACAATCTGAGCAAAAAGCCCATGGAAATCCTTCGGCTTAAAAGATTAGGCTCTGAAAGGGATCAAGGGAATTTGAATTTTGCTCTAATACGCTATCCGGCGGGGGATCAATATTTTGTGTTGGCCGAGCCAGGGTCTGACTTTGAACAATGTGATAGTTTACGAGTTGTTTTTAGTGAATATCCTGATTCCGAGCTGCATAGATTATCGAATGCCGAAATGCATTTTGAGATTGCAGCTAAGGTTTACAGTTCTTTGATCAAGCAGGAATCGATTTACCTCTGTTGTGGCCGAGATACTTTAAAGCAGCTCTATCAGGACCAAGCAGAAAGGCTGGATGCCGAAATTGCTTTGGAAGATTATTTCAAACTCACCCTAAAAAACTGAATGATGAGCGATTATTTGCGGTATGGATTAAGTATTTCGAGAAAGAATGGATTGTTCTTAGCGGCTTTCCTAACGGTGTTTTTCTTGGCTATGCGAGCTTTAGGCTTAGCCCATGAGTATTATTTAAGGGTATTTAATGCCTTGATATTAATCCTCTTAATCGGAAGAGGAATTTTAAGCTATCGCAGCAAATTGGAAGACGAGCACTACGGCACATTTTTCGATTTATACCGAATATCGCTGCGAACCGCTTTTATTGGGGTCGCCCTATTCAGCGTTTTTCTGGCTATTTACCTTGATCAAATCGACCCGGCCTTTATGCAGGAAATTCAAGAGGTAGAAAGTCCGGTTCCCTTTATGAGTCCGGTTATGGCAGCGGGTATAGTATTCATCGAAGGCTTTGGTTCTTCCCTGATCTTTAGCTATTTGGTAATCCAATTCCTTAAAAAGCCCACGGTAGAGTTCAATACCGAAAAAGCCTAGAGGAAAAGCTTTCGCATTTTAAAAAAATTACGATTTTTGCCCTCCCGAAAAATTCGGGAATTGCCCAGGTGGTGGAATTGGTAGACATGCTGTCTTCAGGCGGCAGTGGCCCTTGGCCGTGCAGGTTCGAGTCCTGTTCTGGGCACCACAAAATATTAGACCCTAGTTAGTTTATTCTGGCTAGGGTTTTTTGATGCGTTAGATATGATGAATAATACTTTTATCTCAAAATTTACAACAGTCTATGAAAGACTCGACTAAGAAGGCGGCTAAATGTAAATTTCACAACCTTTTAAAATGCACAAAATAGTTAAACACTTAGAAAGTGTAATCGTGGATTTGACTTCGACGTGGATAATGATTGAAAAGGAAATTATAGCTTGCCGTTCAAAGCTTTATTATTTCTCCTTTAACATAGAGAAAAGAATATAAAGGCCTAAACCAACTAATGCTCCTTTAATCACTGCATCTAGTACACGCTTCTCTTCAAAGGTTTTTGCATTTTGTTTTTTAACAATGTATTCCTCCCACGAATCAATTCCCTGTTCCTTAAGAGGTTTCCAAATTCGCTCATGGCTCACTCCCTTGGACTCTAGGATTTGTTCATATTCAACATAATCGTCGGCAGTAGCAGAATTAGTTCTAACAATTCTTTGCAACTCCTTTAGTCGTTCCTTATCGGAAGAGTCACTATTATGAATTTCTACATCGTTGACCATTGCTTCAAAGATAATTGAAAAAAGTAATTGATGAATCTTTGGTAGCTCGAAGAATACTAAGCATCCCTGTTTGATCTAAATTCATCAAAGAAAGTTCGTAGGGCTTCCATGATTACTTCATCATCAAGTACTGATCGCTCCGATTGATTTCTCAAGCCATCCTGAAATTCATTCTTTATCAACTCTAATTTTTCTGAAAACTCTTGTAGTAGTTCAGTTTGTACAGTTTTTATTTCATTATGAAAGGAAGATTTGTATTCTTCTATAAATACATCAACTTTTCTCCGCGCATGTCTATTACTGCCATAAAGGGATAAGCCAATTAAAATGAACACAAAAGTAGTGGCAAGTGCAAACCAGAATTGCATTGCATTCTGCCATTTTTGATTTTCAATCAATTTCACATCAATTATATCTATTTTCCTTTCAAGTTTTTCGCGTTCGGATATACTAAAGTATTCTACATCTTTGTAATTATTGTAAAGCTCCATTCGAAGATTTTGAATGTCTTCTTGTGTTATTTGATTTGCAAAAAGCACTGAAGAATTGAACCATATAAAGGCTATTAATATGATAGTTGCTTTAACTGGAAAGCCTTTAGGATATAGAATTCTTAAACTTCTCATCAATTGAATTTTCATCAAAGTTCAGAATAAAATTTAAGGCATGTAAATATTGCAGCCCATTCAGCCTCTATCCATTTATCGTACGTTTTCAAGGCCTAATAACATTCAATGGCCCATATTGTCAGGAACAAATTCCTACAGAACACCTTGGAATCAGGGATACATAATCCACATTACCTCCACAATGATTTCTTATCTTTTGATGGCCTACTTTTTCATAGGAATAATCTTGGCCAGAATTTTCATTTCAATTTCAAAGCTCTGTACGAAGACGCCATAATTAATCCTCAGGCCGATGAAAGGAAATTGAGATTCTGCTTTTACAATAGTTAGACTGTGTTTCTTCATCTCCTCCTTTTTAGGCATCAAATTGTTCGGATTTATCAATTAAGACCCCCTTTTAACTCCAAGCCATTTTTAATTAATTTCATAGCCCTATTTCAAGATCCTCAAGGCTTAGCAATTGAACTCTAATTCATCCCAGTCTTCTAAAACCACCATTGCCGTTCTTCCTTTCGTGAACATGAGTAATAGTGCCGAAAATGAACACTTTAGCGATGGTATAAGTGAGGAGATTATCAATGCTTTGGCCAAAATTGACAGACTGATAGTCACCTCCCATACTTCCGCTTTTCAATTCAAAGGCAAAACCTCATCCTTACCTGATCTACCTTCTTGAAATACTATTAATATGGATCTCGGCCATTAAAAAGGGAATATAGCGATCGATATGAAGTCTTAAGCTCGGCTTCTGATAGGTTCAATATCAAAATGAAAATCTATACAAAGTCTTTACAGCGGAATAGTATTTATTCTAGAACCCTTAGCTAAAAGCCTGTTTTTCTTTCCCTTACAAAATCAAAAATCAGGCTTTGGTATTCAAAAATAGCCTTCATCCAAGTTCAGCATTTGGCCTTTAATTCATTTAGCTAGCTTTGATAGCAACGAAAACTATCAAAATGAAATCAATTAAAATTCTGATCCTCCTTTTGGGGATGAGCAGTCTACCATATCTGCTCAAGGCTGGCAATCATGATGGTATTCCCCATCTGGGTGATGGCAATTTCAACAAACAATCACATTGGCAGTTTGGGGCAGGCTATGGTCCCAGCTTTGCGCGCTTTGGGGCTCAAGTAAAAAGAACTATGCCTTTGTTTAAAAAGGGAACCTGGGCGGCCTGGGGAGCCTTAGGTTATAATTATGGCCTTTCCTATGGTTTAGGATTAGACTTCTATTTAGTGGATCAATTGTACCTGGGACTCAACTATGGATCCGTAGGAGGTTATTCTGTAATTAGTTTTAGTCCGCGTACCTTTTTAGAGAAGGAATCTTACAATGCCACGGGCGCTGCAATCACGCTTAATTATGATTGGTTTTTCGCCGGACATTTTGCTTTAGGTCTAGGTACGGGAGTAGGCTATGCGGGTGAATTGGAATATGGAAATAAGCCCATCTTTTACCAGGTAAATCTGGGTTTGAAATACGCTTTTGAACTAAAGCACTAAACTGGATACAGAGCATTTTTCAGCTTGCTATTTGTTTTTGCCACAAAGCCCTGGGTTCTACCTGGGGCTTTTTTTTCAGCTTGAAACTCGATGCGCTTCTAATCAAATTAGACCAAACTTAATTGCAACATTGTTGCGTTTACTGGATTTTAATTTGCACTTTCGTCCCCTTACTAGCTCATTTAGAATAATGGAAGAAAAACAATCCTTTGAAGTCATTATAATTGGTGGAAGTTATGCCGGTTTATCCGCAGGCCTGGCCTTGGGCAGAGCCATGCGGAAGGTCTTGATAATCGATGGCGGCAAGCCTTGCAATCGCTTTACAGCCCATTCTCATAATTTCATTACCCATGATGGTGAAGAACCTGCGGTGATTGCGGAAAAGGCCAAAGCTCAGGTACTGGCCTATCCAAGCATCCAATTTCAAGAAGACCTGGCTATTAAAGCATCCAGGCAAAAGAATCACTTCGAAATTGACTGCGCATCGGGTACTATTTATCGAGCCAAGAAATTGCTATTTGCCACTGGTGTTAAAGATCTAATGCCCGATATCCCGGGCTTTGCCAATTGTTGGGGTAAAAGCATTATTCACTGCCCCTATTGCCATGGCTATGAGGTAAAACAGGCTAAAACCGGCATTCTTGCAGCGGGCGATGTGGCCATACATTATGCTCAACTTATCTCCAATTGGACCGCAGATCTCAGCATTTACAGCAATGGCCCTTCCGGCTTAAAGCCTGATCAATTAGCGCTTTTAGACAAACATCAAATTCCAGTGATCGAAAAAGAGATCGCTGCCTTTGATGAAGAGAAAGGTCAATTAAAACATATCCTCTTTAAAGACGGGAGCAATCAAAGCATAGAAGCCATTTACAGCAAACCTAGCTTTGAGCAACATTGCCCCCTCCCCGCCTCTTTAGCCTGCCAGCTCAATGAACAAGGCTTATTGGAAGTCGACTTTATGCAAAGAACTACTCAGCCTCATATCTATGCTTGTGGCGATAGTGCCAGTCCTTTTAGGGCCGTATCCTACGCGGTGGCCAGTGGTAGCATTGCCGGGGCAGTGATTAATAATGATTTGATTGAGGAGACATTTTCTAGAATCTAATTACTCAGTTTAGTCTAGCCACTTTAAATTAGGCCACTATTCCAATATGGAACCTTATGCCTGATAAGCTAAAAAATCTACTGTTCTGCCTGCTAATTATCGCTTTGAGTAGTTGCAATAACACTTATAGCTATTGGCCCGTAGAGCATTTTCATATCGATGATTCAGCATTGGCGGACAAAGAATTGGTGGAGATTATTTATTACAGTGATGGTCCCTTAGCCAAAGACCTACAAGATGGTTTTTATCATCACGCAGTTGTAATTTCATCCAGTAAAGACACCATTAATGTACTTACCTACCCCAATTTGGACTTGAACAATATCTCCAAAACAAATACACAGATGGTTTTTTACGGTCATCCGAGAGTTAAAAATTTTAGAAATCATTTAAAGTCTTTACCTCAAGAGTTAAAAGGATTATCAAGTGAACTTGATACAGCTAATCTTGAATGGGTGGAATTAGATAAGGTGGCGCGTAACACTAAATTCGACTATATCGCAGATAACCACTACCCTACCGTAATTGGGGGCCTTCAAAAACCTTAATATGCCTTTTCCGAACCTAATTTACCGGGCCTCCGAATGCAGTCGCTCTATACTAACTTAAGGCTCAAGCCCCATTGGTCTGCTCAAAGAATCATACAAAAGCTATGGGCTGATTTGAAAAAAGAAAATCCTAATGCTCGACTAAAAACTGAGCATTTACAGGCCCTGTTGATCTTTTCAGACCCTAAGCTAAAGAAGTATTACGACTTAAAATTCCTGAAGAATCAAAGACTGAATCCACGGGTACAAGGTTTTTTGGATCTTCGTTTACAGCAGTGTGCTGACTTGACTCCAGAGTCCAGACCCAAGTATAGCGACTTTCAAAGTTCAAAGCTGTTAATCGCTCATGAATTGGAGCTAATTTTAGGCGCATTAGCATTGGAAGCTTTCTTCTTTCGGCTTTCCTACCGGGATCACAAGAACCGAGAAATACCTATTGATCAAAGACCTAGCCGAGCTATCGCCTTTATTCATTTTGCTTTTGTATATGGCTTAGGGATTGGATTAACTTATCTCGATCTTCGATTTATCGCCTTTCCAATCCTGGTTTTTCTGGTACGTTTTCGATTGCGCTTTCGAAAGCAAAGGCTAGTATATAGTCGGGATATCCTAAGACAAAGTTTAAATTTAGCCCCCTTGCCAGATGACCATGGAAACTGAACAAAGCAGCCTGGATAAGAGCAGCATTTCACGAAGGCTAATACTGAAAACCATGTGGTTTGATCATATGACGATATCTAACTTCTTGATAATACCGGCCGGAATTGCTTTATACATGGAATATCTGGAACTAGTTCCCAAAAGGGTACTTCCTTCAATTATAGCAGCCCTCTTTTTTCTGATCTATCTCAATAAGGATATTGTGGGAGGAAAAAGCTGGACGAAACGAAAACTGGGCCTTCAGTTAATTGATCGAAAAACAGGTGAGAATGCGACTAGCTTCCAATGCTTCATTCGGAATTTAGTTATTGTTGGCCTATTACCATTGGAACTCTTCAATGTTTGGCGCAGGCCAGCCTTTCGTTTAAGCGATCGCTGGGCTCGAACCCAAATGATCAAAACGGAAAAAGAAAATGCCTGGCTTATTTGGAAAGATTTTGTTCAAATAAAAGAAGATCCAAAGTTGGGTCTTACTTTGCTTTCTTGCTTGACATTTTCAGTGGCAATATTTCTAATGAACCTCTAAAGATGAACTCCTCCTTCCGAACCCTCTTTTTATGCTATTTCCTTAGTCTTTTCTCACCCTTGCATAGCCAAAGCATCCAAGAATTATTCAAGGCTTTAGGAACCGAATATTTTTGGGGATTTGATTCGATAGCGAAAGACTCTCTACTCCAATGGGGCTATTACAATTTACCGGCTTCCGATAGTCTGGAAAGCGTGAGCTTGGAATACTACAGCACTACTGACTATATCCAAATAATTTATTTTTACCCAAGCGGTCCAAGTGGCTTTAGTACTATACAATTACGAAAGTTTAGCACGGATGAAGGTAAATGCCTGCTTGTTTATTCTAGGCATTCAGGCTCGCGCTGGCTTTATTTGCAAGACAGCTTAGTAGTTTTTGACTATACTGAAGAAAGTTTAATTCCCAGTTCCGACTATGGACTGCTTTCAAGAATGGATTATTCAAAGCATCTCAAAGCGAATTGCCCCGATTCGATACAAGACTTTAGCCAAAACTATAATTTGAATCCTGAGTCGGATAATGCCATTGCCTATGGAATATTTGCTGCCCAACTCGATTTTCAAGAATGGATAGCTCGAGAAGAAATTCTCTTCTACTGGAATGGCAAAAGCTTTATTGAAATTGAAACCGTTTCTAACTAAAATGGAATTCAGTATTAGAAAAATTCAGGAAAAGAAGTCCGAAACGACCCTGATAATTCCACAGTTAAATTTGGCAAATTAAATAGCTTCGGCCTTTCGAATAAACAATATGCTCTTTAAAAACCACCTTAGGCTCAGTTTCACCTTCTTCGGTGTACTGCTTATAAGCTTAATCTATAATTATCTTTCGCCCTATTCAATTCCATTCCTGGTACCCCTTAGTTCAATTCTATTCCATGTAAGCACCTTAATTTTGCTCCTTAAGTCAGGGACTTTAGTATATCGAAAGCATTGGCGCATTATTCTGGCTTTCTGGGGCCTAATGTTGATCGGAGCGCTTTTTAAAATATTACATCTCCCTGGGACTGATCTAATCCTCATCGTAAGTTTAATCGTTATTCTGCTTACTTACATCCTGGCCTACCTGACAAAACCAATCCGCAAGAGCCTTGATCATTTAAAAGTGCTATGGATATTAAGCTACATTTCTACTGGGATCCTCTCTTATTTCTACAGTATTGACCATGCATGGGAATTATTGCCCTCCCTTCTCCTTTTTGCCTGCCTATGGCAATTAAGAAACACCTATCAAGTCGATCCAAATATGGATTTGCGCTATAAAGAATCAAGGCTGCTCTAAAAATGGAAGGCACTTCCTATAAACAAGAGGAGAAAATGCAGATCTGGCGAAAGGATTTTTTATCCAAACGAAAAGCTGAACGCAAATCCTTTTTAAAATGGTTAAGCCTATTAGCCATAGGATTTACAATTGCCGGCTATCTGTCCTACCTTTTCTTTACGGATGATTTGCAGTTTATTGGCCTCGAAACCAAATTCACAACAGCAGAAGTTATTCGCGCTAAAAAAGTGCCCTATATGAAGTATTCCTGGCGCACCAGAGTGACTTATCAATTCGAAGTGGATGGCCAAAAATTCATAGGCCAGTATCTGAGTCAGGGACCTCCTAAATTTAGCCTGCAAAATATTTCCATTAGGGTAAAGTATGCCCGCTCCAATCCGAAAAGAAACAAATCTGTAGAAGAAATCTATATCCGGTAATTCGGTTACAAAATGCGGCGATTCAGTTAAAAGTCCCTCCCCCCAACTTTGCACTTTTGAAATCCAAAATTTCATAAAATGCAAAACAGAAAAATAGCTTTCGTTAGTGGTGGCAGTCGGGGATTAGGTCGAGATATGGCCCTCAACTTAGCGGCAAATCAACAAGATGTAATTTTCAGTTATCATCAGAATAAGGCTGCAGCCGATCAGGTAAAATCCGAAATAGAAGCCCTGGGCGTGCAGGCTCATGCTATTCAATTAGACAGTCGGGACCTCAGCAGCTTTGATGACTTTATAGATCAATTAAGCTCCATACTAAAAAATCACTTTGATCGCAATCAATTGGATGCTTGGGTAAACAATGCGGGGACGGGAATCTACAAGCCTTTTGCAGAAACCAGCGAGGCCGATTTTGATGAAATGATGAATATCCACTTCAAGGGTGTTTATTTCCTCACCCAAAAGGCTTTGCCAATTATTAAGGACGGTGGCAGCATCGTAAATATTTCCTCTGGCCTGGCTCGATTTAGTTTTCCCGGATCTTCCGCCTATGCTTCCATGAAAGGCGCCATTGAAGTATTTACTCGCTATCTGGCCAAAGAATTGGGGCCACGCGGCATTCGTGCCAATGTAGTAGCGCCAGGTGCCATAGCTACCGATTTTGGTGGAGGCTCTAATCGCGATGATGAACAAAAACGTCAGCATATTGCTAATATCACCGCTTTGGGTAGAGTTGGCGAAGCCGAAGATATTGGCTCGGTAGTCGCTTTCCTTTGTAGTGAGGCCTCTCATTGGCTCACAGCCCAACGCATCGAAGCTTCCGGCGGCACTCTTATTTAAAATACCTTTGATGGCCATGCACTTAATTAAGTCGATAAGCGAATACCATAAATTGGCGGGGCTCCCTTCACCGGAGCACCCGCTTATTAGCCTGGTGAATTATAGTGACGTTAATTATCAATACGATGGGGATGAAATCAGCCTGCGTTCTCCTTACTATACTATCGCATTAAAACACGGAGTACAAGGCAAAATGCGCTATGGCCATCAAGCTTATGATTTTGATGAAGGCCTGATGTCTTTTGTCGCTCCAGGACAGGTAATCAGCGTAAAGGCCCATTATGAAGAAGGCAGCAAACCTTATGGCTGGCTCCTCTTATTCCATCCCGACTTTCTTCTTAAAAGCCCATTAGCCGATAAAATCAAGCAGTATGATTACTTCAGTTATCGTGTGAATGAAGCGCTACATCTTTCTGAAAAGGAAGAGTCGGCCATGATTCAATTAATGAAGAATATTGAAGCCGAATACCATCATCCCATCGATGCCTTTAGTCAGAATATCATTTTAGCACAAATTGAAGTCCTGCTCAATTATGCCGAACGCTTCTACCAAAGGCAATTCATAACTCGAAAAGTCAGTCACCATAGCCTGCTTAGCCAGGTTGAAAAATGGTTGCATGACTATTTTGAAAGCGACAGCCCGCTTAGAAAAGGCCTACCCAGCGTTCATGATTTAGCCGAATCCCTAAACATGTCTCCCTCCTATCTCAGTCAGTTTTTGAAAGTGCATAGTGGTCAAAACGCCCAGCAACATATCCAAAGCTATTTGATCGATAAGGCCAAAGAAAAGCTAGCGCAGCCCGAATTAAGCATTAGCGAGATTGCTTATGATTTGGGTTTTGAGCATAGCCAGTCTTTTAGTCGACTGTTTAAACGTAGGGTTGAGATCAGCCCTAAAGAATTTCGAGAGCACTTGAATTGAAGTATTTAATTAGCTTTAAAGGATTAATTTAGAATTGAACCATCTGAAAGCTAGCTCCGCCCATCTGCCAAAGACAAGCCTGATTCTTTTCATCCTGCTGTTAAGCCCTTTATTTAGTAGCGCTTGCCTCAACACCGAACAGTATAAAATTTTCCCAGTTGGAATTCATAAAGGGAATATCGTAAGTGTTGACTTTCAAATACGAAGAACTTCTATAGGGGAAGGAAGTCGTATGCTGGATCTAGAAATACCAGATTCAATACCCTCCGAACCGAGCGCTGAAATGTTCATTCTCATTAGCCGCATTCGCATTTACAATCCTCAGCAAAGTTTACTAGAAAGTGACACTATAAGCAGCCTCAGCTACAGTTTTGGCAAGGACTACAGTGATACCCTGATAAAAAGCTATTACGCATCCTATAAACGTGCGCAAAAACTCTATCCAGAAATGGAGCTTTTTGAAACGGAATACCTTTCTTTTTGTGATTTCTATAAAAGCTGCGAAATGGTTTCGCTCGGATTTAATGCGCAAAGCGGACAGGACCAACTCTTAATCGGGAAATCGCAGTATCCCCTTTACATTTTTAGCGATAGCACCTACGCCATTTATGGGAATAAGGAATATTACCCAAACAGTGCCGGCCTTTTTATTAGTTCCGTTCGCATTTATAAATCCAGGAATCACCAACTAATTATTAGTCATCTGGAAGCTGGACATGAGCTAGCAATGGGCTATATGGAAAGAAGTTCAGAGCCCGAAACTAATTGGCATAGTGGTGTACCCGCAGCCTCAGAGCACAAGCCTGATGTGGATTTTAGCGCCTTAAAATCTGCGGTCTACCAAGAACCCTTGCTTCATCACGGCTATGGTTTGGATGTTTTTGTTCTTCTTTAATTGAGGGTTCTCCCCTCTTTTAAGATGTGCATTAATCACTTACCTTGAGAGCTTAAATAGTCTCTATAAGAATGTGTTAAGTGAATTGTACTTCATTCTATTCAGAATAAAAGACCCAAACACCATGAAAAAAATCGGCAAACTACTCCTCATCTTAATTGGCCTGCTCATCTTAGTAGGTGGTTCCGCCCTGGCCTATGTTAAACTAGCCCTCCCCGATGTTGGCAATGCACAAGTAATCCACATTAATGCTGATGCAGCAATGATTGAAAGGGGCGATTATCTCGCCAATCACCTGATGGTTTGTATGGACTGCCATTCAGAGCGTGACTGGTCTAAGTTTTCAGGCCCATTGGTACCCGGTACCTTAGGAAAAGGTGGCGAGGTTTTTAATCATGATCTGGGTTTCCCAGGAGTCTTCCTATCCAAAAACATCACCCCTTATAATCTAAAGGATTGGACCGATGGTGAAATCATGCGGGCCATCAGTACTGGGGTTTCCAAGGATGGAGAAGCCCTCTTCCCTATTATGCCTTATTCGCATTATGGAAAATTGGATCAAAGAGATGTAGAAGCCGTAATAGCCTACCTCCGCACCTTGCCTTCCATTGAAGCGGAACATGCGCAATCCGAAGCTGATTTCCCCATGAACTTTATCATTAATACCATCCCACAAAAGGCTGCTTTTGGACAGCGACCCAATCCTGAGGATAAATTGGCCTATGGCGAATATCTAATGAATGCAGCGGCTTGTTACGATTGCCATACTCGACAGGAAAAAGGTCAATTCGTTGGAAAAGACTTTGCCGGTGGCATGGAGTTCAAATTAGTAGATGGCTCCATTGTTCGCTCTTCCAATATTACACCGCATCTGGAAACCGGTCTGGGCAATTGGACTGAAGCCCAATTTGTGGAGCGATTTAAACTATATGGCGATAGTGCCTTTGTTCCTCACGAAGTAACAAAAGGCGATTTCCAAACCATTATGCCCTGGACTATGTATGGCGGTCTGGAAGAAAGAGATCTTAAAGCGATGTTTGCCTATCTGCAAAGTTTGGAAGCGGTAGAGAATACGGTGGTTCGTTTTACGGAACCGGGAACATAAATCAATAGGAATTCAACCAATTTTAAGCCATGGACGCGAAGGTATCCATGGCTTTATTTATGTCAATACTTGCCATTCTCGCGCAATCCAAGCAACCATAGTATAATCCTCAGTCTAATGACTGAAAAATGAATACTATGCATAAATTTTACTTAGCTCTTTGTAGCTCCTTTATTGCTTTAGGGGTCTGTGCCCAAAGCAGTGCTCAATTTGACCTCAACAATATCGAATGCAGCGTGAGTCCCAATGGAGGCCTCTTTCAAGACGATAACTATTGGGGCGACTTCAAGATTAAAAATGCTCAGGACAAAGCGGTGCTTTTTGCCGGTCATCTTTGGTTAGCAGGCTTTATTAATGATACGCTTCGCACAGCGGTTCAAGAATACCAGCTTTATAATGATCCGGATTACAGTCAAACCGACTTTCGCTTCGGTCCCATTGCAGACGATTATAGCAGTGTCGATTATCAAAACACCTATGGCAAGGTTTGGAAAATGTCGAAGAGCATGATTGATCATCATATTCAACATTCCCAAGATCAGGGTTACAGTCCACTTACTGAAATCCTCGAGTGGCCGGCCCATGGCGATACCAGCAATGGTGAAGCCTGGCTATTGGCTCCTTTTGCCGATTTAAATGGAAACAAAGTTTACGAACCCCTAACAGGTGAATATCCCATTATCCGTGGCGATCAAAGCCTGTATTGCATCTTCAATGATGAGGCGCGATACAATCCTCGAAGCGATATAAATCCTTTAGGAGTGGAAGTGCATTTAGAACTCTATGGCTTCGATCCCACAGCTATAGTATTAGCCGAGAATGCAGTTTTCTTGAACTATAAAATCATTAATCGCTCCAATCAAGACATCGACTCACTTTATGCCGGACAATGGTATGATAGTGATCTCGGCTTTTCTTTTGATGATATTTGCGGATCCGACTCCAGCTTGGCGCTCTCCTATACCTATAATGCAGACTCCCTGGATGAAGGCATATTTGGTTTCGGCTTTAATCCTCCCGCAGTTGGTTTTAGCATGCTCCAAGGCAGCGTAGCTGGAGCTATGTACTATAATAATATTGGTAATTTCATGGGGCCTATTGAAACCACTGACCCTCAGAACCAATACCATTGGTATAATTACCTGAACAACCGCTGGCAAAATGGCAATCCATTGCGCCTGGAAAACCCTTCAGGGCTATACGATCCCGCCAATGGTGATGGCTACGAACCAATTTCTAATAACCCAGTAACCAATTGGGCATTTGAGGATTCTCGAAATTGGTATTGCTCTCCTTTAGAAACCACCGATAAACGTCAATTGCTCAATCACGCGATGGTAAAACTGGAAAGCGGCGACAGCCTTTGCTTTGATTTGATGATTAACTATGCTCGGGACTTTATGGATATGAACCCCTGGGCAGCAGTGAGCAAGCTTAAGTTTGAGCAACAATCTTTAGCCACTTTCTGGTCTAATCAAAACTACCGCTGCCAAACCGGTCCTATCCTGTCTCTCGACAAAACGAATGCTTCTCTTAATCTAAAAGTTTATCCTAATCCTGTTCAGAATGTTGTTAAGCTCGACTGGGAAAATAGTACCGAGCTTAATTATCAATTATTAAATGGTCAAGGCCAAGTTATCTTGGAAGGTCAACTTAGTAGTTCTAAGCAACAAATAGAGCTATATGGCTTGAGCCAGGGAGTCTATTTCCTTTTAGTTGAAAATGCACAAGGCCTAACACAGAGCATTAAGCTACTTAAGGCCTAAACAGGATTTGCTGTAAATTGGGCCTTTTAAGCCCAATGAAAAACTTTGCAGCCCTTAGCTTCATCCTGATATCAGTCCTACTACTTAGTGGCTGTAGAAAGAAAGAAGAAGACTTAGGATACAATCCCGATAGCACAGAATTTCGTTTTGGATATTACAATGCGGCGGTGGACGGTCAATTATTTGATCCTCCCCGCCGCATTTTTATTTCAAATTCTCGAGGGGAGTACAATGAAAGCGTCGATTCCCTTAATCTAGACAAAGACAGCATTGTAGACTTGCTTATACGGGTTACTAAATTGGTAGTCCCCGGCGAACTGCAGTCTGAAGGCCTAGGTATTGAGTCTTTCTTTGGCCTTTATGCCTTTCAAACCGGACCTATCCTTTTTGATACTGTTTATCAATGCAAAGGACCTGATAGCTCCTTCATTTACAATCGGGGCAGCAATTATGTATGCCCGGCCAATCACCAAGATTCTGCCTTAAAATTCAATATTGTACAACAGGCCATCAGCTATCAATTTGGGGACGCCATTATAGATGCTGATTCTGATCCCAATGTGGGTTGGGATAATCGCTCCTTAAGTCTCAGCAGCTACAGTTCTGGCTTTGATCGAAACTTTAATAGCCATTTCCGCTACGAGAATTTCATTGTTCCCAATCGCAAAAAGCTCTATATCGCCATTGAGAATCAATTAAGCGGTCAATTGGGTTGGCTGCATTTGCAGATTATCGACCACAGCGAAATTCAGCTGTATGGCTATGCATTGCAAAAGCTTCTCTAATCACTGGTTTGCTCCTGCCATTGCTTTAATAAGCCGGGCGGTCCGTGGGTAACCATTTGTGCGGCCCGAATATGGGCATTCCAATCTTGTTTAAAGCCTTCAATATGGGTAGTAGCTCTGCTGCTAAAAAACTTTACATGCGCATAAGCACCCATCATTTGCTGCACATTGCCAAAGCTCAATAAGGCGCCATTGGTGATTGTTATATCTTCATAGCTATACAATCGATAGGCTCCCCCACCTTCCTTCTGTTCTGCCTTGGCCCATTGGTATTGCTGTTCCTGAATCCGATTAATAAAACCTTTCAATTCTGCATACTGCCCTTCATTTAATAAACCTGATTCGAGATTGAGCTCCAATTGCCTTAATTGAATATGCCGGGCTTTAGGATTCCATAGTTCTTCGGAATCCATTTGCTGGTAAATGGAGTAAATATCCCTGCTCAACACATAGGCCTCAGGTGGCAATTCCTCTAAACCATCCCGCAAACGATTCGACCAAAAAGCAAACTTGTATTCGAGCATGCGGCTATTGGCCAGAAATAAAAAGATGGGGATATCGTAGGCCACATATTGCAAGAGCGCATCACCCGACTTTAAAGCACTTTGAAAAAGACTGCGAATATTCCGCAAGTATTGCACAAAGTCTTCCTTGCTATTGAAGGTATTGTCGGTAATTAAAGAAGAATCGCGCAGAGGATAGGCTTCCAAAACTCTTTGCGCAGCCACCGGCATCAGCATAGTAAGCTGTACCAATTCTCCTGCACTCAGTTCCTTTTCTCCACTAACCCGGCGTTGAGCACTGGCATAGCTTAGGTCTAAGTGATCTGCGGTCCATTGTATTAAGCTGGTCTTCTCAGGTAACTCGGCTTCAATAGCCCTAAAAAATGCCCTTTGCGGGAAGTATGACATGTCGGTTTTTTTTAGAGTCGCCAAAATACCAAAATTGAGCATTTAGCCGCTTTCGCGGGATGGCATCCTACAATTCATTGATTTTTCTAAGCCCGGTAAAGTCTTAGCCCATCAGGCCTCTTTCGAAAAATGAATAATTCTAAAAGGCACTTTTCAGCTTTTGAAAGCCTCCTGCAAGGAAGTGCTGGACTTTAGCCAACGGTTAACGAAAAATCGAGAGTCATGAGTCCCTTATTTCTCAGTAAACACTTAATACGCTACGGATGGAAAATCTTGCTCATCTTCTTTGTGTTCCTCTCGCTTTATCTCAAAAGAAATCAAAAATGAAAGACAAAGTATTAAGCCCCCAGCCTATGAATGCTCAAGCTCATTACCCCCATATTCCCGGTCAGGGAAAAAATCACCCTGAAGCTCTGCAACTCCGTCGTTCTTATCTCGACACCTTAGTTAAAGGCATTAACCTCAACTACGATTCCCAGGGTTTACATCTGGAGCAAATTCAAAACAATATTGAAAACTTCGTAGGTACTACCGAAATTCCTTTGGGCCTTGTTGGTCCTTTACTATTTCAAAATCAAGATCAATCAGAATGGGTACACACGGCCCTGGCTACTACGGAAGGTGCCCTGGTTGCGAGCATGAATCGCGGAGCCAAGGCCTTAAGTGAATCCGGTGGTTTTCGATCGCATATCCTGCACCAAAAAATGCTGCGCACCCCAATGTTTACTTTTCAAAGTATGCATGAGGCTTTGGCCTTCGATCAATGGGTAAAACGCCATTTTGAAGTAATCCGCGGCATCGCTCAAGAGCAATCCAATCATGCCGAATTATTAGAGATTAAAAATGTAGTAGTTGGTAAAATCGTGCATCTGAAATTCATTTACTCAACTCATGATGCGGCCGGACAAAACATGACTACCGCTTGTACCTGGCAGGCCTGCCTTTATATCGACAAGCAATTTCCAGAAGAGACCGACTTTGAGATTCTCAATTTTGTGATCGATGGTAATGGTGCTTCCGACAAAAAAGTCTCCTTCTACTCCATGCAAAATGGTCGCGGTATACATGTTATCGCCGAAGCTTTAATCACCCACGAAGCGCTAAGTCGTACCCTGCGTACTACCGCCGAGGATATGTTCCGGGCCTTTAATCACTCCATGGCCATCAGCCGCTTTGATGGAATGATTGGCTATAATATCAATATCGCTAATGCCATAGCCGGCATTTTTGCATCCACCGGTCAAGACCTGGCTTGTATTCACGAATCCAGCATTGGCATCCTGCAATTAGAACCTACCGACGAAGGTTTGTATGTAAGCCTCAGTCTTCCAAATCTGGTGGTGGGTACCGTTGGTGGAGGAACTCATCTCCCCATTGCCAGTCAAACTTTAGAACTTATGTCATGCAAGGGCCCAGGTAGCGCCCGTCGTTTTGCTCAGCTAATCGCTGGTTTTGCGCTTTCCCTGGAACTTTCTACCCTGGCGGCTATAGTAAGCGGACAATTTGTAAGAGCCCATCAAAGCCTGGGCAGAAACAAGCCTAAAAACTGGCTGCTTAAAGCAGATTTAAACCCCGACTTCTTCAATAATCAATTCGCCTTCCATCATCCGGTTCAAAGCATAGAGTGGCTGCCTAATCCATTTGAGGATAATGGAATCCTTACTGAACTCAGTCGCAAGGCCACCAAGAAATTAATAGGCTTGTTTCCGGCAGATCTTCATCTGGAATCCGGAAAAAAGCTGGAGCTCATTTTAAAGAGCAAGGCACTGGGATCAGAGCTCAATCAAGGTTTACACTTTATGGCTTCAAATATCGATGCCAAGCTGGCTGATGAATTGCAGGCGCAACAAACGAAATTGGAATATGCCAATAGCCATTTAAAGGAATTACGGGTTTATCAAGCCTTGCAAAAAGCGGGCTTAGGCATAATGCCCAAATTCTATGGCGCAGTTGAAAATGAAGAACAGGAAATTTACCTCCTGGCTTTAGAGCGCCTAAACCCGGATCAGCTTCAGCTATTCAATGCCGAAAACCATCCCGAAGCCTGGACCCTCGAAATGCAACATCAAGTAATTCGCAGTATTCATCAGGTACACAAAGCATTCGCCGATAAAGACCTGTCGGATCTAGAACTTCAAGATGCAGAGGATTTTAGGGAAGCCCGCACCTTATTTCAGGCCTTCATCGATGTAAATCGCAAAGATTATCAACATCTAAACCTGGATCCCTATTTCCATAAAATGCAAGGCTTTCTGAAGGAATTTGAAGAAAAAGGCACCAAAGGAAAGGGGCGGAAAACCTTAATTCACAATGATTTCAATCCTCGCAATATTGCTATCCGAAACAATGATCAGGCTTGTATTTACGATTGGGAACTAGCCCAAAAGGGACTAGCCCAAAGAGACATCTTCGAATTTCTGGCCTTCAGTATGGAAGCGGGTTTCAAAGCAAATCGTTTGTTGGTGCTATTTGACTGGCATTTCTCTTTAGCACAGGAATACAATGGCAAAGAGTACAGCCGTAAGGATTATCTGGAAGATATGGCCCTGGTAGCTAAATCTTTTCTTCTACAAAGAGTCAATTTTTACCTCAGTGGCAGTACTCTGGTAAACTACCCCTTTATTGAAAGGGTCTTTAAGACCTCCTTTGAAATGCTCGCGGTGGTGGAACGTGAAATCCGTCGCTTGTCATGAATATAAACTTCCATATCCAACACTATTTCCTTCCCCTGATACTGGCGAATCTTAGCCATATGATGATCGTTCGATATGGCTGGTTTAAAAGTCTAGAAATACCCCTCTCCAATGCGCACTTTGGTGCCCATAAAACCTGGCGAGGTATAATTTTCCTGAGCCTGTTTGCTTCAATGTTTAGTCTCCCGGCCGCCTATGGGTCGGGAGCTATTCCTCTAAAGCAAGCCGCTTTATTAGGGGCCGGATTAGGACTAAGTTATGCTCTGGCGGAATTACCCAATTCCTTTTTGAAACGCAAATTGGGCATTGCTTCCGGTCAGCGTTCTCAAAGCTTCCCCAAGCTGCAAATCCTAATCGACAAGAGTGACTCCTTAATTGGCACCCTAATTTTCTATAGTCTTTTTATCCACTTGAACTGGCCTCAAATAGCGCTCTTATTTAGTTTGGGTTTAGCCCTGCATTTCAGTCTCTCCTTTCTCATTTGGCAAATCGGCCTTAAAAAAGAATTCTAAGCAATGATCAAAAATTTCACCTGGACCATTCCCAATGTCCTATCACTCTACCGCTTAATTATGTTCCCAATTATCTTCTATGCCTTATGGGTGGATTTGGAAGAAGTCTTCGCAATGTTAATCTGCATCAATTTAATTACCGATATCCTCGATGGTTGGATTGCCCGAAGATTTAATCAAGCCACGGAGGTAGGAGCTCGATTGGACTCCATGGCCGATATGGGAACCTATCTTTTAAGTTTTGCCGGGGTCTTTTATTTCAAAGCCGATCTGCTGCAAGATCATTTATTGGCCTTATATCCATTTTTCCTACTCTTTGCCCTTTGCCATATTCTGCCTCTCATCCGCTTTAAGCGCCTACCCAGCTTTCATTTGTACTCCTGGAAAATTGGGGGCTATATTCAAGGCATTTGGTTTGCCAGCCTCTTCTTTATTGAATTCTGGCCCAGCTACTATTACTTCATGGTGATTTGGGGAATTCTGGCATTTAGCGAGCATTTAATTATTCAGTTTTTAATTAGTCGCCCTGCTTCCAATTTAAAGGGATTGTACTGGGTTTTACAGACAAGGGAAGCCAAGAAAGTTTAAGCCAATTAGAACTTAGTTCTAAGCAAAAGATACGTATTTGAATATTAGACCGTTATGAATCCAGTACTAACCAATTCAAACTGCTTCCATGAAAAGGTTCTATATTCTCGCGCTCATTTCTTTGATTGCAATTGCCTGCCAGGAAAACCCAGATTCTAATGATTACATCGCCTTGGATGAGAATCAAGCAATTGAAAAAGAAAAATCCAAATTACTCAGAGATTTAGATTCGCTGCAAAGTTTGATTCTGCAATTACGTGCGGAAAAAAGCCAAAGAACCGAAATTCAGCCGCCTCAAAAAGGCGATACCATTTATTCTTTCATGAGCAGAGGCATGGCATTGCAAATCGACTTACCTCTGGCCCAAAGCAGCAGCTTAGTCGTTCCAGAGGCCGTCACCCAATTTGAATCCCTGTCCAAACAAACTGGTGGTGACCTTAAAATATTAGTAGATGCCAGTAAAATAGCACGCAGCCTTAAGGATATCATTCGCGAAAATGGATCGGATCAATTGGATCTGATGATCATTATGGATGTCACCGCCAGTATGAAGAATGATGTGGAAAATGTAAAGAAAGGTCTGAACTATATTTTAGGACAGTTAAGACGCTATAAGGGAGTTCGTTTGGCTATGGCTACCTATATGGACAAGCACGATAATCCCGATTGGTACAGCTATCAAGACTTTGGCAATTCCGTGCGGGATATCAAAGACTTTGTAGACCAAATTACCCTAACTGGCAATACTTCTACGGCAGAATCGGTTTATGATGGAGTCTATCGTGCTATAAATGAAGGCTTCTTTCAATCTCAGCGCAAGCGCATGGTTATCCTCATTGGCGATGCGCCTTCCCATACCGGTGCATTAAGCAGTCATAGCCTAGAGGAGATTATTCAGATCGCCAATGGCCAATCCATCAAAATGAACTTCTACCCCATTCTTTTGGCCCAGGACCATGGCAGTTTCACTATGCAAAGTTCACGCAGTGATCTAATTAATGACCTCTACCCCAATCCTTCGCGAGGTGAGATTCGAATTGAGTTTGAAGTAAATGAACTGCATACGATTCAGGTCTTTAATCAGAATGGGCAGAAATTACGAGACTTTCACTACGATGGAGATGATTTACGCCTCAACCTGGAAGATGCCGCCAATGGCGTTTATGTCTTGCGCAGCTATAATCAGGCCGGTGATTACGATGAGAAGAAGTTTATTATTCAAAAGTGAGGGAATTGAAAACACTCCTTATATTTCCCTATTCTCGCTTTATAGCTTTCACACTATTCCTCGGATTAACAAGCTGTAGCCCCTGTCCAGACCCTTTTGAAGAAAGCCTAAGTAATTCTATTGAGCAAAGCTTACGAGAGCAGCTATTAATTGAGCTAGCTTCGATTAAAGCTAATGTGGTAGAAAACCCTCAGAAATCAAAAAGTTGGTATCCAAGCGTTCAGAAACTGGAGTCCTGGTTTCACGAATTTGACACGATTAAATGGAATTCACCTGGTGATCGATTTGAAGATTACAAAGTGGCCATCAACTATTTAGATTCACAAGCCAACAAAATCAAATCGGATATTGTCGAAAAACAAATTCTAGCCACTGATATTCAATCCGCTGGGGAATGGCAGAAGGTGAAAAGTCAAATTCTGGTGATCATGATTGACATATATCAGACCTACCACTACATGTATGATTGGATTGATTGTGGTTTTAATCCTATTGAGATAAAGGTTGAACATCTTAGAGATCCGGACAAACTAAAGTCAGCGCTCTTATTCAAAGGATTGCCGGCATTTGCTGCTCAAGGTTATTTAATCTTGGATAGCATAATATATAATGGCCAAAGATTGAATGCTAATCTTCACCCACAGAGTGATTCAGTAATTTGGAAAATGCCTCTGGGGAATTTGAAACCAGGTGAATATCAACTTAAGGCCGAGATGATAATGATTTCAAGAAATTCAAATAAGGCCTTTAAATATCCTATAGATTACAAATGGTCCGAAAAGTAATTGCACTTAGTCTACTAAGCCTAATTAGTGGTGCTTGCACAAATCCTGAAGAAGAAGTTCAACAGGAGCAAATAGGTAAAATAGAGGAACTTTTTAAAGAAGCGGTTGATTATCACTGCACTTATCTTTATGTGACCATGAAAGAATTTGAATCCAGTTCCCCTCAAAAATTTAGCAAATTCAAATACAGTGAATTCATTAGTGAAATTCGCAAGCATGTAGAGGATTTTAGAGCTTTAGATACGATTAATGCTCAAGATTGGCTGGAGTTCCAAATTAAATGTAATGTATTTGAAAAGAAATTTTTCATTGACAGCCTTCTCCCTGCCAATTTATCAAGCACTGATCAAGTCTACCTTAAAAGGGAAGCACTTATCTGGCAATACGGCATTACTCAGGAAATCATGAAAAACATAAGCATTTGTACCACTGAGCTTAAATCAATTATTTCCAATCATTTTTATTATGACTCAATTCATGAAGCTTATATATTTGATTTTCAATCCGGTTATATTAATGGGAAGGAATACTTATCCATAGATTCCATTTACGATGTAGGACGTAATCAATTAATCCCTATCCCCATTTTGAGAGCTCCTCGTTGGAATTTAGTATTTGACTCCCTGCCAGAGGGCAATTACAAACTCTTCGGGCAATACCATTCTATTTGGAATAAGAGCGAATCCAATTTCACCCCTATTGAAACCGAATTCCATGTACCCCTAAAAGCTGATGAAGACATTTTTAACTATTATCCTCCTATCAACTAGCTTTTTATGCTGGTCTCAACCCTCTTTCACTGTTTCCATTCAATTTCAATTAAAAGATGAACAGGGGATTTTAAGCTTCGAGCGTCTTTGCTCTGAATATCAGATTCGGGAATCTTTTCGTGCCACCGATTTAGGACCTTGTGACTTGACTAAAAAATATCGATCGGGCTATTATATTGATTCCATCCAATCGATCCGAATTGCGACTACCATTGTGTACAATGATGTAAGCTTTGATATAATTAGGGATAGCGATACCATGCATATGTACTGTCCTACCTGGGTCGCCATGCAACGGAATTTTAATTTAGGAATAGTGCCTTTTGAAGCCGGTCATTATCAAGTCTACGACAAGGAAATAGACACCTTCAATTTAGCCAAGGGCCGTTGGGATTATTATAATCAATTAGTAGCCCAGGTAAAAGCCGATCAGGAATATTACAGCTCCTATCAAAATCGATTTACCTATCGTCAATTGATTAAGCTTCAAGACTTATATGGATTTCCCATCGGTTCTTTGGACAAAAAAGATATCACAGAATTTAAATAGTTCTCAAGCTTAAAACAGAAATCAAATGACCCTATCCAGGCGAATGGGACAAACTAAAAATTGGGATCCAAACTCAGCATTTTGAATGCTGCGCTACGAATACCGTGGGCAAGTGAATTAAATTGTTAAAAACCAAGCATTAAAATTCAAGCTTAGAACTTTTATTACAGTATTTTGCTCTCTTGAAATCCCTTATCCCATAAACATGAAAAGAATAAGTATTCTAGCGAGTGCATTAATGCTGTGGGCCACTTCTGCTCAGGCCACCATTGTGTACAACAACTTCAACCCCGATCACACCATGACCTTGAGTGATGGTACCCTCTCCTTCGACCTGGATGGGGACATGAATGATGATATCACTTTTGCTATATCCGGTACCGGTGCTTCCAATTATGTATTAAGTGTAACCGGACCAAAATTGGAATTCGTAGTAGACCAAATTGCCAATCCAAGCTATACCGAAAGTCTCTTTATTGGTAAGGAAGTGCATAGTGGTAAAAAGTGGGCCGCAAATAATGTGCGTATTGCTTCTTCCAGCAATAAAGACATTGCTGGTAATCCGGAGTTCTTCATGGGTATTCGTTTTGTATCGGGCTCTAATTACTTCTATGGTTGGGCCTTGATGGAATTGAAATCCAATTTGGACTTGGTGATTAAAAGTGTAGCCTTCGACAATAGCCTTAATAAATCTATTGTAGTGGGAAATACCGGTGCTGTATTACTTTCGGAGAAAGAAGTTCAGGAAATTGACTGGAGCATCTATCCTACTGTAGTTGAGAATGCTTTTACTATTGAAGCTTCAGAAGAATTAAGCAGCTTGGAAATCTGGAATACTGCCGGTACCCTGCTTAAGCAAGAAGAAATTAATGCGATGGAAGCTCGCATTGATATTGCCGATTTACCCAAAGGAGTGTATTTTATTAAAGTACATAGCCTTAAAGGGGAGCTTTTAGAAAATCGTCTTATTAAACAGTAAAGGCCTTAATATAAAACCACTGCATAAGCACAGTGGTTTTATATTTGCTTATTCAGTGTTTAAACATTAATTTAGTTGATGCAATGGATCGCAAGAGATTTTTACGATTAGCTGCCCTCGGAGCCTTAAGTCCAAACTTTATGAGCTTACAGAAACTGTATCAACATAGTCGCAGTTTTCCAGATCAAGAAGCACTTCCTGTTTTATTTTTGGGTCATGGTAATCCCATGAACGCCATCGAAGAAAATGAATTTGTGGAAGGCTTTCGTAAAACGGCCTTGCAACTGCCAACTCCCCGAGCTGTTATCTGTATATCGGCTCATTGGGAAACTCAAGGTACACGCATTACCGCCATGCCCCAACCCAAAACCATTCACGATTTTGGTGGCTTTCCACGAGCATTATTTGAAGTAGAATACCCAGCACCTGGCGATCCTAAATTAGCCCAGGAACTTAAAGACTTAATTGAAGAGCCCGAAATCCTGTTGGACCATGAGTGGGGCCTAGATCATGGTGCCTGGTCAGTAATAAAGCACCTCTACCCTAATGCCAATATTCCGGTTTTACAATTGAGTATCGATTACAGCAAGGGACCACAGTACCATTATGACCTAGCCAGGGCATTGTCTGTATTACGTCGTAAAGGAGTTCTGTTCATTGGTTCTGGTAATATGGTGCACAATCTGCGTTTAACAGATTGGCATCGATTGAATGATAATTTTGGTTTCGACTGGGCCTTAGAAGCGCAATCCAAAATGCGCAATTTCCTGGAGCAATGTGATGATCGTTCTTTAATCGACTTCCGTAAACAAGGTCAAGCCTTTGATTTGGCCATCCCCAGCACCGAGCATTATATCCCTCTACTTTACAGCCTAGGATTAAGAGACAAAAAGGAGAACCTACGCATCTTTAATGATGAGCCAGTAGGAGGCGCTTTAACCATGACTTCCGTTCAATACGGATAATTTTTTTTAGGGATTTGTCCCCTTCTCAAAAAACAGCTTCGTCTTAAGGGCAAATGTTTAATTAAAAGCTCTTAAAATGAAGCATGCAATCAATTGGTTTGAAATTCCGGTACTGGATTTAAACCGTGCTCAGAAATTTTACGAAAGCCTAATGGATGGCTCCATGCACAATATGGACATGGGGGAAAGCAAAATGGCCATTTTCCCTTCCGACTGGATGGAAGGCGCCGTTGGTGGTTCCATTTTCCATGGCGAAGGCATTGAACCTTCCACCAAAGGCACCACCGTTTATCTCAATGGTGGAGAAGATCTCTCTCCTTATTTGGCTCGAGTTGAATCTGCCGGAGGTCAAATCATTCTCCCTAAAACTGCTATCGGTGAAAGTGGTTATATCGCCCTGTTTATCGATACCGAAGGGAATCGTGTAGGCCTGCATTCTCCGCAATAATTGCGGCTTATCCCTTTACTTTATTAGTACATTTAGAAACCCTCATCACTAACATTTTTTACAATGAAAGAATTTATGTTACTCTTCGTAGGTGCTGATTACGAAGAACTGGGCTTATCGCCAGAAGAACTACAAACTCGCATGGGCAAATGGTTTGCCTGGGGCGATAAAATGGACAAACAAGGTATTCTCCGTGGTGGTGATGCCCTTTATGCCCATGGCAAAAGAGTGACCGGAGCCCAACGTATTGTAAGCGATGGTCCTTTTGTAGAAAGCAAAGAACTAATTGGTGGTTATTATAAGATTGCCGTTGAAAACTATGAAGCCGCTATTGAAGTTGCTCAAGATTATCCCGACTTCGATTTAAACGGTGCAGTGGAAATTCGCGAAGTGGTAAATTTTGACCAACAACACTAGAACAGAACCCATAGTAGACCATCTTTTCCGACATCAGTACGGAAAGATGGTCGCTATTTTAGCCCGCATTTTTGGCTTACAGCATCTCGATCTAATTGAAGATGCCATTCAGGATACCTTCTTAAAAGCCTCCCTGCAATGGCGAGAGCAACAACCGGATAAGCCTGAAGCCTGGCTCACTCAAGCCGCAAAAAACCGGGTGCTGGATTTATTGCGCCAAATTCAAGCACGGCAAAAGCGAGAAGCGGCCTTTCCTCATGCCTCATCGGCCCTCGAAATCAATGAGCAGTTTCTCGATCCGGAAATAGATGATGCTCAATTAAGAATGATCTTCGTGGCCTGCCATCCCGCCCTTTCCACCAGCGAGCAAATTGCCTTTGCCCTAAAAGCGATATCGGGTTTCTCCGGTAAGGAAATTGCCAGTGCCCTGATGCAAAAGGAAGACAGTATCAAGAAGCGTTTACAAAGGGCACGTAAAAAAATTCAAGAGGAAGGTATCGCTCTGCAATTCCCTGAGCCTCATGAGATGGAGTCTCGCATGCAAGCCGTGATGCAAATCATCTATCTCATTTTTAATGAAGGCTTTCACTCTAACAAGGCTGATAGTTTGGTTGACAAGGAACTTTGTGGGGAAGCCTTGCGTCTTTGTAAATTATTGCTCAATAGAAAAACCTTCCGTAGTGGAAGTCTCTACGCCTTGTTCGCTTTGCTTTGCTATAATGCTGCGCGCTTGGATGCCAAAGTGAGTGATGATGAAGTACTGGATCTCAAACAGCAGGATCGCCAAAAATGGTATGCTCCTCTTATTGAATTAGGGCATGATGCCTTATACCGCAGTCTCTATGATTTCCAAGACCGCTCCGCCTATCATTTTGAAGCGCTCATTGCCTCTGAACACATCCGAGCCGCAAATTTTGAAAGCACCAATTGGCAGCAAATTTTGAGCTATTATCAGGAGATGTATCACTACCTGCCTTCGGCCTCTATCCTACTTTCAAAAGCCATCATCTATCTTCAAATCCAAGAAGCCCATCAGGCGAAAGCTCAGTTGGAGGCTATAAAAATCAAAGACTTAGAGCAGCGAAGCTATCTCTACTATGCCACCTGGGCCGAGTTCCATTTGATGGAAAACAATACTATCAAGGCCAAAAAAATGCTCAAAATCGCCATCGAACACTGTACTAATAAGTTTGAAGAAGACTATCTTAAAAAGAAGCTTGCCAAGCTTAAAATTTGAAGGTCTTAAATTCCATTAATCACCTAAATTTCAGCTTTCATAAACAAGGCTTTAGATTCGCATTTTTTAGTCAGATTTTTCATAATTTAGTGCTGGATTTGGAGGGGGCTCTAAGTCCAAACAAATGAAAAGTCATCGCAATATCGGTCGCACTGACCGTCGTATCCGTTTTCCTTTCTCCTTCCTAATCTTGGTCTTAGGCCTTTGGTTGTTTAATGGTGCCTCGGGTGATCCTTTAGGATTAAGTATCAGTATTTTTTCCGGCATTATTATGATCACGGCCCTTGCAGCCTACTGCCCGGTATTACACCTACTACGTTTACACAGCTTTAGTGAGGAAGAGTTAAAAATTTACGGACACCCTTATCATAGTAAGCGTCAAGTCCTGGAGGCTTAATTAAAGACAATGGGAATTTGAATTTCTCGTTTTAGCTAAATGCTAAACAGATTTTTGGTTCTCCTACTCCTATGCAGTCCACAGGTTCAAGCCCAAAACAATTGGGCCTCACAATTATCAAAAGCAGCTTTGGAACTCACCAAAGACGATGTGGTATACGATCCTTCTTACTATCAGATCCCCTATCCCAATGGCGATGTACCAGCAGATAGAGGAGTTTGTACCGATGTGGTCGTTCGTGCCTATCGGAAATTAGGCGTCGATCTCCAAAAATTGGTACATGAAGATATGGTGGCCAATTTTAAGCTCTATCCTCAGAAATGGCAATTGAAAGGCCCGGACTCTAATATTGACCACAGACGGGTTCCTAATTTGATGAAATTCTTCAGTCGCAAAGGTCAAACTTTGAGTCTCTCCCAATCATCAAAAGACTATAAAGCCGGAGATATTGTTTGCTGGGACCTGGGCGGTGGTATTCTTCACATTGGCCTGGTGGTTGATCGCCTTTCGGCGGATGGCACTCCGATGATTGTACACAATATTGGATCGGGTCAGGTTTTGGCCGATTGCTTATTCCAGTTCACCATTATTGGGCACTATCGATATTCAGGGCAGTAGATTAGAAATTGAGGGAATTGCTTAGCTTTCGATGATTAAATCCTGTCCCCAATTCTATGAGTATCGATTCGGATAAAATTAAATCTCTGGAAGAAAGGCTCTTAAACCTTCAAATCCAACACGAAAGAAACAATCGAGAAATTCGATTACTTCAATCCGAAATAGCCAAGTTAAAGAGTGAAGATACTGAGGCTGCTGCCCTGGAAACACGATGGACTGAGGCAGTAAAGGATAATAAAAAGTCGATTAAGCCAATTTCCACTAAGGAAGCGGAAACTAATGCTCCTATTAAGCCTGAAAAGGCCCGTGAAGCTAGTCAAGCGAAAGCCGCTCCAAAATCTAAAAATCGGAGCCTGACCTGGGATTTAGAAAAATTCATCGGCGAAAACCTCATTAATAAGATTGGAATCTTACTCACGGTAATTGGCGTAGTAGTGGGAGCTAAATATGCCATTGATCATGAGATGATTAATCCTGCCACCCGCATTATCTTGGGCTATGTAACAGGATTTATCTTATTGGGGATCAGCTTAAAACTCAAGAAAAACTACCTCAATTTTAGTTCTGTATTGCTGGGAGGTTCCTTGGCTATTCTATACTTCATTTCTTATGCCGCATACTCATTCTATGCCTTTTACAGCATAGGATTAACCTCGGTATTAATGTTTGTGGTTACTGTAGGAGCAGTATTCGCGGCGCTTCACTTAAATCGCTCGGTAATTGCCCATTTTGGATTGGTTGGCGCCTATGCCATCCCTTTTTTAGTAAGCACCGAATCTGGGAATTACGAAGTGCTATTTGCCTATATGGCCATAATAAACCTGGGTATCCTATTTATTTCCATCCGAAGAAATTGGCAATCGCTTTATTATTCAGCCTTTGTATTCACCTGGCTCATTTTCGGAGTATGGGCGGGTACGGATTATGAAAACAGTAGTCAGAACAGTGCTCACTTCTTCCTGGCGCTCTTCTTTTTGATTTTCGTTGTAGCTCGATTAGGCTATCATCTAATTAAGAAACTTCCACTAAAGGAAATTGACCTCCCCGCCTTATTCAGTAATAATCTGGTTTACTATGGTTTAAGCTATTATCTCTTGCAGGAGGCCGGCCAAATAGATCAGTATTTAGGACTTTTCAGTTTTAGTCTGGCCCTCTTTAATGGTTTATTATGTTATAGCGTTTATCGCTGGGCACCCGAAAACCGCAAATTATATTGGGTGCAAATGGCCCTTGCTATCTTATTCTTTAGTCTGGCCATTCCTGCTCAATTTGATGGGAATATCATTACCCTGATTTGGTCATTGGAAGCGCTCATCTTCTTTTGGTTGGCCTTGGAAAAGGAGCTCAAGGGCTTTCAATACTTTGCCTATCCCCTATTCTTTCTCGGCTTTTTTAGTTTGATGAGTGATTGGAATGAAGATTACTTTCAAATCAGTCGAGAAATTAAGCGCAGTAGAACCAGCTTTTTCAACCTGCCCTTCTTGTATAGCCTCATCACTGTAAGCTTTTGCTATGTCATTTTGTGGATGCAGTACCGCGCCCGAAAAGCACAGAATAAAACCGAAGAAACAATCGTCAAATTTGATCGCATCATTGCGGTAATCAGCCTTTTTAGCACCTGGTTTATCTTTCGCCAGGAAATTCATTTTTATTGGAATAAGCTCTATCTCTTAAGCGAATATGAAATAGAGATGACCAATTATTCCTATGAACGCTATAATCGGAATTACGATTATTTAGGCTGGACCTGGGAGTTTCTTTTTGGCATTCTCTTTTTACTGATTTTACAGATTGTCAATCAATGGCGATTGCATTCCAAGCTCATGGCCAATGCCCTTAAATACCTGAACTGGCTAGCAATTCCCGCCTTCTTAATTGCCGGAATTTACTTCTTGAGCGAAATTGCCAATCATTTCAGTACTGCTTTGGAGGACTTACATCAAAAGGCCAGCTTAAGTCAAATGCTCCTGCGTTACCCTGCCTTTATAGCCTTGGGTCTTTTACTCCATTTCAGCTGGCGAAGCAGTCAGAAAAGCTATTCGGCTTATCGCAATGCAAAGCGTCTTGAGATTTTCATTCACATCACGATCCTTTGGCTGCTTTCCGCAGAATTATTGCACATCTTTAAACTGGCCCATTTCGATGGCTACAATCAATTGCTGCTGAGCATATTATGGGCATTGTACAGCTTCTTCCTGATAGCTCAAGGGATGTCTAAAAACAAGAAACATTTGCGCATTACAGCCATGGTGTTCTTTGGTTTGATTTTGTTGAAATTGATTCTTTGGGATTTAAGTTCATTGAGCAGTTTATCCAAGACTGTAGTCTTAATGGTTGTAGGAGCACTACTCTTACTAAGTTCATTCTGGTACAACAGGCAAAAGAAAGTTCAAAAGGCAGGTACAGATCTGGAAGACAGTTAATCATGACTCTTCAAGCCAATTTTATTTCAATGAAGCTTTTGTTGAAAGGATCTGGCATTGAAGCAAATTGCCCATTCCACAAAAAAGCCCCCTTTTTCCTTACCTTTGCAGCCTCTTAAAAAGCAAGATGAGCATGAGTGAAACCAGCGTGCAAAGCGAGCAAAAACAAAGCTCTCCCGAAGAAACTTTCAAAGCCCAAACTTTAGCCGACTATCGTTTGGCGGTAGAAAGCCGCGAGGCCAGTTTAATTGGTCGTCGGGAAGTACTTACCGGAAAAGCCAAATTTGGAATTTTTGGCGACGGTAAAGAATTACCCCAAATCGCCTGGGCCAAGGTTTTTAAAGACGGTGATTTCCGATCGGGCTATTACCGTGATCAAACCTTTATGATGGCTATAGGTGCCTTGAGTACTCAGGAGTTTTTCGCCAGCTTGTATGCGGATACCAATCATGATCATGAGCCTGCATCTGCCGGAAGGCAAATGAATGGTCACTTTGCTACCCAGAGTTTAGATGCAGATGGTAACTGGAAAAGTATCGCTGCTCAAAAGAACAGTTCGGCGGATATCTCCCCTACGGCCGGTCAAATGCCACGCTTAGTAGGTTTGGCCGAAGCCAGTAAGCATTACCGCCAGAATAAAGGCTTAAAAGACTTTAAACAGTTTTCGCATAATGGCGATGAAATTGCCTGGGGAACCATTGGCAATGCCTCTACTTCCGAAGGTCCTTTCTTCGAAGCCATTAATGCGGCTGGAGTACTGCAGATTCCTATGGTAATTTCCATTTGGGATGATGATTACGGTATTTCCGTGCACTCCAAATATCAGACTACCAAAGAAAATATTTCTGAGATCCTCAAAGGTTTCCAACGCGATGGTGAGGAATCAGGATACGAGATCTTGCGAGTTAAAGCGCATGACTATCCCAGCTTGATTGAAACTTACGAGAAAGCGGAAAAGATTGCCCGTAAAAAACATATCCCGGTAATGATTCACGTTACCGAGGTTACTCAACCCCAAGGTCACTCTACCTCAGGCTCACATGAACGTTATAAGAACGAGCAGCGTTTGGCCTGGGAACGAGATTTCGACTGTATTAAAAAAATGCGTGAGTTTATCGTAGCCGCTGGTTTGGCCGATGAAGAGCAATTAGACGCATTGGAAAAAGAAGCGAAAAAAGCCGCTCGCGACGCCAAGGCTTCTGCCTGGAAAGAGTATATCGCACCTATAAAAGAAGAAATCGCTACTGTACGATCTCTTTTAGCCGAAGCAATTGCAGCTGCTCCTGAAGCCGAAGCCATTAAGGCTATGGATCAGGAATTAGCAGCTAGTGCTGAGCCTCTGCGCAGAGACGGTATTGCTGCTTTACGCAAGAGTTTACGGTACTTACGCGATGATCAAAGCGGATTAAAAGAGCGCATCAAAGCCTGGTTGGAAGAACAAAACCAAGCCAATCACGATCGCTATAGCAGCCATCTTTACAGTGAGTCGGCCCTTTCCCCTATGAAGATCGAAGGTGTTGCTCCTCAATATTCTGACGAAAGTCCTAATGTGGATGCCCGGATTATCCTCCGCGATAATTTCGATCGCATCTTAGGTGAGCGTCCAGAAGTAATGATCTTCGGAGAAGACAGCGGTAAAATTGGGGATGTAAACCAAGGTTTGGAAGGCTTGCAAGACAAGCATGGTGAAAACCGCGTTTACGATACCGGTATTCGTGAAGCTACCATTTTAGGTCAGGGTATTGGTATGGCCATGCGTGGCCTCCGCCCTATTGCCGAAATTCAATACCTCGATTATTTACTCTATGCCTTACAGGTTATGAGTGATGATTTAGCTACCGTACATTACCGTTCCAAAGGCCGTCAGAAAGCCCCGGTAATTGTGCGTACTCGTGGTCACCGTCTTGAAGGTATTTGGCACTCCGGTTCTCCGATGGGTGCTATTATTAATGCTGTGCGTGGTGTACATGTATTGGTACCTCGAAATATGACTCAAGCCGCCGGTTTCTACAATACCATGTTAGACAGTGATGATCCTGCGCTGATTGTAGAATGTTTGAATGGCTACCGATTAAAAGAGCAAATGCCGGATAACCTGGCCGAGATTCGCACTCCCCTGGGAATTCCAGAAACCATTCGCGAAGGAAAAGATTTGACCATCGTGTCCTATGGTTCTACCCTGCGCATTGTAATGGAAGCAGCGGAACAATTATCCGAATTCGGTATCGAGGTAGAAGTTATTGACCCACAATCACTCTTACCTTTCGATATCCATCATAGCATCCGGGAAAGCGTGGCCAAAACCAATCGACTTTTAGTGGTGGATGAAGATGTACCCGGTGGTGCTTCTGCCTTTATTCTACAACAGATTGTTGATGTACAGGAAGCTTACCGCGTATTGGATTCCAAACCTCAGTGCTTAAGCGCCAAAGCCCACCGCCCTGCCTACGGTAGTGATGGTGACTATTTTAGCAAGCCTAGCGCCGAAGATGTATTCGACAAGGTTTACAGCATGATGCACGAATTTAATCCCGCCCAGTATCCGGCCATTTAATTGAGTCAAAGTCCACGCTTACATAAGAATCTGGTAGCGGCCGTAATTGAAGCCTTGGAAACGGCTTTTGGCAAAGGCTACTATGCCGATAAAGTAATTGAACGCATCCTTAAGCGCAATCCGAAATGGGGTGCACGGGATCGGGGTTTTATTGCCGAAAGTACCTATGAAATAGTACGCTGGTGGCGCTTGCTTTGGGAGCTGTATGGCAAAGAACCCAGTTTAAAGCGCAAAGATTTGTATCGGCTCTTTGGAGTTTGGTGGCAGTGGCAAGGTCACGAATTACCCGATTGGCCCGCCTTTGATACCGTAAGAGGTCTCAATATTGCTCAGCGTTTTAAAGTGCTGGAAGCAGATCTTAATATCCGCGAAAGCTGGCCCGATTGGCTTGCTGAAGTAGCAGCCGAAGAATTAGGAGATGCCTGGCCGGCTATTGCTAAAGCCTCCAATATTCCGGCTGAAGTATTCCTTCGTACTAATAGCCTAAAAATTGACCGCAATAGCCTCCTAAAACAATTGGAGGAAGAAGCTTGTCCAGCCCGACCCTTGGAAGCCAATGAAGTTGGGATCATTTTGGATAAGCGGAAGAATACCTTTCGTTTGCCAAGTTTCCAGTCCGGTTACTTTGAAGTACAAGATGGTGGCAGTCAAATGATTGCCCCCTATTTAGAGGTTGAGCCAGGTATGCGGGTGATTGATGCTTGTGCCGGCGCAGGAGGTAAAGCTTTACATCTGGCCGCCTTAATGGAAAACAAAGGGCAGATTATTGCCATGGACGTAGAAGCCTGGAAGCTGAAGGAATTGCAAAAGCGGGCTCGCAGGAATGGTGTTCATAATATTGAAACCCGTCCCATTGAAAATGCGAAGAGCATCAAGCGTTTGCAGGATTCTGCGGATCGCCTTCTATTAGATGTTCCTTGCTCTGGAACCGGGGTGGTGAAACGCAATCCGGATACGAAATGGAAGCTGAAACCCGAACATTTAGATCGGGTTCGAAAGATCCAAGCTGATATTCTGGAGGACTATTCTAAAATGCTGAAAAGCGGCGGCAAAATGGTTTATGCTACTTGTAGCATTTTACGTTCTGAAAATGAAACTCAGGTTGAACGATTTTTAGAGAGTCACCCTGAATTTAATCTTATCCGCCAGGAGCGAGTTAATCCTTCTGAATGGAGCGATGGCTTTTATATGGCTTTACTCGAGAAAGCCTAAGGACCTTTTGGGTTTTTCTTCTAAGTATATATAAGTCTAATCCATCATTACAGAGCGTTGGAAGATGCTTTGATTAAGATCTCCTTATCTCAATATCAAGCAGTTCATGCTAATATAAGAGAGCGCTGGAGTTTATTTCCAAAGGTAGCTCGTCCCCAAATTGCACCTGAAATAAGGAAGAAGCCCAAAATGCATTGTACCTTGCACATCGAAAAGCAGATCTGGGCTTTAAATTGGGAAAAAACGTGAGCTTAAGGACCACAGAATCCGATAGTCGGTACGAAAACATCGATAAAATGTCGACCGGCGAAATTCTTGAAAGCATTAATACCGAGGATCGTAGTGTTCCCATCGCTATTTCTCGGGTTATTCCCAATATTGAGAAGGCAGTAGATCATATCAGCGCTCAAATGCAAAAGGGTGGTCGGCTGTTCTACTTAGGCGCTGGCACCAGTGGCCGCTTGGGTATTGTAGACGCATCTGAGCTCCCTCCTACTTTTGGTGCCGATCCAAATTGGGTTATCGGTTTAATTGCCGGGGGAGATACAGCCATCCGTAAGGCAGTTGAATTTGCAGAAGATGATGAACTGGGCGCCTGGAAAGATCTGCAAGCCTATAATCCCAATTCTAATGACATTGTTTTAGGTATAGCCGCCAGTGGCACTACTCCTTATGTGGTAGGCGCCTTAAAGCAGGCTCGGGCCGAAGGCATTAGCACTGTATGTGTAGTATGCAATGAGAATTCCCCCTTGGCGGATCAAGCTGATTTCCCCATTGAAGTAGTGGTTGGCCCGGAATTTATTACTGGCTCAACCCGCATGAAAGCTGGTACCGCTCAAAAGCTGGTCCTCAATATGATCTCTACCGCGGTGATGGTAAAATTAGGACGAGTGCGTGGCAACAAAATGGTGGACATGCAACTCAGCAATAACAAACTGGTAGATCGTGGTACTCGCATGGTAATGGACGACACCGGATTAATGGCCCCTCAGGCGGAAGCCTTACTCAAAGAGCATGGCAGCGTAAGAGCTGCGGTAGATGCGCATCAAAGAGGACTTTAATTAGAAGCGCTCTACCAGTAGACGTTGAATGGTGGATCTTCGGCCTTCCTGCTCCAGGAAATAGTAAAACATACCATTCCTGGCCGAATGCTGATAGCGAATACTATTGGCCCCGTATTCTAATACAATGGGCTCCTGATGCACCATGCGTCCCTGATAATCATAAACCTTTAGTTGAGCCGGGCCTTCCCATTGGCTGTCTTTTACCCAGAACCATAATTGGCTTTCGCCTTTCGACGGATTAGGACGTGGAGGCAGAACTTCCAGACCATTGCCTTCAGGATTGCCCGACCATTCCTGCAAGGAAACCTGCATGCAATTAAACTGGTAGGGCAATGGATCAGTTTGACCAACTGGCGTTGATACTGGCGCTACTTCGCGTTCATCCTGACTAAAAGGACTCATGATTCCATTACTATCCAAAGCGGCCAATCCAATAAGATAAAGCTGATTCGCCTGTAAAGACGGTATCACAAAATTTCGCCCCTGGAAGCGATATACGGAATCATATACGGCACCAGCTGAATTTTTAACTCCTACCCGATATTCAAAAGCCAAATCAGAATCTATAACTTCTATGCGTAGTCCTGTGCTTTCATTGTGTAGGGTGAAGTTTGGTGTTTCTGGAGCGGCCGCAATCATGGTGGCTGAAGCTCCGTTGATGATCGCATTTCTTTGCAGATAGTGGAAGTCGACATAAAAGCTATCAATGGTTCCATTGCTATCCAGATCAATCCCAATCTCATCCAAACCCGTATGCTGATGGTCTTCGTAATTAGGCGTCCCCAAGGGGTTTCCATTACCATGCTCATGGGCTGAACTAAAGCGAAGGTTCAAAAATCCGTTTTCTCTAAAAGCAATGTGATCTCCTCCTCTACCACTGCGGTCTTCCAGGTTAACCAGTTCTATTTCGGGCTTGGTTTGGAAGTTTGGTCGAAGCTTTTCATCAAAATTCATCTTTACGCTGCGCGCGTAACCCTGATAGGGATTACGGTCTGACAAAGGGTTTGCGTACATTCGGATTCGAATCGAATCAATATCACCGGCAGGTGAGCAGCCGGGGGGAGAAGCAGTTTGTCCACAAATCGTTCCACCGACAATATCATTATTCAGCACTGCTTTTACAGCAATATTCTGACTCACACAGTAGTCTGAAAAGGCTCTGGCTCCCAATAAGCCTTGCTCCTCCCCATTGGTTAGCATAAAAACCAAAGTATGATCGAAAGTATAGCGACTGAGCACCCGAGCCAGCTCCATTACCAGAACGGTTCCCGAACCATTATCATCCGCTCCCGGTGCATAGCAATTACTATCACAACGAGCTTCACAACGCGAATCCATATGCGCCATTATCAAAATTATGGAGGGATCTGTGGTATCGGCGCCAGGCAGCACACCCAATACATTTCGGGTACCATAAAGATTGCCACAAGTATTATTCAAAACATCAAAGCTTAAATAAGCAGGACGCAGTCTGTTTTCATTTAAACCACTGTATTTCTGAAACTCACTGAAAATCCAGCGGCGCGTTGCGCCAATCCCATAATTAGCACTGGTGGTATCGGACCAGGCATGACGGGTAGCAAAGCTGCTGAGGATTTGTAAATTGAGGAATAAGCTATCAACTGAAACCCGATTAAGGAGTTCACAGGCAATTTGGTCGCTGGCGCTAATGGTAGTACTAGCAGAATACTGCGCCGGGTTGTACTGTCCCTTAAGGATATTTAAAACTTCCGGGCTGGAAAGGCTTTGAGCCGAAAGCGCCGCAGAAAAAAATAAAGCACAAGTGATTAGTAAATTCCCCATTTCCCTTTGTTTAGAGAAATATAAGGGAAATCCTTTAAAAAGGTTCGTAGGGCTTTTTAAGCTTTAATCGTCATCGGTTTGACGTAAACGAACAATCTCAATTTTACTATGACTCACCTCTTCCATTTTCAAGTGGAAGCCATCAATGCGGAGTTCTTCACCCTTTTCCGGAATCGACTCCAGATGATTAATGATTAAGCCTCCCAAGCTATTGTAGGCCTCATCTTCAGGAAGCTTAAGGTTGTACTTATCATTGAGGTAATCAATTTCTTGACGAGCTGAAAAGAGGTATTCGCCCTCCTTTATTTTTTGCTCCAATAGTTCTTCTACATCGTGCTCATCGTCAATCTCTCCAAAGATCTCTTCCACCACATCTTCGATTGTTACCAATCCAGAAGTACCGCCAAATTCATCCAAAACCACCGCTATACTGCGACGCTCCCGCATTAATAGGTTTAGAGTTTCATGCGCAGGCATACTTTCTGGTAAGAAACTCACCGGGCGGAGAATAGAACGAATATCCTCTGGCTTTTTAAAGAGCTCAAAAGAGTGAACATAGCCAATGATATTATCCACATTCCCTTGATGGATAAGGATCTTAGATAAATTGCTATCAATAAAAACCTCGCTGAGCTTCCCAATGGGTTCCTCAACATCCATGGCTACAATTTCGGTACGAGGCACCATAAATTCACGAGCCTTACGCTCACTAAAGTCTAAGGCATTACGAAAAATCTGAATTTCGTGATCCACATCTTCTTGCTCATCACTTGCCTCCGTACGTTCGCTGATATAATTTTCGAGATCCACCTTATTAAAGGCCTTCTGCCCTTCCTCCTCCTCGGTTCCGAGAATGTATTTCATCACAAAATTGCTGATGCCCATCATTAACCAAACAATGGGAGCAAATACTATATAGAAGAAGCCGCTAGGCAAAGCAAAGAACTCCAATAAGCTAGTGGCATTGGTGCTAAATATGGCCTTGGGTAGGAATTCGGCAAAAATGAGAATGAAAATCGTACTCAAGATTGTTTGAACCAAAAGCAAGAGATAGGCATTCTCCAAGGGTAAATAGGGATCCAATACCAAGGGCATGAACAAACCATAAATAACCAGGGCGATATTATTCCCCACCAACATGGCAGCAATAAAGCGGGAAGGGTTTTTAACCAGATAACCGATGATACGGTAAACAAAGGTTCCCTTTTGTTGCTCCAACTCAATGTGGAAGCGGTTGGAAGAAATAAAAGCAATCTCTACTCCTGAGAAGAAGGCAGAAGCGAGAATGGTACTAATAATGATCAGTGCGACTTCCAATGTTTAGTCTTGTTTGGCCTGTTTTTCTTCCTGTATTCGCTCGTAACGTTGACGAGTATAACGACGAAAGAAGAACATAAAGATAGATACTACCAGGCCTCCACCAAAAATATAGCGGGAATTGCCATCCATATTCCAGGTCATGTACAATTGGTAGGCGCATAAAAAGCCCATCCCTACCCAAACAAACTCAACAAATTTTAAAAGTCTAAGAAGCATCGTCCTCAATATTTAGCTGGCCGGTTACCCGATCCAATTCATAGCTACTAAAGTTCTGGTCCGCTTGAAAACCCTCCCCCATGATAATCTGATCTTTGGTGGTAATTTTCACAAATTCATCGCTGTAAATCTTTTCGGTGCGGGCATCCCAAAAGAGTTTTTCGGTATTCAGCTGCTCCCCCTTTTCATTGACTACTACCACATCGCCTCGTGCTTCCCATAGATCCTTATCGATCAACTGTAGAGCATATTCGGCACGTAGTCGACTGGTTTCCTGTCCGAGGGCATCCAAAAACCGCACATTAATTCCTTCGCGAAACTCGCGCTGTGGAATATCTAATTGAGGATAGCTTTCTGCCAAAGGGGCCATTAATTCCATGCGATAATAACTGCTATCGGAATAGCGAAGTACAAAATCGCGCTGTACCTCCATGGGGATGCGTTCATCGCGCGCCAAGGCTTGTACCTCTTTCACCTCATTTTCACAGGCGGTCCATAAAAAAAGCATCGCCACCAAGGTAGCGATGCTCTTAAGATTATGAAGTTTGAATCGCATTACCAGGCTACGGTAATGGTTTCATTGATCCAACAACCAATAGTATATTTCTCACCTCCAACGTGACCTAATTGGAAACTGGCCGACTTATCCGGAAGCTGTTGTTTGTAAGCATTGATCAAACGGTTCGCTTTGTTGCTTACCGAGGCATCAATAGACTTAGCATAGTTCAATTTGTCAATAGCAGCCCAGTAAACCGCTTTCTTTTCGAATACGTTGCTTCCGCATGATCCATCAGCAGCAGCGTAAATGGTTGCCAACATTACATAAGGGTCGCCATTCTTCTTATCCAAATTAGCGGCATTAATACAAGCTGATTTAGCTTGAGCCAAGCTACCGCGCTTAATATAGATAGAAGCTAATTTCAGGTAATCCGCTGAACGCTTGATAGGGTCCAATTCGAAGTTAATAGCTTCCTTAATATACTGGGTAGCTTTTGCGTAGTCTCCACCGCGATAGGACATGATGAACATCGCACGAGCAGAAGGTGCGGAAGGCTGCAATTTGTAAAGCTCTTCTGAAATATTGAAGAAGATGGGGTTATCGGTACAATCTTCATACTCACCCTCTTCATTTTTACGCTCTTTTTGCAGCATTTTAGCGGCACGCTTCAACCAAAGGGTATCACTTTTATTAGCCGCAAAGGTTTCAGCATTGTAGATTAAGTTCAATTTATCACAGGTAGCAATAGGTCCAAGAATCTTCTCGATATTAGACTCAACTACAGTATAGCGCTCCAATTCACGCTCTGCCTTTTCCAGCTCTTTCAACTCTTTGGTATCCAAAGCAACATTATCAGAATCGCGTTTGCGAATCAGTCCTTCAATCACAACGTTCAAGGCATTATTGTTAACCTCGATACCTTCGTTTACCAGGTTGTAATCGCGGAATACATCTTCTACTTCGAATACTTTTTCATTAAATAAACGAGCTGCGGTAATGAAGTAGTAGTTGTAAAAGGCAGCGGGCTGTTCTGGTCCTCCAATTTCTAAGGCGTATTTAAAGAGATCATGAGCCTCTTTATTTTTATCCTCATTGTATTTGAAGAAATCCAAAGCTTTACGAGTTGCTACATCTGCCTCATTGCCAGGATAAATTTCGTTGCGGCGATCGTAAACCTCCATCAAGAGATTTTTAAACTTACGCTCGGCAGCGGTATCTTTATTTTCAATAGACTGGTCGATCTTAGCCTTAGCGATATAAGGACCATAGATGAAATTGTTCTTGCTGGAACCGGGGCATATATCGTAAACGATTTGCCAGGAATCGTAGGCTTCGAGGAACTGTCTTTTTTTAGCCAGTTCGTAATAGATGTAAAGGTTTTCTCTACAACGGAGGCTGTCTTCTCCGTAATCCTGGGCCTTGAGCAATCCACCCAATCCGATCAGGAATGCCAGGGTGTACAGGGTTGCTTTCATTTGGGTTGTTTTTGTTATCGGTATTTATAATCTATGAACCACTTATCATTAAACGTGACAGATAGGTAGAAGCTTATATACTGTTCGCGGATCAAATTGTTTGCGAGGCTGCCGCGTTGACCGGCTACCACCCCTAAATTGATGGTGCTTACTTTTTGCTCTCCGGGTGCCATGTTTCTTTGGCGAATCGGTAATCCTAGCCCAAAAGTAATGCCATAATTGTATATATCTTGTCCTGAGATATTTAAGGGGGTTTTCTCATAGAATCCGCCTATACGATATTCAGTGTTATTGAAAAAACCTGTTCCCCGCTCCAGGGATTTGAAGGTCATTTGAGGGGTCATAAAACCACCTAATTCCAATCGATAGCCATTTTCTAAGGGGTTTCCGCCAATCGAAGATTTAAACTCGGAACCATTATAGCTCTCGAAATCCGCATTTACCGCCCAGGAAACCTGACGATTCTCCAAATTCATCTTTCCATAGCTTAAGCCAAAGCCCAATTCTGAGGGTAAGGTATAGCTACCTTCATTTGAGCTCCCTCCCACTAAAGTATCGCGGGCTGTATTACCGTCAATAGTATAATCGAAACTTAAGTCTGTAGAATTAATGCTGGTGGCATTCTGGAAACGCAAAGCGGCCGATAGGAATCGATCCTTAGGCATTAAATATTGATACTGAGCGCCATAATTAAAGAATACCCCGCTAATCTGGCTTTCACGATCACTGCGGGTATCCAGGAAAGTATAGTCGTAGAAGTTTACAATGTTGTTTTCGCGCAAGGAACCAAATAGATAATGCATATTCACTCCCAGACTTAAGCCTTTAGCCACTTCAAAGCTATTTCCCCAAATTACAGAGTTGAGTCCGCCCTGACCATTAAACTGATCGGTGATCGTCACATTAGAATCAGAAGGAAGCACACGGCTACTGTTAATCTGATAGCCCTTAAAGCTATAAGGTTGGATAGAAACGGCAGAACCCCACCAATTCATTATAGGCACCCCCACCGAAAGGTTTCGCATGCCGGATCGGGAATTATCAATATTAACCGCTGGCGATTCTTGCATTTGGTTAATGCGGGTCGCTTCGAAGCCCACATCGAAGGTGGTTAACTTCAAATTGGTGTAGGAAGCGGGACTTCCAAAATTGATATTCAAGAAATCGGGACTGGCCAGAGAAGCGCCTCCCATACCCATATAGCGAGCATTTAAGCCGTGGTACAAATCCCCGAAACCAAAGCGGGAATATGGCGAAACCGAATTGGTTTGCGCATTGGCAATGCCAGCCATACCTAGCAATAAGCTAAGGTATAAAGCTCTATTTCTGAAGGAGGTTGTACTCAAGGATGTAATCAAGGCCGTTCAGCAAAAAATTAGAAGGTGCAAATATGTCATTTTTCAACCACGGGAGCAACAAGGAATGGTCTCCTCCCGTAATTACTGTTCGAATAGCGCCAAATTCTTCCTCATATTGTGTGATGCTCGCAGAAATTTCTGCCGCATAACCTCGCACCACACCGCTGAGAATAGAGTTTTCGGTACTATCCCCTACTAAATTTGGATATTGAATACCCGACCAATCTACTTTGGGCAAATTGGCGGTAAAATGTTTGAGGGATTTAAAACGCATCTTTAAACCCGGACTAATCGCTCCACCGTGGTAATTTCCCTGAGCGTCGATAAAGTCGGCCGTTAGGCAGGTACCCAGGTCTAATACCAAACAGGCTTCACCCGGAAAAAGTCGATACGCTGCTGCAGCTAAAGCCCGGCGATCATTACCCAAGGTCTTAGGACTACTATAGAGCATAGTATAAGGCAAGGGGCTTTCAGGATTCAAGCTCAAGCAATAGTCAAATTGCTGTCGAGCCACCTCTAAATCCCAGGATCCGGTATTGGAAAAGATGCAAGGCGCCTCATTCGGAAACTTTTTTAAAAAAATTTCAAATTCTTTTTGCTCCTCAAAGTAGTGGAGATCTTCACAAGTTTGATTCTGGTATTGAGCCACTTTGATGCGGGTATTTCCGGCATCAATCACGATATGCAGGGCTCCGGCGGCCAAATTATTTTCCAATGCGCTCAAAAAATGTTTTGCACGAATGTAAAAAGTTTTACATTTGCGCCCCGCTAAGGGAAAGAGAAATCTTCAAATTCCCGAAAGCATGGTGCCATAGCTCAGTTGGTAGAGCAAAGGACTGAAAATCCTTGTGTCCCCGGTTCGATTCCTGGTGGCACCACCGCAAAGAAAAAGCCTCAACGATTGTTGAGGCTTTTTTCGTTTATTCAATCTATTTTGATCAAGACTTCTAAAGTGCAGGAGAGTTTAGAATAACACTGCATATCTTTATGAATGATCAATATCCATAAAAATCACCCCTACCTCCTCCTCTGGATCTTCGCTATCCTCTTTCCCCTCTCCAGCTTAAGCAATTTAGAAGGCGATGGATGGACCATCAATTTGCACGACACGTATTATGTGATCAGCCAAAAGGAGATTCTTATCCTTCATTCTGTTTACTTAATTCTTTGCGGTGGACTGTACTGGCTTATGCGGAAAAGGAAGCTTATCAATGGCCTCAGCATTTTTCATGTACTGGCTAGCTTCATCATTCCCGTTTTATTAATGCTTTTGAATCGCAGTAAGGGAGAACCTTCCACGCATGAGGTGTATTTTAAACTCTACCTAAATGCATTTGCCCTACTTATCTGGTTTTTAGCTCAGATAGGCTTTATAATCAATTTGCTTTTGGGATTCAGGAAAAATGCGATTCTGAAGGAAGATACCTAAGCCATTTCGGCCAATTGTGGCAATACGATGATAAAGCGAGAACCCTTGCCTGGTTCACTTTCAATGCGTAGTTCGCCATGATTGTCGCGCAGGTAATTTAAAGAAGAGCTAATGCCAAAGCCGGTACCCGATTCATCATGGGTGCCTTTGGTGCTAAACCACTTTTCGGGATTCAATACCGTTTCAATAGTTTCATCATTCATCCCTACCCCACTATCGGCTACCACCGTATGGAGCTTACCGTCTTTCACCTCGGTGTATACCTGAATCTCTCCTCCATCCGGCGTAAATTTTAAGGCATTGTGATAGACATTGCGAAAAACAAAGGCAAAGCTGTCTTTATCCGCAAATACCGCTTCATTCAGGTTTTGGGTGTCCAGGTTAATATGTTTGGCCCGCCTTTGATCTTCAAATAAATCTAAAATGGACTCAATAGAATCCTTTACCTGAAAATAATCAGCCTGCATGGGTTTTAACTCGCTCTGCTTCAAAGACCAGGTCAAAATATCATTCAGAAAATCCAGCACTCGCTCCGTCTTATGCGAAAGGTCTTTAAACATTTCCCGCGCTTCTTCTTCACTTAAACGCTGCTCAATCAATAAATCCATTACTGACTTTAGGGAAGCAATCGGACTGCGTAAATCATGTGAAAGCAAGGAGAACAGCTTCTTATTAGTGGCGTTTAATTCGGCTAACTCGCGATTCTTCTCCTTCACCTGGCGAACGCTTCTGCGAATTAAAATCGCGATGGGTGGCGCTACCAAAGCGGGAATAATAGTAGACATGTACAAGCCCATCATTGGCTCTTGTAAGTCGACAAACAGTAAAATCAGACCGTAAACTGAAACAGATAAGATCACCGAAACTACCCCCATTAGCCAAGGGTTAGTTAAATACTCCTCCCATTTAAAATTACGCTGCATAGCTCTTTTTAAAATACATTTCCCCCTTAGGCTACTAATATAGTGCATATTCCCCCTACGACTCTTTAATAGGATTTGTTAAAATTTCTACAGCTTTCAGATATTCTGTGAGGCCCTCACAAAGCGAAGTATTCCTTTTGTATCTTGGAAAAGTTGCGATTTTAATTTGCTCATAAAAACTATAAGCAGATTTACTTACATTCGCGCTGCTTACACACTCATTTACAGAGTGTAATGATTACACGGAAGCATGTCTCAGGCTAGGAACAGGGAGATTGAAGCATTGCAGGCTCGCATATTACAGCGGGCATTAGACGTTTTTTTTGTCTTGGCTCTATTGGCTACCGCCGTATTAGCGGTACGCACCTATTTGTTTCATGAATGGACAACTTTGATTGTTGTTTTGACTGCAGCTACTATGCTTTTTTTCATGCGACGTTTCCATGATAAAATTCCCAGCAGCTATATTTCGACCACCCTGGTTTCCACCATTTTTATCGTTTTAGCGGCAGGTTTATTTAGACTGGGGCTCTTAGCGGCGGCCATTTATTATATAACTCTGGTCCCCATTTTCACCTACCTCACCACTAGCTATCGTAAAGCGATCTACACCTTGGGCCTTTGCCTGTTTATGTATGGCGGTTTTGCATTTCTATATGTTCAGGGGATACTCATAGCTGACTATAATTTGGATGAGTATGTTACGAATCCCATTTCCTGGTTACTCAATATGACTATTGTGGCTTTAACCAGCCTGGCCATCTTGGACATTGTAAATTACTTCCGCAATGGCTTGCTCCAGTCCTATTCCGAATTAGAAAAACATCGAGATCATCTGGAAGAGTCGGTAGCCGAGAAAACCGACAATTTGCATCAGGTCAACGAAGAATTACAAAAGTCTAACCGCGAACTACAGACCAAACTTAAGGAGCTTAAAGAAGCGCAAAATCAACTCTTAGCCAAAGAAAAACTCGCTTCCCTGGGCATGCTCACCGCTGGTATTGCGCATGAAATTAAAAACCCCCTAAACTACATCAGCAGTTCTCATAAATTACTGGAGTCGCGATTAAAGGAAGAAGGACAAATGGATGCTGAAGTAGAGCAACTATTGAGTTTTATCGAAACCGGCAGCAGCAAGATGAATGGCATTATTAAAGGCCTTAATCACTTTAGCCGCGAACAGGAAAACTATGATGAAACCTGCAATATTCCTGAAATTCTGGAGAGCTGCCTCAATATGTTGAGTCACCTTATTTCCGGGCGCATTGAAATTAGTGAAGACTATCAAAGTAAATTACCCTCTTTTAATGGCAATGTGGGCAAATTGCATCAGGTATTTACGAATCTAATTACCAATGCCGCCCAAGCTATTGAAGGAGCCGGAACAATTCATTTGGAGGTTAGTGCTTCCTCGGATGAGATTTGCACTAAGATTAGTGATAGTGGTTCCGGTATTTCGCCCGAAAACCTAAAAAAGATCCAGGATCCATTCTTTACCACTAAAGCACCTGGTATTGGTACCGGTTTGGGATTAAGTATTACCCGCCGCATCATTGAAGAACATCAGGGTAAAATTTTATTTCATTCAGAATTAGGTAAAGGAACTACTGTGGAGGTTTACCTGCCTTTTGCTCTTAGCAAATCCAAGGCATCGATACTCTAAAGAAAATCTAGGGGGCTATTGTGTTCCTGCTCGAGGCAAGCAAATCTTCACTCGGGTACCCTCACCCAACTCTGAGTCAATTTCCAGCTTTCCGCCTACTTTTTCGAGGAATTCCATACTTAAGCTAATTCCTAATCCGGTTCCTTTTTCGTTACCGGTTCCATTACCACTACGCGTAATGCTATTAGCCCGCAAGCGGGCCAGGGTATCTGCGTTCATACCACGACCATTATCGCGAATTTCAAGGCAATCCATATCCTCCGAATGGGAGCAAGCTATGGTAATGGTAGAATTCTCCTCCGAAAATTTAATGGCATTACTCAATACATTTCGAAGGGCAAAGGAGACAAAATTTGGATCCGACATTACCACATCACCCTCTCCTAAATCCGCCAAACTTATATGGATGTTCTTAGCTTTCAATTGGGCCTGAGCTTCTGAAATGGCTGTATGCACTAAGGTTCTAATCTGAATTTCTTCGCGATAAGCCTGGAGCGATTCACTTTGGGTACGCACCCAGTTTAAGAGGTTTTCCAAAAGTAAATCCACATTACCTACAGTAGCCTCCAAGCCCCCCATCATTTGGCGTAAATCTCTCTCTTCTACCAGACCTTCATTGTATACGTGAATCAGTCCTTTTAAAGAAGCCATAGGATTACGGATATCATGCGCTACAATACTGATAAGCTTATTCTTAAAATCAAGGCTTTCTTGAAGTTCTCGATTAAACTCCTCTTGTTTAGCATTCAGTTTTTTATAGTGCAGACGTTGCTTATTAGCAAAGTGAATTAATAATATCGCCACAATTACCGCCAAGAGCAAAATCAACAATTGCAAGTGACTCTGGTCTTGCTCGGATTGCAATACCGAATTTTCAAGGCGTTCTTTTTCGAGCTGGTTTACCACCTTGTATTTATCTGCATTATCATCAATGATTTGCTGCATACGGCGCATCCGAATTCCGTATACAGAATCTAAAAAGTAAAAAGCAGAATCCCAGCGGCCCAGTTTCTCATAGGATTGGGCCACCAAGTGGATCACATCACCATAGGTGATACTCACCTCATAATGAGGTCCATAGCCTAAATAGTTTCGACCGTAGTGAACCGCATCTTCAAAGCGCTTCAAGCGCGCTGATAACAAAGTGAGGTTGTAAGCAGCCGAAGCCAATTCATCTGTATCATTCTCTACCAAAGCCAGTTTATAGGCCTCCAATAATACATTCCTTGCTTTCTCGAATTCGAAGAGGTCACGATACAAAGCCCCTTCCAGCATTAAGTTCGAGCTCAAACGCCATTTAAACCCTTTTATAGAGTCGATTCTTTGCGATTCATGTACCGCATCCAATGCGGCTTGATGCTCCTTAGACTCGTGCAGAATAGCCGCCTTACGATTGTAAAAACTAGAACGAACCGTTGATAAGGGTAAAGACAAACACAGCGATTCTACCGATTCCAATACGCGCAAGGTTTCATCTCTGCCACCAATCATCCGAAGAATTTCAGCCCGATTTATATTCTGCCTAACATATTCATAGTCATCGCCTTTATCTCGGTAATAGCGAATCAGCGCAGTATTAAACTCCAAACTCGAATCGATACTCCCTCGATCCAAGCTTGCATACATTAGGTCCCTTAAGGAATCGGTATACGGATTTGATTCGGGTTGAGCATTTTGGGCCTGAAGCCTGAAAACCACTAAGCAAAGTATCAGACTAATTATGCTTATCCTACTTCTTTTCACCCCCAAAAAATTCACATTCAGGTTAATTGATAACAGCTTTCGAAATTACGTTTATTCTTTTACTTCATGTTTGCAAGATTACCCTTCCCGATTATTTTTAGAATCGCTCAGAGTTTTGAATAGCAAAGCATTAGTGAAATTTGCAGTTAGTAGTCTGTACTTCCCATTTGCTCTGACAAAATTGTCTTTTGGGTAATCTCATGCACCACCTGATCCATCTCTTCTAAAGTCTCATTTACCAAGCGTAAAAACTCTGATTTTTCAACTTCAGTTGATCCTTCTAAAAGAAGCATCAGGCCTTTTATGCGCGCTAGTGGCGCACGGAACAAATGGGATTGCATCCAGGCGATGTCTTTTAATTGCTTATTCTTTTCTTGAATATCAAGCATCTGTCTTCTGCTTTTACTTACGTCCAGTGTAGAACCAATACAGCGAATAGCCCGATCCTTGGCATCCCGAATTATGAAGCATCGATCCGCAACAATGGCGTATTGTCCGTCTTTACGCTGAATTCGATACTCTCGATACCAATCCTTACTCCCATCCTTCAACTTTAGATCCAATGACTTAATTACTCCTGCCCGATCATCCGGGTGTATCAATTGATACCATTCATTATCATAACCACCATTATCGTTTTCGGTATAACTTATTTCTGACTGTAAATAATGACCACGATGCACTATTTGCCCCTCCAAATCCCAATCCCAAATCATTTCATTGCTAGCTTTTAAGGCATAGTGAAATCGTTTTTCACTTTCTGCCAAAGCCTCAATATGCGATTCCAAGCGACTCCGATTCTGGCAAGTAGCTTCAAAATATATTTTGCCTCCCGGACTCAAGTTGGGACGCATAACTACATGATGGGTAAGCCATAATACCTCTTCATCATAGTAAACCTTATGCTTAAACTCTAAATCATTCTCGGAATTAAAGGTTTCCAATTGGCTATGGCTTAATTGCTTTATTCGGGATAATTCCTCGATTAAATCATCAGGCCAAAGACCAACTAAATCGGCGGTTCTTAAATCTTCGCCATTTTGTGGAATTCGATACAAGCGATACATCTCTTCCGACCAGCGGATTTTATCTTGTTCCGGAAAAAAGGACCAATAGCCTAAATCCGATATCTCCATGGCTTTCTTAAGGCGCAATAAAGCACTCTCCCTTTGCAGTTCAGATTTCTTCTCTCGGGTTATGTCCTTGCCTACTGAAAATATAAGCTGATCTTCCGTTCGAACCTTTGAGGACCAATACAACCAACAGACCGAACCATTTTTCGCAATGAAACGCAACTGTACACTCTCCTGATCATTTCCTTTTAAAAGATTGGCCATACGCTCCTGTAAAATCTCCTGATCTCGAGGATCTACCTTATCCGTTAAGCTAGTTCCAACCAATTCCTCCGGTTTGTAGCCCGTGATAGGATATACCGCTCCATTGATGCGCTTAATCTTTCCATCAAAATCTGAAATAGCCAGGATATCCGGAGAAACGGTAAAAAACTGCATGATCTCATCATCCTTTATCCTATGCTTTAAGGTTTGGGCAAAGCGTTGCCCCAATTGGCTAAATAAATCCCGATAGGGATATAAATCTTCCTTGGACAACTTGGAGAATAAAACCTGTACTCCTATCAGATTATTTTCCAGTATAATCGGAATCGCCAAGCCCGCTCTGATTTTTGCAACCTTAGCAGACTTTCGGCGCACGAAATCTTTATGATTAGGCAGGTCATCCCAAAGAATAGCCTCCCTATGCTTCCAGGCAAAACCCGGTAAACCCTCTCCTTTTAAGAAAAAAAGATAGGGCTGATGTTTGAGTTGGAGTTCTTGCTCCGTGAGCTTATCCCCGGCGAAAGCCACCAAATTCAACTGATCCTTATAGGTACTTCGCACCCAAAACTCACAAGAATCCACCTTACATTCTTCGATTACCTGCTGACAAAAAATCTCTAATTCTTCGCGGATAAAGCCATCCTCACTTTGATTATTGGCAAGATTCAGTAAAAGCCTTTCGCCAATGCCTTCCAATTTGTGCTCACTTATATCTCGAATCACACCAAATTGCCGCATCAGCTGACCTTCATCGTCCCTTTCCACTCTGGCTTCTTCTTGAAACCAACGGTAAAGTCCATTGCGCTTTCGAAATCGATAGGAAATCAAGAGGTAATTCTCCCCTTCTTCCTCAAAAAGTTTTAATTGCTCTCTAATGGCCTGCTCCCTATCTTTTGGATGTATCTGGGAATGCCACCAATCATTGAAATTCCCTTGTACCTCTTCTGCCTTGTAGCCACAGAGATTTTCGAGCGGACTTCCTTGACGAGTCCATTCTTCACTAATAATATTCCATTCATAAATTAAATCTCCGGTACTGGTGCTCACCACTCGATAGAGTTCTTTCGAGATTTCCAACTCCCGTCGCACCGCATACTCCTTACTAACATCCAATGTATTGGAGACAAATCCTTCTACCTGAGGATCAGAGCGCATATCAGATATATGCGTTAGAAAAAAAGACCAGTTTTGATTTGCATTGAGGCGAAAACGATAAACGGGCAATTCAAAATCAGTGCTTTGATCCAGATTCTCCTGGAAGACCTGAATCACCCTATTAAGATCTTCAGGGTGAATACCAACTGTAACTTTCTGACCTATTGGATCATCGGGGCTAATTGCCAAGATGGTTTCGACATTTGGACTTACATATTGATACCGAAAATCTTGATCGATCAAAGCAACGATCGTTCGACCCTGGGCCAGCATTTTATTTAAAACCCACAACGGAACCTTTGCCGCACCTCGATTTAAACCCGAAGAATAGAAAATATGGGAAGCCAGTAATTTTAAAGATTCGATCAGATTAAAATGATCAACACTTATGCGCTTATCCAAAACAAAAAATACCGCCCTCACCTTTTGATTAATTCCAGGTCCAGGAATAAAGAGCATCTGTCGGTCTGTGTCAAAATCAAGCAATAAAGGTTCCTTCTGCTCTAAGAAATACCGGGATCTAAGGTTTAATTCTTCCAGTATCTCGATATCGGTCTCCGACCAATAATTTAAAATTTGAGTTTCTCGACTTTGCTCTTGCAATCCACAATAGATGGAGGGATAGAGGGTTTTTAGAAAAAGATAGAGTGTATTCAGCTTCTCTTTCGAAGAGCTTGATTGTTCAAGAAGCTCTACTAAAGCACTGACAGACAGATTACTTTCCTTAAATTCAATCACTTTAGGGAGGCATTTTCGCAGGTTGATACACTGAAATTAGGAGTTAAAAAATGCAAATCAAAACCCCCTCCTTAAATACAGGGAAAACCCTGTAGGAAGAAATCAATATTCTTTAGTAGAATAAAAGCCTTGCAGGCTCCAATAGGCTTTTGCAATTTTGCAGGCCAATGTTCAGGTTTTGAATCCCGAAGTAACTCCAAGTTTTAAAATTCCAAAATACCTAAGTCGTACGGCCAGATTTCTGAACCGTATAAATGTTACTTGGGCTACCTCCTTTGCCTTAAAACTCTTTTTTAAGCCTTTACCTTTCCCTATTCCAAAACGGGAAGAGGATATGCGAAACCGCGCTACTAAGCATGAATTACTTACCAAAAACGCACGCGAATTTTTGGTATTTGAGCTGAGAGCTGAGGGCCCAAAAGTTTTAATGATGCATGGCTGGAGTGGTCGAGGTAGTCAGTTTTTCGAAATTGCCAACTTCCTCCATCAAAAAGGATTTCATATTCTCAGTATTGAGGCGCCAGAGCATGGCGAATTACAGGGAGGTCCAACGCATATGATTGATTTTGTGGACTCCGTAGAAGAAACTTGTCGACGCTTTGGAGATATTGATTTTGCCATTGGCCATAGCTTGGGAGGAATGGTTTTATTCAATGTTTTAGCTCGTAGTTTTTGGTTCGAAAAAATGGTAACGATTGGCTCACCGGCTAGCATCGAAAATGTGGTTGGTGATTTCTGTACCAAGCTCGAAATGGATGAACGTGTGACCAAAGGCATCATTGATTATATTGAAAGTCAATATCATATTAAAGCTGCTGAAGCTTCCTCCGATTATCTCTGTCAGGTATATCGCCCAGAGGGTTTAATCATTCATGACAAACAAGATCAGGATGTTCCGGTAGAAAATGCCCGACACATGCATCAAAAGTGGAGAGGATCGCGCTATATGGAAACTGAAGGCTTAGGTCATCGCCGAGTTTTAAGAGATCCCGAAGTTCATGCCGCTATTTATGATTTCTTTAAGAACTAATGAACCTCCTTCCTCGTACTTAGTTAAAATACAAGTAATGAGAACAAAGGCCCTTATTTTATTCTTAAGCGTAATGAGCGTATCCTGCCAAGCTCAGGAAACCAATCCTAAAGACAGTGTTGCTATGAAACCGAATGTTGAGAAAACCGATGCACAGTGGAAAAGCGATCTAAGCCCGGAGGAGTATTATATCCTTAGAGAAGCTGGCACCGAACGTCCTTTTAGTGGAAAGTACAATCTGCATTTTGAAGCAGGTGAATATAAATGTGCAGCCTGTGGTGCCGTGCTTTTCGACAGTGATGATAAGTTTGAATCCCATTGTGGCTGGCCCAGCTTCGATAATGCAGCGGATAATGATGCCATTATCGAAAGAGTAGATCGCAGTTTAGGCATGGTTCGCACCGAGGTGCTTTGTGCAAATTGTGGCGGGCACCTGGGGCATGTATTTAATGATGGTCCTACCGAAACCGGCATGCGCTACTGCATTAACTCTGTAGCTCTGGATTTCAATAGCAATTCGGAAACCAAAAGTGACAGTACTGCCTCCGGTAAATAGCCTCTCAAAATAAGCTTAGGCTAAGCTATCTTTGCCCTTATGCGAATAGACATCATTAGTGCACAACCCTGGTTAATGGAAAGTGCATTCGAGCACTCCATTTTGAAACGAGCCCAAGACAAAGGTTTAGTGAAGATTCAACTTCATAACCTAAAGGAATACGGTTTAGGTAAGCATCGCCAGATTGATGATTACCAGTTTGGTGGTGGGGCCGGAATGGTGATGATGGTGGAACCCATTTTAAATCTGATTCAGGATTTACAGCAGGAACGCAGCTATGACGAGCTCATTTACATGACGCCGGATGGCGATCTCTTCGATCAAAAGACAGCGAATCAACTAAGCTTAAAGGAGAATATCCTGATCCTTTGTGGTCATTATAAAGGCGTGGACCAGCGGATTCGCGATCATATTATTACTCGTGAGATTTCAATTGGAAGCTATGTTCTTAGTGGTGGAGAACTGGCCGCTGCCGTGGTAAGCGATGCGGTAATCCGACTCCTACCCGGGGTTCTGGGAGATGAAAGCTCTGCCCTTTCGGATTCTTTTCAGGATGATTTGCTTGCCCCACCGGTTTACACTCGTCCGGCTGAGATTAATGGCTGGAAAGTACCGGAAATCCTCATGGGCGGAAACTTCCCTGAAATTGAAGCCTGGAGAGAAGCTAAGGCTCTGGAAATCACCCAAAGAAAAAGACCCGATCTTTTGCAGGATGATTCTTTGTTAGACAATTGATTTATCGTAATATTGCAGCCCCAAAAATGGGCAAGGGTGGCCAACCTCTGACAAGAGCTGTGAATGTTGCCTATCCTCAAAATAAATTTTACTAAGAATGGATTTAGTACAATACGTTCAGGATCAGTACACTACCAAGAACGAATTTCCTGAATTTGCAGCGGGTGACACCATCACTGTTTACTACAAAATTACTGAGGGTAATAAAGAGCGTATTCAGTTCTTCCGTGGAGTTGTTTTACAACGTCGTGGTAACGGTAGCACCGAAACTTTCACCATCCGTAAGATGAGTGGTAACGTTGGTGTAGAGCGTATCTTCCCATTGAACATGCCTGCACTTGACAAAATTGAAATCAACAAACGTGGTAAAGTACGTCGCGCACGTATCTTCTATCAACGTGAACGTACCGGTAAAGCTGCACGAATTAAAGAAAGAAGAATGTAGCCTTTACTTCGGGATAATATCTAAGCCGCTCTTTTGTAGCGGCTTTTTTTATGCCCGGAATTATGCCACAAGAAAGACATCCCCGCGGATTTAAAATCCTCGACCGTTATAAAAAACCTAAGAAATCGATTAGCCTCTTTGCAAAGAATGGCTCTCGATTCGTAGTATTAATCAATTATTATTTCTGGGGCTTATGCTTTAGAAGTCGTTGGTTCGAATTCAACGATCTACAGCAAGCTCGAGATGTATTCCATCGCTTGAAACGCGAGAAAAACCCGGAATATATTAGCGGGCCGTTATTACAAAAACAGTCCGCCGGTTTTTAGCACGACCCGCCTCGTTTTCATTATCCGCCAAAGGTCGGCTTTCACCGTAACCATGCCAGCTTAATCGCTTGGCTTCCACACCCAAATTAAGGGCATATTGGTATACGGCCTTCGCACGATCCTTAGATAGCTGTAAATTACTCTGCTGATCGCCCACATTATCAGTGTGTCCTTGAATATCGGCCCGTAAAGCTGAGTTCTCTTTCATAAACAAGACAAACTCTTCTATGATACTTTTAGAAGCCGTATTGAGCTCGGAAGAATTACTCTCGAACTGAATATCGTTTAAGGTATATTCCCGCCCCACTTCCATAGGTGCCAATTGAAGATCAGCCTCTACTGTAGGTTTCACGCTTAATTCGCTATCAGAGATATAACGAGAGCTAAAGGCCGCTCCTTTCTTTTCTACCTTAACAATATAATCGGCGGCTTCCTTTTTCTCAATAACGCGCGCATAAGAGCCGGTTTGGGCATCCACTTTAATTTCTGTAACCTCTTTAGTCTTAAGGTTTTTAATCTTTATGGAGGCCTCTTCCATATTCTCTCCATCGGCAACATCCAAAGTACCTTGTAAAAGGAATACCTCTTCTGGACGCGCCTCTTCAGGCATTTCGAATGAATAAAGATCCCAACCTGTATTAGCTCTTAGAGTATTGCTCGAAAAATAGCCCGTCTTTCCATCCAGACTCACAAACAATCCTAAATCATCTTTCTCGCCATTAATGGGATATCCAATATTCGATGGCGCCTGCCAGGAGCTATCGGTAGCCCGAGCGTAGAAAATATCGAAGCCACCTAATCCGGGGTGACCATTACTGGTAAAGTACAAGGTTTCTGAATCGCTATGAATAAAGGGCGACTTTTCATCGCGACGAGTATTGATATGGGCATCCAACAATTCGGGCGACGACCAGGTTCCATCGGCCTTGCGCTTACAACGATATAAATCCAAACCACCAATTCCACCTTCACGATCGGAGGTGAAGTACAACCAATCTCCATTCGCCGTTACTGAAGCTTGCGACTCCCAGGTATCCTTGCGATTTATATGGTCACCTACCGAACGGGGGCTGGACCAATAGCCGAGCATATCCTTTTCCGTATAATAAATGTCGCAATTCTTATAGCCATCTAAATCTTCACATACGGTAAAATACAATTCGGTATTATCCGCAGTGATGCTAGGACCACCTTCATTATAATTGGTGTTAAATGGACTGGGTAAAGGCGCTCCCTCTTCAAATGTGCCATCATTTTGCAAGGTCGATGCACAAAACTCCTCCACCATTCGAGCAGAAGCAGCAGGCCCTGATTTGCGATCTATTTTACGTGAACGACGGGTAAAGTACAAGGTCCTTTGATCTGGAGATATGGTAGCCAGATATTCATCCGCCTGAGTGCTTATTCGTTGCACGGGCTTAGGATCGAATACCACCTCATTGCTCAGCAGTTTTTGTTTCTTTTTAGCCTCTTCCAAAGCCGCCTTAGCTTCTTTGTCGTAGCCAAAGTCTCTTTCCGGATTAGCCAGAAATTGCTCAATCAAAGGAATTGCCTTATCCAGCTTATTATCCTCCAAATACATAACCCCCAGGAAATACGCGATTTCAGCCTTGTAATTAGGACAAACCTCCATCAATTTGCTCCAGAGGAATTGGGCCTTTCGAACATCTCTTTGACGAAGTTTCAATTCGCCCAAGAGGTAAAGTGCATCCGCATAAGTTGGGTCAAAGCGAACCGCTTTTTCCAAATAGCGTTCGGTCTCACGATAGTTCTTTTGATTCCAGGCACGAATAGCTTTAGGCAATTGTGTGCTCGCCAATTCCTCCACCTTCTGCTCACATTCGCCCAATTCTGGGGCCTGCGCCTGGCTGGCCGTAATAAATACTAAGCTTAAAAAAAGGCTTCCAAATATTTTAAATCTGAGCTTTGGCTCGGGCATTTTCTATTAACTTTTGTTTTTGTTCTTCGGCCGATTTGATCAAGCCATTCGCTTGTTGGGCTGCTTCATCCTCCAGCTTTTGAGCTTTATCATTGGCCTCTTTTCTGGCTTTCTCTGCCAGTGGTTTAGCCGCAGCTTGTTTCAAGGGATTAGTCCCTGCCTCGTCCAAGATCTTTTGGGCGGCTTCTTCACCAGTAGCTCTTAATTTATCGGCCTGCTTCTTTGCTTCCGCTTTTAATTGATCACCACGGGCTTTGGCTTCTGCAATCAATTTATCGCCTTGCTCCTCTGCGGCTTTCACCAATTCATCCAGCTTCTTATTTACCTCTTCCTTCACTTGGGTTTTAACACTATCTACTGCCTGATTAAGCTTTTGCTTAAGCTCATCTCCTAATTGCTGTTTAAGGTTCCCTAAACTGGGGCGTACCTCAGGGCTGGTAGCGGTTCCTCCAATCTTTACCTTTAAGGGAATGCTTCCTCCACTCAAAGTCTGGAATTGTTTTAGGTAAGCATCGGCTTTAAGGCCGGATAAAGGAATAGTGGTGTTCAAGTCAAAGTCTAAGTCCTGAGCCAGGCTCATGCTTCCTCCTAAATCTGCTTTCTGACCTGCCAATTTAAAATCGAAGGGCTCTACTTTCAACTGACCATCTTCAAGGGTGAACTCCAAATCAATATCACTCACCTTTAATTGACGGTAATCGGGATTCTTTAAGAAGGTGGCCAATTGATCAAATACCTTTCCTCCGGTTTGCACACTCTTGGTAGCCAGGGAACCACTGGCATTAACGCTATTCATTTGGGGCGACATATCCGAGCCCAGGAGTGTACTCATGCTAAGATCCATGGTATAGCGTCCTTCCATATTCTTCATGATGGGCGCTATTTGCTTAACCATATCCAAGGCCTCATAGCTTTCGCGGAAAGAGAAACCTTCAATGGCAAAATCAAATTCTGCTAAGGGTAGTTCAGGCTTGGAGTCATAGCCACCATTCATGCGCATGGCGCCACCTAACATTTGCATTTTCACATTTTCCAAAGATGCGCGACCTTCCTTCAATCGCACTCCACCTACTAATTGAGAAATTCGAATTTGATCGTACAGCAAGGAATCTACCTTGGCATTTAGATGAAAATCAATATTCTCTGGCAAACGAATTACCGCTAAGGCAGCGGTATCACTTTCTACTGGATCGGAACTTGCTTCGGAACTTTCTTCTCCTGCAAGGGCCAGTAAATCCAAGCGAGGACTGTAAAATTCCAATTCACCTTTTAATAATTCATCTCTTAAAGCATAGGAAAGAAGATTATCCAGTTGCCCTTCCATTTCCATGGTATTACCTTCGTAAATTAAGGTGGTTGGCCCCAATTTGGCCATTTGTGGGCTGAGGCTTAATTCGGCTTTAGGCAGGCTGATCTCCATACCCAGACTATCTCCGCCAAATTGCAAATTGCTGGCTTTGGCATAACCACCGGCTTTAAGCGCATCGTACTGCTCATTGTCAATCATAGAAAGGCGGCCAGCAGCATTCATATCTATATCCACTGTACCAGCCATTTTATAACCTTCCAAAGGCACCGCTTTACTCAGGTCTTCCAAATTGGCTTTAGCTTGAGCCATGAACTTGAAGTCTGGATCGCGCATGGGATCCTTTAAATCAAAGCTTCCGCTGATTTGACTACCCGCTACTTTCGCTTCGATTCGGGGCAAATGCATTTCCAGATTATCGAGATTGCGACTCTTATTTACAATTTGGAAATCCACATTTACATCCGATACTGCAGAAGGCAAATCTGGATACTGGAAAAAGCCCTCACGAATCATCAAATTAATATCGAAACTTGGGTAAATTTCATTGATGTATTTCCCTTGAACCAAGCCATTCAATTTAAACTCACCAGAGGTCTTGAGGCTTTCAAAATCCTTATAATAAAGAGCTGGAATCAAGGAAATTAAGCTCTTGAAACTGTTATCCGGACTGCTAAACTTTAGATCCATATCCATGGACTCATCAGGCATGGCAAACCAACCTTCAAAATTGAGTTTCAGTCCGTTCAAACTCACATAATTCTTTCCAAAATTGAAACGGAACTTATCCTGTATCAGGTCCATATCAAAGTCAGATTCAAGCTGAACCCGACTCAAATAGTCCATTCCTTCCATGGCAAAGCTCATTGCTTCCACTTCGGTATGGGTTTTTAAGCCAACAACATTTTCAGTGAAATCACCACTTCCCACGTGATTTAAGCCTTGTAAAGCAAAAGCCATATCCCCTTCTAAATCACGGTAATTGAGATTAATATTCTTCAACTCATAGGAAGATAGTGCTAAATGAAAAGGAGTGCTTTCACTACTGCTGCTTGTATCAACAGTAGCATCCGTTTCCTTCATGATATCGAAATTGGCCTTACCATTTTCGAGGATCAAAACATTAAGATCCAAATCATTAACTGATATTTTCTCAATGCGATAGCTTTCCCCGGATAAGACCGACATTAGGTCTATAGACAAGCTAAACTCTCCAGCTGAAAGCAATTTTTCCCCTTCAAATTCTTCAATACCGGAAATCTCTAATCCTTCCAGGCTAAATCCAAAATAAGGGAAGGTGGTAATTAGAGATAAGTCCACATCCTTAAAGTCGAATTTAGCATTAAGGTTTGCATTGGCTTCCTGCTTGATTCGCTCCAAAATGGAGTCTTTGAATACAATGGGCAAAACCATGGCACTAGCCAGAAGTAAGACAATAAGGAAGAAGAGAAACCTAAAAATTCTTTTCATAGCCAAGGGGTTTAGGGATTAACGTCAGGGTCGAAGGTATCGTCTGTTTTATGGTCAGGACGATAGTTGAGCAGGTTTTCGCGAGCCGCAATAATGGAGGAAACGGTGGCATCTCCAGTTACATTCACTACAGTACGGCACATATCTAAAATTCGATCTACCGGTAAGATAATCGCAATCCAGGCGGGATTCAAACCAACAGATTGCAATACAATGATCAGCATTACCAATCCGGCACTGGGTACAGCAGCAGAGCCAATGGAGGCCAAGGTGGCAGTAAGTACGATGGTCAATTGCTGAGCCAAACTCAAATCGATCATATGGAATTGGGCCAGGAAAACTACAGCTACCGCCTGATACAGACTGGTTCCATCCATATTCACCGTGGCGCCAATGGGCAAAACAAAGCTGGTGATCTTCTTGTCTACGCCTAGATTATCTTCCACACATTCCATCGTTACCGGTAAGGTTGCTGCAGAAGAGGAGGTTGAAAAGGCCAAAGTTTGAGCTGGACTCATGGCTTTAAAGAATCCTTTATACGGAATAACCCGCACTATCATTTTCAGGATCAATGGATAAATCAAAAAGATCATCATTACTAATCCCAGGAATACTACCGCCGAATACCAGCTTAGTCCTTTAAAGATTTCTAAGACTTTAGAAACATCATCTCCAGCCATTTTACTGATAGTTCCGGCTAAGAGTGCAAATACAAAGAAGGGGGCCGCCTGCATAATGAGATCTACCATTTTAAGCAGTACTTCCATTACACCGTTTACAAATTTCACCACAGGTTCTCCCCTCTCCTGAGGAATAAACAAGAGGCTGATTCCAAAGAACAAAGCGAAGAAAATAACCTGAAGCATTTTACCATTATCGCCTAAGGCACCGAAAATGTTCGAGGGAACTATTTCTACCAATTGCTGTAAAGGGCCTGCTTCTTTGGTTTTATTCGCAATGTCCATTTTAGCTTGCACATCAGGGTCTATCGCTGCCATAGCTTCACTTTGGCTTAAACGACTGATCCGATCTGCATAGCTGGCATCCTGCAAAAAATGGATATTGTCTTTTACCTCAATTTGATTTTGATCTGCCCATAATTCATAGCGGATGCGATTATCAATACGGCTATCATCATCCACATATTTACCAGGACCAATGCTGTTCACTAAAAGCAATCCCAAACTAACCGCCAAAATGGTGGTAATAAAATAAAAGATCAGGGTTCTCAGCCCCATACGACCTAAGCTGGACGGATCTCCTAAACCGGTAACCCCAGATATAATGCTGAAGAAAACCAGGGGAACCGCAATCAATTTTAAGAGATTGATAAATATGGTTCCAAAGGGTTCAATCCAATCGATGGTAAACTGACTCCAACCTAAATGGCTACTCAGGATGGCCCATAGAATTCCTAAAAGGAGGCCAATCAAAATTTTCCAGTGTAGCGCTAATCTCATAATTCTATTTTAGAGGTACGATTTAATAAATAATAGTCGGCAATAACCAGAGCTGCCATAGCTTCAACAATGGGCACCGCTCTGGGCACCACGCAGGGATCATGGCGTCCTTTACCTTTAATGTTTACGGCTTTTCCTTGTTCATTAACCCCTTGCTGATCACGCATCAGTGTCGCAACCGGTTTAAAGGCTACTCGAAAGATCAATTCTTCTCCTGTACTCAGGCCTCCTTCTACTCCACCGGCATGGTTTGAGATTCGGTTTCCGTCTGCATCATAGGCATCATTATGTTCTGAGCCAGTCATGGTAGCGGCTTTAAAGCCTTCTCCAATCTCAAATCCTTTAACGGCATTTATGCTCATCATGGCCTTAGCCAATTCGGCCGGGAGTTTATCAAAAACAGGTTCTCCTAATCCAGGGGGCAAGCCTTCAACTCTACAAGTAATCACACCGCCTAAAGAGTCACCCACCTTTCGGGCCGCTAGTATTGCCGCTTCAAAGGTTTTGGCCGCCTGTGGATCCGGGCAACGTACATCATTGCTATCGATTTGGTCAAGATTCAGGCTATGGGCAGGATCCATACTATGGGGACCAACTGCAGAAACAAAAGCTCTGATCTTTACCTGCGGAATAATTTGCATTGCCAATGCACCAGCGGCTACTCGTACCGCAGTTTCCCGCGCCGAAGATCGTCCACCCCCACGATAATCGCGGTGGCCATATTTTTGGCTATAAGTGCGATCAGCATGTGAAGGACGAAAATTCTCTTTTAGATGATCGTAGTCTTTGCTGCGAGAGTCGTCATTAGGAATTAGAAGCCCAACGGGAGTTCCGGTGCTCTTACCTTCAAATACTCCGGAAAGTACCTGCAAGATGTCACTTTCTTTTCTTTGGCTGCTCAAACGCGATTGTCCGGGTTTACGACGATCCAACTGTGCTTGAACGAAATCGAGATCAAGCTGAATCCCAGCGGGAAAACCATCTAGAATTCCACCGATTGCCGGGCCATGCGACTCACCAAAAGTGCTTAAGCGTAAGACTTTTCCAAAGGAATTTCCGGGCATAGTAACAAAGAAAGCAAATAGGCCCTGAAATTACATTCTGTTTTCCGTTTGTAAGAATATCAAGGATGGAAATCTCAGAGAAATAGTGAAAAAAGAAAACCCGCAGCAAGAGCGGGTTTTCAGGATAACCAATAAATCAAAGCATACTTTGATCAGGTCAAGACGATTTCAAAAAAGTTTTAGTGCGAATAAATACCTTGAAACATCTATTCTTAAAACGTGATAAATGTTTCTAGCGTTGGGCATTTATTGAAATTTATACACTTAAAACTTCATTTCTTTTAGTCCATTGACTAGGACTACATCCCACTTCCCTTTTGAAGGCTTTAGAGAATGTAGGTAAGTCGTTGTAGGCCAACATAGTTGAGATCTCCAAAACGGAATATTGATCTTCTTCTAACAATTCTTTAGCCCGGGCAATTCTCCATTCCACTAAGTGCCGAGTCGGACTATTTCCAGTTGCCTTTTTATACTGGCGCTGGAAATGAAAGGGTGACATTGCTACTTCTTTGGCAATATCTTCCAGTTTTAGAGCCTTGTGAAGGTTGCTGAGCATAAATTTCCGGGCGGCCATAACCTTACGAATCAGAGCCTGACGGGTAGAGGGATTGAATTCTTTTAATCGACGATTATAGCCAATTATTTCCCAATCAATTTCCATCAACATCTCCTCGAGGATAGATTCAAAACCGGCTAAATCAATTTTATGCAGATCATCTTGGAGATCACTACAAATGGATTTTAATTTTTGGTTAAGATGGGTTCCTCTTTCGAAACGTAGTTCGGGAATTTGTTCAAAAGCACTGAAATTATAATCAATAATTTTTTCTTGCTTTAGCATCTGAAAAAGATCATGAAGCTCTTCTTCTTGATAGTAAACGCAGAGTCCACGAGACAGCTTGGAAGCTTCGAAATGATAAGCTTTGCTGTATTTAAGGTTTATAAAGAGGGATTCACCGGGAGCTAAATGAAACTTTTTACCATTCAACCAATAGGTTTCGTGGCTATTGTAGGCGTACTTTATACTGTAGCCTTCATTTCGATCCAGGCAGGAGTCTGAAAAATCTTTTACGAGATGACCTTGCAGAATAGGCCTTTCTAATAACAGGTGTTCTTGGACTCCTTCCCTCAAGCTCAAACTTGCCATAATACAATATTTGACGCCCGAGTAGCAGTTGGGAAGAATAAACGGTTAGTGGGGCTAATTTTTAAAATTAAATGCAGTTAAAATGTTAAAGTCCCCTTTTTAACACCGTCTTAGCGGTTTTTTAAGATTTCAAGTACCTGTTTTTGTCAGTTCTTGCGAAAAGAAGAAATCCCTGATCGCAATAAGAATACGATCAGGGATTTCAAATGGTTTGTTCCCTTTGGAATCTTTGTTCTGCTAGAGGTGAATAACCTCATCATAGGCTGCTGCGGCAGCTTCCATTACGGCCTCACTCATAGTGGGATGAGGGTGAACGGATTTTACGATTTCCATTCCGGTAGTTTCCAACTTACGGGCAACAACTGCTTCGGCAATCATTTCAGTTACATTGGCACCAATCATATGGCATCCTAAGAACTCACCGTATTTAGCATCGAAAATTACTTTCACGAAACCATCGGCATGACCGGCGGCTTTGGCTTTACCGCTGGCGCTGAATGGGAATTTTCCCACCTTCACTTCATATCCGGCTTCTTTAGCTGCCTTCTCAGTCATTCCCACTGATGCTACTTCTGGAGAACAATAAGTACAGCCTGGGATATTGCCATAATCTAATGGTTGTGGATGGTGACCGGCAATTTTCTCAACACAGATAATACCTTCCGCAGAAGCTACGTGCGCAAGAGCCTGACCAGGTACACAGTCACCTATGGCATAATAGCCCTCTACATTGGTTTTGTAGAAGTCGTCTACCTTAATTTTTCCTTTCTCAGTTTGGATACCTACCTCTTCGAGGCCGATATTCTCAATATTGGCTTGAACACCAACGGCAGATAGTACAACATCACATTCGATACTGCTCTCGCCTTTCTTGTTGTTCACTTTTACCACACAGCCTTCACCACTGGTATCAACCCCGGTTACCTCGGCATTGGTCATGATTTTGATTCCGGCTTTCTTAAAGCTGCGCTCCAATTGCTTAGATACTTCTTCGTCTTCTACCGGAACGATATTAGGCATATATTCTACGATGGTTACCTCAGTACCCATAGCGTTGTAGAAATAAGCAAACTCTACTCCAATAGCACCTGAACCTACTACTACTAATTTCTTAGGCTGTTCGGGCAATACCATGGCTTGACGGTAACCGATGATCTTCTTACCATCTTGAGGTAAGTTAGGAAGCTCACGGCTACGGGCACCAGTTGCGATAATCACATTCTTAGCGCTATAGGTTTGGCTTTTGCCATCGGCATCCTTAACCTCGATCTTTTTACCGGGAAGAACTTTCCCTTCTCCTTTAATTACTTCGATTTTGTTCTTTTTCATCAGGAATTGCACACCATTGCTCATTCCTTCTGCTACGCTACGGCTACGTTTCACCACAGCGCCAAAATCTTTATCGGCATTATCCACCTTCAGACCATAGTCTTCTGCATGGTTGATGTATTCAAATACGTTAGCACTTTTTAGCAAAGCTTTAGTGGGAATACAACCCCAGTTGAGGCAGATTCCGCCCAGACTTTCACGCTCAACGATGGCTGTTTTTAAGCCTAATTGCGAAGCGCGAATAGCGGTAACGTATCCTCCAGGGCCGCTACCTAATACGATCAAATCAAATTCCATTGAAATATGCTTTAATGATTGTAGAATTTGGAAGCCACAAATTTAGCAGAAAAGAAGCAAGGCTCCCTCTCCCTCTGGGCTTTTATCCCTTGCGAATGGCGATTGCTGATATCTCGATATTTACATGCTTTGGCAATACCGCTACCTGCACCGTTTCGCGAGCCGGAGCCACTGCTTCATCGAAGTATTCGGCATAAACCGCATTGATGGCTTGAAACTGATTCATGTCGCTAATGAAGATGCTGCATTTTAAAACATCGTTCATTTCGCATCCGGCGGCAGCCAAAACTGCTTTTAAATTTTCCAATACCTGCCGAGTTTCGGCTTCAATAGTATCGGTAATTAGGTCTCCGCTTTGAGGGTGAATGGCAATTTGTCCGGAAGTAAAAACCTGATTTCCAAATACCGTAGCCTGCGAATAAGGACCTATCGGGGCTGGAGCCTGATCCGTATATACGATTTCTTTCATTTTTTCATCAATTTGCGCTCAAGTTATGAAGCTTTTACTGATCGATAATTACGACTCTTTCACCTATAATCTGGAACATTATTTCAGCGCTCTTGGCGCCGATGTAGTGGTGAAGCGCAATCGTGATTTTACGCTGGAGGAAGTTGAGAATTTTGATGCGGTGGTGTTATCTCCCGGACCGGGCTTACCGCAGGAAGCCGGGCTCTGCATGGAGCTTATCGATTGCTATCATAAAACCAAAGCCATCCTAGGGATTTGCCTGGGAGCTCAAGCGCTTGCCGAGTACTTTGGGGCAGAGCTCTACAACCAGCAAGAAGTAGCTCACGGCATAAGTCGAATTGTACATCGAGAGGATAAAAGCTGGCTTTTTAAAGGCCTGGAAGAAAGTTTTAATGTAGGACTCTATCACAGCTGGGCTATTCGTCCCAAAGGAGAATTTACTCAGCGCTTTAAGGTGGTGGCGAAACGCGCCAATTCCATTGTGATGGCTTTTGAAGATGAAGATTTAGCTATAGCTGGAATTCAATTTCATCCTGAAAGTATAATGACTGAAGGGGGACGTGAAATGCTGATGAATTGGATGAATAAAATTGAAAGTTTACAAGGATGATATTTATTTTCGGATACGATCAAAAGGAGAATTTATTAGGACCAACAGAAGAGAAGAAATGCCCGCACTGTAATAATAGATCCTATTTTCAATTATTGGAATTAAAGAACTTTATCAGTCTGTTCTTTATCCCTGTGATCCCTGTAAAGCGCAAGCTTATTGAGCATTGCCCCATCTGCCATTGGGCGCAGGTAATTCCTGAAAATTCCCAAAAATACTACCGCGATTTAGCCGCCTTAAATCAAGCTACTATTAATGGACTAGCGGATGAGGAATACCTACGTCGCAAAGAGGCATTAAAAAAGCCCTCCGGAGAGGGCTTATAAAATTTATACGTCGATCTTAGCGTATTTCGCATTCTTTTCGATGAACTCCCGTCGAGGAGGTACATCGTCTCCCATTAACATAGAGAAGATACGGTCGGCCTCTGCAGCACTGTCAATCGTTACTCTACGCATGGTGCGTTTATCAGGATCCATGGTAGTTTCCCACAATTGCTCAGCGTTCATCTCACCAAGACCCTTATAACGTTGTACGCCTACTGAAGATTTGTTTTCTCCGCCAATCTGACTGATTAAAAGATCTCGTTGATCATCGTTCCAGGCGTATTCTTCTTTCTTGCCTTTCTTCACTAAGTATAAAGGAGGAGCAGCAATATAAATATTACCGGCTTCAATCAATTCTTTCATATAGCGGAAGAAGAAAGTAAGAATTAAAGTGGCAATGTGGCTACCATCCACATCCGCATCACACATGATAATTACTTTGTGATAACGCAACTTAGATGTATTGAGGGCTTTGGAATCCTCTTCGGTTCCCATACTCACTCCAAGAGCGGTAAAGATATTTTTGATCTCCTCATTTTCGAAAACCTTGTGCTGCATGGCTTTCTCCACATTCAGGATTTTACCACGCAAAGGAAGGATGGCCTGGAAATTACGGTCACGCCCTTGTTTGGCAGTACCACCGGCCGAATCACCCTCCACCAGGAAGATCTCACAAACTTCGGGATCCGTTTCAGAACAATCGGAAAGTTTACCCGGTAAGCTAGTGCCCCCCATTACGGTTTTCCGCTGTACCATTTCGCGTGCTTTTTTCGCAGCAACACGCGCCTTAGCCGCCAGAATAACTTTCTGAACGATCGTTTTAGCTTCATTGGGATTTTCTTCCAAATAATTGGAAAGCATCTCCCCTACTAATTGATCCACTGCTCCTGAAACCTCAGAGTTACCTAATTTGGTTTTGGTCTGACCTTCAAACTGAGGCTCCATTACCTTAACCGATATTACGGCGGTAAGACCTTCACGGAAGTCATCTCCGCTCACATCTACCTTCTCTTTAGTCAACATTCCGCTTTCATCCGCGTAACGCTTCAGGGTGCGGGTTAAAGCTCTTCGGAAACCAGAAAGGTGAGTTCCCCCTTCATGGGTATTAATGTTGTTTACATAAGAGTGGATATTCTCACTAAATGAGGTATTGTAATGCATCGCTACCTCTACAGGAATATCGTTGCGCTCACCTTCCATGCTGATTACCTGAGGCATCAGTTTCTCACGGTTCTCATCGATGAACTCAACAAATTCTCCCAATCCACCTTCACTGAAGAAACGATCGCTTAAGTAGTTATCGTCCTCATCTGTAACTCGTTTATCGGTTAGTGAAATGCTAATTCCCTTATTTAAGAAAGCCAATTCACGTAAGCGAGAAGCTAAAATCTCATATTGGTATTCCATTACCTGGAAGATGGACGCATCGGGCTTAAAGCTTACGATGGTTCCGCGGTAATCCGTAGTACCGTCTTCTTTCAAAGGATAATCGGGTACCCCACGCTTGTATTCCTGATGGTATTTCTTACCCTGGCGATGAACATCTACTCTTAAATAATCAGAAAGAGCATTCACACAGGAAACCCCTACCCCGTGCAAACCACCGGATACTTTATAGGAGTCTTTATCAAACTTACCACCGGCATGGAGAACGGTCATAACCACCTCTACAGCAGAGCGACCTTCCTTTTCGTGGATATCCGTTGGAATACCCCGTCCATTATCCTTTACGGTAATAGAATTGTCTTCGTTAATAGTAACCTCAATGGTATCGCAGTAGCCGGCGAGGGCTTCATCAATGGAGTTATCTACAACCTCATATACTAAATGGTGCAGACCTTTAACTCCCACATCTCCGATATACATCGATGGACGTTTACGAACCGCTTCCAGACCTTCCAGTACCTGAATGCTGCTAGCGCCGTAATCTTTTTGTACTTCACTCATATTCTTGCAGTTACGCTAAATGTGATAATTCTCAAAGATACCGAATTAGACCTAGCTTGAAAGCCTTTACCAGGGCCTAATTGCAGGCTTTTTCCACATGTTTTTAACATTGGCTTAATGAGGAGGGTCAATTCACTTAAGTTGAAGATTTGAAACCTTGAATTACAAAGCAATAAGCTTCCTTTTGGGGATGGTTATAAAAAAAGCCCTTCGACTATCGAAGGGCTTTTCAAAAACAATTTCTTTATTCTAATCTTCCTCGAAGCGCTCAATTACGGCTTCGCTAACCCCGGTGCTACTAAAGCCACCATCATGGAAGAGGTTTTGCATGGTTACCTTGCGGGTTAAATCGCTGAAGAGCGAAATGGCATAGTCTGCACAATCATCGGCAGTAGCATTACCCAATGGGCTCATTTTTTCAGCATAGTTAATGAAACCACCAAATCCTTTAACACCACTACCAGCGGTAGTTGGAGTGGGAGATTGAGAAATGGTGTTCACCCGAACTTTATTGCGCACACCCCACTGATAGCCAAAGCTACGGGCAATGCTCTCCAAATAGGCTTTATTATCAGCCATATCATTATAATCGGGGAAAGTACGTTGTGCTGCAATATAAGTAAGGGCTAAAATGCTACCCCAATCATTCATGGCTTCGCGTTGCCAAGCCACCTGCATTACGCGGTGGAAAGATACCGCACTTACATCCCATCCCTTGGTTAACCAATCGTAATTGAGATCGGTGTACTCCTTGCCTTTACGAACGTTTACGCTCATTCCGATACTGTGCAGGATAAAATCCAATTTACCTCCCAAAATGGACTCCGCCTTTTCGAAAAGTGCATTAAGATCATCCATACTGGTAGCATCAGCAGGAACTACTTCCGAACCGGTTTTGGCTGCCAGATTATTAATCTCTCCCATACGCATCGCCACAGGAGCATTAGTCAAAACAAATTGAGCACCTTGTTCATGTGCCTTCTCGGCAATTTTCCAGGCGATAGAATCCTCATTCAAAGCTCCGAAGATGATTCCTTTCTTTCCAGCTAATAAGTTATTGGCCATTTTACTGATTTAGATGGGGCTAAAATACGGCTTTTAGACAGCTTCAATAATGATCCCGAAGGAATTGACGCTCTTGATCGGTCAGAGTCTCTGGCCCCGAATGTTTTACCTTATCCAGAATACGATTTAATTCTTCTTCCTGATCAGCCTTACGGGCGCGATATCGATCATCCATCGTCATAGATTGACCGGGGCCACCGGTATTCCATTGCAATAATTGAGGTCGAAAAAACAAGATTATCAAGAACACCAAACTGGGAACGGCCAAGTAAATAATCGTCATTGTATTGGTTTGCATTACTTGAGGCTCGAGTAGCAGGGTTAAGAGCAATCCTGCCAAAGCACCACCCAAATGCGCCTCGTGACCAATATTATCATGTTGTTTACCAATTCCATAAATGGAATACAGAATAAAGCCCAAACCATAGATCCAGGCCGGAAAAAAGAATGGTAAAAAGAACATACTTAGTTCCATGCCTGGCTTCATTACAATGGCCGAAAAGATAATTCCACTAACCGCCCCAGAAGCACCCACAGCTCTATATTCCGGATTATTCTGATGATAAAACCAAGCCAGTAAACTTCCGGCGGCCATGCTACTGAAATACACCAAAACGAAATTGAGCATTCCCAAAGAATCCTCCAATGAGCCAGCGAAGATGTATAAGCTGAACATATTGAAGAAAAAATGGGTCCAGTCTACATGAATAAAGCCCGAAGTAAAAAGGCGATAATATTGACCAGCCTTGAGATCGGCTACCCTTAAAAGCATGGCCTCAAAACGTTGACGATCTTGAAAAGCTAGATATGTAGTAAGGGCGGTTAATCCTAAAATAAGGAAGCCCGCTGTTTCCAATGAATGCATGGATCAAAGATGGCTTTTTTCAGTCTTACGTGCCAAAACAGAATAGTAAAATGCATTGGCCAAAGCAATGATCAATCCTATGGGGAAAATCTCAGCGGTAGTTAAACCAAAACGTACCAGAAAACTATCCTCATAAGACTGCATAATTTGCTTTTGATTGGTGTAACGAGATTCTATTTCTAATTGCCCTAAGCTACTGGCATCCAGTCGTTCCTTCATTTCGGCTAAATAGTCACTTACATACTCATGTCCATGATTAGCGAAGTACAACTCCCACATCAGGGCATAAACTACCGATGCAATCAAGACTATGTAAAAGCCACCAATAAAGGCGCGTGAAAAATTGATTTCGCCTAAAAATATTTTTTGCTGCAGTAGTCGCACCGCAAAGTATAGGATCAGGCCAAAAACCAAAATCATGAATAAGTAACGGAGTATCTCAGAACTTCCCGAATTAAGGTCTGAATTTCCGACGTTTATAAAAAACCCGGAGCCAATTATTAAACCCGATAAGAGTCCAAATGGCCAAATTATTTTGCGCATATTTTAAATAGAGTGAGGGGCTTGCAAAGTAGAAAATCGTGGCCTGATTAAAAATTCTTAGAGCTTCTCTTTAAACCAATTCCTGAAACATCTATCCATTTAACAAATAAGCCATTATGATCAAGCCCATTTTCACCTTTGCAATTGCATTGCTTTTTCTTTGCAGTTGTCAAAAAGACCGCAGTAGTTCCGGCATTTCAAATTCAGCACCCAATTCATCCTCCCTCCTTAGCCCTGTACTCCCCGAAACCCCACTCAATTACGCTCAGCAAAACCTACCCAATTACCTTTTGGCAGGTCCGGTTGCCAATACCGACAATACTCCTGCTAATAATGCCATTAGCAATGCTGGCGCAACTTTAGGCCGCGTTTTATTTTACGATAAGCAAATGAGTGCCAATGCCACCGTTGCCTGTGCATCCTGCCATCAAATTGAAAATGGATTTAGCGATCCTGCCACTTTAAGTTTCGGTTTTGAGAATGGTGAGACTGGTCGTCATTCTATGTCTTTAGCTAATAGTCGATTTTATGCTAATGGTCATTTCTTTTGGGATGAAAGAGCCAATAGTCTAGAAGATCAGGTTTTAATGCCTATTCAAGATGGTGTGGAAATGGGCATGACACTCGATAGCTTAATTACTCGATTAGAGGGCCTCGACTATTATCCTGAACTTTTTGTTGCCGCTTTTGGAAGCGATGAGATTAACTCAGATCGCATCAGTAAAGCCCTTGCTCAATTTATCCGCAGCATGGTAAGCTTCAATAGTAAGTACGACATAGGCTTGCAGCAAGTAAATAACCGAAACTTAGACTTCCCCAATTTTAGTGCAGAAGAAAACTTAGGAAAGAATCTTTTCTTCAGCCCGGCTATTGGCTGTGCAGCCTGCCATGGCACTGATGCCTTTATTGCACCCGGACCACGTAATAATGGACTGGACCTCACCAATGCCGATGATCAGGGTATTGGTGGCCAAAATGGCAATCTTAATCAAATAGGCCAGTTTAAAGTGGGTTCCTTAAAGAACATTGAATTAAGCGCTCCCTATATGCACGATGGTCGTTTCAATACTTTGGAAGAGGTAATTGAACACTATAGCAGCGGAGTACAAAACAATCCGAATCTTAGTGCTCCATTAAGGTTACCCAATGGTGGCGTGCGATTACTAAATCTAAGTGCTGCTGAAAAGAGTGCCTTGGTGGCCTTTCTAAAAACCCTTAGTGATCCGGTACTTACTGCAGAGGAAAAATTTAGTGATCCCTTTAGCGAATCTTAAAAACGCTCTTTGGAAAACTTCTTAAGCTTATGCTCGCTTCGATACAATTCGAATCCGAATGCTACAAGGAGAACTAAACCAAAAATCATTATCCCCATATTATCATTTAATGGGGGTAATAAAGACCAAAGCGCAGCTAAGAGAATGTGGTATAAACCGATGCGGAAAAACATTTTGGGCAGCAAAGATTGAGCGTAATTCCAATTGCGCCTGTTTCGCATGGAACGGTCGGTCCGATAACCATAAAGGCTATTAGGCTTCCTGGCAGGGAAGAGTTTCGTGATTAATGCCACTAACCACATGAGCCCGGCAAATCCCACAAAAATTAGAAATACGATATCAATTCGCATTGGTTGTGTTTGGTATTTCCCAAATGTATCAAGACCAATTCAATTCTAAAAATTTAAAATTTAAACTAGAGGTTAATTCTTATTACTAGGACTTCACATTCTATAAAAAAAAGTGATGGCAACTATTTTTTGTCCCTTGAAATGTGCCGCCTATACTGTAATTTCGTTATGATCATTAAAAAGTATCATTGCCTATGCGCTTCACGAAATTGTTTCTACTTTCTTTTGTTTTTTCCTCAGTGGCCCTAATGGGTCAAACCGATAAGCGCATCCTGCGGTTCGACTCCCTGGTTGAGATATTAAGCAATGAAAATCAAGTCATTGGCAGCTTCAGCATTTATCATAATGGAGAAGTATTTTACGAGGGAAGCTTTGCTCAATCGAGCCCAGCCCAGGATGAAGGCAGCAAGCTTTACCGCATTGGTTCCATCTCCAAAACTTTTACCGCTACCATGGTGATGAAGGCTGTAGAGGAAGGTGAACTAAGTCTGGAAAGCAAATTATCGGAATGGTTTCCTCAAGTGGCTAATGCCGATAAAATCACCATTAAAATGATGCTTGGCCATCGCAGTGGTATTCACAATTTCACCGACGATGATAGCTATCTGCAAATCATGGAAAAGGAACAAAGTCGGGAAGCGATGCTTACACGGATTGCTAGTTTAGAATCCGATTTCAGCCCCGACTCTGACTTCTCTTATTCCAATACCAATTATGTTTTATTAAGCTATATCCTGGAGGATATATACAAGCAGCCAATTGCGAACCTATTGCAAGAAAAAATTGCGAACCCCTTAAAACTTAAAAGCACCTATTTCTACACCACTGGAGCCAAGAAAAAGGGAGAACAAGAAAGTTTTTATTGGACAGGCGAATGGACCAAAGCCTCAAACACACATCCAAGTGTTCCATTGGGCGCAGGGGGTATCGTAAGCAGCACTGGAGAACTTTGCCAGTTTATGCGAGCTTTACAGGAAGGAAAAATCCTGGAAAAAAATAGTGTGGCGCAAATGAAGAATGGACAAGCTCCAGGTTTAGGCCTCTTCTTCTATCCTTTTTACAGTCATTCGGCTTACGGGCATAATGGAGGAATTGATGGATTTGTGAGTCATGCCAGTTATATGGCGGCTGATGATTTGGCCATCGCGGTTTGTTTAAATGGCACCCAATATCCCCTTAACCAACTATTGATTGATCTACTCTCTATCTACTTTGAGCAAGAAGATTACCAGCTTCCCAGCTTTGAGATAGTGGAAGTAGCTGTTGATGATTTAAAACAATACACTGGAAATTATAAATCAGATCACTTCCCTCTGGATATTAAATTCTTTGTCGAAGACGGCATTCTAAAAGGTCAGGCCACTGGTCAACCCTCCTTCCCCATGGAAGCGCGTGGGAATCATGTTTTCGAATTTAAAGCCGCAACCATCAAAGTAACCTTTGATCCCGAAACTGGAACCATGGTATTTGAACAAGGCGGGCAAAAACTACCATTTAAACGATAATACTCCAATGAAAATTTGTTTCATCATGTATCCATGGGAACGGGTAGATCCTGCCCAGGATTCAACTATCCGCATTATTCACGAATGTGTGAAACGAAAGCATGAGGTAGCCATTACCCATGCGGCCAATCTTACCATCCGCGATAGTGTAACCCTAAGTTTATGTAAGTGGATTAATCCCGAAGAGAAAACCACCAATAGCATTAAGGCCTTTTATCGAGAGATTAATTTCCAAACGGAAATGAGTCCATTGAATAGCTTTGATGTGATCTTTATGCGCGATAATCCGCCCTTAGACAATTTGGTGCTGAATTTTCTGGATTCCATTAAGGATGAAGTTTTCATCATCAATGATGTGAACGGTTTGCGCGAGGCCAATAATAAAATTTATACCGCAGCCTATCAGGACCCGGACCGTGCACTGATCCCAACCACACACGTTTCTAAAAACCTCGATTACTTACTACGCATTATCCAGGATTCAGATCAAGAGAAAATGATCATGAAACCCCTGGATGGCTTTGGTGGCAGTGGTGTAATTGTTATCGAGAAATCGGCGATGCACAATATTCGCTCCCTCCTCGATTTCTACATTCATCGCGAAAAAGGGAAATCGAATTATGTAATCCTTCAAGATTACATAGAAGGGGCTGAAGAAGGTGATGTACGAGTAATCATGCTTAATGGCGAACCCATTGGGGCTTTACGTCGCAGGCCTACCGCTGGTGATGTGCGTTCCAATATTTCAGCCGGTGGATCAGTAGAGAAATACCGTCTTACTAAGCAGGATAAAATCCTCTGCCAAAAAATTGGTGAAAAACTGGTTAAGGATGGTATTTACTACGCCGGACTGGATTTAATCAATGGCAAACTAATCGAAATCAACGTATTAAGCCCTGGAACCTTAAAAGACATAAACCGACTTTATAAGGTTCGACTGCAAGAAAAAATTATCGATTATCTCGAGAAGGTGGTGGAAACCCGCCGTGAACTTAAAGACGATTTTCGTCCTGAGATTTTGTATGACGACGCAAGTTCTGAGTCCTGATGAGATCATTAGGCTAATTCGCAAAGGCGAGTGTTTTGATGCCCAAACCCGCGATGGTGGCTTAAAGATTAAAATTGAACGATACGTTCCTTATGTCTGCACCGCTATTCATGCAGGCTCCAAGCTGCGTGAATCTTTAAAAACTCGCATTGCTTTGGATGATTATCAACGTTGGTACGAGGAAGATCCCCATACCGACGCCTTTATTTCGTCTATGCCCATCACCTTAGTGGGTTGCGATTCCCGCTATGAATATGATCTGAATCGTCGGCCTGTTGCTGCCATTTACGAAACAGCCTGGGGTAAAGATGTATGGAAGAAAAAGCTCAGTCCCAGAGAGCAAAGCCAAAGCCTGCGCAAACATCATAATTATTACCGCATTTTAAGAGCCCTGGTAGCTCGCCTGGAAGAGCGTTTTGAAGCATGTATTGTCTATGATATGCACTCCTATAACTGGAAACGCTGGGATCGTGAGGTGCCTTTATTTAATATCGGTACAGTGCGGGTGGATCAAGAACGCTTTGGTCCCTATATCAATCATTGGAAAGAAGAATTGGAAAAAATTCAGGTTCCCAATGAAAACAGTATTTGCGCCATCAATGATGTATTTGAAGGCTTAGGTTATAACCTGGAATTTCTAAGTACCAATTTTAGCAATACCCTGGTTTTAGCGACGGAGGTTAAAAAGGTGTATTGCGACGAAACCAATGGAATTGATTATCCGGATGTGATTCGCAATTTGCAAAGGAACCTCAAGACCGCCATACTCAATAGTGCACGCCATTTTATTGATAAGGAAACTTCCTATAATAGTCAGGCGCCCGGAGTACTCTTACATAATGGCGTTGACCCTTCCCTGCTTAAAATAGACAGACAACTACATAAGCTCCTCCGCAATTTTGAATTGCTGGCTTATGTAAACCCCATCAATATTGACACGGAACGTAAACGCTTTTTCAAGAAGAAATACAATGAAGCGCCGCATTTCCGCTACAGCCCTATTAAGATTCATCCCTTTGAGCTAAAACAGTCTTTAAGTAACCTTAAGACGCAAGAAATTAGCGATGTATCCATTCGCTACCTATATGAAGCGGTGATTAACAGTTATTTCGATAAGGTAGACCTCCTGGCCAGTTTAAACTCCAAGAAATTCCTGTACAATTCTCTGCGCTACTTTGGGCGTCCCAGTCATAATGACCTACAGAATGCCCAGTACCTCTCCCTCCTGCCGGCGATTCCCAGCGAGCCTAAACGTATGCCCTATTTAGAAATGGAGCAAGTGATTCAACGCTTTGAAGAGGCCATGGATCGCTACAAAATGAAAGGGAAGATTGAATTGAGTAAACGGGTTATCTCTCAGGTAATGGTGCTAAACTCACGAAAAACAGTGCTTATTCGTCCGGATGCCCATTTTACCGAAAGGGAATTAGGGGCACTCATTGAGCATGAATTGGGGGTCCACATGGTTACAACCCAAAATTCAAATCTTCAGGACTTGAAAATCTTCAATTTAGGATTACCGGTTAATACCCGTACTCAGGAAGGTTTAGCGATCCTGGCCGAATTGCTCAGTGGAAATATTACCCTAAAGCGATTAAAGAAATTAGCCACTCGAGTTAAGGTAGTGGATATGATGTGTAATGGCGCTGATTTCAATCAATGCTTCCGTTATCTTCATCAGGATGAAGGCATGAATCCAAACGATGCCTTTAGTCTTTGTACACGAATTTTCCGAGGCGGTGGTTTCACTAAAGATTACCTGTACCTTAGCGGCTTCGTTAAGATTTTACGGATGTACCTTAATGACATCGATCTTAGTCCTCTCCTAGTGGGAAAAACCTCTACCGACTTTTATGATACGCTGGTAGAAATGATCGATCGTGAAATCGTTAAACCACCCCTTTACAAGACGCATAGCTTTACTGCACCCAAATATGAACCGGGCCATGGTTTATACGATTATATATTGAGCGGATTGCAATAAAACACCATGAACGGACTGAATATTCCGGATACAAACCTCGAGCGAGTCGTGATTATCGGCTGCGGTTTCGGTGGTTTGAATCTGGCCAAAAAACTCAATCATCAGCGCTATCAAGTAGTGATGATTGACAAGCACAATTATCACACCTTTCAACCCCTTTTATATCAGGTAGCCACGGCAGGATTGGAACCGGACTCCATCGCCTATCCCATACGACATATCTTCCGTAAGCTGCCTAATTTCTACTTCCGATTGGCTAAGGCCGAAAGCATTGATACCGAGAATAAGATTCTACAATGCGACATCGGAAAGCTGGATTTCGACCATCTGGTGATCGCTACCGGCAGTGGCACCAATTATTTCGGCATGAAAACCGTGGAAGAATTGGGTATGCCCATGAAAACGGTGCCGGAAGCCTTAAACCTGCGCAGCTTAATACTCCAGAATTTCGAAGCGGCTTCCTTAACCCAGGATTTGAAGGCCAGGGAAAGGCTGATGAATTTTGCGATTGTGGGTGCAGGTCCTACAGGAACTGAATTAGCGGGAGCTCTGGCTGAATTGAAAAATCACGTTTTACCGAATGATTATCCGGATCTCGACTTTCGTCGGATGTCCATTCACCTGATCGAAATGGCGGGTAAGGTATTACCACCCATGCAGGATTTCTCCTCTCGCAATGCCTTAAAGTACCTAGAAACCCTTGGTGTTCAAGTCTGGCTCAATACCGCAGTTAAATCCTATGATGGCGAAACGGTAAAGACCAATAAAAAGGATCTACCTGCCTCAACCTTAATTTGGGCCGCTGGTGTTACCGGTAATATTATTCCCGGATTGGAAGAAGGCAAAGACTATCACCACGGGCGCTATCAGGTAAACGGCCTCAATCAAATTGGGGAGCATAAAAACATTTATGCGATTGGCGATGTAGCTTCTATGGCCGATGAGCAAAACCCCAAGGGTCATCCTATGTTAGCTCAGGTGGCGATTCAGCAAGGCCAAAACCTGGCTAAAAACCTGAATAATAGCTCAGATAGTACTAAATGGAAAAACTTCTCCTACAAGGATAAGGGTACTATGGCTACGGTAGGTCGCAATAAAGCAGTGGCCGAACTCTATGGTAAACTGATGTTAAAAGGATTCCCTGGCTGGGCCGTTTGGATGGCTGTGCATTTAATTAGCCTGGTAGGATTCCGCAATCGTATGGTAGTATTCTTTAACTGGTTGGTAAACTACTTTAGTTACGATCGTAAAATTCGTTTGATTATCCGTCCCTGGAAAGGACATGGCCAGAGCTAATCATGTGTAGCTTAAGCTATATCCCTCAAGACGACGGTTATATCCTTAGTCATAATCGAGATGAACTTCCCAATCGCGAAAGTTCCTCTCGTATAATTGATGAAGATGGCTTGAGGGGTACATTTCATTTCCCACAAGATTTAAAAGCTGGGGGCAGTTGGATGGGGGCCCATGAATCGGGTTGGTCTGCCTGCCTGCTTAATGGAGGCAGTGTGCCCTATCTGCGTAAGCTCCCCTATCGCCACAGCCGTGGTAAGGTATTAATTGACTTTCTGGAAGATCCCAGTATCGATGCCTTTCAGAAAATAGATTATCAGGGTGTAGAACCCTTTACCCTCATACTGAGCAAGCCCGGAGAGCTTTGGCAATTGGAACATAATCCTGATGGCGATATCTGGAATCACCTCGACCCTCTTAAACCTCATTTTTGGAGCAGCACTAAACTCTTCCACCCAAATATCAGAGAGGCCCGGAAGTATCGCTTTGAGCAATGGCTCCATCAGCAAAAGCAGGCTAAAGCTTCCGATCTACGCCAATTTCATTTAGATCCACAACGCAGTCCGCGAGAAGGCGGATTACTCTTAGGTCCCAATTTTCCCCTCAAAACAGTTAGCTTCTGTCAGGTCAATCATCAAGCCTCGGAAATTCAGTTCCAATATGATTACCTCTTAAAGGAAGTATCCGATCAAAGATTTTGGTCGATTCGCTGAACAATTCAGCGACTATTCTCCTCAATTCACCTCCACATTTTCGAGCAAATAATCACAAATGCTAATTGAGTTCATTTATAATGACCTCATTTAAAGGTATTTGAAAAATATTATAGTACTGTGTTTTGCATAGTACTGATATTTCAACATATCTTTGCTTAACAAAACATAGAACAATGAAAAAACGTCTCACCCTGGCAATTCTCTGCCTCTGTTATTTTGGAGGTTTTGCCCAAAACACCGATCCGGTAGATGCGATCTACGAGCGCTACTCTGGAGATAAGTTTAGCATCGCGGTTAATTTGGATGCCGGCATTTTCCAGGATTTTGATATTGATATCGACACCGATGATTTGGAGCAGCGAATCAGTGGAACCATCCGTCGTTTGCGTTTCATCGGATTTGACGAATACCGACCTGGTTTACGCTCCGAAAAGGAAATCGTGGAAGAACTCCTGCGAATTGGCTATGAATTAGCCATAGTGCCCAGCGAATACGAAGATGAAAACAGCCAAATGCTAATCTTCAAAAAGAAAGGTCAAAGACTTAGCCCTCATTTGATTATCATAGTCAATGATCGCGAAGAACGCAAAGCGAATATCATTTTGCTCTCCGGCTCCATCGAATTTAAAAGCAGTGCATCATGAATCTGGAAAACACCAAAGCCCAAATGCGCAAAGGCGTTTTGGAGCTCTGCATCCTAAACATGCTGCAAGAGCGCGATGCCTATGCTAACGAAATTATCGAAGAACTAAAAAAGGCGGAACTAATAGTGGTAGAAGGAACCTTATATCCTCTGTTAACTCGTCTTAAAAACGGAGGTCTTCTCGCCTATCGCTGGGAAGAATCGACTAGTGGTCCGCCCCGGAAGTACTATAGTCTGACCGAATTGGGAAAATCTGCCCTCAAAGAATTACGCCTTACCTGGGAACGATTGCAGGAGGCTGTCAATCACAGTATGAACGAAACCAACGAAAATAAAACATCATGAAAAAGACACTAAATATCAATTTAGGAGGCATGATCTTTCATATTGATGAAGATGCCTTCAATAAGCTGGAAGCCTATTTAGGTGCTCTGCGCCAGCAATTTATTCAAACCAATGGCGGTTCTGAAATCTTGAACGATGTGGAAACCCGCATGGCTGAACTCTTCCGTGAGAGAACCAGTGAAAGCAAGCAGGTAATTAATATTCAGGATGTAGACGAAGTAATTGCCATTATGGGTCGCCCTGAAGATTATTTAGATGAAGAAATGGCCTCTAATACCAGCTATAGTTACGAAGAGAGCTACAGCAGCAATGGTAAAAAAATTCACCGTGATGTAGATAATCGCATTGTTGGTGGTGTTGCCTCAGGCTTGGCTGCCTATTTTAATATGGATGCCCTTTGGATTCGAATTCTATTTTTGGCTTCCTTCTTTGCAGGATTTGGTTTTTTACTCTACCTGATTTTATGGGCCATTATTCCTGCCGCTCGCACCACCACCGAGAAATTGCAAATGCGGGGAAAGCCTGTTACCCTCAGCAATATTGAAAACTTCGTAAAAGAAGAAGGTGCCGCTATGGGTGCAAAAATGTCTGAGCTGGGGGGAAAAGCACGTAATGTAGGCCGTAGCGGTCAGAGCCTTTTGGCCCAGCTTTTTAGTGGGATATTTGAAATAATCCGCTTGATTTTAAAATTCATTTTTAAAGCAATTGGTTTCATTTTCCTGGGCATAGGCTTAGTAATTATCGCAATCCTGGCCATTAGCTTATTCATTGGGGTTGAAATCAACGATTACCACTACAATATCAGTGAACTAAGCAATATCGTTCAATTGCTGGCTATCGACAGCAGCTCCTACAACAGTATGATGATTGGTGCTAGCCTCCTACTCTTAGGGCCTTTATTATTACTGGTTTATTACGGCTTGCGCATCGTATTCGGAATTGAGCCTTTAAACTCCGGTGTACGTCGCGGTTTGGCTTTAACCTCCCTGGCTGGAGTAATCCTACTGGTTATTAGTGGTATTAAGGTGGCTCATGAGTTTGAAGACCATGCAACTCAAAGCCAGGAATTTAATCTGGAATCCAAGAATGGAATGATCTATATGGAGGTAAATAAAGACAGCCTCTACGATCAAATGAGTGGTTATCGCAATAGCGATCATTGGTTAATCTACAATGCCAAAAGCTATTTCTCAGATATTGAATTTGACATTCAACGTTCCAATTCTGCCAATAGCTATTTAGTGAAAAAGGTAAATGCCCGTGGTTCAAGCCGGGATGAAGCCCGACTGAATGCCCGCAGCCCTGAGCACTTTCTAAAGATAGACAGTGGATTAGTGGTATCAGGCATATACTACACCATTCCTGAAGGTAAATTATACCGGGCTCAAAAAATCCGTTTGGTACTTTATCTCGCAAAAGGTGATACCGTTTTTCTGGGTCCGGGCATGGAAAGCATTATCGATGATATTGCCAATGTTCAAAATTACTGGGATCCTGATATGGTTGGGCATTATTGGACTATGACCGATCATGGTTTACTCTGCACCGATTGTCCAGAGAAGGAACGCATTGAAGAGCGTTGGGAAAATGAAGAGGAAGAGGATGTATTTAAGGATTATGATAGTGATTCTAAAGTGCGTATTGAAGATGATCTGATCCGTATCGAAGAAGTAGAAGTTTGGTACGAAGAAGTAAAACCCATCCGAGTAGGTTTATTAAATGAACCTCTCTTTATGGAACAATATATCTAAGTTAATTCGCTCTTCCAGAATTGAATAGACCCTCCAATAAACGGAGGGTTTTTTCTTTTTAGCCCTTAAGTTGGATTAAGTCCAAATAATCTGATTCTGAGGAATTTCGAGCCTTTCTCACTAATATTGATAGTCTAAAAACAGAGGACAATGAGCAAGACAGATCGCAGAACATTTTTAGCCAAAGCCGGATTACTTTCCCTCACCGCATTTTCCGGCGCAGCTCTATTGCAAGCCTGTGGTGGCGGTGCCAGTGAGAATACCGATAGCGGGAACAGCTCTCCTTCCGAATCATCCAATGCTAAGGCTAAGCCATCGACTGAAGCCGGTGCTTGCGCCAGCGAAAATGCCAATTTGAGTGATTCCGATTTGGAAGTACGTGAAAGCGTTGCCTATGTATCTAAAAGCACCGAAGCCGATAAGATTTGTAAAAACTGTCGCTTCTTTCAGCCCGATAAATTTGAAGGCAGTTGTGCCGGATGCATGCTGTTTGTGAACGGAGGAGTAGAGCCCGGAGGCTATTGCAAATCCTGGGCAGCTCAGGAAGCTTAGTTCGGAAAACTCCTTCTACGAGAAAAAACCCAATTATGGCCAATCTGATCCCTGGCTTCTAAATGAAGGCTTTCCCAAGGTCCCGCTATAATCACATAATGGCGGGACTCTTTATTTTTATCCCAGGGATGAAGGCTTAGTTCAGGGCGATGCGCATGGGCATACCAGAGTCCGGATTCTCGATCTCCATCCTTGTAAACAGCTATATAAACTCGATCCCAACGAAAAAAGATATACGCTAAACTATCTTGATTATCGGCTTCCCAAACCCCCACCAATTTATCGGCCAAGCGAAGGGGTAAATTTTGAATGCGCTTTAAATCGACGCGAACCTGCATTCCTTCTTCAATTCTGGTCCATCGCATAATTGAGTCTAAAACTTCTACTGCAAAAGCACCATTAGGATCCTTAAAACCAAGAGTATCGTCCAAAGAAAGCTTAAGATTCTCTCGGTCCCATTGATAGGTACCGGCACCATTCTGTAAGAGACCATTTCCCCCTTCAAAGCCCTGTTCCGAAAAACGAATCCACTTTTCTTGTGGGGTCATTTCCTTAGCTCCTACCTGCACCTTGGTCACTTGCCATAAACCCAAGATATCTTGAGCGGATAGACTTGGGCCAGCTACTAATCCAATTAAAACTGCGAGGTATAAATTAATCCTTCTCATATAGATTTTTAAGTATTGATTTCGCCCTTTCAAAGAGGGCTTTTCCATCCCCATTATTGGCTAAAAGCACCAAATTACTTTCGCCATTATTAACTGAAATAGCCAGGGATTGAAAGCCTTCGGTACTGCCACCATGGATAAAGTAGGATTGATCCAGATTTAAGTCGCCCATTTCATAATGAGCCCCTTTAGGATAATATACCCAACCATAGCCATAGGACTTATTCGAAGCAAAATCCTGAAGATGATTCTGCATCACTAAGGCCGCTAAGCTATCGGGAATTAAAGACCGCCCACCACCGGATTCCAGCCAAAGCATTAACTCTTGAGCGCGGCAGAAAATCCGGCGTCCCAAACTTAAATCGATGTAATCATTAGCCTTGAACTGTCCATTCTCCAAACGATAGCCTACTGCTAAATGCGGAATGATTTCCCGTTGACTGGAAGGGGCGTAAATGGCTTTCATACCAAGCGGTTCAGCGATCTTCTTTTGCATGATTTCCTGAAAGGATAATCCATATTCAGCTTCCAGTAAAATGGGAAGGATGTGATAAGCAAAATTGGAATAATGAAAATCCCGGCCGGGTTCTGTTTGTTTTACTTGCGCCAGAAAACTGAGGTATTCATCATTGTTAAAATGGAGTCGCTTAAAGAGTCGAAATTCATCCTGATGATAATCTTCCGGTAAATCATCATAATCGCCTAAACCAGAGCGATGGCAAAGCATTAAATGCAATGTGGTTCCAGGCTTAAAGCGAGCATCAAAACCATAAAGCTCTAATAAGTAGTTCAATTCTGTTTTTAAATCCCATCGGCCTTCAGCCACAGCCTGCAAAACCAAATTGGCGATAAAGGACTTGTTTAAGGAAGCAATGTCAAAAACGGTATTACTATCCACTGAAACAGAATGTTGTCGATCGGCCATTCCCTGAGCCAAATAAATCGGCTGCTCCAGCAATTGGGACTTTAGGAATAGCTGACCTGAAAAATTAGCTTCCTCATCCGGTTTATTCGGACATAGGGCCAGGCCAAGGCAAGCAATTAAGAATAGTACTTTCTGAAATGACATGGCTCAAAAATCCGCCATTTCTCCTATTTGGGCAAGAATATCAAGACTTTGGGATAAAAATGCCATTCCTGGGATAAAGAAGAATACTGACTTAGGAATTAAGATTTCTGCCAAGCCTTTTGCAAATCCTCACGATAGCTATTTCCTACTTTCAATTGAATTCCTCCTGGCAATTTGAGGTAAGAGTCTTTGGAATGCCAATAGACCTCGGCAATCTGATTGGGGTTTACCACATACTTACGATGTACCCGCATGAGGTGCTCCGGATATTGCTCCAGTAATTTCTTTAAAGTTTGGCGGATTAAAATTGATTCCAGTCCCTCTCCACGGTCGCAGTAGACTTCAATATAATTACCCTCTGATGCAGCATATCTAAATTGGCTCAGCAGAAGGTTCAGTTCCAGGCGCCCACCTTCATCTTGAATATTCAATTCCGGCTCTTGCCTTGATGGAGACTGGCTAAAAGCCAAAGCCATTTCTTGAACCAGAATAGGCCAAATCCAGGTAAGAGCAAAATCGCCGCTGAGACTGAAAAAACTGGTCCATTGCCAATCTTGCCCCAGCCAAAAGATGTTGAGTAAGAGGAATAGGAAAAGGTTTCCACTTAAAAATTGAATAAATCGTCGAAACCAGCGGGCTTTAGCCTTTAATAGTTGCTCCCAAATTGCTGTAGAGCACCAAAGCACCAAACTGAAGCTTATCACGCGAAAGCTAAGGGAATGACCACTGGCAGAATATTCCTGCCAAATACCGAAGGAACGGTAGAGTCCTAAAAAGAGCGCCAAGAAAAGTGAAGCGCTTATCCCAAAAAAACGATCAGAGACTAAAATTCTGACCCAGCGATCATTATTCATTATATAATGGGTGGGAGTAACTTATGACACGCTAAGGTAGGAATGCTCCTTCTACCTTTGCAGAGTAAAACGAGAAAAATGCCTACAGTAAAACTTAGTACCGAGCAATTTAAAAAAGACGTGTTTGATTACACTCAATATAAAGAATGGAAGTATCAGGGTAACAAACCCGCCATTATCGACTTTTATGCCGATTGGTGTGGACCTTGTCAAATGGTAGCGCCAATTTTCGAAGAACTGAGTGATGAATACAAGGATGACATTATCATTTACAAGGTTGATACCGAGGTGGAACAAGAGCTAGCAGGCGCTTTCGGAATCCAAAGCATTCCTTCTATTCTCTTTATCCCGATGGACGGAACCCCAATGATGTCGCGTGGTGCCATGCCTAAACACAACCTTCAAAAGGTAATTGAAGAAGAACTGATGGTTTCCAAATAATCATTGGAAAAAATTTATAAACTCAAGATCCGTATCCAGCAATGGTTACGGATTTTTTTATGAATTTTAGAGACATGAAAACGCCCCACTCAGGACCCTCTGGTCAGGACCTCTTAACGATCCTCGACCAAGCTGCAATTGGCCTCATTGTAGCGGATAAACCCGGAAATATTCGACATATGAATCAAATGGCAGAACAAATGGTTTTGCCCTTGTTTCAACAAGCGGGACAAGCACCCACGAATATTTTGAATCTATTGGAAATGATTGCCCCCGGCATTGCGGAAAAAGTAGAAAACTACCCCGATCCAACCGGCTTTGTGATTACCCAGCAGAAACAAACGGTGGAAATGGAATACAATGGAGAAAAGATTATCCGACATTTCTTTTATTCCATTAACAAGGTATCTGAAGAGTCTATAGTTTATAGCTTCGATGATATCACTAATTACCATACAGCCCAGGAGGAGCTCGCTGATCTGAATCAGAAAATGGCGATTGACCGCTCCAAATTCGAAATGGCAGCTGGGGTTTTACACGATATTGGAAACGCTGTTGTTGGCATTGGTTCTCACCTCACTAAAGCACGTCGCAGTTTAGAAAACAGCGACTTGGAGACTCTTAAGAAGCTGCTCCAGTTTTTTGAAGTTAAGCGCGCTGATTTAACTGAGGCCTTAGGTGAAAGCAAGTTTCAAGCGCTGGTGAATTTGGTTAGCGGGCTGGAGGAAAACCAAAGAAAATTGGAAGAAGAGCTCAATCAAAACCTCAAGGAGCAAATGGGAATCACCAGTCATATTAGTGATATTCTCAACATTCAACGCCAATATGTTTATCAAAACGGCGACACAAAAAGAGATCCGGTTCACATTAAAAGTGTGCTTTACGATGCCTTGTCTATACTAATGGCCAGCATTGAAAAACGTCGCATTAAACTAGAGGCGAATATTCCTGAGGACTGCTCCAAATTTACTGGAGACCGCACGAAATTAATTCAGGTTTTCATTAACTTGATTAAGAATGCTTTGGATGCAATTGATGATGCCGGAGGTGAAGACCATCGACTATCTATTGATCTTAAAGAAATAGGTGACCACCTGGAAGTTACGATTCAAGACAGTGGTATTGGCTTTGAGCCTAATCAAACTGATAAATTATTTGAACGAGGTTTTACCACCAAAACCCAAGGCAGTGGCATTGGAATGGCCACCAGTCGCGCTATAATTGAAAGTCATTCCGGCACCCTATCTATCCTAAGTGATGGACCAGGTAAAGGTGCTACCGTTCAAGTTACAATCCCCCTACAACAAGACTAAAACTTCATGGAAAAACTAAACACAAGAGTCCTGATCATCGATGATGAGGAGATGGTACGTGATAATATTGAGGAAATCCTCATTCCTCATCGCAAGGAGAAAAACAAAAAAGTAGATGATGCGCTCGACCTCCTTTTTGATGAAGAAGAAAAAACTGAGACACCGGTTGTTGACAATAAGCAATTCCCCGACTTCAGAGTAGACAAGGCCTACAATGGACAGGTTGGTCTGGAAAAGGTTAGTGAAGCCGTGGAAAACGGAGATCCTTATGCAGTGATTTTCCTGGATATGCGAATGCCAGGCTGGGATGGATTGGAAACTGCCAAGCGCATTCGTTTAGTAGATGGAAAAGTAGAAATCATCATTGTTACGGCCTATTCGGACCATTCAATCGATCAGATTGTAAAGGAAGCTGGAAAGAATGTTGGCTACCATGTAAAGCCCTATAATTCAGAAGAGATTCTGCAATTGGCTACCAAGGCCGTTAATGACTACAACAAGCTTCGTAACCTCGAGGATTTAATTGCCACCACCGGCAGAATTACCATCGGGGAAACCCAATTAAATAGCCTCTTACAGAATATTTTCGATCAATTGGCCCGCTATATTGGAACCGAAAATGCGGTGATGGGTATGATGCGCGAGGAAGAAGAGCTGGACCTTCTTTTTAAAGTGGGTAATGTAGAGGACTCTCTTAATCGTGAGGCCTTATTAAAAATGATTCGGGTGGCTCGCCACAACTCCGAATCTATCGTCCAGAACGATAATGTAGTCTTAGCCCTATTGCAGGATTACCCGGTTTTCGCGCTCTTAAAACCGAATGAAACTTTAAAGACAGAAAAGATCTACTTGCTACAGCTCTTTATTCAGAATGCAACGCATGCCATTCAAAATGCTCATTTGCAAGAAGAGCTTTTACGTAAAGAAAAACTAAGTGCCGCAGGAAATGCTTTGGGTATGCTGATGCATGATTTACGTACGCCGATAAAGAACATTCCGCAAATTACCGACATGCTCAGAGCAGATGGCGCTAATGAAGAGCTATTAAGATTACTGGACCAAAGTTCTCGTCAGGCTTCTGAAATTTTGGATGATTTCCTGGATTTTGTGCGTGATGCACCCATTAAGAAAGAAAAAGTACTGTTGGATAATCTAATCAAGGAAGCGATTACTCTTACCAATAATCGACGTGATTTAAGTAAAATCCATTTTGACTTACAAGAAAAAGAAGAGGTTTACCTACAAGGAGATGCCAGCAAAATTAAAAGGATGATAATGAATATTTTAAGCAATGCAGGAGACGCTTTGCTTGACTTTAATATTCCGAATCCTACGATAAGAATTGAATGCTCCAATGATGGGAATTTCCACCGAATTACCATTCACGATAATGGTCCGGGTATCCCTCCTACCGTTTTATCTAAAATCTTTCAACCCTTTACCACGGAAGGAAAGGCAGATGGTACTGGCTTAGGATTAACCATCGTAAAACAATACGTGGATGCCCACGGAGGGAACATCCACGCTTTTAATGATAATGGTGCGGTATTCGATATCCGACTTCCCTTATGGAAAGCTTAGGCTAAAGCGGATCGCATATCAGCAATAAACTGGTCTACCACTTTGCCGATGGTATGCTGCATAACCACAATTTTCCACCACTTAGGTTCGGCGCCAAAATTGTCGCTTACCAATCGGTATTTACCTGGGATTTCCACTGGAACCTGTGGAGCATGCATAGTCACAATATTTAAATGGGGATCACGGAAATAGCTGATCCCCATATCATCCAATGCCGAACATAGCTTATCGGTTTCGATGATCAATCGCTCCATGGTATTCTTCCATCCCTTAGGACCATGGGTCATTAAAATCATCCAAATAGAAACGGCTTGGGCCCCTGAACGGCTACCGACCATGGTATAGTCTAATCCCTGTACATAGGAAGCTTCGCTAGTAGCGGCATATTGAATCCAATCCTTGCGAATCATAAAAACGCCGGTACCATAAGGCGCCATCAACATTTTATGCGCATCTACCGTCATGGAATTAATGCGAGGATTGCCAAAGTGAAGTTTGGAATTGGGATTAGTGAAGGGATAAATGAAGCCACCAAAAGCTCCATCTACATGCATTTTATAGGGCAGATCCATCGACTCAAATACATCCGCAATTTGATCGGGATCATCTACCGAGCCAAACATGGTAGTACTCATATTGGCAATGGCAATAAAGTATTTAATCCCATCAACTTTAGCTTGCTCCAAAACTGCTTGCAATGCTTCGTCTTTAATCATGCGATCTTGCTCCCCTACCGGAATATTAAGGGCCCGAATACCCAATAAGTTGGCTCCTTTGTAAAAGCTATAATGGCTGTCATCACTAAAAACTACAGCTACCTCCGAGGCCTTTGCGCCGAATTCCTTTTGGTAATAATTTCGATAAATCCACAAAGCCTGAATATTGGCTTCGGTTCCACCGGGAGCTACATAACCATCAATGGAACGCGCTTCGGCTCGCATAATTTCTTCGGAAATCATCCGGATTAATTCCACCTCAATTTTCTGGGTACCTCGGAAAAGATCCTCCCCTTCATCACCGGTAAGAGTGTGACAACCAATATGATTGGGATTATTAATAAAGGTGCGTAAAAAGGGGGCGTCTTCTAAAAAATCAGCATCACGATGAAACTGGGCGGTATCGAGATATGTTCCGGGAATACCTAAAATAAAGTCGCTATCGTAATTACGGTTTTCCGCTAAAGCTTTGTATACCCGATCCTTAATTTCGGGTTTGGTCATGTGTTTCCAAATCATGCTGCAAAATTACAGCGAGCCTCTTGTTAAACCCTGATAAATGCCCATATTTTCCCTACAGTTTTCAGCTATTGCTGATTATGTACCTTCGCCCAAAATTTCAGGAATGCCCCTCAAAATATTGGTCATAAGTAATTACCGTACTACCATTACCGTTCGCCCTGAAGCTGAGATTTTTATCGGCTTACAGAAGAAAGGGCATTCGGTAACTATAATGACCTATGGCGATAGTGCCTACTGCGAAAATTTCCGTGAGGCCGGGATTCGCCTGATTGATTTTCATCCCCAGAAAAAGTTCGATAAGGAGGAAATCGCTTTTATTCATAAAGAAATTTTAGAGGGTGCCTACGATGTGATGCATCTCTTTAATGGAGTATCAATGGTAAATGGTATTCAGGCAGCGAAGGGCACTCCGGTTAAGGTAGTTTTATACCGCGGCTTTGAAGGGCATATCCACTGGTACGATCCCTCTTGCTACTATAAATTCTTGCATCCCAGAGTAGATGCAGTGCTTTGCAATTCAGAAGGCGTTAAGGAGCATATCGAAAGAGCCAGTGTTTTTGTAAAACCGAAACTGGTAACCGTAAACAAAGGGCATCGTTTGGAATGGTATGAAGAGGTAGAAAGCATGCCCCATGCCGAATTAGGTCTGGATCCCGATGCTTTTTATGCCGTATGCGCTGCCAATAATCGGAGGATGAAAGGCATGCCTTATCTGCTTAAAGCCTTTGCACACATTCCGGAAGAGGCCAATATCCATCTGCTGATTTTGGGCAAGGATATGAACAATGAAGAAAACCTCAAGATCATAAACAGTCTGCCTCGCCCCGATCGTATCCATATTATGGGTTGGCGTGGTGATAGCTTAAGGATTGTAAAAATGGCGCAAACCTTTTTACTCTCTTCACTTTATGGGGAGTCGATCACCAAATCGGTTTTGGAAGGTATGTCTTTAGGTACAGCAGCTATTATTACTGATATCCCTGGAAATCGGGAAATGATTGAAGATGGAGTATCGGGTTATGTGGTGCCTAAGAAAAACCCAAAGGCCATGGCTAAAGCATTACTAAAGATGTATGCTGATCCAGAGACACCTGCTAAAATGGGGGCCGCTGCTAAGGAGAGGATTCGTACCCGCTTTAGCTCAGAGCGCAGTATTGAAGGCTACGAAGCCTTTTATCAAAATTTGGTGGAAGAAGACTAGTAGTCGGTGTAGATCAGATATTTCCTGCGGATCTGCTGAAAGGCCCGTAAATCCTCCTGCCAGGAAGCCCGAATTTCTTCCGCCGAAAGGCCTTGTTCTATCTGTTCTTGCAGTTTAGTGGTGCCGGCCAATAAAGTGAAAAAGGGCTTAAAGAATTTCGTCTTATCCGGAGCCATACGATAGCTTTCCACTAACCAATAAAGGTAAATCTCTCCGAGTCCATCCATATAGGAGTCTGCAAAATCCTGCAGTACAAAACCTTTGCATTCTACTCCTTCATAAGGTGGGTTGGCAGCACCAGGACGATCTTCAGGGGTAAAGTTGAAACCAAATTCCTTAAACCAAGGGGCGCCAATTAATTGAAAGGGAAAATCCGTGCCGCGACCAATACTAACTGGCGTACCTTCAAACAAGCAAAGGGAAGGATACAAGGTAACAGCCAATCGATTGGGCAAATTAGGAGAAGGCTTTATCGGTAATTCATAAGCGGTATTATGATCGTAATTACGACAAGGGATTACCTCCAAATCGCATTGCACAGCTCCTTGCAGCCAGCCCTCACCATTAACCATACGGGCATACTCCCCTACTGTCATCCCATGTACAATAGGTACAGGGTGCATCCCCACAAATGATTTATGCTTCAATTCAAGGATGGGCCCATCAATATAGTACCCATGGGGATTAGGTCGATCGAAAACCATCACCTTAACTTTATACTCGGCAGCCGCCTCCATTACATAGCTTAAAGTACTGATATAGGTATAAAAGCGTGCCCCTACATCTTGAATATCGAAGATCAGAATATCCAATCCTTCCAAATCCGCAGCGGTAGGTTTCTTATGATTTCCATAAAGTGAGATTACAGGCAAGCCGGTTTTAGCGTCTTTACCACTTTCTACTTTGGCTCCAGCCGATGCAGTACCACGAAAACCATGCTCCGGGCTAAAAATTTTCTTGACCTTAATTTTATTCGCTAAGAGAAAGTCAACCAAATGTTTACCATCCTTTAAGGTAGAGCTATGGTTTACCACCATGCCCACATTTTTATCGTATAATGAAGCGAGATAGGCTCCCGGGCGATCGGCTGCTACCACCAAACTATCCGGACTTTTTAATCGCAGGCTTTGTGCTGGTAAAATTGCTGCCAGCAGCAAGAGCATTATGGTATATTTGAGCCGAATTTTCTGAAGCTTCATTGAGTGTCCTTTGAGTTTTTCATAGCCCGTCGTATTCTAAAAAACCGATCCGCCACCCGCAAGGTGGCCAAACCGGTCTTAAACATCACCGTTTGGGCCATCGCTTTAGGCTTGATCATCATGATCTTAGCCATTTCTACCGGAAACGGTCTGCGTAAAGCGATTAAAGACAAAGTAACCGGATTTGGAGGAGATATTCAAATCCTGAATTATCGACCAAATCCCGGTTATGAACAGGTTCCCATTGTTCTGGATGCTGCTCTTATCGATAGTTTAAAACATGATCCACGCATCAAAAAGCTTCAGGCTTATGGTCAGAATGCAGGTATTTTAAAAGCTGATGACCTCTTTGAGGGAGCGGTTCTTAAGGGCGTTAGCGAAAATTATGATTTGCACTTTATTGAGGACTACCTCACCGAAGGTCATATCCCTCAATTCAGGGATGGGACCTATGATGACAGTATTTTGATCAGCGCGAATTTGGCGCAAAAATTAAAGCTTGACTTATTTTCCGATTGTGAGATGTATTTCTTGCGTCCGAATAAAGCCCCCTTGCGCAGGAAGTTCACCGTTGCAGGTATTTTTCGCACCGATTTCGATAAACTGGATCAATCCTTTCTGCTTGGCGATTTGGACCACGTGCAGAGACTAGCGAAGTGGGATCCTCATGAAGTGGGAGCTTATGAGATCCACCTCCAAAATATTGACGATCCCCAGGCCTTTTTAGCGGAACTGCGAATGAAGCTTCCCTTTGAATACGATGCCATGGATGCCCGCAGCTTGAATTTACAGCTCTTTCAATGGTTGGATCTCTTTGACTTAAACATCATGTTGATCCTGGGCATTATTATCATTGTGGCCACCATTAATATGTCCATCGCCCTTTTAATACTCATTATGGAGCGCACCACCATGATTGGTCTCTTAAAAGCCATGGGCAGTAAAAATCAAAGCATACAAAGCATCTTTATTATTAATGCTGCTTATCTAATGGGCAAAGGTCTATTCTGGGGGAATCTCATCGGCATAAGCCTGGCCTGGTTGCAAGACCATTATGGCTTTATAAAGCTCGATCCCAGTACCTATTATGTAAGTGTGGTAAGCATCGATTTGAATCCCTGGCATTTGATAGGAATCAATCTGATTACTCTGGCTATTTGCCTGATTTGTTTATTAATTCCTGCATATCTGATCAGTCGTATTCGACCTAATAAAGCCATTCGATTTGATTAGCTTTGCGGCCCTGAATTCCCAAAAAAACGAGACATGCGTCCAATAAAAAAAGTATACGATAATATCCTTGAAACCATCGGGCACACCCCAATGATTCGCTTGAATGAAATTGTAAAGGATTTTCCTTGCGAAGTATTGGCTAAAGTAGAATACTTTAATCCTGGTAACTCGGTTAAGGATCGCATGGCTCTGCAGATGATTGAAAACGCGGAGAAGGAAGGAAAACTAAAACCCGGCGGAACCATTATCGAGTGTACTTCAGGGAATACCGGCATGGGCCTGGCCCTGGCTGCCATAGTGAAGGGCTACAAACTGATTTGCACCCTTAGCGATAAGCAGAGCAAGGAGAAAATGGATGTTTTAAGGGCTATGGGCGCCGAGCTCTATGTATGTCCAACCAATGTACCCCCCGAGCATCCCGATTCTTATTATTCCGTAGCCGACCGCCTACATAAGGAAATTCCTAACTCTTTCTATCCTTATCAATACGATAATCCCGGTAATGCACAGGCGCACTACGATAGTACCGGACCCGAAATTTGGGAACAAACTGAAGGTCGCATTACCCATTTTGTAGTGGGTGTTGGTACCGGTGGAACTATTTCTGGTGTAGGTAAATATTTGAAGGAGAAAAATCCGGATATCCAGATTTGGGGAATCGACAGCTATGGTTCGGTATTCAAGAAATACCACGAAACCGGGGAATTCGATGAAAAGGAAATTTACAGCTATATCACCGAAGGTATTGGTGAAGATATCTTGCCTAAAAACGTTGATTTTGATGTAATTGACTACTTCGAAAAGGTAAGTGATAAAGATGGGGCTTTAGCCACTCGCGAATTAGCTAAGAAGGAAGGATTATTCTTGGGCTATTCTTGCGGATCTGCATTTCAAGGTTTGCGTCAATTGAAAGATCGTTTAAAACCCGAAGATGTAGTGGTGGTATTATTCCACGACCATGGCAGTCGCTATGTAGGTAAAGTCTTTAATGACGACTGGATGCGTGATCGTGGTTTTTTAACCACCGAAAACAGCACCGCTGGAGATATGGTACGCGCCCATGAGCATTTACCTTTGGTATCGGTTCAACCGGATGAAGTAATCGCTCAGGCCATTCAGAAAATGCAAAAGCATAGCATTTCTCAAATCCCCGTGATGAAGGATGGCAAACAAGTAGGATCCTTGGATGACAGCCGACTTTTCCAGGCCATGATTGAAGACCCAGGTTTAGCGGAAAAATTTGTGGAAAGCATTATGGAAGCACCCTTCCCTGAAGTTGCCCCCGATGCCGATGTGAAAAGCGTTGCTAAGCTGATCAATAAAGATAACTCAGCTGTTCTGGTTCGCCTGAATAGCGGAGCCTTGCACATCATTACCAAACAGGATTTAATTTCAGCCTTAAGCTAAGCCTCTTTCTTGCCGGAGTTTCGGGATCAAATAGGACGCAGTTTAATTCTTGAAGAAAGACCCCGGCGTATCGTATCGCTGGTTCCTTCCCTCACGGAACTAGTTGTAGACCTGGGCCTGGAGTCCGAACTGATTGGCCTCACCTCTTGGTGTGTGCATCCTGCGGGTTTACGCGAAAAGAAAACCGTGATTGGTGGCACGAAAAACCCCAATATTGAACAAATTAAAGGCTTAAAGCCTGATTTGATTCTGGCCAATAAGGAAGAGAATCTTCAAGAACATATTGAGGAGCTGGCCCAAAGTATTCCGGTATTTGTTAGTGATGTTCGCAGTCTGGATCAGGCTATTGATCTAATTAGCAGCTTAGGAACTGTAGTTTCGAAAGATAAAGAAGCACAGGTTATAGCTGAACAAGCGAGGGCTCTGATTCAGAAATTGAAAGCCGCAGAAAGCAGACGATTCTTGTATTTCATCTGGAAAGAGCCCTATATGGTGGCCAGTGCAGATACCTATAGTTCGGCTCTTTTTGAAGCTTGCGGATTTGTAAATGCCGCTCCTAAAAACAAGGGACGTTATCCCCAATTAAGCCTGGATGAAATTGAAGCCCTAAAGGCTGATATCATCTTTTTAAGCTCCGAACCCTACCATTTTACCAGTGGAGAAAGCAAGGAACTTTATCCTTATGCCTCTAAAGTATGGCTGGTAAACGGCGAGTTTTTCACCTGGTATGGCAGTCATATACTTAAAAGTCTGCATTATTTAAAGCAAGAACCCTTTGCTTTAATTTAAAAATCCATTCACGAATATTTTGACTACCTTGCTGTAAAGGCCAGTCTTCGTGAACCAACTGAAAGAACCCATTCTATTTTATTCGGGAAACTTCCAATGTAAAAAGTTAGTAGAAACTACTTTAAATGAAGAAGGATACCATGTAATGAGCAGTAGTAAGCTCAATGATCTTCCTGAATTAAAGGCACTTTCTTATTTTCACTTAATACTATTCTGTCCGGGGGCAGATATTCCCTCCGAAATTCAATTTCTTCAAGAAATAAAGCGCTTCCATCCTGGAGAATCAATGCCAGTGATCATCCTGGATCCAGCAGGTGAAATGGAGAACTTGGAAGAATTTGCCTTTTTGGATGTGCAAGACTATCGAAGCAATGCCATTTCTAAAAGAGCCATTCGCTTTGCGGTGGATAAGCAGTTAGAGCGTCGCAGAATGTGTCTCGAGAAAGAATCTGAACTGCAGCGCTTACGCATTGAGAAGAATAAAAAAAATGCCCTCCTGGAGGAAGTAAGTTTAAAAGCTCAGGAGAGTGATCGCCTGAAAACAGCCTTTCTCAACAATATCTCGCATGAGCTTCGCACGCCCATGAATGGCATTTTGGGTTTTCTGGAATACCTCGAAGATCCACAGCTAGAAGGTGAGTTAAAGGAGCGATTCATCAAAAATATTCGAGTAAGCAGTGAGAGGCTCCTCAATACGCTCCAAGACCTGATTGAAATCTCGGAAATTGAAGCTGGGGATCTAAAAGTGAAATTTGAATCAGTCGATATTAAATCATTGGTCGACTTCATTTACAAGCTCTACCTCCCACGCGCCTCTTCCAAAGGTTTGCACCTGAGTTACCATCTTAACCTATCGGATGAACACCTGAAGGTTTGGAGCGATGCTAATAAATTAAAAGGTGTTCTTATTCATTTGTTGAATAATGCCTTGAAATTTACCAGCAAGGGAGACATTAAGATCCACGTACATGTGGAGGATGGTCAATTGTGCATGAAGGTCGAAGATAGTGGCATCGGGATGAATAAGGAAGATATTGACCTGATCTATCAACACTTCGTGCAGATTGAGGAACACCTTACCCGTAAATACGATGGCCTGGGCTTAGGACTAAGTATTTGCGAAGCCTACAGCCGCTGCTTAAATGGCGATTTAAAAATTGAATCAGAAGTAGATAAGGGTACCTGCGTAAGTTTGAGTATTCCCTTCATTAGTGCGCGTGAAGAAGAACGGGGAGCCAAAAGCATTCCCGGTCAACCGATACGTTTCGAAAGAGCTAAGGTATTGTTGGTAGATGATGATCCTATCAATCTACAGCTTTTGGATAAATTCCTGAAAGACAGTGTAAACGACCTCCAAACCGTTCGCGCTAAAAATGGTGTGGAAGCAATTGAATTTTACAAGCAAAGTCCGGATTTTGATTTAATCCTGATGGACTTAAAAATGCCACTGATGAATGGCTTTGAGGCCACCCAAATTATCCGTCAGATGAATCAAGAAATTCCCATTATTGCTCAGACTGCCTATGCTATGCATCAGGATAAGGAAAAGGCCCTGCAGGAAGGTTGTAATGATTACCTATCCAAGCCTTTAAACAAAACCTTGTTTTACCAAACTCTGGAGAAGTACTTGCTTAAGCTAAAAGTTTCTTAACTAAGCCCGGACCTTCGTAAATAAAGCCCGTATATACTTGGACCAAACTAGCACCGGCCTCTAATTTCTCCAAATAATCGGCTTTAGTTTGCACCCCTCCTACAGCAATAATGGGGAAGTCTGTTTTGCTATTTGCCTTTAAATAGCGGATTACTTCAGTAGAGCGAGCTTTAACCGGTTTCCCACTAAGTCCTCCCGCTCCAATAGCTTCTACTGTAGCAGCTGGCGTTTTTAGTCCCTCTCGACTAATGGTAGTGTTGGTGGCTATTAAACCTTCAATTTGGGTCTCTTCTACAATCTCAATGATATCATCTAATTGGGCATCACTTAAATCTGGAGCTATTTTCAGAAGAATGGGCTTTGGGTTTTCTTCCGCTGCATTATCCTCTTTCAAAGCTTTCAAGATTCGCTTTAAGGGCTCTTTTTCTTGTAAATCGCGGAGATTGGGTGTATTGGGCGAACTCACATTCACTACAAAATAATCCACATAAGGGTGCAGAGCCTTACGGCAGATGCGGTAGTCATCCAAAGCATTCTCATTAGGCGTAAGCTTGTTCTTGCCAATATTACCGCCAATGATTAAGTCCTTAGGGCGTTTGGCCTTTAAGCGTTCTGCCAAGTCCTCTACCCCACCATTATTAAAGCCCATTCTATTGATAAGGGCTTCATCCGCAGGAAGGCGAAACAAACGAGGCTTCGGATTTCCGGCTTGAGGCTTAGGAGTAACTGTACCTACTTCGATAAAGCCAAAGCCATAATTGTAAAGCTCGCGATAAAGCTTGCCGTCTTTATCAAAACCGGCTGCCATGCCAACACGATTCGGAAAGTGCAATCCCCAAAGGTCAATGGAGTCAGTATTTGAAGGACGGTACATGGCCCTACTTATGGCTCCAAATCCGGGAATGCGATGCATCAAGCGAATAAGGTTGAAGGTAAAATGATGGGCTTTTTCAGGATCGAGGCTAAAGAAAATCGGCTTGAGTAGAAGGCGGTACATCCAAAAATTTTTGCAAAGATACATCCCCAAATCCGTTCCAACAGGGCTATTGGAGCTCCAAAAGAAGGATGTATCTTCGCAGGCTCTATGGCAGATAGTAAAGTAAATATTAAGAATCGTAAGGCACGTTTCAATTATGAGGTGCTGGATACTTTTGAAGCAGGTATTAAATTGCTGGGAACGGAGATTAAATCCATCCGTGAAGGTAAAGCCAGCTTGCAAGAGGCTTATTGCTATTTTGCTGATGACAGTCGCTTGATGGTAAAGAATATGCATGTGGCTGAATACAGCCATGGCAATATCAATAACCATGATCCCCTTCGTGAGCGTTTGCTTTTACTACATAAACGCGAATTGCAAAAAATTAAAGCGGAAGTAGAAAAAGGAAATCGGACCATTGTTCCTTTAAATCTATACATCAACGATAAGGGATTAGCTAAGATGAAAATTGCACTGGCCCAGGGTAAGAAGAACTACGACAAACGCGAATCAATTAAGGAACGTGATGTTAAGCGTGATATGGATCGCGCTATGCGTCGCTAAGCTTTGATTTTTTAACCAGGCTTTGGTTATCTCTATCTTCCAAAACCTCCATTTCTAAACTCTCATCTACTTTTTTACAGCAGGCTCTGAGTCGAGCTCTCAAAGCTAATGCGGCAGCTGGTAAAGCTGATTTAGCCCTGAGATAAGTGTTTCGATCTGGCCAGAGAATGTACTCATAGTAATTGCTAAGCTGCCTGTGGATCCGCGAAGACAATGATCCTCCATAACGAAAATACATATCGTTTAATAGCTTCCAGGTGGCGATAAACTCTTCCTCCTTCCCCTCCTTTACGCTGTAATAATGCAAGCTTACATGCTTTCTCAAATTCATCTCTTTACGCTATCGAAAGTAGAAAATGAAGCGATCAATAATAAATTTAAAAGTTCAAATTAATGCTCTGTACTTGATTTAATTATATTTCGAATATAGCAATGTAATACTGGCGGAATCAAGGTGACTAAGCGGAGGGAAAGCCTGTCCTCATAAAAGGATTGCATTCTAAAGATTTAGTCCTTAAAACCCGCGAAAAACCTTTAGTTATTTTTTAACAAGGCCAGTACAATTTTGCAAGGTGTTAATCATTACTATTGAACACCTTCAACCAATTAACATGTCTAAAAAATTCCTTGCCTTTCTTGCCTTCACAGTTATTTTAAGCATAGGTCGCCCCTGGTTTAATCCAGGTCAGCATCCCTACCTTTTTATCCTTTGGAACTTGTTTTTAGCCTTCCTCCCCCTATTTTTCGCTAAAGTCACAATGCGACTAAGGGAAAAACCAAAATTGCAGGTTTTAGCCTTTTTAAGCTGGCTCCTTTTCTTTCCGAATGCTCCCTATATTCTTACAGACCTCACCCATTTGGATCATTCGCATGGTTTTAACTGGTATGATACCCTACTCATATTAGCAGCAGGAATAGCGGGTATTAAGATGGCCTTTGACAGCTTAGACCTGGTCCTTATTGAATTGAATAAGCTCTTTCCGCGTATTTCCGGAATTATCTGGACTACCTGTTTTATGCTTTTAGCTTCCTATGGAATCTATTTAGGTCGCTACCTTCGATTTAACAGCTGGGATATATTGAGTCAGCCCTATACATTATTCAGATCCAGCATCGACTTATTCCTTCAACCGGCTATCTATCGAAGTGAATGGACTATGATTCTGATTTTCTCTGGATTCCTGATTAGCTTAAAAGCCATCTGGCCAAAAGATAATTTACAAGAAGCTTAGAGCTTATGACGAACTGCCAATAAGGTATTCTTAAGAAGGCTAACTCTGGTCATAGGTCCTACACCACCTGGTACTGGTGTTATGTAGGATGCCTTAGGAGATACTGTTTTGAATTCTACATCTCCTACCAGGCGGTGGCCCGACTTTTTAGACTTGTCTACCACCCGAGTAGTACCCACATCAATAATCACTACCCCCTCTTTTACCATATCTCCGGTAATAAAATCGGGTTTACCTAGGGCGGCAATAATGATATCTGCGCTTTTCAGGATTTCCTTCAGATTGGTGGTGCGACTATGACAAAGAGTTACGGTTGCGTTTCCGGGATAATGGTTTCTGCCCATTAAAATGCTAGCGGGTAAACCCACAATATGGGAACGCCCCACCACTACACAGTGCTTACCTCCGGTTTCAATATTATAGCGATCCAAAAGATCCATAATACCCATGGGAGTAGCCGGAACATAGCTAGGAAGGTTCAGGGCCATTTTACCCAAATTAGTAGGATGAAAACCATCCACATCCTTTTCGGGATCAATCGCCATCAAAACCTTTTGCTCGTTAATATGCTTGGGCAAAGGAAGTTGCACAATAAAGCCATCGATATCATCATCGCTGTTCAATCGATCTACCTCTTCCAGTAGTTCCTTCTCCGAAATAGTTTCAGAAAGCTTCACTAAACTCGATTTGAAGCCTACTTCCTCACAATCGCGAATCTTGGCATTCACATAGGTGATACTCGCACCATTGTTCCCCACCAGCACAGCGGCCAAATGCGGTGTTTTACCACCTTTAGAAGTAATTGTTTTTACTTCCTCAGCGATTTCGTTACGTATATCCTGTGAGGTTTGCTTGCCGTCGATAAGAATCATGATGCTCCTTTTAATGAAGCGGCAAAGTTAGGGCAAAGTGACGGTTTAGCAAGGTCTATCGACGCTCTCTGCGCAATGCGCGACCAGTACCAATCAAAATTCCGGGAATAACTAAATGAAGTACCCAATACAAAAGGGTATCCATTTCATCCTTCATCATAAATTCATCTGGATCACTTTGATAGTGCTTCCACATCAATGGCGCTTCTTCCCAAATTGTTGGACTTAAATAGGCCAAATGCAATAGGATTGCGATGGAAATAATAATGATCAGTGTTCCTAAAAACTTCCTCCCCATAATTTTCTTTGATTAGAAAGCGCTAATATACTAATCAAATGAAAATAGTCACCTGATAATTAGGAGCCTGTATTCCAGTTTTTAATACAGTTCAGACTACATAGGTCGGCCTCCACCGCCCATGCCACGCATCATTTGCGCCATGCCGCGACGTCCGCCTGCACCTTGCATCATCTTCATCATTTTCGACATCTCAGCAAATTGTTTCATCAATTGATTCACTTCCTGAATGTCTTTTCCAGCCCCTGCGGCGATGCGCTTGCGACGACTGCCATTGATTAATTTTGGATTGGCACGCTCATCCGGAGTCATGGATTGAATAATCGCTTCCACCCCTTTAAAGGCATCATCATCCAAATCGATGTTCTTCATCATTTTGCCCATGCCTGGAATCATGCCCATCAAATCCTTCATATTACCCATCTTCCGGATTTGATTTATCTGACCTAAGAAGTCGTCAAAATCAAATTGATTCTTGGCAATTTTCTTTTGAACGCGGCGTGCTTCATCTTCATCGAACTGCTCTTGAGCGCGCTCTACCAAAGACACCACATCCCCCATTCCGAGGATACGATCCGCCATTCGAGTGGGATGGAATACATCCAAGGCATCCATTTTCTCGCCAGTACCAATAAATTTAATGGGCTTATTTACAACCGAACGAATGGTAAGGGCTGCACCACCACGAGTATCACCATCCAATTTGGTAAGGATAACGCCTTCGTAGTCCAGCACATCATTAAAGGCCTTGGCGGTATTCACCGCATCCTGACCGGTCATGGAGTCCACCACAAAAAGAGTTTCCTGTGGTTTCACCGCTTGGTGTATATTCCGGATCTCGGCCATCATTTCTTCATCGATGGCTAAACGACCGGCAGTATCGATAATAACCGCATTAAAGCCATTGGCCTTGGCATGTGCTAAGGCCTTTTGGGCAATGTCAACCGGATTCTTGTTTTCCTTGTCAGAAAATACCTCAACGCCAATTTGCTCCCCCACTACATGCAACTGGTCAATTGCTGCCGGACGATAAACATCACAAGCAACTAAGAGTACTTTGCGAGTTTTCTTGCGCTTAAGGTAATTGGCTAGTTTACCAGAATGAGTGGTTTTACCCGAACCCTGTAAACCGGCCATCAGGATAATGCTTGGTTTCTGACTGAGGTCTAAATCAGAAGCAGTACCACCCATTAAGGTCGCCATCTCATCCCGTACTGCCTTGGTTAAAACCTGACCTGGCTTTAAGCTCGTAAGTACATCGGCTCCTAAAGCCTTCTCCTTAACGGTATTGGTAAATTCCTTGGCGATTTTAAAGCTCACGTCGGCATCCACCAAAGCACGGCGAATTTCCTTAAGGGTTTCAGCAACGTTTACTTCTGAAACCTGGCCGTGACCTTTTAATACGTGAAAGGCTTTCTCTAATTTATCCTGAAGATTGTCAAACATAATCCTGATTCAAAAAGGGTGGCAAATTTAAAAATTTAAATGCGCCGGTTTTTACATTCGATTGGGCACCTCAATACCGAGGAGGGCCATCGCATTTTTCACTACTGCCGCTGTTTTACGCGATAAATCTACTCTGAAGCTTACCGCTGCGGCATCCTCATCATTTAAGATACTTACCTGTTGGTAGAAGGCATTGTACATCTTTACCAAATCATAAGTATAATTGGCAATTACGGAGGGCGCTTTATCCTTAGCTGCTTCCAATACTATTTCCGGGAAGCTCAATACGGCTTTGATTAAATCGCGTTCCTGACTGATTAAATCGGTATAACTTCCGGTAGCAGCCACATTCATATCCTCCGCTTTGCGCAATAGGGACTGAATCCGAGCATGCGTGTACTGAATAAAAGGTCCGGTATTGCCCTGGAAATCCACCGACTCTTCCGGATTAAAAAGCATGCGTTTCTTAGGATCTACTTTCAGCATGAAGTACTTAAGTGCACCCATGCCAATCATGTGATGCAATTCCGCTTTCGTAGCCTCATCAATACCATCTGTTTTTCCTAATTCCTCTGAAATCCGACGGGCAGTGTCTTTCATTTCCTCCATCAGATCATCAGCATCTACTACAGTTCCCTCCCGAGATTTCATCTTGCCGGAAGGCAGATCTACCATACCATAGCTTAAATGGTACAATTGCTCGGCCCACCTATAGCCCAATTTTTTCAGGATGGCGAAAAGAACTCTAAAGTGATGATCCTGCTCATTACCCACGGTATAGATCATGCCATCGATACCAAAGTCTTCATAACGCTGAATGGCAGTACCGATATCCTGAGTCATATAAACACTGGTTCCATCCTTACGGAGAAGGAGTTTTTGCCCCAGTTTTTCGGCTTCTAAATCACACCAAAGGGAGCCGTCTTCTTTTTGAAAGAAAAGACCTTTAGCCAGTCCATCTTCTACTACTTGCTTCCCTAATATATAGGTGTCACTTTCGTAATAGTTCTTATCAAAGTTTACCCCTAAACGCTGGTAGGTTTCGTTGAAACCTGCATATACCCAGCTATTCATTTTTTGCCAGAGAGCTACAGTATCTTCATCGCCCTGCTCCCATTTACGTAGGGTTTCACGCGCTTCTTGAAGAATGGGTGCTTCTTCCTTGGCTTCATCTTCGGTTTTTCCGGCTGCAATGAGCTCCGCTATCTGGGCTTTGTAGGCCTTATCGAACTCAACGTAATATTTACCCACCAAGTGATCGCCCTTTAGACCTGAAGATTCTGGACTTTCGCCATTGGCAAATTTCTGCCAGGCCACCATACTCTTACAAATATGGATACCGCGATCATTAATGATCTGAACCTTCTTAACATTCTTTCCGGCAGCATCCAGAATATTGGATACCGAATAGCCTAAAAGAATATTACGGATATGCCCTAAGTGTAAGGGTTTGTTGGTATTGGGCGAAGAATATTCTACTAATATGGTTTCATTGCCTTTCGGCTGATGACCGTAGTTTTCTAAATCCTGAATTCCGTGCAAGCAAGCCAACCAGTAGTCTGAGCTAATTTCCACGTTCAAAAAGCCTTTAATCACATTAAAGGAGTGAACCTCCGCCATGCGCTCTTGCAAAGCGATTCCAATTTCTTCTGCGGTAGCTTCCGGCTTTTTCTTGCTGGATCGCAGATATGGGAATACCACTAAAGTAAGGTCACCTTCGAATTCCTTACGAGTAGGCTGCCAATCCATGGGAGCATTCTCTAATCCATAAAGTGCTTTTAAAAGCTCTGAGGTTTCCGCTTGCAAGCGGTTCAGGATATCGTGCTGCATTAGTTCTGTTCTTGCGCTTCGATTTGTTCGTAAACGGGTTTAAATATGCGGAAGGCCGTTTCGGCCATCGAATTTCCTTTTTTATCCAATAGGGGATTGATCTCTACCATTTCAAAGCAGATAAATCGGGGGTCTTTCAAAAGGGTGAGTACAATCTCTCTGGCCTCCTCTTCATTAAAGCCTCCTGGCACGGGAGTTCCTGTACCTTCGCTAATGCTGGGGTCCATAGAGTCCACATCAAAAGAAAGGTATAGGATTTCGCAATCTTCTAAATACTCCAGACTCTCTTTACAAATAGCGGCGATACCCTGTTCACGCACCTCATCTACCGTGTAATTTGGAATCTCATATTTTTCCATAATTACATCTTCAGGAGTTTCAGTACTGCGGACTCCGATATACACCAGATCTTGAGGCAATACTCGCTGATTAGGCCCTTTCATCTCATTCCAATGCCAAATGGTTTCCTGTTCAGGCTGGTTATTCTGGCATTCCAAATTATCCTCATGAATGGCAGTCGCCAAGGGCATTCCATGCACGTTCCCACTAGGGCTGGTATAAGGGCTGTGTAAATCGGCATGGGCATCCACCCAAATCACACCTAAGCGTTTGTTGGGAAAAGCCTTCTTAATTCCGGCTATCGTGCCACCGGCACTACTGTGATCTCCAGCTACTATCAACGGAAACTGCCCATCGCGTAAACTTTGATTCACCACGTTTTCAATACGACCGTACATCTCGGCGATACCGTCCAATCGTTTGGCATAGTTTAAATCCGTTTCCTGATATAAATGGTGATTTACCGTTTCCAATCTAATTTCGGGGTGACGAAGGAAAAAGCTTCGATCGTATTGCAAACTGGCAATTTGCATGGCGTCTAATCCCAGAGAAGAACCGCGGGTTCCCGCTCCTAGCTCCGAGGTAACTCCAATTATTTGTAATTGCTTAGACATATTGTGCTTTTTGAGAGGCCGCAAAATTAAGGAAAAGGTGCTGAGCTCTTAAGTCTCAAGCCCTCTATTTCATTCGGTACTCCTTTGCAGCTGCCCCTTTTTACAGAAAGAGAGCTAAATCACCCTTTCGACCTTTTAAAGTATGTAGCTTCGCATTAAATAGCATTTGATTTATGGAGCTTAAAGTTGATGTTCAAAATCACTGGGAAAAGATTTACAGCGAAAAAGACAGCACTATGCTAAGCTGGTATCAAGCAGTCCCGGAAAGCTCGATGAATTGGATTAATCAATTGGCCCTTCAGCCCGAAGCTAAAATTCTGGATGTGGGTGGTGGCGATAGCCGCCTGGTAGACAGCCTTACTTCTAAAGGGTTTAAGGAAATTACCGTTTTAGACCTATCGGCGAAAGCCTTGGAAAAATCTCGCAAGCGATTGGGGCACAATGCTCTTAGCGTTAAATGGTTGGCCCAAAATATTCTGGACTACAAACCTTCTGAAAATGTGGATTTTTGGCATGATCGTGCCGCATTTCACTTTTTACGTGAAACTGGCGAAATTCAACAATACAAGGATTTAGCCGCTGCAGCCATTCGACCTGGAGGCTATTTACTGGTTGCGACTTTCTCCGATCAAGGTCCGCTAAGATGCAGCGGATTGGAAGTGAGCCGTTACAATGAAGGGGAACTTGAAGCCCTTTTTGCTGATAATTTTGAGATGATTGGACACCAAAGGGAAGTCCACAATACCCCTTTTGACAGTCATCAGGAATTCTTGTTTATGCTCTTAAGGAGAAAAAAAGAAGATTAGAGTAACTATATCGTCTTAAAAAACGATATATTTGAATATCGTAAAATAAGGCGATATACATGTTAGCGGTAATTAGTGGAGATATTATCAAGTCATCAGCCCATGCGGCTCAAAACTATCAGGAACCCCTCAAGCTTGAGGTTGCAGAGGGTCATGTAGCCTATGGCGATTGGGCTATCTTCCAGGGAGATGGTTTTCAATTGCGTTGTCCGGCTCAAGATGCCCTAAGGCAGGCCCTGCTTTTAAAGGCTCGTCTAAAGCAAAAAGATGGTCCTGATATTCGCTTAGCTATCGGCTTAGGACCGGATGCACCTAGCTCTGTACCCATTAATGAAGATACCGGCCTGGCCTACCAGTATTCCGGTCGTTTATTAAAGGAGCTCAAAAAGCAAAGCCTAGCCTTCCGTTCGGATTATCACGATTTAGATACTACTCTCAATCTGATGGCCAAACTGGCGATGTTAGTCGCAGATCATTGGACGCCTCCCGTTGCAGAGCTCATTCATTTATCCCTGCGCGATCCTCAACGCAGTCAAAAAGATTTAATGCGCTTAAGTGGCAAGTCTCAAAGCACGGTTTCCGAAGCTTTAAAACGCGGTGGTTTTGATGCCCTTTCCGATTTTGAAGCTTATTTTAGAGCGCAAATCGAAGCCTTATGATCAGCCTTTTTCTTCAATTTTTATTGGCGCATTTCTTGGGTGATTTTGTTTTTCAAAGCCGTGCATGGGCGGAAGCCAAGGCCTTAAGAGGTTTTAAAAGTGCGGCCTTCTACTACCATATTTTAGTGCATGCCATTTTACTGGTCCTTTGCACGGCCTTTCAATGGGAGCTCTGGCCCTGGTGGGTTTTGATTGTTTTAAGTCATGCCCTAATTGACCAACTGAAATACCACTTTCGAAATTGGTTTAAGGCCCTCCCCCTCTTTATTGCCGATCAATTGGCACATATATCCATTTTGGCTCTGGCCAGCTATAGTTTTTATGATCAATGGCCAGATCTCTCTTTTCTGAAAGAAGCGTCCTTCATCAGCCTAATAATAGCTCTCATTTTTGTGAGTTTTGTTTCTTCCCTAATTATGCGTTTGGTTATGCAGCAATGGGTTTTAGATGAAGATCCCAAAGCTAATTCACTGGCTAAGGCCGGACTCTATATCGGTGTTTTGGAACGACTTTTTGTTTTTGGCTTTATTGTTCTCAATCAATGGCAGGCCATTGGTCTTTTAATTGCAGCGAAGTCGGTTTTTCGCTTTGGTGATCTTTCGCGTGCCAAGGACCGAAAACTTACCGAATACGTTTTAATTGGTACCCTACTCAGCTTTGCCCAGGCTATGGCTACTGGTCTTATCTATTTGGAACTTATCAAGAAGCTTTAATAGGCTTGATTTTGAAGCGCCTCCATTATGGACTCCAGACTTTGATCAAATACATTTAAGTCGATAAACAAGGTTTCTTGTTTATCATTACCCATAGACTCTAATTTCAATTTACCATCTTCCTGCAAGCTGTATTCTACATAGGTTCCGGCATTGCAGCTTTCTAAAGGATAATGATCCGCATTAAGGAAAAAGCCTTCTTCCGAAAAATGAAGTAGGTATAAGCCCGACTCAAAGCCGGCCCCACAGCGCCCCATTGGATTCCAGGGGTTGGAGTCGTAGATATAATGCAGAAGTATAGAATGGTCATTTTCCGCCATTACCGAATAACCTGATCCTACTAAGTCCATCGCCTCCAGATCCATGGCTCTGCCATCGTCCCAAACTAAATGTCGAAATGAACGATACAACTGAAAAGGATCAAAGCTCAGGCGTAAATCCAGTTTTTTAGCCCCCTTTTGCCAATAGGCTTTATTTTGGGTGAAATAAAATCGTTCTTCGAAAAAATCAAATTCCTCACTACTAAGGATTGGCCAGGGATCAATCAAATCAGGATAGCCATCAATAAAGTCCAATTCCGGATTAGCCAAATCACGAATACTATCCAAATAGCTTTCTCCACTAAAAAGCAAAAGTTGCTGACCGGATTGTAAGCCAAAAACGGGAATGGCCTCTCCCACCGAATTGTAGGAATACCAGCCTTCCACCACGGAATAAGGATGCATTCGATCTTCTGTGGCCACAATTTGTAAGTACATGCGAATGGGGTATTCACCTATTTGACCATTAAAGAGGCTTTCCTGAATTACATACTCTTCCACACGACTATGAAATTCTTGAGCCCCTAGTTTCCCCAGGCTCAGACTTATAAGGATTAAGTACCAACTACGCATGAATAATTTTTAGTGAAATTAGTTTTTCGGCCTAACTTTTGAAAAGATCCGCGCATTCATCATTAAAAAATTTGCATTCGACCTTCCAACTATTTTTTCCGGACAGTCGTCTGCAATGGAAACGAACTATTAACGTTTATGATTCGTCGTAACGAAAACTAAAACATGCAAAAAACTTTTCTTCTGGGTCTGTTGCTATCCCTGCAATCGAGCTTATGGGCCCAAAAAAGCTTCACCGTAAGTGGCTATGTAGAAGATGCCCTTTCTCGTGAGCGAATCATTGGTGTAAACCTCTATATCGATGGCAGCACTATCGGCACAACCACCAATACTTTTGGCTATTATTCACTTTCTCTGCCCCCCGGTGAGTATGATTTAATTGTCTCCTTTATTGGTTTCGAGAGCCTTCGTCAAAAGATTGTTATCACCAACAAGAACCTCAATTTAGACTTCGAACTTAAGGAAGCATTTGAATCTTTGGAGGAAGTTACTGTTACCGCTGAAGAAGCACAAGTTGAACAGGTTCAAATGAGTCAAGTTCAATTAAGTGTTTCTGAGATCAAAAAAATACCAGCTTTTTTAGGAGAGGTGGATATTATCCGGGCTATTCAACTTTTACCGGGTGTTCAAAGTGGTAATGAAGGAACCACCGGTTTTTACGTGCGTGGCGGTAGCCCGGATCAGAACCTGATTTTATTAGATGGTGTTCCCGTTTACAATGCTTCTCACCTCTTCGGTTTCTTCTCAGTTTTTAATGCCGATGCAATTAAGAACGTAAACCTCACCAAGGGTGGTTTCCCCGCTCGTTTTGGGGGTCGATTGAGTTCAGTATTGGAAATCGACATGAAGGAAGGAAACCTGCGAGAATTCCACGGTGAAGGTTCACTTGGCTTGATAAGCAGTAAACTTACCATTGAAGGTCCCATCTGGAAAGATCACACCTCCTTTATTGTAAGTGGTCGCCGAACTTACTATGATATTTTAGCCTCACCTTTTATCCCTGAAGGACAAGACTTCGGGTATTACTTCGCTGATCTCAATGCGAAAATCAACCATGTTTTCTCTCGTAAAGACCGTCTTTACTTAAGCTATTACAATGGTATCGACGATTTCCGCTTTCGCGAAGAATACCAAGACGATCCCTTCTTTGGGGGTGGTGAAGGCTATGATGAGTCTGGTCTAAATTGGGGCAACCACACCGGTGCCTTACGTTGGAACCACCTCTTTAACGATAAACTCTTCAGTAACCTTACCGCTACCTTTTCGCAATACCGCTTTTCAATTGGCTTCGAAAGCTATTATAAAGATGGCACTGAAGAGAACCGTAACGGTTTTGAGTACTTCTCTTTAATTCGCGATTATGGCTTGCGCTATGATTTAGAATATGCCCTCAATAATCAGCATCAATTGCGATTTGGTGCTTCCTATACCAATCACACATTCCGTCCGGGTGTAGCCCAAATTCAAGAAACCTATAATGGTGCTGGTATCGACTCTATCCTGGACTTGTCTAAAAAAGTATTTGCCAATGACCTCTATGTTTATGCGGAGGACGATTGGAAATTGGGCACGAAATGGCGGGTAAACTATGGCCTGCATTATTCCGCTTATCTGACCAATGACAATGCTTTTTATCATAATGTACAGCCCCGCGTTTCTGCCCGTTACTTAATCAATGATGAGATTTCCGTTAAAGGCTCTTATGCCTTGATGAATCAATATGTACATCTGCTTTCCAATTCGGGTATTGGTTTACCTACGGATTTATGGGTAAGCTCAACAGCCAAGGTTAAGCCCCAAATCTCGCAGCAGGTGGCTATTGGAAGTAGCACATCCTTATGGAATAAACGCTTCGAGTTCAGTGCAGAAGCCTATTATAAGGTGATGGACAATTTGATTGAATACAAAGAAGGAGCTTCCTTCCTGTCGAATACCGATTGGCAAAGCACTGTTGAAACCGATGGTGAAGGTGAAGCCTATGGCTTGGAATTATTATTCCGCAAGAAAAAAGGAAAAACCACCGGTTGGATTGGCTACACCCTGGCCTGGAGTAACCGGCGCTTTGGTAATTTAAATGATGGTGAATGGTATCCCTATCGCTTCGATCGTCGACATGATATTAGTGTGGTTCTTAACCATCAGTTCAGCGAGCGTTTCGACTTAGGCCTTACCTGGGTGTATGGAACCGGAAACACTTTTACCGCTCCTATTTCGCAATTTATGCTGACTAATGAATATGGCTCATCTACCACCTACGATCGTTTTAGTGATCGCAATGGCTTGCGGATGCCCGCCTATCACCGCTTAGACTTAGGCTTTAACTGGCATGTTAAAACCAAATGGGGTCAGAGTACCTGGAATGTTTCGGTGTACAATGCCTATTCACGCCAGAATCCCTTCTTCCTTTATCTCAATCAAAACAGTAATGGAGAGCGTCGTATAAATCAAGTGAGCCTCTTCCCTATTATTCCATCCATCTCTTATCAATTCAAATTCTAGCCATGAAAAAACTTAGCTATTTCCTTCCGCTCCTTGCTTTATGGTCTTGCGAAAAAGAGCTGGATTATGAACTACCTGATCCCGGACCTCAAATTGTGATTGATACCCGCTTGAAAAGCGGACAAGGCATGGAAGTGTTTTTAAGCGAATCTGTCTATTCGCTATCTTCTAAAGACCCTCAAAGCAGAGACGATTTTGAAGCATGGTTATATACCGACGATCCCGCTTCTCCCTTTCAACTTACGGCCGAAGCCTACAACCCTGGCTATGAACCTCAGTTTGTATATCGCACTCCGCATCAAGTAATTGCCGATCAAAATTACCGCTTGGTAGTGCGAGGCCCCGGTTTCCCGGAAGCCTCAGTAAGCGAACGAGTTCCCAGCCCTGTAGAAATTGATACGGTAAGTTATAACCGTACTGATAAGGAATTTACCTTCCGTTTTACAGACAATGGTTCTACCGATGATTATTACATGATTACCATTAATGAATTGGGGGCCGATGATTTAGTTTATTCCTCTTTAGACCTCGCTTTGGAATTTTTCGAATTTGAGGACTTTATTGGAGATTCCGAGTTTGATGGTCGTCAGTATGGTTTTGTGAGCTTCTTAAAAGATGATGATTTCAATGGTGAATCACGCGAATTAAAAGTGCGGATTGAAGGTGAAACTTCTGCAGTATTTGTTGAATTGCGCTTGCACCATATTTCCTCAAGCTACTATCGCCATGAATTAACCAAGTCTGCTTACAATTACAACGATGGTTTCTTTAGTGAGCCTTCCCAGATTTATTCCAATGTAGAGAACGGCTACGGAATTATGGCCACCTCCGCTTCAAGCTTCCGGAGAGTACAATTTTAGGAACATTGTTAATTACCCTCTGAAAGGGGGCCGCGGTCGCAGCATAATGTTCTTATTTTTGCCTCTGCGTAAGAATGTATGGCGACAAAAAAGCAAAGTAAATCCCGCACCAAGGCGAAGAGTACTCGTCCTAAATTGAGCACCGCTCAAATAGGCGAAGCCTTTCGAAACCCAACTTACCAAATGGTGTTCGGGATTTTCCTTGTGAGTACCGCTCTCTATTTAGCGGGTTCCTTCTTTTCCTATCTTCTACATTGGACCCAAGATCAAAGCCTGGTAGGGCAAACTTATGGTGAGGTACTGGCCCGTCCCGAGATTCAAGCCCAAAATGCTTTAGGTAAGCTGGGCGCGGGAATAGCTCATCAGTTTATTCATCTATGGTTTGGAATTGCGGCTTTCTTAGTTCCCTGGTTTTTACTGATCAGTGGACTTCGACTTACCTTAAGGGTTAGCCTGCAACCCTTGCGAAGGAGTTTGGCCTCCAGCTTATTCCTATTGATTTGGATTCCCAGTCTCTTTGCATTTATCGCACCCCAAAGCAGCTATTTATCCGGAGCCTCAGGTCATTTTTACGCCGCTTGGTTGGGAAGTTTAGCCGGACCCATTGGAACCCTCATTGTGCTTTTAGCCAGCTTACTGATCTATTTGGCCATCCGCTTCCGCTGGACGGCTGATAAGGTGAAAAGCTTTTTCGGGAAATTTAAAAGACCCGAGAAAAAAGAGCTGGAAGATCCTGAACCTCAATTGGAAGTTAAAGACGATTATTCTGAATCTAAATCTGCAATTGAAACAGAGCCAGATCTTAACAGCATAGAAAAACCTGAAAGTCTTGAAGAAGACAAAGAGGAGGAATCTTCCTTGGAATTGGAGCTTGAAACAAAGGACGAAGAGGAGCCTCAAGTAATTGAAGTCGAAAATCCATCGGCCCCCAAGCCAGAGGAAAGCAAGGAAGAAAACGATGATACAGACTTCGAGATTGAACAAAAGGAAGAGGAAGAAGCTCTCAGCGCCAGCGAGGTAAATCGCAAAGTGAAAGAATTTGGTCCCTATGACCCCACATTAGATCTTTCGAAATTCAAATTACCCACCCTCGAATTGTTAAAGGACTACGGTTCCACCAATATTACCATTAACGAGGAAGAGCTGGCCAGCAATAAAAATAAGATTGTAGAAACCCTCAATAACTATAAGATTGAGATTTCGAAAATCAAGGCTACCATTGGCCCAACCGTTACTTTATACGAAATTGTTCCTGCGCCAGGGGTACGTATTTCACGTATCAAAAACCTGGAAGATGACATTGCACTTTCTTTAAGTGCCTTAGGTATTCGGATTATTGCCCCAATCCCTGGTCGCGGTACCATTGGTATTGAGGTACCCAGCACCAATCCACAGATGGTTCCGATGCGGAATTTGGTAGCAGGGGAAAAATTCCAGGAGAGTAAAATGGAATTGCCCATTGCCTTTGGTAAAACCATCAGCAATGAAACCTATGTAACCGATTTGGCAAAAATGCCTCACCTCCTAATGGCAGGTGCCACAGGACAGGGTAAATCAGTTGGTTTAAATGTGATTCTCACCTCTCTTCTCTATCGCAAACATCCTTCGCAAGTGAAGTTTGTATTGGTAGACCCCAAGAAGGTAGAACTTACCCTCTTTAATAAAATTGAACGCCACTATTTGGCCAAACTTCCCGATACCGAGGAAGCTATTATTACCGACACAACCAAGGTAATTAACACCTTGAACTCCCTTTGTATTGAGATGGACGATCGCTATGAGCTGCTTAAAAATGCCATGGTTCGAAACATCAAAGAGTACAATGCTAAGTTTATTGCACGACGATTAAACCCGGAAGAAGGTCATCGATACTTACCATACATCGTTTTGGTAATTGACGAATTTGCCGACCTAATTATGACGGCCGGTAAAGAGGTGGAAACCCCTATCGCTCGTTTAGCTCAGTTAGCGCGTGCAATTGGTATTCACTTAATTGTGGCCACCCAAAGACCTTCGGTAAACGTTATTACCGGTATTATCAAAGCAAACTTCCCTGCTCGGGTAGCTTTTAGGGTAACTTCTAAAATTGACTCTCGTACCATTTTAGATGCAGGTGGAGCTGAACAATTAATTGGTAAAGGGGATATGTTATTGAGCCAGGGCTCGGATTTAATCCGATTGCAATGTGCCTTTGTAGATACACCGGAAGTAGAAAAGATAACCGATTATATCGGCGGCCAAAAAGCCTATCCTGAAGCTTATAAACTACCTGAATACAAAGGTGCTGATGAGGATGGGAATACCGGTATTGACATTCTGGACCCTTCCGAAAGAGACGCTCTCTTTGAAGATGCGGCCCGCCTGGTAGTGCAATCCCAACAAGGCTCCACTTCCATGTTGCAGCGTAAATTAAAACTGGGCTATAATCGTGCGGGGCGAATTGTAGACCAATTGGAAGCTGCCGGAATAATTGGTCCCTTCGAAGGATCAAAAGCCCGGGAAGTTTTGATTCCAGATGAATATGCTCTGGAACAGTTATTGAATCACGAGAAGAACAAAGAATAAAAGATGCGACGTTTATTTCCCCTCCTTGTAGCTGCCTTTGCTGGTCAGCTTTTGTTAGCTCAGAGTCATACTGAGGCCAAAGCCTTATTGCAAGAAGCCAGTAAAACCATGAAAGCCTATCCGGCTTTGGAAATCAGCTTCACTTATACTTTCGAAAATACGCGCGTAGAACCTCCCATTAAGCAAGAACAAAAGGGAACCCTGGCCTTGCAAGGTGAAAATTACCGTTTGAAAACCGACCTCTTGGAACAATTGCGTGTTGGTAACAAGCTGTACAATATTTACCATGAGGATGAAGAAGTGCAAGTGAACACTTATGAAGAAAGTGATGAAGCTGGATTGAGCCCGGCCCGTATACTTAGCTTCTACGAAAAAGGCTACAGCTATAAAATGGGCGGAAAAGAAAGCCTTAATGGTCGCAACATTCAATACGTAATTTTAAAGCCCACTGCCAGCGAGGAGATCGACAAGATTATGATTGGTATTGATGCAGAGTCCAAAGAAGTTTACTCCATGAAACAATGGGGAACCAATGGCACCGTTACCACTTTGATCGTAACCAAATTGGTGAAGAACGCCAAATGGCCTGCCAATCAGTTTAAGTTTGTAAAAGCAGACTATCCTGGTTACTACATATCCGAATAGATGAAGATACTTGACCGCTTTGTTTTACGGTCTTTCTTTCGACCTTTTATCATCACATTCTTTGTGATGATTCTTTTTTTATTGATGCAGTTCGTCTGGAAGTATATCGACGATCTGGTAGGGCGCGGCGTGGAATGGTATTATATCGCCGAACTCCTTTTTTACACCTCTGCAACTCTGGTACCGATGGCGCTACCGCTGGCGGTCTTGCTCAGTTCGATCATGGTATTGGGTACCCTGGGAGAAAATTATGAATTAGCGGCCCTAAAATCTTCTGGCTTAAGCCTGATGCGTGTGATGCGCCCGCTCTTTGTCTTTATCTGTTTTCTGGCTCTGAGTGCCTTCCTCTTTGGAAATTACGTAATCCCAATAGCCAACTTGCACAGCGAGAATTTACGCCGCAACATTACTAATAAGAAGCCCGCCCTTAGCATTCGCCCGGGTATCTTCTATACCGGTATTGAAGGTTATTCCATAAAGATTGCGGATAAGTATGGCCCCGATCAAAACTTGTTGGATGAAGTTCTGATTTACGATCATACCCAAAACAATGGCAACACCAAGGTCATTGTAGCGGATAGCGGAAAGATGAATGTGACCAGTGATGAGCAATTCTTGGAAATCACCCTTTACAATGGCCATAGCTATGAAGATCTTATTCCCAAGAAACGCAAAGACCGCGATAATAAGCCCTTTGTGAGCTCAGCTTTTGAAGAAAGCCTTATTCGCTTTAACCTGGGCGACTTTCAGGCGGGAGACATGCGTAAAACCGGCCGTAAGGAATTCGATATGCTTAATGTTCGGCAATTAGGTGTTGCCGTTGATAGCTTGAATGATTTGCTCGCCAATCAGCAACAGGAATTTGCCCGACAGATGGTAGACAAATACGCCTATACCGATTTGGTTGAAAAGGAAAAATTAGCGGAGGAAAGTGCCGCTGAAAATGACAGCAATCAAAATCCAATAATTAAGGCCGATCTCGAAAAAATGAGTCCGCATTTACTCGAGAATTTCGCCCCTGAAATGCGTAGTCGCATCTTGCAAAACTCCTTGCGTATTGCTCGTGGTAATCGCGCCTATTTCACCAATGCCAGTGCACAGTACAATTGGCGAAAGATGATGATTGCTCGTCACGTATTAGAATGGCAAAAGAAGTTTTCCATCTCCTTTGCAGTGATCGTATTATTCTTTGTAGGCGCTCCCTTAGGGGCTATTATTCGTAAAGGCGGAATGGGCATGCCTGTGGTGGTGAGTGTTTTTATATTTATTGTATACCATGTAACCAGCTTCAGTTTCGAAAAATTAGGGCGCTTTATGTACTGGACCCCCTTCCAGGCTATGTGGACCGCCAATTTCATTTTGCTGCCCATTGGTTTATGGCTTACCTATAAATCCGCTACCGATTCCGTAATCTTTAATATCGAGCTTTACTTGAAGCCCTTTCAGAAAATTTCTGACATCTTTGTGCGTCGTTTCAAGAAGCTTGGATCTTGAGAATTTTACTCCTCAGTAATAAAGTCCCTTTTCCCGCTAAAGACGGGAGCAGCATTGCTATGCGTTCTATGGCAGAAGCCCTTCGGCTTAATGCTATTGAATTGCATTTACTCTGCTTGAATACCCAAAAGCACTATCGGGAACCAGCGGAAATTGAAAAAAATAAACCCGAAGGAATCAACCTTGAATATTTCGATGTAAATACCAATGTAAACCTTTGGTCAGCGGGCTTGAACCTACTGAGCGGGCAAGCCTACCATGTATCGCGCTTTAAGCAGGAGGCCTTAACTAAGCGATTGATCGAATTATTGCGAAGCACCCATTTTGATATCATTCAATTAGAAGGTTTGCCCATGGCGGTATACCTACCCGAAATTCGCAAGTATAGCAAGGCCTCGGTTGTACTACGCGCCCATAATATCGAATATCAAATTTGGCAACGCCATGCAGAGCATGAAGAAAATGCTCTGCGCAAGGCCTATCTGAATTTACAAACCAAACGCCTTAAAGCCTTCGAAAAGAAAAGTCTGGAAAAGGTGGATGGTATTGCATTTATCAGTTCCGAAGATCAAAAAATTTACCGCGATTGGGGAGGCCGAAGCCTAAGCACGGTTTCACCCTGTGGGCTTACGCCGGAAGAAAATCCCCCGATAAGTGGATATGAAGCTAAATACGATTTGGTGCATTTAGCCAGTTTAGACTGGTTACCTAATCGCCAGGGAGCAGAATGGTTTTTAAAAGAGGTTTGGCCCCTTATTTTGGAAGCCCGGCCCGAAACTACCATGGGATTTGGCGGTAGGGATATGCCACCTGAATTTATTGAAATGGGCAGCGAAAACCTCTGGCTCTACCCAATAGTGGAGAATGCTCGCGACTTTATTGGTCATGGTAAGGTAGCCGTTATCCCTTTATTGGCAGGTAGCGGTATGCGCATTAAGCTCTTGGAATTCTTAGCCTGGGGTATGCCAACGGTTAGTACCGGTATTGGAGCGGAAGGAATTGCCATTGAGAACTATAAGCATGGAATAATCGCCAATGACCCTGAAAGCTTTGCCGCTGCGGTGGTATATTTGCTCGATGGGAAAGAAGCGCGCCAGGAAATGCAAATGCAAGCGCGCCATTTCTTTGAAGAAAACTTCGACAATCAAATTTTAGGTAAAGACCTCATTCAGTTTTACCAGACACTAATCTGAGCACTCAGGCATGACAATTTTTTGGCAATACACTTTTTGGATTAGCCTCCTGGTCATTGGAACGCCCTATTTCATCTACCCTCTACTGATGCTCTTCTTAGCCCGCTTACGCTCGGAAAAGCCTTTGGGGTTACTCAATGAAGATGATTTACCTACGGTAGATATTCTCTTTGCTGCCTATAATGAAGAAGCCGTATTAGAAGAGAAACTGCAATCCTTATTTAAGCTGGATTATCCGAAAGATAAAATCCGAATTCGTGTGGGTTCCGATGCCAGTAGCGATCGCACCAATAGCATTCTGGAAAATTGGGAAAAGAAAGACAAACGCCTCATCCCCTACCTCTTTAAACGCCGCTCAGGGAAAAGCCCCATCCTAAATTTTATCAAGGATGATAGTGAGGCCGAGCTTTTGCTTTTAACCGATGCCAATATCATTTTCGAACCTCAGACTTTAAAACTCTTAGTGCGCCGAATGCTGTCCCAGAAAAATGTGGCTGCCGTTGGAGCAGACATTCATTATGGTGATTTCGAAAAGAAGGGCATTAGCGGACAGGAGGATACCTATCTAAAACTGGAGAACCGCATTAAATATGCAGAAGCAATCACAGCCGCAGCTCCCTTAGGATTGGAAGGCGGATGCTACCTTATCAAACGCGACTATTTCCCGGAAATCCCCCCACTCTTTTACATGGAAGATTTCTTTGTGACCTTGCATGTTTTAAATCGCAAGGCCCGAATTTTATGGGAACCCATGGCCAGAGTTTGGGAAGATGTAAGCGTATCTCCAAGCGAAGAATACAAACGAAAGGTTCGCATTAGCATTGGGAACTTTCAAAACTTAGTGCATTACAAACATTTTTTATGGCGCCGTCTGTGGCCACAAGGCCTGATGTATTTCAGCCATAAAGTTTTGCGATGGATTAGCCCTTTCTTCCTGCTTTTACTATTGATAAGTGCTCCACAGCTTCTTTTTGTCCATTGGTTTTACGGCCTTATTGCCGGGATTTATATGGCCTTTATAGGATTAGGACTGTTTGGTATCTTATTTTCGCAGAAATATTCATCCGGAATACTACAGTACCCCGGTCATTTTATCAACATGAACCTGGCACTTCTTGAAGGGTTCATGAATTACATTAAAGGAATAAAGACAAATGCCTGGCAGCCTACCCAAAGAAAACAAGCTTAAACTCAATACCATCAATGAAGCCATCGCCGATATTAAGGCGGGAAAGGTGGTAATTGTAGTGGATGATGAAGACCGTGAGAATGAAGGTGATTTTGTGGCCGCTGCCGAAATGGTAACGCCCGAAATGATCAACTTCATGACCATTGTTGGGCGTGGTTTAATTTGCACCCCTCTTATTGAAGAGCGTTGTAAGGAACTGGAGTTGGATCCTATGGTTCGCCAAAATACCGACCCCATGCACACTCAGTTTACCGTTTCGGTAGACTTAAATGGAAACGGGGTTACTACCGGCATTTCTGCTGGCGATCGTGCTAAAACGGTTCAGGCCTTAGTAGATCCAAAGACCAAATCATCTGATTTAAATCGCCCGGGGCATATTTTTCCCTTAATAGCAAAGCCAGGTGGCGTACTGCGTCGTACCGGACATACGGAGGCCGCAATAGATCTTGCTCGTCTGGCTGGTAAGAAGCCGGCTGGAGTGATTGTGGAAATCATGAATGAAGATGGTACCATGGCTCGCCTTCCTCAGCTTAGAGAAATTGCAGATAAGCATGATCTTAAGCTGATAAGCATTGAAGATCTGGTAGCCTATCGCATGGAAGCTGAAAGCCTGATTAGCCTGGAGGAAGATTTTAACCTCGATACAGAATATGGCGAATTCCGCCTGCGGGCCTTCCGTCAAACGACCAATGATCAAATCCACATTGCCCTTAGCAAAGGAAGTTGGGAACGCAATGAACCAGTATTAGTGCGTATGCACAGTGCTAGTGTTGCCCACGATATCTTTGAAATTCTTACCGGTGACAGCAGCCATCAATTAGGCAAAGCCCTCAATAAGGTAAGCGAGGAAGGCAAAGGCGCGGTGGTCTACATGAATCAGCATAGCCAAAAGGGCAAGCTTTTAGAGCGTATCCGCGAATATCGCATGGCGCAGGAAAGTGGCGATCAAGAACGTCAAGTAAGCTTTAAGAAAGATGCTCGCGATTTTGGTATCGGCGCTCAAATCTTACATCAATTGGGCATCTCCAAAGTGAAGCTCCTAACCAATAATCCTATCAAACGGGTGGGAATTACCGGATATGGACTTACGATTACGGAGAATGTGAGGATGTAGTTTACATTAGACGTTAGACGTTAGACATTAGACGTTAGATTTTAGATTTTAGACTATAGACTGGTTACTAGTAGTTAGTAGTTAGTAGTTGGTAGTTGGTAGTTGGTAGTTGGTAGTTGGTAGTTGGTAGTTAGTAGCTGGTAGTATGCTGTTAGTAGAAGGTCCATAAGATTTCTAGCTATATTCGAGGACCAATAATTAATGCTTCGCTATGATTAAGTCTATTAAACTGCTCAGTTTCCTAAGTCTCGTATTCCTTTTCAATGCCTGTTCTATGCAGCAGGGAGGCGGCTTAAAGGATATGGTCGCGGTGGTCCAAATGAAAGATGCGGTTCCCGGGGTTTGCAATCTCAATTATGTTTTATCGATTATGCCCTTCGAAGGCAATGGCCAGGAGGAAGCTGTGGCTCCAAAAACAGATGCCGAGATCGAAGAAATGTTAAATACCCAGGTTGATTTCTTAAAGGGTAAATCTAACTATGATGATGAAGGCATGGTTGGGATTATTGTGAATTGTAAGGGCAAAATGGTGTCTTGTAAGATTGACAATGAGACTCAAAGTCCGGAATTAGATGAACAGATAGTGGCCGTTTTCAAAACCTTTAAAAACTGGAAAGCCGGAACTATCCATGGAAAAGCTATCGATACCATGGTACTCTACAGCTTTAAAATTAAAGATGGCCGGATAAGCTTGTAGGCAGATTCTGTACTTGAATCACAAATAGTTAAAAGTTTGCGAGGCCTTACCAAAGCAATTCTACAGAGTCCACTTTAGACTTTAAAATGGTATACAAGTGGTGTACACTTGTTGAAAACCAGCGGATAATAGTAAATTCGGTGAGAATTACTAACGCAAATTGCTTCCCTTGGGGAGGGATACAAATTGCCTCAGGCCCTAGGCCTGCCCTATTTTAGCATGACAACCGATACTCTACAAATCAACACCAGTACGCATTTGCGTAAATCAATTCGGGATACACTCTGGTATTTCGAATTCTTTAAACATGGATTAAGTCTGGATGAAATTCATAAGTATCTGCGTGAAAAAATGGATCGCGATTGCTTACAAACTGAATTGGATTTGGCCGTTTTTCGAAAAGAGATTTTTGAAAATGATGGTTTTTATGCCCTCTGTCCTCAAAGCTTAGAAATTCGAATTCAGAATAAAGCTCGAAATGAAAAATGGCTGGGCATAGCCAAAAGAATGGGGCGACTTATTCAAAGTTTCCCTTTTGTTCGTGCTGTAAATATTTCAGGCTCTCTTTCTAAACAAGGCCTTACCGGAGAAGATGATGATATTGACTATTTTTTAGTCACTGCGGAAAACCGAGTATGGACGGCTAAATTCTTCCTCATGGTTTTTAAGAAGATCTTTCTGCTCAATTCTAAAAAATATTTCTGCATCAATTTGCTTCGGGATGAAAACCACCTGGCTTTTGAAAGGCATAATATCTATATCGCTACCGAAGCTGTATCAGTAGTTCCTCTTAATCATCCGGAGTATTTAGCTCAGCTCTTCAAGGAGAATTCCTGGTTAAATGGCTATTTCCCCAATGCACAGATAAAGCATAGAGGTAAATCCCCCACTCGGATTAAAAGAGCAGTAGAACTTCTACTGGATTTTTTTCTTGGATCGGCCTTCGAAAAATGGTGCCAGGCATTATTTCATCGCCATGTCCAAAATCAAAACAGGCGTCCCAATGCACATTTTGAAACTTCCGATCATTCCTCTGCTTATTTCCCTGATAGTATCGAAAGTCGCATTCTCAAACATTACCAAAGCAAAGCAAGCCTTATATGACAAGATCTACTATTCTCCTAAGTTTAGTGGTAGGACTCATTTTTTTCGGTCTGGCATTTATCAGACCGCCGAAGTACAATTCTGAAATTGCCGTTTTCGTTCCGCTTACGCTACTAGAAAAGCAAATTGAACAAAATGGTATTGGCTTTGGAGCCCCTGCGGAGATTGATGCACATATCGAATTGATGCGATCGCCTCGAATTACCAGCGAATTGAAATTGCTTTTTCCAAACAGCGATTTTGAATTTGAAGTTTCAAAAACCCGCAACAATGCTGTATTAGTGGAAGTATGGGCTTCGGAAGCGGAATCATCAGCAAAAATCGCTCAAAAAGTTATTGACCTAACCGATTCGCTAAAGCAAATTATGTTGGTACAAAATGTGGGGCAGTCCCATGCTTTTGTTAGTGAGAGCTTAAAGGAGACCCGTCGTGATATGGATAGCTTGCAGCTTATTTTAGATTCGCTGCGCATTGCCGCCATTGAAGACTCCATTGCCTTGGCTTCCGAGGTTTTTAAATACGAGCATCTGTTCGGTTCGGAGGTGGTTGCATTAAACCAACTGAAAATCCGCAGACAACAATTGGACGCTTACCTCAAAGCTCCGGCACCTAAATCCTACATTATTTATGCGCCTGAAGTCCCAAAGGAAACTTCAGGAATACCCGCTTGGGCCATTGGTCTAATTGCCGCAATTCTTTCTGCTTCTGCAGGATATGCTTGGCAAATCTACCGTAAGAAAACAGCCTGATGCCTTCTTCAAAGTCATTGTTATGGCTTTTGATCTTTGGCTTTATCGGCCTGGGTCTGGCATTTTACTTCGATCGCTATTGGCATTGGTTAGCCATGGCTTTGGGAGCGGGAATTCTTTGCCTGATTGTGTACATAAAAAAAGGTTTTAAATACCTCATTCCAGCTTTAGTCATTTGCCTCCCCATCTCAGTAGCCCTGCCTATTTCAAGCAGCGCTAAAATGGTATTACCAGCAGAGTTTATAATTGTGATATTAGCTCCTATCGTCTTGCTAAAACTTTGGGAACATCAAAAAGAAAAATTCCTTTTACGTTTCCCCTGGCCGGCTCTTTGGCTGATCAGTTTTATTCCAGGCTTAGTTTTTAGCGATTTACCCTTAGTATCCTTAAAGTTCTGGATTCTCAATGGGCTGTATGTACTGGTCTTCTATTATGGAATTCTGATTTGGCGTGCGGAAGGAGGTAATTTCAATTCTTTAGTAAAGCTTTTTGCATGGGCCTTGCTTCCCGCAAGCATTATCGGTCTCTATCATTTTGCTGAGTATGAATTTAATCCCATCACCCTGGCAGGAATATATAAGCCCTTCTTTTATTCTCATACCTATTTCGGAGCGACAGTGGCCATCATTGCCGGCTTCAGTTTGGGAAAAGCCAGTCAAGATAAAAGCTGGTGGCCTATTGCCATAGCTTTTGGAGTTCTGGCCATGATCAGCGGTTCCAGAGCTGCCCTTTGGAGCATTCTCTTTATGTTGGGTATCTATGCCTTATTGCAATTAAAACCGCTTTGGCGATTTGCACTTCCGATACTTGGTTTGGCAATAGCATTAGGCTTGGGAGCTTATTCCAAACTTGATGAATTGTTTACCTATAACCGCTATCAAAGCTATGATCCTAATGCCAGCATAGTCGAAAAATCCATGTCGGTTACCAATGTGCAAAGTGATGTGAGCAATATCGAAAGACTCAATCGCTGGGTTTCTGCCCTAAGAATGTTTGAAGAACGACCTCATTGGGGTTTTGGTCCTGGCACCTATCAATTTACCTATATCCCCTTTCAGGAGAAAAAATTGGAGAATCGACTAACAGTACATAATCCTGACTCCCCACCTGAAGGAAGTGGAGGCACCGCGCATTCTGAAATACTTTTGCAATTAGCTGAAAATGGCTGGCCCTCAGTCTTGCTTTTTTGCCTGATTTTAGGACTTTGGTTCTTTAAGGGATTTACATCAAAATCAGCTACCAAAGCCTTGTTCCTTCCCCTTTTACTGGGATTGAGTACCTACTATTTTCATATGCACTTTAATAATTTCCTCAATCAGCCTGCCTTTGCCTTTTTGTTTTGGTCATTTGGGGCCATGATTGATTTTCAAACCAAGCCGGAAGAAGCATGACATATTACGATGAAGTAGGTAATTATTATGATAAAGATGCTCGTGATTTCGAGCATCGCTATTGGAAAAATCAAGCTTTACAGCGAATTCGTCAGGCTTTTCGGGAAGAAGTTAAAAGGTATCCCTTTGAAAATGGTTTGGAAGTAGGGATTGGTCCGGGCTTCGACCTTATTCACTTTGCTCGTATTTTCAAAGAGAGTCAATTGTTTGGCATTGATATTTCCCAGGAAATGGTGAACCTAGCCGCCGATAAAATTCCAAGCTTAAACCAAGCTAATGCCCAAGTGGCCCAAGGAAGTGTGGAAGATTTAAAGAACTTATTTCCCGAGCAGAAATACGATTTGATTTATGTGTTTTTCGGAGCTTTAAATACGGTTGAAGACCTGCCTTTAGCCTTGAAGGAATTGGAGAAACTATTGGTACCGGGAGGTAGAATGGTACTCACTTTTGTAAACAAATGGTACCTGGCCGGAATGCTTATTGAACTACTTAAATTAAAGCCTCGCAGGGCTTTTGCCCGATTGCGAAAAGTTTGGGGAGGCTACTCTCCTACTCAGTTTTTAGCCAGCCGTTGCTATTCCAGTCGGCAGATAAAGGCTTATGCTCGCCAAGCTAATTTAAACTGTGAAAAACGAGAAGGCTATAGCATGCTGTACCCAGCCTGGTACTACCATGGTTTACATCGAAAAATGCCGGCCGCCCTATTGCAAATCCTTTGGAAAATGGATCGCAAGATTGGCAAAGGCCCCTTGGGTGAATTTGGGGAATATGCGCTTTATGATTTTAGGAAATCGAACTAAGCGCTGCGGCCTTGTCAATTACAGTTTTTAAAAGGCTATCCAAGTCATGGAAATAAGGCTGGTATTTCTCTTTCCAGGCTTGATGTTGAGTGCGTACCGGAATATTGGAACAGAGGGCCTCAGTAACTGTTTCTCCGAAGCTTTTCAAACATTCTTCCAAAGGTATATTGCGGGTAGGCAATCCCATTATTCGAGCTACGGACTCAGCAAATTCCTTTTGGGATATCGGTGCAAAACCATAAAGATTGTAATCGGTTCCCGGCTCTCCTTCTTGATAGCAATGCTTTAATTGACCGGCGCAATCTCCTAGAGGCAAGAGGGACATCATTTGTTGCCCATCCCCGTAATAAGGCACTGCACCAAGCTCCCAGGCAGCTTTCAAAAAGAAATGCAGGAACCAGGAATCCGGACCAAATATCCAGGCTGGTCTGGCCATGCGAACATCTAAAATGCCTTCCTGCTGTGCCTCAATCCAAGGCTGTTCTGCAATGGCGTATTGCTTAGCATAGGCAGTTGGTGCCAAGAGAGCACTTTCGTCGATTTCTTCACTTTGCGGCCCATACATTAAGGTTCCGCTGCAATAAACGATCACCGGCGGTTTTTCCATCTTTTTCAAAAGAGCAATCAAACGTCGGTTGGCCTTCTCTCCTTTTAAAGCAGCTTCTCTTCGTTTTTTGGGACTGGTACCGGCTAATCGTGCACAATGGTAAATCACTTTGGGTGGGAAGCGATTCAGCCACTGCTCATCCAATTCTTCCAAAGGGTTTAAAATTAGATTAGATCTTTCCATTAGTTCCAGATCTACCCTCCGATTTCCAAAGCAAGTAATTAAGGATTTTTCATTTGTATCCTTAAGTAATTCCAAACTAAGCGCCTTTCCAACATAACCGGTAGAGCCTAAAACCCAGGTTGATTCTTGTGCTTTTTCTTGCATGGTCTAAAGGTAAATTTATCTGCTAATTGATTGCCAAAATCTTGGTGGCTTCTATGCTTTAAGCCTATCCAACACTAATAAATTAGTACTTTGCTCATTCCAAAAAGCTTCGGAAATGAACAGTAGTCCTCAAGATGATAAGATTGCCAAACTTAGCTTTGCCTCGGTGTACCCGCATTACATCACCAAGGTTGAACGAAAAGGGCGTAGCAAAGCCGAATTACTTGAGGTGATTGAATGGCTTACGGGCTACAAGGAAGCTGATCTTCAAGTGCATATCGATCAAAAATCAAGTTTTGGCGAGTTCTTTGACCAGGCCCATTTAAATCCGAATGCCCATCTTATCAAAGGAGTGATCTGTGGCTACCGGGTAGAGGAAATTGAAAACCCGCTCAGTCAAAAGGTTCGCTTTTTGGATAAACTGGTAGATGAATTGGCGAAAGGCAAGAAAATGGAGAAGATTCTCAGAGAAGCTTAATTCAATTTAAGTATCAGAAATGTCCCCTATTGGCTTCAAAACAAACCTGGAGAATATTGTACTTTTCACCTTTGGGTTGACCTGCCTCCTCAACTTGGTGTATGCTGAAATTAAGGGACTCTATCTACCAGGTGGGTTTTATGTGAGCTGCGCTGCTTGGATCATTCTAAGACTTGCTCAATTATTGAAATGGTTTAGAATTACCGAGGCACTTTTCATTGTACTGATTCTTGCAACTTTCAATATTATACCACTTTCTCCTATCTACTTTTTTCATTTTCAGTTTGGAATCAGTGTAATAATCTTCCCCAAAGTCTATGTCCTCCCCTTATTGATGACCCTCATTCTACTATTTGGTAGAATGAAAGAAATTAAATCCGCTTGGTTAAAATTACTAGGAAGTAGTCCGAAGCAAAAGGTAGAACAACGGCTTTCCAGTCAAGAACAGTTTAAACAGAAATTTCAAAATCTGACTAAGGAGCAGTTAATGGCGAAATTGGATCAAAAACTTCAGCCCGGCGCACAGGACGCTATACATGAACTTCTGGAGAAAAAGAAAGAAGCTTAGACTATCTTATTGCTTCACTACCATTTGAGCCCACTGCTTTGTAGCTCCATCTATTCGCAAGAGATACAAGCCTCTACTCAAATGACGCATGGGTATTAAAAACTGCCTGGCATTGGTATTGGCCGGAACCATTTCCTGGTAAACTACCTCGCCATTCAAATTAAGAAGCTGAATGCTAAGAGCTTCTGAAAAATTATTTTGCACCAAACAGTCGTGTTGACTGGGTACTGGATTAGGATAAGCTTGCAGTAAATTCCGCTCAGTACCAGCCTGGCCTTGTTCTCCGCTGAAATAAGACAAGGCAAAGCTATAGGCATCTTTAGCAATTACTTCACCCATTATTCTTCCCGGGATATCATCTACCGGCGGATGGATACCTCCCCAAATACGGGATAAGCTGCATTGATCTGAGGCATCGGTATATTTGGCCCATTGCAAAACTATATCCTCACTAGGGCCTTCTTCAAAAACCAGAAACTGATTCTTAGGGGCATGGAATTCGCCCATGCCTCCTGGGAAATAAGGATCACCAGTAAGCAGAGTCATAATTTCTGCCGCTGCTCTGGAGAAAGTTGAATGTCCGGATAAATAGCCTGCAAAAGGTGGGGTCACAAAAGTGGGTCTTTGATAGGGCCACCAATTCTCTGCTAATATCCAACCTACTCCTGCCATATCATCGGCTGGATCCGTAATGGAGTCCGGGCCCATCCAGGCTTTGACCTTTATTTTACCCCAATGTATATTGGAGGGGCCTACTAATACATCATTGGAATCTACTTGCTCAATTAAACCCGGAATTAAGGGTAGTCCTCTACGATTAAATCGAGGTTTATTGGGATCTGAGCTTTGCCCACGATCTGCCATATATCGAAGAGCGGAGATCGGTCGTAAATAGTCGTACCAACCCTTGCATGCCCAGGCTCCAATGGCGGCATCGTGCATGGCACCTCCCATGGCAAAATAGGCTTTCACATCCCATTCTAATTCATTTAATACCGGTCCTTCACCGTGCAGTCGCTTTTCAAATAGTGGATGATCGTTCACATAATTGAGCAGGGTAAACCAATGTCCGGGCGGAGTTTCTGAATCCGGACCATCGGCCCAAAATTCGGCCAATACCCGGGCATAATCCCCACGACGTACATATTGAGGCTGATATGGCTGCCCTGTAGCTGGATTCACAGTATATCCTTGACCGGGGTCACCCCCCTCTCTTAAATCGTAAAATTGGCGCATCTCGGCCTCTGTTCGCGGATAGCTCTGCACATTGCCAATAGAAGCCGGAGAAATATCCCAAATTACTCCATCGGTGGTATCCATATGAGAAGACCAGGTAGAGACCAGGCTAAAGGACCATTTATAGTAATCATCCAAGCCTTTCAAAGTATCCAGGTGCGGTGGCGCTCCCGGATCATGGTAAACCCAATAATCATAGTTGTTTCGACGATAAATACTCAAATCCTCTTCCTGAAGTGCAAAGGCCGCTACTTCGCCCCATTCCGGACTTAAAAAATCGATGGTATCTGCGGCGATTAAATTCCCTCCTTGGTCTACAAAGGTTTCCAAGGCCAGTGGCTGCCAGCGATTTACCTCTCGTAAAACAGGGTTTCCCGGAAGCACAGGAATTAATGGTGCATTCGCAGGCCGATAATGACGATTACGGTAGCCATGTGCCTCATTGGAGCCATCCTGCAAACCATATAAAATCATTTGCTCCGCTAAATAATTGCCTAAAGCGGCAGGATTTCCCATGCTATAATCTGTACCTATAAAACTGCGATCATAGCCCAAATGGTCCATTAGAGAATCATACAGGAATAAGCTTTCCTCCGCTCCCGGGCTATTGGCAAAACGATGTTTCAATAAGCGATAGGCCGCATACGAAATGGCTTCTTCCTGAGCTGCTTGTCGATTCCCCTCCACTGATATCCCGGTAAACAAGCAGGCAAAACCGTGCAAGCGCTTCCCTAGAAAATAGGGTTCAGCCACAGGATCGTAAACCGCCCAGGCATCGTACATAAGTACCGAAGAATGAAATAGATTTCGAGCGTGAATGGTAGGACGGGCCAGGTCATGTCGAATCCCTTCCAAAAGCACTTCATTCCACTGCCGCGCCACCGAATGCTGAGCTTTTGCCATCAGACTACTCAATAAACAGAAGCCAAATATCAAAAACCGAAGCGTGGATTTATTCATGAGGAAGGGGGATTCTCCGCTAAGTTAGTATAATCTCCAAGTCTTCAATTGAAAATGGAAAGCGGTATAAAAGGGTCCAAGTTCTGAGTTTTCTAGTCTAGCCTTTGATCGATCTTCTTCAAACCATAGAGTATGATGCCTACCCCCTTAACTTTTTTCCTTTTTTGCAGGTTATTGACTTGACTTCGCCTAAAAAATTTAGCCTTGCTAATATTCTAAAATTTAACCATTGCTTGGTCGCAATAAACTGATTAAAAAATTGGCTTTAAATCTATATGTTTGATTTGTTCTTTCCTCCATATCATCAACAATCCAATTATGGTTAGGATTCTGCTATTAGGTTATTTTTTATTTCAATTCTTTGAGGTTCAATGCCAAGACTTCCCTTCTGTAGGCACCAAATGGTATTACACCGAACAATTCGCCTTTTCTTATCGCATTGATTATTTCTCCATTGAAGCAGAAAAGGATACACTTTTTCAAGGTCAAAATTGCATTAAGCTGGTAAAAAGGCATGTCCCCTTTTGTTCAAGACAAGGTTTACAAGAGTTTGTGTATAACCGGAATGACAGTGTCTTTTATTGGTCATTCGACTTAAACCGCTTTGAAATCTTGTATGATTTTAATGCTGTGGCTGGAGATAGCTGGCTCAATACCATAACTGATGAATATGGCGATCCAGATACCTTGACCATTACTGTTGATTCTATTTCACAAATTTCAATAAATGGTAATATGCTCAAAGTTCAATTTGTTACTTATCACATGATGGAAGAAAATAGGACCTATAGCATTCCATCCGAAATTATTGAAGGCATTGGAGATATCCGTTATCTTTTTAATTGGAGTCACTGGTCCGAAGGATCTTGTGATGGAAATAGGCCAATTGGAATTCGGTGCTTTCAAGATAGTAGCCTGGGATTTTATCAATTTCCCAATCAAAGCACTTGTGATTACACTAATTTAAGTACCGAAGAAATTGACTTAAAAGAAATCCAAGCCTATCCCAACCCCTTGAAAAATAAGCTATTCCTAAGCAAAATTGCTCCTGAGCTTAGTTATGATCTTTGTTTGTATGATTTACGTGGCAACCAATTATGGTCAGGTAAATTCTTAACTCATCAAAAATATATTGATACTGAAGATTGGCCTCATGGAGCATTAATCCTCAATATTCAATCGGCGGGTCAAAGTAATCAAGTACTTCTATTTAAATAAGAACCCGCTGGAATTAGGATGCCTTGGCCATTTGAGCCATTTTCTTCGTGATAAAATCTACGGCCCGCTTGGGACTAAAGCGATAGAATAAATCGAGAAAGCGGGCATCCTTTCCTACCATTACCCGGTATTTATCCGCTTTCATCCCATTGAGAATTATCTCTGCGGCCTTCTCAGCAGATAAAGTCATGGAGGCTTGTTCTTCTGCACTTACCTCCGAACGCATCTCCACATTAGAGTTTTTGGTGATATTGGTATTCACCGCTCCCGGATGAACTACCGTTACCTTTACATTGCTGTCTTTTAACTCGGCATATAAGCCCTCGGTAAGTAGTTTTACTGCAGCTTTTGATGCCCCATAAAAACTCTGCCCCGGAAAGGGGATAAAACCGCCCATACTGGAAATATTCACAATATGTGCCTCCGGTCTTTCAAGCAAAGCGGGTAAGAAAGACTTCACCATGTACAAAGTCCCGTATAAATTGATATTGAAGACACGCTCAATACGATCATAGTCTAAATCCTTAATTGGCACAAAAGGCTGAATGATGCCCGCATTATTAATGATCCCGTCTACAGCACCATGCAAGGCTATTAATTCTGCCGGCAAGGCTTCCACCCGGTTACGATCCGTAATATCTACCACATGCGTGCTCATAGCCACAGCTCCATTACCTGCTAATTCACGTGTTTCTTCCAGTCCCTTTTCATTAATATCAATTCCTGCCACTCGAGCGCCATCCTTTATCAGTTGCAAGCTCAGAGCCCGCCCCATGCCACTACCGGCGCCGGTTACCACAATTACTTTCCCGTTTACCTTCATATCTAATGACTTTGATTTGCTAGTGCTTCTTTCATGGCTTTGGCCGAATATCCAGCCGTAACACCACCATCGCAAGGAATATCGATACCCGTAGTATAGCCCTGTTTGGTACTGGCCATAAAAGCAATAAGTTCAGCAATTTCCTCAGGTTTTCCAAAACGTTTTATGGCGGCCATTCCCAGCATTGCGGCAGATCCACTTTTCTCTTCTAATCGGCCCATATCCGTATCAAAACTTCCGGGCGAAATAGAAAGAATTCGAGCTCCCTTGGCTCCAAATTGGGCCGCACTTTTTTTCGAATACCAGGATACAAAATTCTTACTGATGGAATAGGACAATCCCGCCCTTTGCTTTTTGGGAAAGAGATTTACCCTCGACATCATTTTTTTGAAAAATTTGGTTTGGTCACTTAAGGCGTATTTATAAGCTCTTTTAGGAAGAATTAAACCCGGAATTAAATAGCCTGCCATGGAGGCGATATTGATCAATGCCGATTCGGGTTTTGCCACCTTTAAAAAGGCTTCTGTAATATAGATGGTTCCCAATGCATTGATTTTCATAATCAAATCGGCCTTCCCCATTTGCGGACTCACACCGGCTGTATGTATAATTGATGCCAAATGGCCTTTACCCGCAGCGTATAAAATGGCTTCTTCTACCGCACTTTGATTGGAAACATCACAGATCATGGTTTCTGCTTCTATTCCCAAATCTGCTAATTCCTGCTGGGCTCTCTTCAGATGTTCTTCATTTAAATCACAGAGAATTAAATCATGGTCCTTGCCAATAATTTTGGCTGAAGCCAGGCCCATTCCGCCCGCACCTCCGGTAATTAATGATATGTTTTTCATGGTGTTTATTAAACTTTGCCTGCCAAATGATTCATGGCGATATAAGAGAAAGTACATGCTGGACCAATGGTGGATCCAGGCCCAGGATAGGTTCTTCCCATTACGGAGGCGGTATTGTTTCCTGAAGCGTAAAGGCCTTCTATCACTGAACCATCTTCACGCAGAACCCGAGCATATTCATCCGTTAATAATCCTCCTTTGGTTCCCAAATCGCCAGGATAGATACGAGTGGCATAGAAAGGAGCCTTTTCTAAGGCCGCCAAATTGGAATTTGGCGCAACCCTAGGGTCAGAATAATAACGATCGTAAATATCCTGCCCGCGCATAAAATCTTCATCCTTGCCATTTTTTGCAAAGCTGTTGAAACGTTTTACTGTTTCTTCCAGATTATCCGCATCAATCTTGCACTGAGTAGCTAAATCCTTTAAGCTCCCAGCCTTTACAAACTCTCCTCTCTTCAAGTATTTAGATGGAGTTTGGCCTGGAGGCATCATACCAAAAAGGTAATTCTTGCGATAGGTACTGTCCATAATGAGCCAAGAAGGCACTGCTCCTCCTCCCTTTTGGGCATCATGATCGAGCATACGGCGCCCCAGGTCTACGTAAGAAGTAGACTCATTAACAAAGCGCTTACCTCGTGAATCGACAATGATGCATCCCGGCAGGGAGCGTTCCGTAACCGAAAAACTCACTTTTCCATCTAAAATAAAGGAACCTCCCCACCAGGCTTCATCCATCAAAGACAAAGCGGCTCCAACTGTTTCACCGGCGCGGATTGCATCTCCGGTATTCCCGGGCGATGCGGAGCTATACTCAGAACCAACTGGCTGGTATTTACGGCGGTATTCACCACCATGCGGAAAACCACCCGCACCCAATAAAACTGCTTTGTTTGCTTTTATATTTAAAGTTTTGCCATCCTTCTCAACTTTTAGTCCAATGACCTTTCCATCCTCCATGATCAATTCCTGCAAGGGTGCCTTCAACCATACTTCACCTTGATATTTGCTTTGAAGGATATACATTAAACGGCCGGTTAATGCCAGGCCAATTCCTAATGGATATTTACCACTTAGCAGCCAGCCTAAGGTTTGTCCCATAATTTTCATGGTGCGACGAAATCCTTTCATAGTGCGTACTACCAAGGAAAGTAGATAGGCATCGCCAGAAGTGATTGCGATGGGCGGCATACCCGGACTCACATTTTGGGTCTTACGCCATTGTTTTAATTTTTTACCATTAAAAATGGTGCTCTCAATTACCCGACCGGTTTTCCCTCCTTTTACATTGGGGTAATAATCTGGATAATACTGCGCACGGGTCCATTCAAATCCTAAGCTCTTTAAGAAATTAACCATCTTAGGCGCTTCACGCACATAAGCTTCCTTTCTAGCTCTGGAGCTCGCCGGACCCACATCCGCAATTACGGCCTCCATATATTCCAAGGCTTCCTCCTCCGAATCCAAAGCACCGTCCTCTTGCATTAGGAAATTATTGGGTATCCAAAGACCACCGCCCGAGTAGGCAGTGGAACCACCCCAGGTATCCATTTTTTCAATCAACAGGGTTTTAAAACCATGATTTTCAGCAGTAATAGCGGCGGTAAGACCACTGGCACCGCTGCCAACTACCACTACATCGCATTGAGCAAACCATTCTGTTTCCATGATTGAGATACTTTTGTTGCCCCTAATTTACATTATTTCATAATAAGTGATACATTGTGTAACACTTTTCAATTATGCGTGAATATTCTGCCCATCAAAAATCTACCGGACTACCTAAGCGTACCGATGCTGAGGCCAATCGGCGAACCTTGATTCATACGGCCCGGAGAGTGTTTGCCCAAAAAGGAGCGGATATCAGTCTGGCTGAAATCGCTAAGGAGGCGAAAGTATCACGGCCTACCCTCTATCGAAACTTTAAAGACAAGGGGGCTTTGGTGGTTGCCGTTTTTGAGTATAATATTGATCTGCTCGAACGTTATGCCCAAAAACTGGAAGAGGATCAACATGCTTGTTTTAAAATTTTGGAAATGATTGCCTATCAACAAGCGCGCTTCCAGGCCTTGATAGTTTTTTTCCCGGGTGATGAAACTCCATTAATTCAAAGAGTACTCGATATTATGGCGGGCCCGATTGAAAGAGCTAAGGCGCAAAATTTACTTCGAGCGGATTTCAATTTAGAAAGTGATCTCTTGCTCATCATTCGAATGCTGGCCCTTTCCATTGGTACTAATAATGGAGATCAATGGAAGAAAGAGGCCCAAAGAGCACTACAGCTTTTATTGGAAGGTTTGCGTCTTGATGCTTAATACGGAGTCCAAACAAAATTCATAAACAAGGTCGATCCCGCTTGTCGCAATTTGAGAAATTTCCATACCTACGTTTAGTGTAAAACTTGTTGTGTTCTGGTATTTCGGTCTATTCGGCTTTTATTTACCTTAACAACCTAAAGCAATTCGTATAATGGCACTTTTTAAATCCAGTAATCCTGCCCTGCGCAGCTCCACTTTCGAAAAGCAAAGTTCTTTTATTGATACCAGCAATAGCATGACGGTGGAAGGAACCGTTGGCAAAATTGCCATACTTAGCTTACTGGTTTTCTGCACCGCTATCTTCAGTTGGAATCGGTTTATGGAAGCCGAAAGTTTTGAAGGCTTTAGAGGCTATTTGATTGGAGGTAGTATTGGAGGCTTGGTAACCGCCCTGATTGTTATTTTCAATCCTAAAAGCTCGCCTTATCTGGCCCCACTCTATGCCTTATTAGAAGGCCTGGTTTTAGGAGCCCTATCCGCCATGTTTGAATACAATTACCCCGGTATTGCCGTGCAAGCTATTCTACTCACCTTCGGTGTACTTTTTGGGATGCTATTTGCCTACCGCTCGGGACTAATTAAAGTAACTCAGCAATTTAGGTCCATGGTTATTTCTGCCACCTTTGGCATTGCCATTATCTACCTTATTTCTTTTGTGGGAAGCTTTTTCGGTTTTCCAATCCCCATGATACATGAGGCCAGCACTTTTGGAATTATCTTTTCATTAGTAGTGGTTGCCATTGCCGCTTTAAATCTGGTTTTGGATTTTGATTTTATCGAAAACTCCGCTGAGCAAGGTGCCCCGAAATACATGGAATGGTACGGCGCCTTTGGCCTGATGGTAACTCTTATTTGGCTCTATCTGGAAATCCTGCGTTTACTCTCCAAATTAAGAGAGCGCTAGGCTCTTTAACCAAAGCTCTAATTTTTTTGGATATGGAAAGCATTGTAGTTGAAGTACTGGTTTCTCAGGAACTCGATAAAGTTTGGAAAGCCTGGACTCAGCCAGAGCACATACGGAAATGGAACTTTGCCAGCGATGATTGGCATTGTCCGGCAGCGATTAACGATCTTAAAGCCAACGGTGCCTTAAAATGGCGGATGGAATCCAAGGATGGAAGTGTAGGCTTTGATTTCAAGGGCATTTATCAAGAAGTGCGCCACCAGAAATTTATCTGCTACCATATTGAAGATGGCCGAAAGGTTGAAATCTCCTTTAGCGAGAGCAATGGGAAGGTCAAGGTGAGTGAGCATTTTGAGCCAGAAAACCAGAATAGTCTAGAACTTCAAAAATAGGGCTGGCAAGCCATTCTCGAGAATTTTAAAAAGCATGCAGAATTGCTCTAAAGCAGGTCTTTGTATTTCTCAGGGAAACGGTACATCATATTTTTAGCAAAGGGACAAACCGGAAGAATTTTTAAATCATTAGCTCGGCTATAGTCCGCCACAGCGTCCAGTAATTGTTTGCCAATACCTTTGCCGGACATACTCTCATCTACCTCAGTATGCTTAATAACTAATTTGCCGCTTTCGGTTTGCAATAAATCTATGAAACCACTTGCCGGCGCATCAGGCCCCTCCTTGTACTCGAAAATCCCTTCGCCATTCTCTTTCCACTTTGCTTCGATCATAAATTAAGCTTTGCGATTTTTTGTAAAAGTACCTCTGCCATTCGCTCCTGACTTTCAAAGGTCCAGCCAGCGATATGCGGACTTAAAATCACCTTATTACTCTGAAGTAAGTATTCAAAATCATCGGTACTTCCTTCCTGTACCAGATTCTCGAAACTACTTTTCTCGTACTCCAAAACATCCAAACAGGCTCCACGGATTTTGCCAGTCTTAAGCGCTTCTACCACAGCAGCTATGCGTACTATTTTACCGCGCGCCGTATTGATCAATACAATTTGTTTCTGGCATGCATCTATGAAATCCTGATCTACATAAAAGAGGGTTTCTGAATTTTGAGGTAAGTGGATACTAATGATATCTGCTTCTTGCTGCAGCTCTTCAAGGCTACATTCTTCCACCTGAGAATTACCATAACCTTGTTTATACTTATCGTAGGCAATTACTCTACAATCCAAACCCCGTAGTTTACTGGCAAAAGCTGATCCCATAGCCCCATACCCAATAATCCCAATGGTCTTATCCTTTAGCTCAAATCCACGATTCTCTTCGCGTAGCCACATGCCTTTACGAACCTCTGAGTCAGCAATGATCAAGCGATTATTTAAGGCTAATAGCATCCCCAAGGCATGTTCGCCAACGGCATGACGATTTCCCTCTGGTGCAGCTAGAACTTCGATACCTAATTCTTGGGCTTTCTCCAGATCAATATTCTCCAAACCGGCTCCTACCCTAGCAATAAACTTCAATTGCGTGGCTTTCTCCAGAAGTTCAGCATGCATTGGCATCCGACTACGAAGTACCAATCCACTATAAGCAGACCAATTGATTTCCTTCTCTGAGGCGAGATATTCCTCTTCGATTTGAAAACCCAATTCAGGTAAAATCTCTTTAAAGCGATCGTGTACCCGATCCAATATCAATACTTTTCCTTTCATCGTATGCGCCAGCTAAAACCGGTATTCACAAAATAGTTACTAAACAAGCCTACGGCCGGACCAACCCCCACTTGATTGCCTGCAAATAATTCCCATTGGAAGCGAGGACTAAGCTTAAAGCTAAAGCCAGCATCAAAGGCCAGATAATCGCGGTTGGCCGAATTCAGGCTTAAGCCATAAACCTCGGCAAAAACTGAATAATACTCTTTCGAATAAGCCAGGAGTACCGTCCATTGAGCCGTGTAGTCAGTAAATTCATCATGGTAAAAACCCAAATTGCCGCTCACTGACCAGGGTCCTTGATTGAGCGCTGCAGAAAGGCGGTAATCTAAATTGCTAAAGGAGCTTTGCACGATAAAGGCCCATTGAAAGCTGTTTCCATTTCCAGGTAATCCAAATCGCAACATGAGGTTTGGATCCTGACCTTCCCAGCGATAGCCATCATCAAAGGTGGGATTATTAATACCATTCATTTGATAAGCTAAGCCCACTTCAATATGATTTCCGAGCCCCAGGCGAATTGCCGTATTGGAACTTAAAACCCTTTGATTAACCACTATTTGATCTTCTCCCTGGCGATCATAAAAATCTCTCCATTCCAAGCCTTGTTGAGCCTGAAGTCCCCATTTGGGTAATACGGCAGCGGAAAAGGTTTGTCCAGGTCGATCACTACTAAAGTCTTGCTGAGCCTGTAAACTGATACTAATAAGGATAAATCCTAAGGCTATTTTCCATCTTCTCATAGCCCTAAGATCAGGCGTCCAATCTGGAAATACAAAAAGAGTCCAATAATATCGTTGAGGGTGGTAATAAAAGGACCAGTGGCTAAGGCCGGGTCAATTTTATACTTATTAAGCACTAAGGGCACGAAGGTTCCTATTAATGCTGCTACCACAATTACCGAGAATAGGGCCACACTTACGGTGAGGGCTAATTTCATCCCATAGCCCAAAAACAAGCTGGCACCAATAACCAGAATACTCAATATCAAACCATTAACCAAGGCGACTCCTAATTCTTTCACCAGGCGGTTTAGAGTGGTATTATCGGACAATGACTGGCTGGCTAAACCCTGTACAATTATCGCTGAAGACTGTACGCCAACATTCCCTCCCATCGCCGCGATGAGGGGTATAAAAAAGGCCATTTTAGGAATGATGTCAATATCACTTTCGTAGCGTCCAATTACTGATGCAGCTAAAAGACCTCCAAACAATCCAATCAATAACCAGGGTAAACGAGCACGGGTAATAGACCAGAGGGTATCATCAGCCTCTACTTCATCGGTAAGACCACTGGCCAGGTTGTAATCTTCCTTCGCTTCATCCCGAATTAAGTCTACCACATCATCAATGGTAATCCGACCTACCAAATGACCAAGGGGGTCAACCACTGGCATTACTACCAGATCGTATTTCTGCATGGTATTGGCCACTTCCTCTGCTTCGGTATTTACCTCCACATACTGTACTTTCTGCGAATACACCTCCGAAATAGGAGTTCGTGTAGAAGTTGTAAGTAGCTTTTTGAGGGAAAGGGTACCCAATAATTTATTTTGACCATTCACCACGTAAATGGCATGTACGCGCTCCACCTCTTCTGCCTGTTTGCGCATTTCGCGCACACATTCGAGTACATTCCAATGATCCTTTACCTTGATCATTTCGGTACCCATTAGCGAGCCGGCAGTTCCTTCGGGGTACACCAATAAGCGGGCAATATCCATCGCCTGCTTCTGGTCTTCGATATTCTCTAATACCTCACGCCTTTGTACCTCATCCAGTTCATTGATCAGGTCTGCCGCATCATCAGAGTCGAGATTATCAATAAGCTCCTGAGCAATTTCCTTACCGGTATAATCCGCCAGGATTTTAGCTCTCAGGTCGTCATCCAATTCCATCAGGACTTCTGCCCCGATTTCATCACTAAGATTTTCGTAGAGGATAAGAGCCAGATCGAAGTCGATCTTCTCTATAATTTCGGCTAAATCTGCGGGGTGGCCTTCCTTGAGCAATTCCTCATACTCGCTTAAATGACGCTGGGAAATATCCAGTTCCAGTTGCTGTAAAAAGTCCTTGCTCAGATCAACACTCATCCCGTTAATTTTTGTGTTAAGGCTACAAATTCTTGCCAGGTAAGCTGCTCGGCCCGTTTTTGCAGGGTTTCCGGCGCTATCCCTTCCAGCGGTAAATTTAGACTTTTCAAGGCATTGCGCAGTGTTTTCCTTCTTTGATTAAAGGCTGCTTTCACAATTTTTGTAAGCAATGGAATTGCCACTTCCGGCTGCCAGTTTTCTTTTCGCTTAAAGCGAATTACCCCCGAACGTACCTTGGGAGGTGGATTAAATTCCTCCGGTTCAACCGTAAAGAGATATTCGCGATCGTAAAATACGGCGGAGAGCACCGATAGGATTCCATAAGTCTTAGAGCCAGGTTCGGCTGTTAGGCGATCGGCTACTTCCTTTTGGAACATCCCCACCATTTCCGGAATCAAGTCTGGATAATCCAGCATTTTAAAAATGATCTGGCTGCTAATATTATAGGGGTAATTTCCGGCCAGGGCAAAGGGCTCCTTCATCAAGTCCTTTAAATCCAATTGTAGGAAATCACCCGGGATAATATGCCCTTGTAAAGCCTCAAAATGTTCTTCCAGATAATGAACCGACTCGGTATCGATCTCCACCACAAAAACCTCCTGTTCCTGCGCTAAAAGATGCTGGGTGAGAACGCCCATTCCCGGGCCAATCTCCAGTACTTTGGAATAGCCTTCACCGCTTAAAGCTTCGGCTATTCGCCCCGCAGTTTCCGGGTTTTTAAGGAAATGTTGTCCGAGATGTTTCTTCGCTCTAACCATGTAATTCTATCAAACCTGCACGACGTAGTAAAGCCTCAGGATCGGGGTCTTTTCCGCGAAAGCGCTTATACAATACCGCGGGATGTTCGGATCCGCCAGCTGCTAATAATTCGCGGAACTTCTGGGCGGTTTCAATATTAAAGAGGCCTTTTTCTTTAAAAAGTTCAAAGGCATCAGCATCCAGCACTTCAGCCCATTTATAGCTGTAATACCCTGCAGAATAACCACCCTGAAAGATATGGCTAAAACTACAAGACATATTGGTTTCATCCTGAGCGGGGAAAAGGGCAGTTTCGGCAAATACGCTTTCCTCCAGTTCGGCTACCGTATCCTGCTCGGGTAAACCATTATGCCAGGCCATATCCAGCTTAGCAAATCCTACCTGTCGAATGGTAGCATAACCTTCCATAAAGGTGGCCGATGCTTTTAATTTATCCACCCACTCCGAGGGCAAGGCACTTCCATTTTCAAAGTGATGTGCGAACAAATCAAGGCACTCTTTCTCGTAGCACCAATTCTCCATGATTTGGGAGGGTAATTCCACAAAATCCCAATACACATTGGTTCCACTTAAGCTAGCGTATTTTCCCTTGGCGAGAATGCCGTGTAAGCTATGTCCAAACTCGTGGAATAAGGTAAGTACCTCATTAAAGGTTAATAATGACGGGGTCGTTTTTCCGGGCTTGGTGAAATTGCAAACGATGCTCACATGTGGACGTTGATCACCTTCTTTCGTGAGCTTTTGACTGCGGTAGGATGTCATCCAGGCACCATTGCGTTTGCCTTCGCGGGGGAAGAAATCAGCATAGAAAATGGCCAAATGACTGCCATCAGAATTCTTCACTTCGTAAGTAACTACATCCGGATGGTATTTCTGGATATCCTTACGTTCTTCGAAATTTATACCATAGAGTTTATTGGCTACCGCAAAGGCCCCTTCAATTACTCTATTTAGTTCGAAATAAGGCTTGAGCTTATTATCATCAATTTCAAATCGCTCTTGCTTGAGCTTTTCTTGATAATAATTTAGGTCCCAACGCTCCAGTTTATCAATGTCATCTTTAGCCTTGGCATAGGCTTCCAATTCGCTGAGCTCGCTTTTAGCTGCTGGCAAAGCAACCTCTTGCAATTTGGCCAGGAAATCATTCACCTCTTGCGGGCTCCGTGCCATGCGTTCGGAAAGAATATAATCTGCATGGCTTGTATAACCCAGTAATTCAGCGCGCTCCTGGCGGAGTTTCACGATGCGCAATACACTCTCCTGATTATCGTATTCATCACCTTTAAAGGCTTTACTGCCAAAAGCCAATTGAAGCTTTTTACGCAATTCCCGATTTTGAGCATAGGTCATTACCGGAATATAACTGGGGGCCTGTAGGCCAATGAAATACTTGCCTTCCTGACCTTTAGCCGATGCTTCTTCTGCGGCAGCTTCCAAGGCATAATCTGGCAAACCAACTAATTCTTCCTTTTCTAAAAAGAGTTCATAGCGATTGGTTTCCGCCAAAACATTCTCGCCAAATTGCAGGCTTTGTTGAGCCAATTGCTGATCAATCTCACGTAAGCGTTTCTGGGCCTTTGCATCCAGCTTGGCTCCATTCCGCTCAAAAGATCGATAGGTCTTATCCAGCAGCATTTGATCTTCTTGATCCAAAAGCTCGCGATTCGCTTCCTGATAAACCGTTTTGACACGATCGAAAAGCGCGGGATTTAAAAGAATGTCGTTTCGGTATTCACTCAAAAGTGGCGAGAAATCCCGCGCCAACATCTGTATTTCCTCATTGGTTTCGGCCGAATTAAGATTGAAGAAAATTTCCGCAATTCGGCTTACACTTTCTCCGGCCTCCTCCAGGGCGATAATGGTATTGGTAAAGTTCGGAGCTTCAGTTTGATCACATATAGCCTGTACCTCAGCTAAACCTTCTTGTATTGCCTCTTTGAGTGCCGGAAGAAAATGCTCGGTTTTAATTTCTTCAAATGGGGCGGTACCAAAGGGCGTATTAAAATCCTTTAACAAGGGATTAGTCATGCTTAAAATAATTTCCGCAAAGGTAGCATCCCCGTCTTGGGAAGCAACACTCTTCATATGAGCCTATCGACGATTTTGATATTGCCTAATGTAAATTTGCAGCCATGAAAGCACAGGAAGCACAAGATCATTTAAATGAGCTATGGCAAAAAGCTCAAAAGCAATTAGAGGAACTGTTTTATTACAGTGAAGAAGAGGATCTTAAAAAACGTCTGGACCCCAATTCCTGGTCAGTAACCGAAGTGCTTTTTCACGTTAACCTCCTCAATGCAAGCTACCTTAAAAACATGCCGAATATCGAAAGCTTAGCTGATGCTGATGCACATCGCAGCCTGAAAAGGAGCTTTGTAGGTAGGAAGCTAGAAAAATCCATGGCTTTAAAGCCTGATGGAAGTATTGCTAAGAAGTATAAAACGCCGTCGGCCAGTGATCCCATTGCGGCTCAAAAACGGGGTCATGCTGCGGTGGAACAAGTGATCTTTCGAGAAATCGTGGAGGATTTAAAAACCATCAAGCAATACATTAACATTTTAGATCACAAGGCCCTGGAGAAAAGTAAGGTTTCCACCCTCTTTCCTGTTTTAAAAGTAAATGCCGCTGATAGTCTCTTCATTTTACTGGAACATGAGCTAAGACATATCGCTCAGGCTAAGCGTATAATGCAAGCTTAAAAGGCGTCAGTTTAAAGCCTAAAAAAAAGCCGTCTCGGTACTACCAAGACGGCTTTTCTATTTTGCTAGAAGCCTTAGGCTTATTTTACAATCTTAATCCAAAGATCTCCGGTATAAGAACCATTCAGACGGCTAGACTTAGCTTGGTCTGCCTGCTGATAATTAGCAAACTTATACAGGTATACATAGTAGAAGTTATTGCTTGGATCCTGGAAGATCTGAGCATCGATACCTTGACTGTTTAAGCGGTTTTTCAAGCGAGTGGCATTGCCTTGCTCACCGAATACACCAGCTGTAACATAGTATCCAGGTGAACCTGGGCTCACATTAGAAGCTCTGTTCTCAGGAGAATAATCCTGTGGATTCGTATTTCCGGTATTACCAGTATTGTTATTATCCGGCTGGTAATTATTGTTCGGGTTATTGTTCATGTTCTGATCACGCTGATTCTGCAGATCGCGCATGGTATTTCCACCCTGATTACCGCCTTGGTTTCCACCATTATTGGATTGGTTATTAGAAGTATTGTTTTGAGCTTCCTGACGCATACGCTCTAATTCGGCCTCCATTTTCTTTTTCTCTTCTTCGAGAGATTTGGCCAATTCGTCTTTGTAATTGTCTTTAAACTCTTTGATCTTCTCGTCAATAGTCTCTTCGGTTTCTTCGCGCTGACGACGAAGGTCACGCTTGATGCGTTTCACTTCATTCTCAATGCGCTCATTTTCCTTATTACTACCGAAGCGGTAAGTCAACATAAACTCATGACTGGTACCAAAGCTACTGGCGTAGGTATTGGTTGAGAAGTCGTAAGCATAACCCAAGGTTAATTGCTCAGACAGGTTGAGGCCGATATTAGCCGTAACTCCATAACTGGAACGGTACATAGCACCTACATAACCGTATTCAACCATATTGTAAAGCAATCCAGCATCAATTTGCACGGGTACACCTTCTGCAGCACGAACCATAGCCATTGGACTTAGAATTTGCTTGTCGCCAGCAAATTTGAAATCGTATTGTGCAGATACTACGTAGTGACGAATCAAATTATAGTTGATCTCACTAGGGTTAGTAGCATATACAATGCTTTCACTGAAAATTTGAGGAGCAGCAAAACCTAAGGTGAAATCGCGAACCATTAAGCTTAAGCCCAGGTTCATATCGAAGGTACCACGGTTAGGGGCAACTACGGTGAACACGTCACCCGCGTCGCGAGCACGAACCCCGCTTTGGTCAATGGTTTGATTAATATAGCCAGCTCCCAAACCACCTGATAGACTAATGTCTTTGGTTAGCTTTACATGGTAGGCATAATTTCCATACACACCTAAACGGCTGAGGATATCAGTCTTGTCGGAGAATCCGTAAACGCTCCAACCAACACTTCCATCATTCATGGCACCATTTACCGCCAGTGCAGAAGTTTCGGGTGAACCCTGGATTCCGCTCCATTGACGACGGTGTAAAATAGTCGCTTCTGTTACTCCTCCAGTTCCAGATAAAGCCGGATTATAGATATAAGGAGTAAAGAAATAATTACTGTATAAAGGAATCTGTTGGGCTTGAGTATAAGTCGCCATCAGTCCCAGTCCAAGCAAAAGGATTAATTTCTTCATGATCTTCATCTTATTGTTGGTTGCGGATTATAGTGATGGCGTTTTGCATGCGAATGTCTCCGCCACAATCCAGAATGTAATAGTAAGTACCATCTGGCAGATCATTGCCACCATTATCAGTACCACCCCAGGTTCCCGGGAAGCTTTCGTCTTCATAAACCACCGAACCCCAACGGTTCATAATGGTAATTGCACAAGCGTCACCGGCCATCAACTCACGGATATCCCAAAGGTCATTCAAGCCATCACCATTAGGGGTGAAGATGTTGAAAGATTGGTTTACCGCACTAATTTGATCAGGAATATTACTGTTAATGATCAATACCAAGGAGTCAATTCCCGAACAACCACGAGCATTAGTTACCACAACATAAATAGTGATAGTATCTGCCAGTACTCCGTTTTCAAGCACTTTAGAAACTTGAATACTTTGGCTGAGGAAGTCGTTGAACTCAATTGGCTTATTAGCATACCAACGATAAGAAGATCCACCAAAGGCAGTTAAAGTTGCTACTTCGCCCGATTTTATAGTTTGATCAGGACCAGCAGCAGCATTTACCGTTAAGGCATAAATTTCAACTGTATCGCGAGTGATACATCCATTTATGCCCACTGCTCTGGCAGAATATAATCCTGGTGTGTTTACATAACGGGTAGCCCCCATTACAGTTCCATTATCCCAGCTTACGCTATTGAAATTACCTTGCGCAATTAAGAGAATACTATCCCCTTCACAAAGTCCGATAGAATCGCCAGGGAAGAAAGCTAAGTCTGGAGATTCGTAGAAGATCACTTCAATACTGTCTGTGAAATAATCACATGTCTGTAATCCGAATCGGTTAAAATAAGTTGTAGATAAACGGAACCAAGCGGTATCCTCATTAACTCTTTTCAGAGTAGTATCGATTTGGAGGGTCACCAGTGTGTCATTCAACAGATTAGACCACATATTAGTTTGCGGGTTCCATTGTTGCCATTGGTAATTCCAGGGACGTAAACCTAATACCGTATCGGTTGCAGAAACTAAAGCTGAATCGTATAAACAAAGGTTGTAGCCGGTTAAACCAGAACTGGTTCCCGGGAATTCGATTTCAGCCGTAGAAGTTAATGGGATAGAGTCTACAAATACTTTGTAAACTTTTGAAGTATCGGTACAAATTCCATCATCGATAGAAACCCAGTAATTTCCGCTTTCATGTACAATTAAGTCGCGGCTAATTTCGCCGGTAAGCGGGTATTTTACACGCGCTCCTAAATTTTGATCTAAGGAATCACTCAGCCATTGATAGCTGTAACTGTATCCGAAATTGATTAAACTACTTGGAGTTGATGGTGCGCGAATAATGGCAGAATCTACTTCACAGAAGTTTACCGAATCCTGTCCCACAATAAAGGCATTGGGCGAATTCACAATAGAAAGGTCATAATCAGGGAACCAACGCACTGCCACACTATCCGACTCAAAGAAACAAGTCTCGATATTGGTAAAAGTAGTACGAGTTGAAATACGAACTCGGAAATAACGCAAGGCTGGTTTTGGGTTTTGGAAATAGGGTTGTCCCGGATCGCTTAAGCTTGTATCTACTACCAATTCAGGTAAAGTATCAAAACTCAATGGTCCGCCTGAAACAGACTTCCAAGGATCGGCACCCGGAGGTACGCTAGGATCATACCATTGCCATTGGTACTTCCAACCTGGATCCGCCACAGAAGGCAGGGTTGTTAATAGTACCGAATCCTTCATGCAGATTTCATTAAATACGGTAGGTCCTACCAAACCTGGGAAAGGAACACCAACCACGTCTGCCTGGGGAACAGTATCAATATTTACCCAGAACATGTTTCCAATTGCAGTGGTGTCTTGGCAATAACCATCAGATACTACAACACGATAGTGGTTCCAGCCGGGAACCGAGCTGTTCTGATTAATTTGTAAGGTACGTTGTGTTCCTGTCGGAGTAGTAATCGGATACCAATCAAAGCCTCCATTGGTAGAATTGAAAGAATCTGTTAGCCACTGGTAACTAAAAACCAAACCTGTAGCTGGGTTTACTAATGGGCCATCTAAGAGGGCAATTTCGGTTTCACAAAGTTCAATTGAATCTCGAGGGGAATTGTTATTCGAGGGTTTATCTACTCGATAAGCAAAAGCATTTAAGGCATTAGAAGCATTAAAGGTAACGGAGGTTGGGGTATTTAATTGGTTTACAATTACCTCGTCCGAGAATATGGAACAAGGCCCGTCAATCACCTCACATTTATAGACCCCTGAAGAACCTATAATAATAGAATCATTGGTTTCACCAGGAATAGCCGCAGTACCATTGTACCACTGGTAAGAGTTACCATCGTTGGCAACACGTAAGAAAACGGAATCATTTTTACAGAAACCGATATCTACTACGGAAGTAGTGTATTTATTATCAAAAGTGTCCGTGCGCGATTGATTGCGGATTAAGGCAATCGAATCAATCATAGCGATCGTAGGAATACGATTCACATTATAAAAGGCAGTATCACTAGCACCATTGGCGGTAATATTACCTACAGCATCACGATTGGTAATCCTTAAGCTGGAACCAAACAAGTTCGAGTTACAAGGAATGGCCAATACTGCCCATTTTAAACCCGGTCCGAAAGTATCCAAAACCGAAGTAGCCTGTGTTACCGGACTGTTGTTAGTCCAAAGCTCCACTAAACTCAGATTGATACGGGCGCCCCAGTTGGGAGGACTTACCGAGTTGGTTAATTCATAAAAGAAGTCGGATGTGCTGGAAAAACTGGCACCGGCCTTAATTTCATACCGGACTGTGATCGTATCACATTGACAAATCCCGGTTGGGTTGCCTGGATTGTTACTCACTAGCTGTAGGTCAATATCCCCCACTGCTATTTGCCCAAAGCTAAAAGCAGGCAATAACAGAAGCAGGCTCCATAGACCAGAGAGCTTGTACAGGTTCTTCTTCATAATTAGGATTGTTTGCAAAATATTGGCAATTTACAGCATTCTTTAGGACTGGTCTTATGAAATTGACAAGGGATATTGACAATTTAGTTAACGACCTTTGCCTTATGTACACTGCTCATTAAACCCATACGTAAAAAAACAGCAAAAGGTGGGGTATCTAAAAAAGCGAATTTTCGCATTCCGCGTTGCATTTGAGGGACTTGGGCTCTTATTTAAAGAGTCGGCCCATGCACGCATACATCTACTAGCAATAGTGGTGGTTAGCTCAAGTGCTATTTATTTAAACGTCAGCAATAGCGAGTGGATCGCCCTGATTCTCTGCTATGGCGCAGTGCTTAGCCTTGAAGCAATGAACTCTGCTATTGAGTATACTTTAAACCTTACTCATCCCGAAAAACATCCTTTAGCAAAAAAAGCCAAAGACATTGCTGCGGCGGCAGTAATAATCGCTGCTATTTGCAGTGTGATTATTGCCCTGATTATTTTTGTACCCAAATTTTAAGGGATGCATTCATTGCTAGTAAGCAAAATCAAAGAAGAGCTTGATTCCATAGAAGATATTAGTCAAGGGCTCTTGAAAGTATGTGAACTCATTCACGCAGAAATGGAAGCCTATGATTGGGTAGGTTTCTACTTTATGCATCATCCTAGTCGAAAATTGCATTTAGGCCCCTATGTTGGCGCTCCAACCGATCATACCGTTATTGACTTTGGGAAGGGTATTTGTGGTCAGGTTGCGGAAAGCGGAAATAGCTTTCTGGTGGAGGATGTTAATGCACAGTCCAATTATATTGCTTGCAGCATTGATGTGAAATCTGAAATTGTGGTTCCGCTATACCAAAACGGTAATCTAATTGCTCAAATTGATATCGACAGCCATATAATAAACCGCTTTCAGGCAGAAGATGAGCAGTTTCTGATCGACGTAAACAAGTTATTAGCCCAACGATATCCGCAGCTTAGCAGCTACATTAATCAATTGATTTAATGGACTTATTGTCCGCTACGAATGGCTTCTACCGGATCTAAACGAGAGGCACTGAGCGCGGGCAGAAATCCCGATACCAAGCCAATGACTATCGAAATACTAAGGCCCTGAATAACATTCTTTAGACTCACATAAATTTCGAAATCCATTTCCCCCAAAATATAGGGCAAAGCCAATTGTGCTCCGTAAACCATCGCAATTCCAAGGCTTCCGCCAATGAGGCATAAAAGCACAGACTCTAATAAAAACTGGCTCAGGATAAAATACCTCTTGGCACCTAAACTCATCTGTATTCCGATTTGGTTGGTTCTTTCCCGAACGCTAACGAACATAATATTGGCGATTCCAAAACCTCCAACCAGAATACTGAATCCACCAATTACCAGACCTGATAATCCAATAGCAGCAAAGAAGGAATCCAGACCATTGGAAATCACTGAAATTTCATTCAGGGAAAAATTATCATCTGCCTTTGGCTTTAATCGTCGAATAGCTCGCATAGCTCCGGTAATCTCATCTTTCATCGCGCTCATCTCCACCCCTTCTTTGGCTTGGGCCATCATGGTTCCACCATTCTGATTTTTAAGACTCATCAGGTTTCCCACGTATTTTATGGGAACCAAAATAGCCCCATCCATATTTTGCCCTACCAAACTTTGGCCTTGCTTTTCTAAAACACCAATCACCCTAAGTTTCCGGCCCAGCACACTGAAATCTCTGCCAATGGGATCGGCGTTTCCATACAGACCTTCCGCTACATCGTGACCTAAAATGGCAATAGGGTTACCTTTCCTGGATTCCAGATCGGAGAAATATCGCCCATCGGACAGTTCAAATTTCCAGATTTGATTGTAATCGTGAGAAACACACATCACGTTTACCCTTTCCACTGAATTCAAACCATACTTAAGGGTTTGATTTACCCCAAAGGCATAAGCGATGTATTCAACGGTGGAAAGGCGCTCTTCCAGTTTCTCCATTTCGTAAAAATCGGGCTCCGGGCGCTGGAAATACTTCCACCATTTGTATTCACCAGATCCTCCGCCCCAAGGCCATTTCTGTACATAAACTACATTACTACCCAAGCTCTCCACGCTTTCGCGGATATTCCGTTCCAAAGAATCTACAATGGTAAAAACAGCAACAATGGTTAGGATACCAATTGTCACTCCAATCAAGGATAGAAATGTGCGCAAACGATTTACTCGCAAGGCATGCAAAGCAAAGCGTAAACTCTCTTGAAGTATGCGGAGGAAGACCATGATCTTGAATTGCCATTCAAAGGTAAATGAATTTTGTCCAAGGCCTTTCCATGCTTTTAAAAAGCACTAATTTTGCCCTTTAAAAAATTTTCAGCATGCCTTCAATTACCGGTGCACCTACCGCCTTGATCTCCGTATTTTATAAAGATGGCTTAGACAGCCTCGCGCAAGCCTTAGTGGATAAAGGTTACACGCTCTTATCAACCGGGGGAACCCGCAAATTCCTGGAAGATCTGGGACATAAAGTAGAAGCCGTAGAGGACTTAACCAGTTACCCCAGTATCTTAGGGGGAAGGGTAAAAACCTTGCATCCCAAGGTATTTGGAGGCATTTTAGGACGTCGCAATTTGGATAGCGATATCGCTGAAATGAATGAATTTGAGATTCCTTCCATCGATGTGGTGGTGGTGGATCTTTATCCTTTTGAAGAAACTTTAGCTTCAGGAGCTTCGCATCAAGATATTATCGAGAAAATTGACATCGGTGGAATCTCTCTGATTCGCGCCGCGGCCAAGAACTATAATGATACCTGGATTATTCCATCACGTGAATATTATGCTCAGGCGCTTGAAGTTCTAACCTCTGATAGTCTTAATGAAGAAGTTCGCAAGCAGTTTGCAGCGGCAGCTTTCCGCATTTCTTCAGCCTATGACACCCACATCCAAGCCTACCTAAGCGGCAATTATCAAAACTTGATTTTAGGCCAGGAACATCCTTTGCGCTATGGTGAAAATCCCCATCAAAAAGGAAGCTTCTATGGCAATATGGAAGAGGTTTTCGAGCAATTACACGGAAAAGCCCTTTCCTACAATAACCTTCTGGATGCTGATGCAGCGGTAAATCTGATTCGCGAATTTGATGAAACTACCGTTGCCGTATTAAAACACAACAATGCCTGTGGTATCGCTTCACGCGAAAGCGTATTAGACAGCTGGACCGATGCCCTTGCGGGTGATCCGGTATCTGCCTTTGGTGGCGTTTTGATTTCTAACCGTGAAATTGACAAAGCCACCGCGGAAGACATGCACAAAATCTTCTTCGAGATTGTTATTGCTCCTTCCTACAGTGCTGAAGCATTAGAAATCTTGCAGCAAAAGAAAAACCGCATCATCTTAATTCTTAAAGACTTTGATGCACCTAAAATGCAGTATAGAACTCTCTTAAACGGAATTCTAGCGCAAGAGAAAGATTATCATACCGACAGCCAGGAAGACTTGAAGGTGGTGACCAAAGTAAGCCCTTCAGCAAATGAGATTGAAGATCTACTTTTTGCCTCAAAAATTTGCAAGCATACCAAGTCAAATACCATTATCTTAGCCAAGAACAAACAATTGATCGCGGGGGGTACCGGCCAAACATCGAGAGTGGATGCTTTAAAACAAGCTATCACTAAGGCCAAGGCTTTTCACTTCGAATTAGAGGGAGCGGTTATGGCATCTGATGCCTTCTTCCCTTTCCCTGATTGTGTTGAAATTGCCAATGAGGAAGGAATCAAATCGGTAATTCAACCTGGCGGATCAATTAAAGATCAGCTTTCGATCGACTACTGCGATCATGAGCAAATGAAAATGGTATTTACCGGCATACGCCACTTTAAACACTAAGAGAATTGGGACTTTTTGATTTTTTACGCGAAGACATTGCGATAGATCTGGGCACTGCCAATACCCTGATCATCCATAACGATAAGGTGGTGGTAGACGCTCCTTCGATCGTAGCAAAAGATCGCATCACCAATAAAATCATCGCCGTTGGTCAAACTGCACGGCAAATGCACGGCAAGACCCACGAGGATATTAAAACTATACGCCCCCTAAAAGACGGAGTAATTGCGGACTTTGAAGCTTCTGAGTCTATGATCCGGGAGATGATTAAAAGCATTCCGGCCCTACAAAAGCGAATGATTCCCCCTGCCCTGCGTATGGTAATCTGTATTCCTTCAGGGATTACAGAAGTAGAAAAACGAGCGGTAAAAGACTCTGCTCAAAAAGCCGGAGCCCGCGAAGTGTATTTGATTCACGAACCTATGGCCGCAGCGATAGGTACCGGTGTAGATGTGCAGGAGCCTAAAGGAAACATGATTATCGATATCGGTGGTGGTACCACTGAGATTGCCGTTTTGGCCTTAGGAGGTATTGTTGCCGATAAGAGTATTAAAGTAGCCGGGGACGTTTTCACGAACGACATCGCCTACTATATGCGTACTCAGCACAATCTCTTTATTGGAGAGCGTAGTTCGGAGGAAATCAAGATTAAGATTGGTTCGGCTTTGGATGAGTTGGAAAACCCACCCGAAGATATGCCCGTACAAGGTAGAGACCTGCTTACCGGTAAGCCCAAGCAATTGATCATTACCTATAAAGAAATTGCCAAAGCTTTGGATAAGTCGATCATCCGCATTGAAGACGCGATAATGGAAGCTCTTTCCTTGACACCTCCAGAATTGGCAGCTGATATCTACAATAGCGGTATTTACATGGCCGGCGGAGGTTCGATGCTTCGCGGCTTAGATAAACGAATTAGTATGAAAACGGATTTACCGGTATACGTAGCGGAAGATCCTTTGCGTGCAGTAGTTCGCGGTACGGGTATCGCCCTTAAGAATATCGGGAAGTACAATTTCTTGATGAGCTAAAAGCCTTATGCGGTACTTCCTTATACTGCTGCATAGGAGCCGAATTCTTTTACTCTTTATACTTTTAGAGGCTATTGCAGTGTACTGGGTGGTTTCTGCAAAAAGCTATCCCCGTGCGCAATTCAATAGTGTTACAACGGAGATTAATGGCCGGATAAGCAATTTTCAGGACGACTTTCAGTCTTACCTCAACCTGCGCATTGAAAATGCCCAACTGGCAGAAGAGAATCGCCGATTGAGGGAGCAGTTAAATGAATCCTTGCTCATCCAGAATTATGGCGCTGATACGATTAATGACAGTGTTCTTAATCAGCGCTATACCTACCTTCCAGCTAAGGTGATTCACAGCAGCCATTTAAAAGCCAGTAATTATTTGATTATCGATAAAGGCTCTCGCAGTGGCGTTAAACCACATATGGGAGTTATAGGTCCTCTGGGTGTCGTAGGTATGGTATCCTCGGTAAGTAGCAATTTCGCTCGGGTCATTCCCTTAATCAATAATAGCTTGTCCATTAGCGCGGCCCTTAAAAGCGAAGGCTATTTCGGCCCATTAAAGTGGCCCGGTGAAGATTATTTAATTAGTCAGGTAACTGATATTCCTCGTTATTCGAATGTGAAAGCCGGTGACACTTTAATTACCGACGGTCGCTCTCGATATTTCCCTCCTGGAATTTCCATTGGGGTTGTAGAATCTAAAACTTTGCAGGCCGATCAAAATTTTTTCAGTCTGGAAGTAGCCTTAAGCACCGACTTTGCTAATATCGCCGAAGTCTATGTTGTTAAAGATTTATTTGGTGCAGAACTGGACACCCTTCAAAATCCTGCTATCCAATGAAGATGCTCCGCGACATAGGGATTTTGCTTTTAATGATAGCAATTCAGGTATTCTTTCTCAATGAATACCTCTTTAATCATTATCTCAATCCTTATTTATACATCTACCCGGTATTTAGCATTTTAATTTTCTATCCACGTTTTTGGCAATTGGTGATTGCCTTTGCCTTGGGAGCCTCTATAGATATTCTGGAAGAAAGTGCCGGGGTGCATGCTGCGGCGACAGTCTTTTTAGCCTTCATCATGCCCATGCTCACTCGTATTTTTGGAACCGGTAGAGAAGATAATCCCGATGTACCTCCCTTTAAAACCATGAGTCTGGAACGCAGATTAGGTCTACTCTTTGTTGGTTTCTTCCTGCATCATTTCATTTTATTTGGCCTGGAGAGTTTTCAGTGGAATCAATTCGGTATCTTGTTGCAAAGAAGTCTGTACAGCAGTCTTTTCTCTTTTATTTTTGTACTCCTGTATCAACTTTGGAATGCCCGTCGCTAAATGCAGCGCAAATACCTTTTTTACTTTTTCTTTATTGCCGTAGCCCTGGTATTTGCCGGTAGGCTTTTCTATATCCAGGTTTTACAGGAAGAGTATAAGTTATCGGCCCTCAATAATGTAGTGCGTATTGAAAAGGTGTATCCGGGGCGAGGTCTTATTTACGATCGCAATCAAAAACTTTTGGTAGGTAATCAGAGTGCCTATGATTTGATGGTCGTTCCAGCTCAAGTTCAGGTAATGGACACTCTGGCATTTTGTAAGCTGGTAGGATTAAGCAAAAGCGAATACCGCAAACGAATGCTGGCAGCCAAGCGCTATTCCTATTTAAAGCCTTCCATCTTCGTTAAACAGATCAGCAAGGAGGATTTCGCTCTAATCCAGGAGCAATTACACTTATTTCCAGGATTTTATCCCCAAAAGCGGATTCTTCGGGATTATATGACTCAAGCCGGAGCCAATGTTTTGGGATTCATCGGTGAAGCCAATGAGCGCTATATTCTGGATCACCCTGAGTATCAATTGGGCGACCTTATCGGGAAAACCGGAATTGAGAAAAGCTATGAAGACGTTCTCAAGGGTAAAATAGGGGTAAACTACCGCCTTAAAGATGTGCACAATCGGGTAATGGGGCCTTATCAGAATGGTGATTATGATACCCTCCCCGAACCTGGTTTGGATGTACAGAGTACTATCGATATAGTAATACAAGCATACGGTGAGAAACTGATGCAAGGAAAACGCGGATCCATTGTGGCCATTGAACCTTCCAGCGGAGAAATTCTAGCCCTGGTTACCAGCCCTTCCTATAAGCCGGATTTAATGGTAGGTCGCCAACGTTCGGCAAATTATAACCGACTCTATCGCGATAGCATTAGTCTCCCTCTTTTCGATCGAGGACTTTTAGCCGAATACCCTCCAGGATCCCCCTTTAAGGTGATAAATGCTTTGATTGGTTTGCAAGAGGGCACCTTAAGCCCAAGCACCAGCTATACCTGCCATCATGGCTTTCACTACGGTCGCTTACACGTGGCTTGTCACTGCGGAACCAATTATCCTATCGCCCTGCGCACAGGGATTTCCAAGAGTTGCAATAACTACTTCTGTCAGGTCTTTAAAAACATTATTGAAAAATACCCCACCGCGCAAGAAGGCATGAATGTATGGAGCAATCATGTAAAGAGCTTCAATATTGGTCAGTTCTTGAATAATGATTTACCGACCGGAAGAAAGGGCCTGGTTCCGGATGCAGATTATTACGATCGGGCCTTTGGCTACACCGGTTGGAAAGCGGTGAGCACCATCTCCTTGGCAATTGGTCAGGGTGAAATGCTGCTCACGCCTATTCAAATGGCTAATATGACTGCCGCCATTGCGAACCGAGGCTATTATTACACTCCCCATATCATTAAAGGTGTTGGAGGTGAGCCAATTGATAACAAGCAGTTTACGGAGAAAAAGCAGACCACCATCGACAGTATTCATTTTCCTGTGGTTATCGACGGAATGTTCGATGTATTCGAAAGTGGTACCGCACGAGGTGCGCGTTTGGAAAATATTGAGATGTGTGGTAAAACGGGGACAGCTGAGAATCCACATGGACAGGACCATTCCATATTTGTAGCCTTTGCACCCAAAGATGATCCTAAAATTGCCATTTCCATTATTGTTGAAAACGGCTACTGGGGTAGTCGCTGGGCCGCTCCTATTGCGAGCTTAATAATCGAAAAATACCTGATCGGCGAAATCAGTCGGCCTGAAATGGAAAAACGTATGTTGGCGGGAGATTTAAGCGAGGAATACGCTAAACAACTGATTGAAAAATACGGCCTGGAGGTCAGCGATTCTACAGCGAATGCGGCAAGGTAATTTAGGGATACAGAAGATTGACTGGCTAACTGTGCTGCTATATTTCAGCCTGGCTATTTTGGGCTGGCTAAATATCTATGCTGCGGTTTACGATGAGGCGCATTCCAATATCCTCGATTTTACCCAACGCTATGGGAAACAATTGTTGTGGATTGGCACCTCAGTGTTGATCATCATTTTCCTTTTTATCCTGGATGGCAGCGTCTTTCAAACCCTGGCCTACCCTATCTATGGGCTTAGTATGCTATCGCTATTAGCGGTACTATTCTTTGGAAAAGAGATTGCTGGTGCCCGTTCCTGGTTTGTAATTGGCGGATTTAGCCTACAACCTTCGGAGTTTGCCAAATTTGCGACAGCCCTGGCTTTAGCGGCTTTTCTGGGTAAACCGGAGCGAAATCTCAGTTCCTGGCGCACAAAAATTGTGGCTTTTGGAATTATCCTTTTACCGGCTATTCTAATAGTGCCACAACCGGATCCAGGCTCAGGCTTAGTCTATTTTAGCTTAATTCTGGTGCTTTACCGCGAAGGGCTTTCCAGCTCCTACATTATTGCGGGTATTAGCATTGCGGTACTTTTCCTACTGAGTTTACTGATCCCGATTCTTTACCTGCAAATTATCCTGGCGGCAGTTGCCCTTATCATCATATTCCTCGGGCGCAAAGTGCGAGGCTTTTGGCTCAGGGTTACCGCCATTTTAGCAGTGGCTTTGGTTTTAGTGAATAGTGTGGATTATGCCTTCAATAATATACTCGAAGATCGGCACCGCAACCGGATTAATATCCTTTTGGGTAAGGCGCATGATCCTAAAGGTATTGGCTATAATACCACCCAATCCATGATTGCCATTGGTTCTGGTGGGTGGAGTGGTAAAGGCTATTTACAGGGAACGCAAACCAAATTCGATTTTGTGCCCGAGCAGAGTACCGACTTTATCTTTTGTACCGTAGGTGAAGAATGGGGCTTCTTAGGCAGTGCTCTTTTAATAGTACTCTTTAGCCTCTTATTCTTTCGCTTGGTTCATCTGGCCGAAAGGCAAAAATCAAGCTTTGCCCGGGCCTATGCTTATGCAGTGGTCAGCATTCTCTTTTTCCACTTCAGCATTAATATCGCCATGACCATTGGACTGGCACCGGTTATTGGCATTCCCCTGCCCTTCTTCAGTTATGGAGGATCCTCTCTCTGGGGCTTTACCTTTTTACTTTTTATTCTGATTAAGCTGGACTCCTACCGCTGGCAAACCCTTTAATCCTCTTTTACTTCTACACCCTTCCAAAAAGCCACATAAGATTTAATATGATTGGCCAGGGGTTTGGTTTGAGGATAATACCAGGCAGCATCTGGATTTTCTTTCCCATCTACCGCTAAATGATAATAGCTGGCTTCTCCCTTCCAGGGACACCAGGTATGGGTATCGGATTCTTTGAAGAATTCTTTTTTGATCGAATCTGCTGGGAAATAGTGGTTTCCCTCTACAATTATGGTTTCGTCGCTTTCGGCAACGACCACTCCATTCCAATAAGCTTTCATGGCTGCAAGGTCTAAAAAAAAGAGCCCCCGAAGGAGCTCTTTATTAATTTTGGATCATCTCGAAATCCAGACCATTTTCCAATTTTTCATAGCGATAGGCCTTAGAAAAATTGAGGATGTTTTTAATGGTTTGCCGGTCTGGCCGTGCGTTCACTTGATGATCATTTCGTAAAGTAGTTGTTTTATCCATGTACCGTGTTTGAAAATAGACCTATCTATAACGGCAAGGAGAAAACGATTAGTATTTCATTTCAAAAAAAATTGCAGAAACACCAAAACATGTTTTAGGAAAGACTCAAACTCATATTATGTTCCTGCATCAATTTGCGAAGATTGATCAGTGCATAGCGCATCCGACCTAAAGCAGTATTAATAGATACTCCGGTTTGATCCGCAATATCTTTAAAGCTTAATCCGCTGAAATGACGCAGGCGTAATACCTCTAATTGCTCAGGGGGTAATTTTAAAATAAGCTTGTGTAAGTCTTTCTCAATTTGCTCGCGAATCATACCAGTTTCCGCATTTTCAGAGCCATCCTTAATAATTTTAAAGATGTCGTACTCATCATTGGGAGTAACTGTAGGAATGCGCTTTTGCTTCCGGAAATGATCTATCACCAGATTGTGTGCAATACGCAGTGCCCAATTCAGGAACTTACCTTCTTCGTTGTAATTGCCCTTGCGGAATGTTTTGATGATCTTCACGAAAGTGTCTTGAAATACATCATTAGCGAGATCTCTGTTTTGAATCTTGCTAAGGATATAGGAAAAGATCCTTTGCTCGTGTTTATTGATCAGAAAAGAAAGGGCTTTCTCGTCTCCGTCGATGTAGAGCTTGATTAGCTCAGCATCTTTCATTGCAGTGTAATCCATAGTTCACATGATTGGGGTTAATAAATCAATCCTAAAAAACAATCAAGTAACTATGTATCTATAAGCAATGGGTATTTAATTAATAGACGTTGGTAGCTCTGTTTGGTTGGCTACCCACGTCAACAAATATATAATTTTTGTTTTCAATCCCACAAACGCAAGTGGGTTTGGTACTTTTGCTTTTTGCTTTCTTTAACGTTTAGTATGACAAAAAATTCCCCTTCCCATAAGGATTGGATTGAAATAAAAGGTGCGCGCGTTCACAATTTGAAGAACATCAGCCTGCGCATCCCTCACGGAAAGCTAACCGTAATTACCGGATTATCAGGCTCTGGTAAATCCTCACTGGCTTTCGACACCCTTTACGCTGAAGGGCAACGACGCTATGTTGAAAGTCTTTCATCTTATGCCCGACAATTTTTAGGTCGATTAGACAAACCCGAGGTTGATCAAATTAAAGGGATCAGTCCGGCCGTTGCCATCGAACAAAAGGTGATTTCTCGCAATCCCCGCTCTACCGTTGGGACCAGCACCGAGATTTACGATTACCTCAAAGTGCTTTATGCGCGCATTGGCAGAACCTTCTCTCCGCTAAGTGGTGAAGAGGTGAAGAAGCACCATATAGAAGACCCCTTAGAATATGTAAAAGGCCTGGCGCCGGATACCCGAATTCTATTAAAGGCTCCTTTGCATTTACATGACCGCAGCTTAAAAGATCAACTGGAAATATTAGAACAACAGGGATTTAGCCGTCTTTCCTGGAAGGGTGAAGTAGTTCTGATTAATGACTTAGATCCGAAAGAAGTTAAAGATCCCCAAAACCTGGAGATTGTGGTAGATCGCCTTACGGCGGATATCAGCAGTGATGAGCAGTTAAACCGTTGGACAGACTCCTTGCAAACCGCCTTTTTTGAAGGAAGAGGCTTATGCCGGATTGAACTATACGGTAAAAATGAGACACGCGAATTCTCCAATAAATTCGAATTGGATGGGATTGAATTCGAAGAGCCCAGTCCCCATCTTTTTAGCTTTAACAATCCATTCGGGGCCTGCCCTAAATGCGAAGGTTTTGGCAATATCATGGGTATTGATGAGGATTTGGTAATTCCCGATACCAGTCTTTCCGTTTACGAAGATGCAATCTTTCCCTGGCGAGGTGAAAAGATGCAGGAATGGAAACTGCAATTAATACAAGGCGCTGAGAAAGCAGGCTTCCCGATTCACCGTCCTATTTTCGAGCTTAAGGCGGAAGAGTATGATATGTTGTGGGATGGCAGCAAGCATTTTAAAGGCCTCAATGAATTTTTTGAATACCTCGAATCTAAATCCTATAAAATTCAGTTTCGGGTTATGCTCTCCAGGTATCGTGGAAAAACCCGTTGCACCACCTGTAAAGGAAGCAGACTGCGCAAAGAAGCCAGCTATGTTAAAGTAGGTGGATTTGCACTCACTGATTTGGTAAACTGGCCTATTGATAAGCTGCAAAGTCATTTCGAAAAGCTGGAACTCACGGAGTCTGAGCAGCAGATTGCGAAACGCCTCTTAATCGAGATTAATAACCGCCTGCGCTACCTCTGCGACGTGGGCCTTCCCTATTTAACCTTAAACCGTGTTTCGAATACTTTATCCGGTGGTGAGTCCCAGCGGATTAATCTGGCTACCAGCCTGGGAAGCGCTTTAGTAGGATCAACCTATATTTTGGATGAACCTAGCATCGGTCTTCATCCGCGTGATACGGAGCGATTAATTCGAGTGGTGAAAAATCTACGCGATCTCGGTAATACCGTTGTAGTCGTAGAGCATGATGAGGAAATGATGCTGGCCGCAGATTATATCGTAGACATTGGGCCGGATGCCGGTATCCACGGCGGAGAAATTCTCTTTGCCGGTACCCCACAGGAATTGATTGCCAAAGAAGATACTTATACTGCCCGTTACTTGCGCGGTGACGCCAAGATTGAGGTTCCGACTAAAAAAGAAGGGCGCAAATTCATCGAAATCTTCGGTGCTCGAGAGAATAACCTTAAGAATATTGACATCCAAATTCCTTTACATCGCTTTACGGTAGTAACCGGTGTAAGTGGTTCTGGGAAGTCGAGCTTAATTCGAAAGATTTTGTACCCAGCTCTTAAAAAGCGATTGGGAGCTTATGCCGATAAGACGGGAAAATTTGGTCGTTTAGGAGGTGCCATTAATGATATTGGTGACGTTGAGTTTGTAGATCAAAATCCGATTGGAAAGAGCTCTCGCTCCAATCCGGTCACCTATCTCAAAGCTTATGATGATATCCGTGCCCTCTATGCATCCCAACCTCTATCGAAGAGCCGTAAATACAAGGCAGGATATTTCTCATTTAACATTGATGGTGGGCGTTGTGAAAAATGCCAGGGTGAAGGCGAAATCACCATCGAAATGCAGTTTATGGCTGATGTGCACCTAAAGTGTGATGAATGCCAGGGACAGCGTTTCAAGAAGGAAATTCTGGATGTAAAATTTGAAGGTAAGTCCATCTTCAATATCCTCGAATTAACCGTAGATGAAGCGATTCCTTTCTTCCGCGAAAGCGGTCAGGAAAAGATTGCCGACAAAATTCAGCCTTTACAGGATGTAGGCTTAGGTTATGTAAGCTTGGGTCAGAGCTCATCTACCCTTTCGGGCGGTGAAGCGCAGCGGATTAAGTTGGCCACCTTCTTAGGGAAAGGCCAAAGTCAATCGCCGGTGCTCTTCATCTTTGATGAGCCCACCACGGGATTGCACTTTCACGATATTCAAAAGTTACTGCAAAGCTTCTATGCCCTCCTGAAAAACGGACATAGCCTGGTGGTAATTGAACACCATCCTGATGTGATGAAATGCGCCGATTGGATTATCGATTTAGGTCCTGAAGGTGGCAATAAGGGTGGAAAACTAGTTTACCAGGGTGCCCCAGAGGGCTTATTAAAAGTGAAGGAATCCTATACCGGAAAATACCTGGTTGATAAACTATAAAGCAACCCAGGGGTTTAGTAGCTATGGAAAATCCCGAGCGACGTTTTCGACTTAGGCAAGATCATGAGATTGTGGGCTATATGCGCAAACTTAGCGAACGCATGGTGCTCTTTTCCAAAGATGGATTTTGGTGGCGAGGCTATAAACCCGAATACAATGAAGTGGACGAGTTTATTGGAATCCGCGACTGCAATAATCGATATATCTACGAATGGGATATTCTTTATTTCAAGGTAGACCCTGATGGTCCTTATGAAGAAGGAGTCATCCTTTGGGAAGGAAATCAACAAGTCTTTGGCATAAAGGCCATACGCCATGAGAGTTTCTTCCCCTTAGAAATAGAGGGTCTTAGTCTTTTCAATCCAAGGGAGTTAAGAGTCTTTTCTCATCTTTGGTTAAACCCCGAATTAAAAAGACAATTGGGAGTGCAGGATTAATTTTTTAAACCCTTCACCTCAACTTCCATCGGCTTTAGCTTAACCAACTTACGCTGAACGGAGATGGTATCCACTTGTAAACGAGCCTCCAGCCATCGACCGATGGTTTTACATTCGGCATCCAGACCATTGGTATCCGGAGCATTCCACTTCAATTCTGCCATCATAAGAGTGTCGGTTGCTCCTTCGGTAAATTCTACCATTCGCGCCATGGAAACGCTGTGTAAGCGTGGATACATAACCTGAAGTTCTTTATGAATTTGCTGTAAGGGTAAATGCTGTCGACGCTCTCCTTCCAGGGCTAATTTTAGCTCCGCGATAGTGCGATCCTTATCCTGAATTTCCAACTGTGATTTCGAGAACACATCCACCAATTTGGTAACCTCCTCGGAGTTCATTTGATCCATACTTTGGGGCTGGACCACTTTTATTACGGAGCCTTCCAAATTGTAAGCTCCCAATTTCGAGCGCCAGGAATCAATGATTTTAGCGGGTATTGGTTCGCCAAAAAAGACCAAATTGATCTGGGTCTCCTTTCCTTCTTCATGCAACACTTCTTTCTTTACCAATTCTGCACCATCGTAAAAGACATTGTCAGAGATAAAAGATTCTACCCGACGATTAAAATAAGATTCGGTAACCACATTGTAGAAAGTATAGCCACTGGGAACTACGATAATTAAGATAACCGCTACGATATAACGACGGGCGCGCTTAGCTCTTATTTGATCTACAAATTCCTTAACCGGGAAGTTGAGGAAACGCACAATCACGAAAGTGGCCAGGCTAATGAAAATCGAATTGATTAAGAATAGGTAAAAGGCTCCCAAAAAGAAGGACCACTGCCCCGTAGCTAAACCATAACCTGCGGTACACAGGGGTGGCATCAAAGCGGTAGCAATGGCTACACCGGGTACTACATTGGTTTTAATGCGTCGGTTAGCAGCCAATATACCCGCTAAACCACCGATAAAGGCCACAAATACATCTAATAAAGTAGGACGGGTACGCGCTAATAATTCGGATTGCGCATCTACCAAGGGAGTAACACTAAAGTAAATGGTACTGGTAATGATACTCACCGAAAACATAATGGCGAAGTTGCGCAGGGAGCGCTTCATGGTCGCCCAATCATTGATCCCCATACTAAGGCCCATCCCTAAGATAGGACCCATTAAGGGTGAAATAAGCATGGCTCCAATTACAACCGCTCCCGAGTTAACATTCAATCCGATGGAGGCAATCAGAATACTGAAGATCAGAATCCAAACATTGTAGCCCTGGAAATCAATATCCGCTTTAATCGATTCAATGGTTTCCTGAGGATGAGCATTCCCTTCAATTCGAAGCGTTTGATTTAGGAATTTACGCACATAACGAAAGGCTATTGCCAAGGGATTATGCTCAGGATGATGCGGTTCAGGATTAGGACTCGGAGTATTAGTTTCAGTGTTTGAATCGGTAGTCATGGGTACAAATCAAAAAGGAAAGATATTTCAAAAAACAATTCCAAGAAGGAATGTTCAGCTTGGGCTTGATATTTTTTTAGACTCAGCTTCTAAGACTTTAATCTTTTTCGAGCTAAAGCTATTCTTCCCTATTTGCCTCGATAAATGCCTTAACCGCTTCTGCATTCTTTTTAGAATTGCCAATAAAAATCTGATCTTCCCAAATTAAAACCGGACGTTTTAGAAAACTGTAATGTTCCAAAATCAAAGCTTTCATATCGGCCTCAGAAAGATCGGTCTGAGCCAAATTGCGCTCTTTGTACAATCGTGCACGCTTACTGAATAAAGCTTCATAAGAACCAGCCAGCTTATGCATCGTTTCTAATTGATCCGAACTTATGGCTTCCTTCTTAATGTCTTGCTGATAAACAGATTCCGGTAAATTCCAATCCTTCATTAAGCGTTTACAGGTATCGCAGGTACTGAGGTAAAATATTCGTTTCATGCTTTGTTTTGGGCTTCCCATTCTTGTTCAATTTTCTCACGCAAAGGCCAGGCTGAAGCTCCCAATCGCTCCATAGTCCAATCCAATTCTAATTGCTGGCGCTCCTTTTCCTCTAATTTCCAGGGATAGTCAGAACTGCGTAAACTCTGACTTAATTGCTGTAGGATCAGTGCAGAAGCTACCGAAACATTAAAGCTTTGGGTAAAGCCATATTGAGGAATGCGAATCTTAGTTGCGGCTACGGAACGAGCTTGTTCAGAAACACCATCCCATTCCGAACCCATCAATAAGGCCAATTTATTTCCCCGATATTGAAAATCGGGAAGATCTACCTCGCCATCCGGATCAGCAACCACCAGTTGGTAGTTCTCCTTTTGGAGTTGCTCCAGACAGAGCTCCAAATTGTTTTGATCTCGCTCCTGATAACGATGCAAGCTTATCCATTTGGTAGAGCCCTTAGCAATGGCCTTGGCCAAACGAGCTTCATAGCGCTGGCTCACCAAATGCACATCCTGAATTCCAAGAATATCAGCCGTACGCAAGAGTGCACCGATATTGTGCTCCTGGCGAATATCTTCCAGTACCAAACAAATCTTACGAGTCCTTTGAGCAGCAACGCTTTCAATGCGCTCCACCCTTTCGGGAGTTAAATGTTGTTTTAAGTCCCTCAGTAAATCGGATATACTAATCAAGACTAAAAGAGACCGCTAATATTTCCGTCTTTGTCAATGTCAATGTTTTGAGCAGCCGGAGCTTTAGGTAAGCCAGGCATGCGCATAATTTCGCCGGAGAGTGGAATTACAAAGCCTGCACCGGCGGCAATCTCAATACCACGAACCTGAAAGTTAAAATCTTTAGGCCGCCCTTTTAAGGTCGGATCATCACTTAGGGACTTTTGGGTTTTAGCAATGCAAATTGGCGCATCATTCATTCCCAATTCTTGAATACGTTTCAAATCTCTGCGAGCTGTGCTGGTAAAACTCACTTTAGCGGCGCCATAAAATTGAGTCGCTATTTTCTCAATTTTCTTCTCCACCGGTAAATCCAGATTGTATAAAAAACTAAAGTCGTTTTCCGCTTCGTCGATCGTCTCTAAAACGGCTTTGGCCAAATCTACAGAGCCCTCTCCTCCATTGGCCCAGGCAGTGCTGGTTACCGCTCGAACGCCTAATTTTTCGCATTCTTCAATTACAGCTGAAATCTCTGCCTCGGTATCGGTTGGGAAGCGGTTTACCACTACCACTGCGGGCAATCCAAATTGCTTCACATTTTCAAGATGCTTTTCCAAATTGCACATCCCCTTGCGCAGGGCATCTACATTAGCCGTTTGCAATTCTGCCAATGGCTGCTCCCCATGATATTTTAATGCCCGCACCGTGGCCACTAAAACCACCACTTCCGGAGCCAAAGCTGCGGCACGACATTTAAGATCGAGGAACTTCTCCCCGCCTAAATCAAAGCCAAAACCGGCTTCAGTAACCACATAATCAGCTAAACGCAAACCCGTTTGGGTGGCGATAATAGTATTGGTTCCCTGGGCAATATTTGCAAAGGGCCCACCGTGCATCAGAACCGGGTTGCCTTCTAAGCTTTGTACTAAATTCGGTTTAATGGCATCTTTCAGTAAAGCGGCCATTGCTCCTTCGGCTTTCAGGTCACGAGCAAATACGGGCTTACGATCAAAAGAGTAGGCGACCAGAATATTTCCCAATCTCTTCTTAAGATCATTAAGGTCGAGGGCCATACATAGAATAGCCATGATTTCAGAAGCAGCGGTAATATCAAATCCGGTTTCACGAGGCATGCCATGACTGCGTCCACCCAAACCTACATTAATATGACGCAAGGCGCGATCATTCAAGTCCATTGCTCTTTTCCAGAGTACGGAGCGAGGATCAATCTGTGGCGATTGATTGAAATGAAGGTGGTTGTCAATTAATGCGGAAAGTAAATTATGAGCAGATTCAATGGCGGAAAAATCACCGGTAAAATGCAGGTTGATATCTTCCATCGGCACCACCTGAGCATGACCACCTCCCGTAGCGCCTCCCTTAATGCCAAATACCGGTCCTAAAGAGGGTTCACGTAGAACTGCTAAAGAGCGTTTTTTAAGCTTGCATAGTGCATCATGTAAACCGATACTCATAGTGGTTTTACCCTCACCGGCCGGAGTAGGAGAAATGGCAGAAACCAATATCAGTTTACCTTGTTTGGCTTCTTTGGCAATATGGAGTGGAAGTTTGGCTTTGTACTTTCCGTAGAACTCGAGATCCTCTTCTTTGATGTCTAATTTGGAGGCTATCTTATCAATGGTTGCTGGCTCGTAAGCCCGTGCAATATCTAAATCCGTCATTTAATTTGGTTTGGAAAAAGTATGTACCTTTTCCCTGCAAGTTATAACCTAGATTCTAGATTCCCTTGAAGAATAAGCGCTTTTTTAGGTCAGACTTTAATGTCTGCTTACTTCTTTGTATCCTCTTTTTATTCACGCCACGAGCCCATGCTCAAGAAGCAAGTCCTGCCAGAGCTGAATATGGAAAAAAGGAATTTATTCAGGATTTTCAGCAGGCCGTTTTATTGGTCCGTTTGCAGGATAAAGATTTAAGTTTAAAACGCCTGGAAGAAGAAGGGCTAATGGAACAAGCAGAAAAAATTCGCGAACAACAGCGACGCGAAAACCGCGAAATTGTTCTCTCCTTTCGAAAGACCTTCGACTTTTGCCCAGTCTATTTCTTTTATGCTAAAGACAGTGAAGCTATTCGCAAAGGTGATTATTCAGGAAAACTCTTTGATGCCGATTTTCAAGCAGTACAAATTTCTCCCAAGCAAAAAGTCTTCACCGCCGAATTTGCTGAAACCGACGGTTTGGGGATCGATGGCTTAATCATTCGAGATGATCAGCTTTTGTCCTTCGAAGATCCCCTTCCCTACTTCCAAAGACGCTTTGTTTTCTTTGGTTTGATTGAACGATCCAAAGCTCGCATGGTAGAGACCTACAATAAGCGATTGCATCAATACGCTGAAAAATATCGTCAGGGCTAGGCCCCTTTAAGCCCAGCTTATTTACTGATTTAGAAGCAATCAGGCATAAAGCTATTGTCCCGCTTCCTTATCTTCATGGTGATTGATTTTAACAATATAATTATCAATCCAATTGTCATGCTCGATATTTAGCCGCAATTATTCTTAACTATGCTCTAAGAAAATTGGATCTAATCTTAATTAAACAACCATGAAACAATTCATTACTGCAAGCATGATCTTACTGGTCGGAACTGCCAGTGCTCAAGTGCAAATGCAGGGCGACATTTCCCAATGTCCAGTGCATGGTGGTGCAGCCGCTGCCACTTCTACTCCCGAGAAAATGGAGGCCAAAAAGGACGGACCTACAAACCGTGATTGGTGGCCTAATTCATTAGACTTAAGCATCTTAAGGCAAAATTCCATGAAGTCTGATCCCATGGGTCCTGACTTTGACTACGAGACCGCATTTAACAATTTGGATTACAATGCGCTTAAAGCTGATATCCGGAAAGTGCTTACCGACAGTCAGGATTGGTGGCCAGCAGACTATGGTCATTATGGTGGTTTATTTATCCGTATGGCTTGGCATAGTGCCGGTACTTACCGCACAGGAGACGGTCGCGGTGGTTCACGGGAAGGACAACAGCGTTTTGCTCCTTTAAACAGTTGGCCGGATAATGCCAATCTCGATAAGGCACGTCGCCTGCTTTGGCCGGTAAAAAAGAAATATGGTGCTTCTATTTCCTGGGCCGATTTAATCATTTTGGCTGGTAATGTAGCTTTAGAAGACATGGGCTTCGAAACCATTGGCTTTGCTGGTGGTCGTGCCGATGTTTGGGAACCTAATAGCAATGTGTATTGGGGCCCTGAGAGTAAATGGTTAGAGGATGAACGCTACTCAGGTGATCGAGAACTCGAATCGCCCTTAGCAGCGGTTCAAATGGGATTAATCTATGTAAATCCAGAAGGTCCAAATGGAGTGCCTGATCCAGTATTAGCCGGTAAAGATATTCGTGAAACCTTTGGCCGTATGGGGATGAATGATGAAGAAACCGTAGCCCTTATTGCCGGTGGTCACACCTTTGGTAAAACTCACGGTGCTGCCAGCGCAGAATATGTAGGCCCCGAGCCAGAAGCAGCCGGCATCGAAGAACAAGGATTTGGTTGGACCAGCAGCTATGGTAGTGGTAAGGCTGGTGATGCAATTACCTCAGGACTAGAAGTAATTTGGACCCGTACTCCCAGTCAATGGAGCCACGACTTTTTTAAAGCCCTATTCAACTTCGAATGGGAATTAACTAAAAGCCCTGCCGGAGCCCATCAGTGGGTAGCTAAGGATGCTGGAAAGGTTGCTCCTGATGCTTTCGACACTACGAAATTCCACAATCCCACTATGCTCACCACCGATTTAGCCTTGCGCTTTGATCCGGTGTATGAAAAAATTTCGCGTCGTTTCATAGAAAACCCGGAAGAGTTTGAAGTAGCCTTTGCCAAAGCCTGGTTTAAACTCACTCATCGTGATATGGGTCCTAAGACTACCTATTTAGGTCCGGAAATTCCACAAGAAGATTTCATCTGGCAAGATCCAATCCCAGCCTTAAACCATGAAGTAGTAAATGCTGAGGATATTAAGACCTTGAAGTCTCAAATCTTAAGTTCAGGACTGAGCATTTCTGAATTGGTAAGTACCGCCTGGGCATCGGCCTCTACCTATCGGATATCCGATCGTCGTGGTGGTGCCAATGGTGCTCGCATTCGTCTGGAACCTCAGCGCAGCTGGGAATGCAACAATCCAGAGCAATTAGAAAAAGTCTTAAAGGCTTTGGAAAAGATTCAAAAGGATTTCAACAAAAAGGGCAAGGGAAATAAACGCATTTCAATGGCCGATCTAATTGTATTGGGTGGCGCTGCAGCCATTGAAGAAGCGGCTAAAAATGCCGGAAACCCGATTGAAGTTCCCTTTATCCCCGGACGTATGGATGCCAGTCAAGAACAAACCGATGTGGAAGGAATGGCTGTTTTAGAACCAATGGCTGATGGCTTCCGGAATTACAAAAAGACTCAATACACTTATACCACTGAGGAATTATTGGTAGATAAAGCTCAATTACTGAGTTTAAGCCCACCCGAAATGACAGTATTAGTAGGTGGTATGCGTTCTTTAAACGCTAATTACGATAACAGCAATACCGGTATTTTTGGTTCAGATGCTTCTCAATTGTCCAATGACTTTTTCCAAAACCTGCTTAGCATGGATGTGAAATGGGAGGCCACCGACGAAAGCAAGGAACTGTTTAATGGCCTGGATCGTCAAAGCGGAGAGGTAAAATACAGCGCTAGCCGTGCTGATTTAATTTTCGGATCCAACTCCGAATTACGTGCACTGGCCGAAGTATATGGCAGTGATGATGCCAAAGAGAAATTTGTTCAGGACTTTGTAGCAGCCTGGACTAAAGTGATGCAGCTCGATCGCTTTGATCTATAAAAAGGGAAATTTCCTGATTTAACCCGAACCGCTTGTCTCCATAAGGCAAGCGGTTTTTTTATGCTGATCTCCTGAGGCGATAAGGAAAAGGACGATATTGATAGTAGTTCTCTACCTCTTCAATAGCTCGCAGAATAGCCTTATTGATGGGCAGGTATTCCTGACCTAAGCGAAAATCAATTTGCGCCAATTTTTGATAGTAGCTTATATAATGCGGTGCCCTCCCCTTTTCTAATAAGGCTTGGCTGGCTATTATAGTATCCGCCTGGCTCCCTTTAATCCACTTACAAGTAGATAATTGTCGATCGCCATTTTTATCACGGATCGTTGCAAATCCGAATAATCGACAGATTAATCCACGATCCTCGTAAATCGTACAGCGACCTTTTAAATAAGGACTATTGGCAATGATCGGCTTAAAGCCATGGCAAAGACCAGTTGTATTGGCTTGAATTTGCTGTTTCGCCAACTCATGCTGCCCCTCCAAAAACAAATGAAATGCATAGGGCAGAAACTCTAGTACTGCCGCTTCGATATCCGCTTTATTACAGCAATGACCACAGCCGCTTAAACAAGCCAGGCCACTTGCTTTTTGAAAAGCCTTAGTCTCTTCTTCAAGCTGTCCAAATACTTTTTGAACCTGCCTGACGCGAATTGCGATTGACATAAAAATCGAGTGAATTTAGATCAAATGCCAATCCCTAAAACATGGACAATGAAATAAAAACGATTTGAATATCAATAAATTAACCTTGATAATTACTTATACCTTGACTTTAGTCTCCGAAGAATTTCCCAGCGGTCGATTTCCCAGCCAGGCAAATAAAATTCCGCCTACAGTATAGGCCAGGATATCATAAGGATCGGAATAATGTCGTGGATCTATAGATGGAAAATACCACTCAAAAAGCACGGCATACCAAATAATGAAAATCAGGATCCAATACTTCGGAATTCTAAAGTACGGATCAGCGGGAAATACATTTTGAAAAAAGGCCAGGGCTAAACCCAATACTATGCAGGGAGCCAGAATATCATCCAAATAGGAATGAACCCAGGGAATAGACCACCATTTCTCCACAATTTGATGAAAGCTAAAAAGAATGGAGCTAATCCAGAATAATCGACTAAAGCGAAACCACATCTTTAATGAACGGTGCTGCTAGCCATTGCCGCCACCATGCTGATTATACTAAAGAATATCAATTGAATAAAGCGAAGCACCTGTAAAAAACCCTTCTTGATAAAGGGCGTATCCGGATCAATTTTGATCAAAGGTAAACCACGCATTTCAATGCTTTCACGCGCTTCGATTTCGGAAAGATGACGATCATTCAATCGCTTTCCGCAATTATTGCAGTTCTCCAGATGACCATCGGTCCAATCACTGCAATGTTCGCATTTGGTTTCTTTCACTTTTTAAGAAAAGATTTACAACAAAGAAACGAAACAGGGGTTAGGAATGTGCTCGTATATTTGAAAATTAATTTCCAGCAGCATGCGCAAACCCATTAAAGGTTTTTCGAAACTCAGTAAGGAAGCCAAAATTGAATGGCTAAGTGATCAGTTTTTTGATAATTCAGAAGTTGCCATCAATCTTTTAAAGCATTACTGGCACGAAGATCCAAAAGTGCAAAAGCTTCACGATGAGTTCATTGAAAACACCCTGAGCAATTATTATATGCCCTTTGGTGTAGCTCCGAATTTTAAAATTAATGGAGAGCTCTATACTATTCCAATGGCGATAGAAGAAAGTTCGGTTGTAGCAGCTGCTGCTAAAAGTGCTACCTATTGGTTAGAGCGCGGCGGTTTTAAAACCAGCATTATTTCTACCAAGAAAGTAGGTCATGTGCATTTTATCTATCAAGGAGATGCTCAAAAATTGCAAAGCTTTTTTGAAGGTTTAAAACCTGATCTCCTAAAGGATACTGAAGAACTCACCGCCAATATGCGTGCTCGTGGTGGCGGTATTATCGACCTTAAACTGGTAGATAAGCGTTCGGCCATGGAAGACTACTGGCAGATTGAGGCCCTTTTCGAAACCTGTGATTCCATGGGGGCGAATTTTATCAACTCTTGTCTGGAGCAATTCTCCCAAACTCTGCAGCGTGAAATTAAAGCTCAGGATCAATTTAATGAAGCCGAGAAAGCCATCCAGGTTGTGATGTGTATTTTATCCAATTACACTCCCGAATGTGTGGTACGCTCCGAAGTATCCTGTAAAGTAGAAGAACTCAATGGTGATGCTGGAATTAGCCCTGAGGAGTTCGCTCAAAAATTCCAACGCGCGGTGCGTATTGCGGAGGTAGAACCTTATCGGGCCACGACCCACAATAAGGGCATTATGAATGGTATTGATGCCGTTATTATTGCAACTGGAAATGACTTCAGAGCCGTAGAGGCTGCTTGCCATACCTATGCCAGCTGCAATGGCCAATACAGCTCGCTCACTCACTGTGAGGTAAAAGACGGTATTTTCCGCTTTTGGATTGAAGTACCATTAGCTCTGGGTACCGTAGGAGGATTAACTCGCTTACATCCTATGGTGAAGTTTTCTTTAGACCTTTTACAACAACCTAATGCTGAAGAGTTGATGGGAATTGTAGCCAGTTCTGGCTTGGCCCAAAACTTCGCTGCCTTGCGTGCGCTTACCACCACCGGAATTCAGAAAGGTCACATGAAAATGCATCTACTGAACATTCTGAACCAATTGGAAGCTACCGATGCAGAAAAGGAAACCATCGTAAACTACTTTAAAGACAAGGTCGTTTCACATTCAGCTGCCGTAAATAAGTTCTGTGAACTTCGTGGTATTAAAAGCCCTTCTGAGATTAAGAAGGAAAACTAAATGAAGCATTTTTTTGCCCCGGGCAAATTACTTCTAAGCGCCGAATACAGTGTTCTTGAAGGCGCCAAGGCTATTGCTGTTCCTACTATTAAGGGTCAGCATTTGACTGTGGAAACTCAGGCCGATAAGGCCCTAAAGTACCGTGCTTTGGACGAAAAAGGCGAGCCCTGGCTTGATTTTCAATTAGGCATGGCACAAAGTTCTGAGGAAAAATTAGTTGAAGCTATCCTGGTTGATGCTTGTGGAACGCAAGTCCCAGAGTATTGCAAGCTAGAAAGTCGTTTGGATTTTCCGCGAGCCTGGGGATTAGGCAGCAGCAGCACCTTCATTAGTCTGATGGCGCAATGGTTGGAAGCCGATGTTTGGGAACTATTCTTCAAACACCTTAAAGGCAGTGGTTACGATGTAGCCGTGGCTGAATCGGGCCATACTATTCAATATCAATTATTGGCTAATCAAAAGCCCAGCTGGGAGAAAGTGGAAATTCCAAACTTCTTTAAAGACAGCTATCTCCTCTATTTAGGAAAAAAGCAAAATTCGGCCCGGGAAGTAGATCGCTATTTAAGCAAAGTAAGATCTGCAGACTTAGTGCAGAAAATCTCCGACCTAAGCGAGGAGCTACTACAGCTTTCAGATATTCCTGCCTTAGCAAATTGGATGGAAGTGCATGAGGCTTATACTGCAGAATTAATCGGGCGCGAGCCCCTGCCTTTGCAAATCTTGCCAAACTTTAAAGGACAGGCCAAATCACTGGGAGCCTGGGGTGGCGATTTTCTTTGGCTTAGTGAAGCGCCAGAAACCGAAGAGTTAAAGGCGGCAGGTCTGAATCAAGTCTTTGCTTTTTCGGAATTAGTGCCCTTTACGCATTCCTAAATAATCCGCCACTCATTTTTGTTAACTTGCTGTTCGATTGACGGATTATGCGACGCATTGGCCTATTTGTACTCCTACTACTAGGATTTGGGATGCAGGCTGCTCACCTGGTAGGTGGGGAGCTGAGCTATCGTTGTTTAGGAGGCAGCAATTATGAGCTTCGTTTAATCATTTATCGCGACTGTGCTTCCAATGGCGCTCCCTTTGATGATCCGGCCATTATTACCATTTACAATGGTTCTAATCAGGTAGTACAAAACCTGCAAGTCCCTCTGCATCAAAGTAGTTTCTTACCCATAAATGCCCCTAACAATTGCACTGCACTTCCCAGCTTTGTGTGCACTCAGGAAGGCATTTATTTAGATACGGTAAGCCTTCCTGCAGGTGGTGGCCCATATACTGTAAGTCACCAGCGCTGCTGCCGAAACAACAGTATTGACAATATTCCCAATCCCCGACTTTGGGGAAACACTTATACTATTAATATTCCCGCCACTCCCGCTTGTAATAGCAGCCCCCGATTTTCTGCGGCACCTCCCGTTGCCCTCTGCTTAAATGTTCCGGTTAATATTGATATGGGAGCGATTGAAACAGATGGCGACAGCCTTTATTATTTCTTGTGCTCCCCATTACATGGGGGTGGTAACCAGGTAAATACCACCGGCCCTAATTCTCCCAGACCCGATACCGCTACAGCCCCTCCCTATGCTTTAGTGCCCTTCTCTAATACCTATTCCACTTCCTACCCAATTCCCAGTTCCCCGGCCTTCAATATAGATCCCCAAACCGGAATGTTGAGTGGGAAGCCCAATCTGGTAGGACAGTATGTATTTGCGGTTTGCGTGCAGGAATGGCGAAATGGTGTTTTATTGAGCACCCTAAGACGTGACTTCCAATTTAATGTAACCGCAGCTTGTGTGCGCACTACTGCCGATTTTGACAAGCAAGACCTTGACCCCTTTACCCTCTGCTCGGGAAGAACCATCCAGTTTAATGAGGACTGTATTAATACCAATAGCTATTTCTGGGATTTTGGAGTAGCTCTCACAAATTCGGATACCAGTAATTTACCCAATCCGGTTTATACCTTCCCCGATACTGGAGTTTATCAGATAATGCTTATCGCAGAGCCTGGATCCTCTTGTGCAGACACCATTATTCGGGAGTATAAAGTATTTGATGGACTAAATGTTGGTTTCGATGTAGGGGGGCAAGCCTGTTTCGATCGACATAGCTTTAATTTCACGCCTACCGGAAATTTTGGTCCGGATGCTCAGTTTAGCTGGAATTTCGGGGGAAGCACCACTTCTGGAAGCAATACCTCCAATCTAAAAAACCCCAGTGGGATTGTTTATACCCAAGCCGGATCCTATTTAGTTACTTTAGAAATTGAAGACGGGGATTGTAAAGACAATTTTAGCGATAGTGTGCATTTGTATCCCAGGCCCATTCTTAAACATCTTTTGGATGCCAATTCCGGTTGCGTGCCTTATGCGGTAAGCTTTCGCGACAGTTCGGAATATGCAGGAACGGCCATTCATTTTTGGGATTTTGGAGATGGTTATACATCCACCCAGCAAAATCCAGTTCACCTGTATGAAAACCCAGGAGATTACTTTGTTTACCATCGTTTAATCACCACCAGCGCTTGTAAGGACACCCTGGAAGAACGATCTACCACCGCTATCCGCATACACCCCACTCCTTTCCCAGGAATGATTATTATACCCGAAGAAACCACTATTTTCAATCCAGAATTTGAGATTAGCCTCACTTCTGAAAATTACAGCACTTCCAGTTTGCTATTCCCTGATGGTCGTAAGGTGATAGACCCGGGAAATAATCTGGTTTATACCGCTCGTGATACTGGTATTCAGCGTTTTGTTCATATCGTTGAAAACGAATTTGGATGTAGTGATACGGTGCAGGTAGAAACCTATGTTCAGCAGCCTTTTCGACTTTATATCCCCAATGCCTTTACCCCCAATGACGATGGTTTAAACGATCGCTTTAGTTATTCGATCTTAGGCGTTCATGAGTTTAAAATCCGCATCTTAAATCGTTGGGGACAATTGGTTTTCCAAACCGGAGATCCCTCTTATTTCTGGAATGGTCGTATGAATAATTCAGGTGATGTTCTGCCTGGTGGGGTGTACACCTATGTGATTGAGGTGATTCAAAAAGAGGATCGGACCAGTGTGGTTAAAAGAGGGACCGTAAGTTTGATTCGCTAGGCGCTTAAACGGCTCATCCCAAGCATAATCGAAATTCCCAAGCCCAGGCTAACTAGGATATTTGCGGCTACAAAAGGCCATGCTTTTTGCTCTATTAAAATCCAGTTCTCTAAACTAAAAGTGGAAAAGGTTGAAAAGCCCCCACAGACTCCAACAATCCAAAACAATCGATGATTTTCTGTAAGCCTATCTGGAATACTAAAGACTAAAAATGCCAGCAGTCCGCAGGCCAAAGTATTAGATATCAAAGTTGCCCAAGGGAAAAATGTAGCCTCTTTAAAAAGATGCAAGCTGCCTTTGCTAATGGCATATCGGGCCATAGAGCCCAAACCTCCTCCTAAAAAGACCCAAAGCCAATTCATGCTTTTGACTTTCTATAATCCAGAGGAATCCAGCGATCCATAATCAGATAGAGGGCGGTACCACAAAGAGCGCCAAACAAGGCGCCACCAATAATGTCACCAGGATAATGAACCCCCAAGTATACTCGTGAATAGGTCACTAGAGAAGCCCAAGCAATTAGAGCATAGTACAACCAGGGAAAACGACGGCGGAACAGAAGACCCAGGAAAAAAGCCAAACCAAAGGTATTACTGGCATGGGAACTTACAAAGCCAAAGGCACCGCCACAATGACCCTTCACCAAACGAATTTGATCTTGTAAATGCGTTTCATGGCAAGGTCGTGAGCGCTGGAATTTTTCCTTGAATAATTGAACGGAACCCTGGTCGGTTGCGAAAATATTGAGGACTAAAAACAAGCTGATCCACAAACCACTTTTCCAATGGAAAATCCAAAAAACAAGGGCTAGCAAAGCAGCATACAAGGGAATCCAAATAGCCACTTCCGACACCCTGAGCCAAAAGGGATCCCAAAATTCAGTTCCCTGTTGATTCAAGAGCAGAAAAAGCTGCTCATCCCATTGCATGATTTGTTCAAGCATCCTTATTCATTAATTGCCACAAGCGGTCTTTCAAACCTTGAATATTCTTACCACTAACCGAAGAAATAAAAAGGAACTCCAAATCCTCGGGTAATTCTTGCTTCAATTGTTCGGTCATCTCAGCTTCCAGTTCATCATCCAGCATATCGCTTTTACTGATCGCCAAAAGCCTTTGTTTGTCGAGCAATTCTGGATTAAAACGTTCCAGCTCCTTCAAGAGAATATCATACTCCTTGCGCAGATCATCACTATCGGCGGGAATTAAAAAGAGAAGCATCGAATTTCGTTCAATATGACGCAGGAATCGATGCCCCAAGCCTTTACCCTCACTGGCACCTTCAATAATCCCGGGAATATCGGCCATCACGAAGGAGCGATAATCGCGGTATTGAACAATCCCTAATTTGGGGGTCAAAGTGGTAAATGGGTAATCGGCAATTTCGGGCTTGGCTGCCGAAACAACGGAAAGTAAGGTAGATTTCCCAGCATTGGGGAATCCCACCAAACCCACATCGGCAAGAACCTTTAATTCCAGGATATTCCAACCCTCCTCACCTGGTTCACCCGGTTGGGCAAAGCGTGGCGTTTGGAAGGTGGAGGATTTAAAGTGGGTGTTTCCTAATCCACCACGACCACCTTGGCGTAAGACACGCTCCTCACCATTTTCGGTGATTTCGAACAGCACCTCCCCGGTTTCAGCATCCTTTGCTACCGTACCCAGAGGTACATCTAAAATTTCGTCGTCACCTTTAGCTCCGAAACTTTGATTTTGCCCGCCGTTCTCTCCGGCCTTGGCCTTAATATGTTTACGGTACTTCAGATGTAATAAGGTCCACCTCTGATTGTTGCCACGCAAGATTACAGAACCTCCTGCTCCACCATCACCACCATCAGGGCCACCTTTGGAGGTTATCCTGGAGCGATGCAAATGTGCAGAACCTGCTCCTCCTTTACCGGATTTGCAGTAAATCTTTACGTAGTCGACGAAATTCTCTTGCATATATTAAAGTGCGTCTATCGCAGTAAATAAGCGCTGGGTAATTTCTTCAATGCTACCGATACCGTCAATAACCTGAAGTTTATTTTGAGCCGCATAAAAATCTTTAACCGGAGCGGTTTCACGGTTGTAATTGTCAATACGAGCTTGAATAATCGCAGGATTTGTATCATCCGAACGACCGGAAGTTTTACCGCGCTCCATTAAGCGATCTTTTAGTTCATTTTCCTCTACTTCCAAAGCCAGCATAATGGAAATTTGGGTTCCACGACTTTCCAATAATTGGTCTAAGGCTTCAGCTTGAGGGGTCGTACGGGGAAAACCGTCAAAGATAAAACCCTTGGCATCCGGAGCTTTCTCCAATTCGGATTTCAACATATTAATGGTTACCTCATCAGGTACCAGGTCGCCTTTATCGATATAGGATTTAGCAAGAAGGCCTAATTCAGTTTCTCCCTTAATATTAGCGCGGAAAATATCTCCGGTACTCAGATGCTTTAATTGATATTGTTCAATGAGTTTTTCAGACTGAGTTCCTTTACCGGCTCCGGGAGGGCCGAATAGTACAATATTGAGCATTTGATTCTAAATGAGGTTAGAAGATGAAAAGCCACAAAAGTAGCAATTTATTAACCTCTGAGGCCTGAGGTGATCGCTAAGTATAATCGTAGATTTGCGCCAAATATTCTAATATGGCTTCAACCTATTGTGTAATCATGGCTGGCGGCATTGGAAGTCGCTTTTGGCCAATGAGTACCGCCGAAAACCCTAAGCAGTTTCACGACATTTTAGGCACTGGAGAATCTTTACTTCAACAAACTTTCCGAAGATTATCATTGCTCACTGATCCAGAGAAAATTCTGGTGGTGACGCATCGCAAATATGAAGCGCAGGTAGCGGAGCAATTGCCCGCCATGCCGCATCGTAATATCATCCTCGAACCCGCACGTCGCAACACAGCTCCTTGTATCGCCTATGCAGCTTACCGTATCCAAAGCGAAGATCCCGAGGCTAATATTTTAATCGCTCCTTCTGATCACTTAATTAGCAATGAAAGTGAATTTGTACGCATTGCTAATTTGGCTTTGAATACCGCAGAAAACAGCGACTTTTTACTCACTCTGGGCATTAAGCCACATCGCCCGGATACCGGCTATGGCTATATTCAATTTGAAAGCCAAACAGAAGTAGATCATGAAGTTAAAAAGGTAAAAACCTTTACCGAAAAACCGAATCTGGAAATTGCCCAGCAGTTTTTGGATAGCGGCGATTTCCTTTGGAATGCCGGTATCTTCATCTGGTCCTTAAAAACCTTCAAAACAGAATTAGCCCTGCATCAGGCCGATCTGTTCCAAAACTTTGAGCAGGGCAGTGCCCTTTTCGGCACCGAGGAAGAAAACAGCTTTGTAAATAAGATTTACCCTTCTTGTGAAAATGAATCCATCGACTATGGCTTGATGGAAAAATCAAGTAAAGTATACGTTATTCCTGCCGATTTTGGTTGGAGCGACCTTGGAACCTGGGGTAGCTTATATGAGCATAAAGAACTTGACAATAAAGGGAATGCCCTGATCGGTTCAAAGATTTTAAGCTACGAAAGCGAAGGAAATATCGTTCGCATGCCCAAAGATAAAATCGCGGTAATCGAAGGCTTAAAGGAGTATATCATTGTGGATACCCCCGAAGCTTTGCTGATTTGCAAAATGCAGAATGAGCAATTGATTAAGACCTTCGTTAGCGATGTGAAACTGAGTTTCGGCGACGATACCGGAATTTAATCCGACTTTAAAGCGGACTTATAACGTTCCAAAGCTCGCTCCCGAGCATTTTTATGATCTACAATGGGTTGAGGATAGGCATCTGTACCATATTCCTTAACCCATTTTTTTACGTATTTCAATTCGGGATCAAACTTCTTCAATTGCAAAGCTGGATTAAATACTCGGAAATAGGGAGCGGCATCTACCCCACAACCGGCGGCCCATTGCCAACCGCCCACATTACTGGCCGCATCATAGTCTAATAGCTTTTCAGCGAAGTAAGTTTCCCCCAGGCGCCAATCCAGTAAAAGGTGTTTGCTAAAAAAACTAGCCACCACCATTCGTACCCGGTTATGCATAAAGCCAGTTGCGTTTAACTCTCGCATTCCGGCATCTACTAAGGGATAACCTGTTTTCCCCTCACACCAGGCCTTAAAATGAGCCTCATTGTGCTCCCATTTAATTTGATCGTATTCCTTGCGAAAGCTGTCTTTAAAAGAATGAGGGAAATGATATAATACCTGCTGGTAAAAGTCGCGCCAGATCAATTCATTAAAATACTTGTCGTTCCATTGCTTCGCTTCTTTGGCCAAAGTTCGGATGGAGATGGTTCCAAAGCGCAGGTGAAGACTGAGTCGACTGGTTCCTTTTATGGATGGGATATCCCGGGTTTCATGGTAATTCCCAATCAAGGATTTATGCCATTCACGATCGGGATATTCAAATTTAAAGGCTTCAAAACCCATGGATTCTAAATCTGGAAAATCCAATCCATTGAGCTGCGCATATTGTTTGGAATCAGCGGAGGGAAATGGCTCCAAATGCGAGTCTTTCAACAGATGCTTATACTTTCGCATATAAGGGGTGTATACCACATAGGGCTCGCCATTATCCTTAAGCACCTCCCCTTTTTCAAACAAAACCTGATCCTTAAAACCTTTAAAGGGAATCTCTTGCTCCTTTAAAATTTCATAAATCATTTTATCCCTTTCCCTTGCTGGGGGCTCATAATCGCGATTTGCATACACTGCCTTAATTGGATAGGATTTCAAAACCTCCTTCCAAACTTCCGCCACCTCACCATACTTCACCAGGAGATCTGAGCCTTTGGCCTGCAATTGTTCTTTAATCCGCTTTAACTCTTGCCAAATGAATTGCACCCGGGCATCTCGAGCTGCTAATTGATCCAAGATGGCCCGATCAAAAATAAAGAGCACCAATACCGGATAATCCCCTTCCAGGGCCTTTGCCAGTCCATGATTATCCTCCAGGCGCAAGTCTCTGCGCATCCAAAAAATTGCTAGTTCTTTTGGGGCCATGCTTTCTCTTTAGGTTTCGAATCGGGTTCTGGATAGGCCAGGCGTTTTAAAGGCTTGGGCAAATAATAAGTATCCAGCCCATTTACAGAAACCGTATTGAGGCGATGCTGTTCAATAAAACCATCATTTAATAGGGCCTCCGGTTTATTGAGATGCACTTCTAGGATCGAAGCCACCACCATAAGGGTATTATTGGCATGAATCTTTTGTTCAGAAACCCATTGCACGCCCATCCCCAAATGACTTTCTTTAAGAAAAGGAATAGGGAAATCTCTTTGATCGGCATTTAATCCTACCGCCTCTAATTCCGATACCTCGCGTGGATATTTGGCTGCCGCCTGATGCGCCTGATCCAAAATTTCGGCCGAAACTGCATTGATGGTCGCCAAACCCGAAGCGCGGAAATTCTCCAAACTATGGCGTTCCACTGTATGGGGACGAAATATCAAACTCAGTAATGGAGGGTTGGAACCAATATGCTGCACCGAAAAGAAAGGAGCCGCATTGAGTACCCCCTCCGAATTGCGGCTAATCAGCAGATTAAAGCTTTTATACCCTCCCAGGCTATTAAAGAAATTTGCCCGATAACGGGATTCCCAGGCCTCAAAATCAACACTCTTGAAATGTAAGCCTTCTCCTGCCATTAGCGAATAGCTGACATTCCTCCATCCACTTTCAGAACTTGACCGCTTATCCAGCTCGATTTTTCACTTAAAAGGAAAAGGGCCATTTCGGCCAAATCCTCAGGCTGACCAACACGTTTTAAAGGATGCCTTTCAGCATTAGCTTCTCGCTTGCGATCATTGGATAATAAAGCTTGCGCCAATGGCGTATCGGTTAATGATGGAGCTATGGCATTAAAACGAACTTTAGGGGCATATTCTGCTGCCAAACTTCGGCTTAAGCCTTCAACTGCCCCTTTCGCTCCCGAAATAGAACTATGAAAAGGCAAACCATTTTGAACGGCGATGGTAGAGAATAAAACCACCGAAGCTGAATTGCTCTTCTTCAATAAGGGCATAGCTTGTTGTAATACCTTTACAGCCCCTAAATAATTAATTTCCAAATCGGCCCGAAAATCATCTAAGGCAATCCGCTCGAAAGGTTTTAATTGAATGGAACCCGGACAATAAACCAAGCCATCAATAGCCTCCTCTATTTCGGGTAAACTCTCATCTTTAAGCACATCAAAATGTCTGCATATAATCCCCGACCGACTATCTGCTTCTTCAATAGAACGACTGAAAGCCCATACCTGATTTCCTTCGGCGGCCAGCCGCTCTGCAATTACTTTTCCAATGCCACTTCCTCCTCCAACAATCAAGTAATTCTTAGCCATTCTACGATATCATTTTCAAAAATTCGTTACGATAAACCTCCTCTTTAAACTTTCCGGAATAATGCACCGTAATGGTATTCGAAGAAGCATCTTCTACGCCCCGCGTAGCCACACACATATGCTCAGCATCAATGTATACCGCTACATCCTCCGTTTGAAGAGCATTCTTTAATTCGGCTCCAATTTGTTCTGTCAGACGTTCTTGCACTTGGGGTCGCTTAGAGAAATAACGCACCAAGCGATTGATCTTGCTCAAGCCAATTACTTTACCTGATGAGATATAAGCCACATGAGCCTTCCCGATTATAGGCACTAAATGATGCTCACAGTAAGAATGCACGGTGATGTTCTTTTCCAATAACATTTGACCGTAGCGGTACTTATTATCAAAGAGCTTAGCCTGTGGTTTGTTTTCTGGCAATAAGCCCTGGAAAATCTCATTCACATACATTTTGGCTACCCTTCTGGGAGTGCCACTTAAGCTATCATCACTGAGATCCAAGCCTAATATTTGCAGGATATCAGCAAACTTTTCTTCAATGCGATTTACCTTTTCTTCCGGGCTGAGCACAAATGCATCCTTGCGTAAAGGGGTCTCCAAATCACTCATAAGATGAGCGTCTCCAATGGATTCTACCTTATGTAAGATTTCATCCGCGTTTTGCTCCAAATCCCGTCGCAACTGGCCATTAGCCTTCATATTCAACGAAGTTTCGCGGAGTTTCATAGAGAGTAATTTTTAAATGGTAGCGCGCCTCTAATTCGGGACGAAGTAAATTGTAAATCACTACCGCAATATTTTCGGCACTGGGATTCAGGTACTTAAACTCCGCTACCTGGGTATTGAGGTTTTTATGATCAAAACGTTCCTCTACCTTGCTGCGAATTAAATCCTTCAGCACCTTTAAATCAATCACATAACCTGTTTCGGGATCTACCTCACCACGTACACTTACAATCAATTCGTAATTATGACCGTGATACTCAGGATTACTACACTTCCCAAAAATGGCTTCATTCTTTACATCGCTCCAATCTGATCGGTGCAAGCGATGAGCCGCATTAAAATGCGCCTTTCGACTTACCGTAACCTTCACGAGAGCTGATTTACGTGCGCTTCAAATTGTTTCCAGATAATCTTGAACCAGGCAGTATAATTCTCTGGATGTGATTCAATGTAATGGGATAATTCTTCGATAGAAACCCATTTCCAGCTCATTACTTCTGCGGGATTAATTTGGGGTTCGCCATCAAAGTGTCCGATAAAGAGATGATCGTATTCATGTTCAATCATGCCTTTATCCAAATCGGCACGATAGGTAAACTCCAATACTTTTTCAATAGGGCAATCAAATCCCATTTCCTCCATTAAGCGTCGATGCGCTGCTTCTTCTGCGGATTCTCCTTTACGGGGATGCGAGCAACAAGTGTTGGTCCAGAGGGTTCCGGAATGGTACTTCTCTGCTGCACGTTGTTGCAACATAAGTTCACCTTTTGCATTAAGGACAAAAACGGAAAAGGCACGATGCAATAGTCCTTTGCGGTGGGCTTCCATTTTCTCCATCAGTCCGAGCTCTTGATCCTGAGCATCGACTAGGATAACTTCTTCTGCCATTGACTATAAGATGTTAAAACTGTGTTTAAGATACGAGCTTACTAATAAACGATATTTATTGTGGTTGGGGATGCGTACCCTTTGATTTAATATCGTATTGCTTGGCGTGGCCTTGATTTTCAGGAATAAGCGATAGTAGTACATATAGGCTACATAAACACCAAATCGTGCCTGCTTGGGCAAGGCTATTATTCCTTCATAACCAGCTTTGAAATCCTTTTCAATGTCTTCCTCAATTTCACGCTTTACCTGATCATCAAAAACCTGCATATTCACGCCGGGGAAATATACCCTTCCCAATTGTTGATAATCGGCATTAAGGTCGCGCAGGAAATTGATCTTCTGAAAAGCCGAACCTAATTTCATAGCGTTCCAGCGCAAGCGATCGTATTGTTCTTGATCGCCGTAACAGAATACCTTTAAGCACATTAATCCAACTACCTCGGCACTTCCTAGAATGTATTCTTCATACTCCTCTTCCGATTGCACCTTGCTTAAGTCGAGATCCATTTCCATCGACTTCAGGAAGGTATCAATCAGCTCTCGATCAATATTAAAACGATTAACAGTATGTTGAAAGGAATTGAGAATAGGATTCAAGCTTATACCTTGATCAATGGCTTTATGGCATTGTACTTTAAAGTCATCCAATAGGGCTTTCTTATCGTAATCATGGAAGGTATCCACGATTTCATCCGCAAAGCGCACGAAACCATAAATCGCATATATGTGCTGATGCAGGCTGCGATCCAAAAACAAAATACCTAAAGAAAAAGAAGTACTGTACTTCTTGGTCACCATCGCAGAGGTGCGATAGGAAATTCGATCAAACAATGCTTTCATGCCTCCGGCTTTTTAAGGTGTCTTTTTCAATTTCAGCAGCCGCTACCAAGCCTGATATCAGGGATGGAGGAACTCCGGGTCCAGGCGTGGTTAGCTGCCCGGCATAGTAGAGATTAGCTACTTTTTTACTCTTGAGAGAAGGTTTGAGGATTGCGGTTTGACTTAAGGTATTGGCCAATCCATAGGCATTGCCTTTAAAAGCGTGGTAATCGTTTTTAAAGTCCTGCATGGCATAAGACCGTTTGAAATGAACATGAGGTCGTATCTCAGCACCAATATGCGCTTCCAATCGATCCATCATGAGGTGATAGTATTTTTCTCTTTGCTCCGGATCATCTTGCAAGCCTGGAGCTAAGGGCATTAATAAGAATAGGTTTTCCTGTCCTTCGGGAGCTGCCGCCGGATCAGTTTTAGAAGTAGCCGAAACATAAAAGAGCGGTTTAGAGGGCCACTGCGGAGTTTCGTAGATTTCGCGGGCATGCTGATCAAAATCCTCATCAAAAAATAAGGTATGATGCAAAAGGCCTGGAACCTTTTTATCTACTGCCAAATAAAAGAGTAAACTGGAAGGAGCCATAGCACGGCTATCCCAATATTTAGGACTGTACTGACGGAATTCCTCGGGAAGAATTCTCTGTTCGAAGTGATGGTAATCCGCTGCATTCAAAATCACATCCGCCTCAAAATAGGCTTGATTGGTTTGTAGACCTATTATTCGATCACCATCAAATTTTGCTGAAATCACTTCCTGATCAGTGAGGATCTCTACACCTTGCTCTTCCGCCACGGCCAACATAGCCTTCACAATCTCATACATGCCTCCGCGCGGAAACCAGGTTCCACCATCGATATCTGCATAATTCATCAATGAATAAAGAGCGGGCGTATTTTGAGGAGTAGCACCCAGAAATAAAATGGGAAACTCCATAATTTGCTGAAGGCGAGGGTTTTTAAAATGCGCCTGTACATAGCGACGCATACTCTTTAAAAGGTCTAATTGAATGAGACCTCTGGCAATGCGCCAATCTGCAAATTCGAGTAGAGAGCGACCCGGCTTATAGACCAAATCATTAATGCCAACCTCATATTTATAAGCCGAGTCCTGAATGAATTTTTTCAGTTTCGCTCCACTTCCCTTTTCAATTTTTTCGAAGAGTTGAATTACCGCTTCGGTTCCGGCCGGAAGATCAACAAAGTCCTTACTACCGAAATAAACCCGATAACTGGGATCCAATCGATCTAAGGTGTAGTAGTCGGATACCTTTTTACCAAAAGTTTGAAAGTAGGCTTCAAAAACATCGGGCATCCAGTACCAACTGGGCCCCATATCAAAATGAAAACCTTCGTGCTTAAAGGCCCGGGCTCTTCCCCCAGCCTGCTCGTTTTTCTCCAGGATTTTCACTTGAAAACCCTTCTGTGCGAGGGAGCTTGCAGCCGATAATCCTGCAAATCCGGCTCCGACTACAATTGCCGTTTGGCCCATGTGCTTTTAGATTAACGGTAATCTTTGAGTTTATCCATCATTTTGCGTCGTGCTAAGAAAATGCGACTCTTAACCGTACCTAATGGAATATCGAGGATTTCTGAAATCTCCTCGTACTTATAACCATTGTAATACATCATAAAGGTTTCCAGATAAGTCTTGTCGATAGAGTTTACCTGCTTCATTACATACTTATGATCTACAATACTGTCTGTGCTCACTGATTTCTCAGTTTCGCGCATATTGATGAAATATTTGTTTTCAGTTTCATCAATAAATGTGTTCTGATTTTTGCGCTTGCGGTAGGCATTAATGAAGGTATTCTTCATAATGGTATACAACCATCCTTTGATATTGGTGCCTTCTTGAAACTTCTCGCGGTTCTTAAGCGCCTTGAACAAGGTTTCTTGCATCAGATCATCACTGTCATTATTGCTCTTGGTCAGTTTTAAGGCCAGTTGACGTAAGAAATCTTGGTGACCAATAATCATAGAACTGAATTCTGCCTGAGACATGCATGCTGATTTTTAGTTTGTTCAACTTATAACACCCCAAACTTAAACAAATCACTTCGGTTTCACAAGAATTTTGTTTAACCTTAACACTGTTTTGATTAAACAAAAACTTAAAAGACTGATTTAGTCGATGTTATAACTCTGAGATATAATATACGTCGATTAACGTATAAAGGTTTTCTTTAAAGACTCAATATCAGGTGCTATCTCCACCTGTGCTGGAATGTCTTGCATTTCATAATTATGGAATTGCATCCCGGTAAGGAAGAATCGATAGTTGTCTTTGTTGAACATTTCCCCGATTTTCTGAAAATAAACGTCGATTTCTTCAAAATGAGGGTTGGTGGTGAATATGGAAATGAATTGATCCACCTTAGTCTTTTCCGCAACTTCTTTCAAATACTCTATGGGTACAGATTGCCCCAGATAGATAACGCGATTACCAAGTTTCTTTAAGTAATAATACAGGTAGAGCAAGCCTAATTCATGCAACTCATCCGCAGGTAAATACAGCACATAGCTCTTTCGCTTCTCGGATTTTTGGGGAATGATGGTTTGATCAATAATCGCAAAGAGCTTCTGCTTCACCAGATTGCTAATAAAATGCTCATTACTAACGCTAATGGCACCGGCCTGCCACAGTAGCCCTACTTCCTGAATAAACTTCCCCATGATCCGGGAAAGCGTTTCTTCCGTCCCAAATTGAATGAGACACTTATTAAATATGCTGTCGAAGAGATACTCATCGTATTCCAGCATAGCGATCTTGAAAGCATTAATCTGACTTTCATAATTTCCCTGGTAACGTCCTGCATCAATTACGGCGGCTCTGAGCTCTTCCGGACCTAGCTCCGCTACTTTGCTAATTCGCATACCGCTCTTTACCAATACAGCAATATTGAGGATCTTCTTGAGATGCTCATCTATATAGTATCGGATATTGGTATCGGTGCGCTTGGGCTCAATTAGCTGATAACGCTGTTCCCAGGCACGCAGAGTATGCGCCTTAATTCCTGAAAGCTTTTCCAGATCTTTTATCGAATACTTAGATTCCATGTATAGTTTATTACCAAAGAAACCCTATCCCAAGCTATTTGTTTAGCTTTTAGATGAATAAAGTTGCACAAAAATAGACACTTTTTTTAAAGTCGGGATTGGCTACTTTTGCGGCGACTATGAGTAGCCTAAAACAAGAGATTGCCAAGCGCCGAACTTTCGGTATTATTTCCCACCCGGATGCGGGTAAAACGACCCTTACGGAAAAACTCCTGCTATTTGGTGGAGCCATTCAGGAAGCCGGTGCGGTTAAGAGTAATAAGATTAAGAAAACCGCCACCTCCGACTTTATGGAGATCGAGCGGCAAAGAGGAATCTCCGTTGCCACCTCGGTGATGGGATTCGATTATAAGTCGAAGAAAATCAATATTCTCGATACGCCTGGTCACCAGGATTTTGCCGAAGACACTTATCGCACCCTTACTGCGGTGGATAGTGTTATTGTGGTGATAGACGTGGCCAAAGGGGTAGAAACTCAAACCGAAAAACTGGTTGAAGTTTGTCGGATGCGGAATACCCCTATTATCGTTTTCATTAATAAGCTGGATCGTGAGGGTAAGGATGCCTTTGATCTTCTGGATGAAATCGAATCCAAATTAGGCTTGAATATTTGTCCACTCAGTTGGCCTATTGGTATGGGACAGCGTTTTCAGGGTGTATACAACCTCTGGGAAAAGCAATTAAAGCTTTACACGGAGGTTAATAAGCAAAAGATTGCCAACAGCATTGAGATCGAGAATATCGAAGACCCCAAAATGGCAGAAATGGTGGGTGATGAAGCTGCCGAAACCTTGGTTGAGGAACTTGGTCTCCTGCAAGGGGTATATGATGATTTTGATCGCGACTCCTATCTGGCCGGAAATCTATCTCCTGTATTCTTCGGTAGTGCCTTGAATAACTTTGGGGTTCAAGAATTACTAGATTGCTTTGTTGAAATCGCTCCCCCGCCCCAGCCGAAAGATGCCAATGGGGTATTGGTGAAACCGGATGAGGACTTCTTCAGTGGTTTTGTGTTTAAGATTCACGCCAACATGGATCCCAAGCACCGAGACCGCTTGGCCTTTATGAAAATCGTTTCCGGCACCTTTGAGCGCAATAAGAACTACAAGCATACTCGTTTAGGCAAGAGTATGAAATTCAGTAACCCTACTGCCTTTATGGCTTCGCGCAAATCGGTGGTAGATCAGGCTTTCCCAGGTGATATTATCGGTTTACACGATACCGGTAACTTCCGTATTGGTGATAGTGTAAGTGAAGGTCCTGATTTAGAGTTTAAAGGAATCCCCAGCTTTTCTCCGGAACACTTCCGCTTTATCAATAATGTTGATCCTATGAAGGCCAAGCAATTGAATAAGGGAATTGATCAATTAATGGATGAAGGGGTTGCACAGCTCTTTACCCTAGAGAGCAATAACCGTAAGATTATTGGTACCGTTGGAGCCCTGCAGTATGAAGTTATCCAATACCGGTTGGAGCACGAGTACGGGGCCAAATGTAGTTATGAGAACTACCCAGCTTATAAAGCTTGTTGGATTGAAAGTTCCGACGAAGGTCAACTGGAAGAATTCAGCAAATTGAAATACCGCTATTTAGCTCGCGATAAATTCGATCGTTTGGTGTTCTTAGCGGATTCCTCTTTCAGCCTAAGTATGGCAAGGGAGAAGTTCGATAAGATTCAATTTCACTTTAAATCAGAGTTCTGATCGATCCCTTCGCGGAGTAAGGAAGGAATTAAGGGCTTGCGAAGTAATCGGATAATATGACGGTTTTCGCGGGCCCTTTTTAAATCACGATCATCCTCAGTAGAACTTACCATGAAGAGATAGGGACGCACTTTAGAGCGCTGAACCCACATTTCATAATGCTTTAAGAATTGAAAGCCATCCATTTCTGGCATCATTAAGTCCAGCAAGATTAAATCGGGCATGGGTTTTTTGCCTTCCAGGGCAT